>WNFW01007567.1_pt1 | contig 13758 bp, 11 predicted proteins | sample 5400131 | NCBI WGS metagenome assembly WNFW01 (sample SAMN13153362, study PRJNA577476) | soil metagenome | isolation source: 20 cm soil or saprolite under grassland replicate 1 | place: USA:California | collected 2016-06-15 | reverse complement strand
GATCAGAGGAGGACATGATGGCCGCCAGACTTCCGTATCTCGACCGCGAGCAGGTCCCGCCCGACGTCCAGGCGGTGTACGACAAGATGAAGAAAGCGACGGGCCGCGTGCTGAACACCTTCAGGCTGATGGCGCACCACGCCCGCTCCGTGGCGCCGGTCGTCGCGTGGTACGGGACGCTGCGCGAGGGCGCGCTCGACCTCAAGCTGCGCCAGCTCGCCTACGTGAAGGCCTCACAGATCAATGGTTGCAACTATTGAGTGACGCACAACGCGGCCCTCGGGCAGAGGGACGGAGTGCCGAAGGAGAAGTTCGCTGCGCTGGCCGACTACACGACCAATCCGCTTTTCTCCGATCTCGAGCGATTGGTCATCCGCTATGCGGAGGAGATGACAGAGAAGGTCCAGGTCGATTCTCGGCTCGTGGAAGAGCTCAAGAAGCAGCTGGGACCGGAAGCCCTCGTGCAGCTCACGCTCAGTATCGCGGCCGCCAACTTCACCAACCGCTTCAACGAGGCGCTCGGCACGGAACTGGAAACTTAAAGCAGAGGAGAGGATGGTCCATGTCACGCACCATCAAGTTCGCAAAGGCCGTTAGAGCCTAGCAGCCCGGACAGGACCCCGTGATTCCTCGCCTTCTCTCCACGAGGTCTTTACCAAAAAAACACCGAGCGATCACGATTCGGGCCGGCATGGATCGTACGTTCCCCTTTGAGAGGTGGAGCGATGGCGACTGCACTATCAGGTGCGGAATTGGAAGTTCTCTCGGACGCCGGCGAGCTGGAGGCTTCCGGGGCTGCCCGTCCCATCGAATTGATCGACCGCCGCGGACAACAGCCGCCCGGGATGGAAGACCCGGGCGGCCAAATCCTCGCGACACTGCTCGGGCACACAGTCCAGCACGTGGGTGCCGAGCGAGCTCTCCTCATCGTCAGGCGGGCCGACGAGACCCGGATCGAGGCGGAGGCGACAACGCAGCCGGACACGATCGTGGTGCGCCGCCTCGACACGCTCCCCGGACCATCGGATCTGCCCGACACGGTTTTGAGGTACGTGCTGAGGACGCGAGAAGCCGTGATGCTCGACGACACGAGCGTCCGGAACCCGTTCTCCAACGACCCCTACGTGATCGAGCACCGCGTCCGCTCCTTGCTGTGCTTGGCACTCGCTACACAGGGAATGCTGACCGGCGCGCTCTACCTCGAGAACCGCGCGGCCTCGCATGTGTTCACGCCGCCCCGTGTCGGGCTGCTCAAGCTACTGGCGTCGCAGGCCGCCGTCTCCCTGGAGAACGCGCATCTCTACACCGAGCTCCGGCACGCGCAGGCCAACCTGGCGCAGCGGACCCGTGAACTTGCCGTCGCACACGAAGAGCGCCGGCGAACCATCGACGCCATTCCGCACGCCATCACCATCCTGGGGCCGGATGGCAGCACGCTCAGCGCGAACGCGTTCGTCCTCGACTACACAGGGCTCAGCCTCGAGGAGGTAAGAGCCGATGATTCTCGTGTCCGCCGTTTCCACCCGGATGATGTGGCGAGGCTCGACGAGAAACGCCGGAAAGCGCTCCTACGAGGCGAACCATTTGAGGCCGAGCAGCGCGCGCGCCGGAAAGACGGACAATATCGTTGGTTCTTGACCCGCTACAGCCCTCTCCGCGACGACGACGGCAATGTCATCCGCTGGTATGCCACAGGAACCGACATCGACGACCGCAAGCGGGCCGAAGACCGCGTCCAAAGCGAGAACCTCGCGCTGCGCGAAGAGGTCGATCGCTCGTCGATGTTCGAGGAGATCGTCGGCGCCTCGCCGCCGCTTCGGACAGTTCTGTCGCACGTGTCCAAGGTGGCGCCGACGGATTCGACCGTGCTGATCAGCGGTGAGACCGGCACCGGCAAGGAGCTCATCGCCCGGGCCATCCACAAGCGATCAGCGCGCTCGGCGCGGGCCTTCCTCGCGGTGAATTGTGCCGCGATTCCGGCGTCGCTCATCGCGTCGGAGCTGTTCGGCCACGAGAAGGGCGCGTTCACCGGAGCTCTGCAACGGCGCCAGGGTCGCTTCGAGCTGGCCGACGGCGGCACGATTTTCCTCGACGAGGTCGGCGAGCTGCCGGCCGAGACCCAGATCATGCTGCTGCGCGTGCTGCAGGAGCGCGAGTTCGAGCGTGTCGGTGGCACCGAACCCATCCGCGTGAACGTCCGCGTGATTGCCGCGACGAATCGCGATCTGCATGCCGCCGTCGCCGACGGCACGTTCCGCGCGGATCTCTTCTATCGGCTGAACGTGTTCCCGCTGGACGTGCCTGCCCTGCGCGAGCGTCGGTCCGACGTCCCCCTGCTCGTGGAATATTTCATCCATCGCTACGCCAAACGCGCCGGCAAGCGAATCTGCGGCCTCACCAAGGAGACGGCGCAGCTGCTCCAGTCGTACGACTGGCCGGGCAACATCCGGGAGCTGCAGAACGTCATCGAGCGGGCGGTGATCGTATGCGATTCGGACACGCTCTCGATCGATGCGCGATGGCTCTCCGGTCGGCCCCTGGGGACGCCGCCGATGGCCAGCCCCTCCACCGGCACGCTGGCCGCCCATGAAAAGGACGCCATCGAGGCGGCGCTCAAGGACAGCAAGGGTCGCGTGGCCGGGCCATTCGGCGCCGCCGGGCGGCTCGGTGTGCCGGCGTCGACGCTGGAGTCGAAGATCAAAGCCCTGAACATCGACAAGCGGCGCTTCAAGTCGGGGTAGAGTCGTGACTCTTCGCGAGAACTTCGCGAACTGGATCGCGGTCTCGGATAGAAACCGCTGCTTAGGCTTGGCCCTCACCTTGCTCTATGCCGTCCGCAGAGGTCTGCATTGAGAGAGCGTCCTCGAACGATGGCTCGGGTTGTGGGGGCGGCCCCAAGGCCGTGCTCCAGGCGAACGCGCGCCTGGCCTTCAATAGAACCAATGATTTGCATTTGGCCGGCACTTTGCTCTCTCGAGAACGCCAGAGGAGAAACGCGGTGGACCTTTCGAATCTATCGCTCATCGACGTCGGACGCGATCGTCCTCGCGCTGAGCAACCAGGAGTGGCCCACGGTGACCCGTCGCGGCGATCGAACGCACTTGCACTGTGTTGCTGAAATTCCCCCATTGCCAGCGCCCAGCGGCACGCTTTTCGGGTAGGAGGCGGCGATGACGCCCAGCGGGCTTAGAAAGCTATTTTCCGCGAATCCTGCGCGCATAGGACGGTTCGACGGGCCACCAACGAGCGATGCAGTCCCCGCCTCTCTGGTCGACGGGACACCAGGTGACCTGAAGGCCGATCTCATCGCCCTCCTGGGAAAAGAGAACGTCCTCCACAGAGCAATCGATCTCGTACGGTATGCCTCCGATGCGAGCCCGTATCGGCTGGTCCCTCAAGTTGTCGTGCTGCCTCGAACGACCGATGACATCGTCAAGCTCTTCCGCTATTGCCGTGAGACCGGGCGGCACGCGACGTTTCGGGCGGCGGGCACGAGTCTCAACGGTCAATCGCAATCCGACGACATTCTGATCGATGTGCGCCGTCACTGGTATGGCGGCAAAGTGGAGGATGATGGCCGACGCGTGCGGGCACGCCCCGGGATGATCCTCGGCCACATCAACTCACTGCTGGAGCGGCACGGTCGACGGCTGGGACCGGATCCCGCTAGCTCGCATGCTTGCACGATCGGAGGCGTGATTGCGAACAACGCCGGTGGCATGCGGTGCACCGTGCAGAAAGATGCCTACCATACCGTCTCCGCGCTCACGTTCGTAACGCCATCCGGCGCTGTAATTGACACGTCGAGGCCCGATGCGGAAAAGAAATTTGCGCTGGCAGAGCCGCAGCTTGCGGAAGGCTTGCTCGAACTGCGAAGAGAGCTTCTGGCAGATCCGGTGCTGGCGGATCGTACGCGTAGCAAGTACGCGATCAGGAACACGCACGGATTGCGGCTCTGTGCACTTCTCGACGGTGACACGCCGCTCGGGATTTTTCGACGCCTCCTCGTCGGCTCAGAGGGCACACTCGCGTTCATCGCTGAAGCGGTACTAGAGACGACTCCAGCACCCCGCGTGACGAGCGTGGCATGGATTCCAGTCCCCACGATCGACGAAGCGATCGCCCTTGTTCCTGGCCTCGTCAGCCTCGGCGCCTCCGCCGTCGAGCTGATGGTCGCTCCGGCGCTCACCGCGGCCGGTCAGGCCTTTGCGGAAACGCCCTCCTACTGGAGAACCCTCGATCCCAAAGCCGCTGCCCTGCTCGTCGAGATCGGCGCCGAGGACTCGAACTCGCTCGAAGCAACACAACACCAAGTCCTCGAGCTCGTGAGTGCCGCCAGGCTGATCAAGCCGGTCGAGTTCACGACCGTCGCCGAGGCAATCGAGCTCGCCTGGCACGTCCGAGAGGGACTTCTGGGTTTGATCGGCAAGAATCGCCCGGAAGGCTCGACGCTCATCACGGAGGACGTCTGTTTTCCGCCGGAGCGTTTGGCACAGGGTGCGCACGACGTGCAGGAACTACTTGCCAAGCATGGGTTCATTCCCGGTGTCGCGGGACACGCAGCTCACGGGAACCTTCATTTCACTCTCGTCGCGGATCTCGGTGGCGCCGACGGACTATCCCGGTACTCGGCTTTCATGACCGAGCTCGTGGATCTCGTCGTCAGGAAACATGACGGCTCTCTCAAGGCCGAGCACGGAACCGGCCGGAACATGGCGCCGTTCGTCGCATCAGAATGGGGTGAGAAGGCCACCGCCATGATGTGGCGCATAAAACAGCTCGCCGATCCTCACGGGATTCTGGCACCGGACGTGATTCTGACGCGCAATCCCAGCCTTCACCTGGAGAATCTGAAGTCCTTCCCGCAAATCGAGGGGGTTACGGGTTCCTCACAATGCATCGAGTGCGGATTCTGCGAACCTGTCTGTCCGAGCCGCAATGTCACCATGACACCGCGTCAACGGATCGCTCTGCGGCGGGAGATGGCGCGCCAGAAGGGTGACTCCGCCATGCTTGCACAACTCCAACGGGAATATCAGTACGACGGGATCGAGACCTGCGCGGGCGTCCGGCTGCGCGCTCTGCAACTGGATGCTCTCGCGGCAGCGCTCGGCGCCACGATGAGCCAGCTGGCCCTGTCTCTCAGAACGCTCGGACCACCGGGCCCCATCACCGCGCTCCGCCCGCTTCAGGCCGAGCTCAGAGACGGGCCAGTGATCGACCCTCGTTTGATCAGCATGACCGATGGGTTGGTCGGAGCCATAGACACCATCGCCGCCATCCTCCGCAATCACATCGGGTCGCGGGCGACAGTTCCGGCGTCGTCGACTGGCGAGTAACCAGCCTCCCGGTCAGCGTCCTCGTGCAGTGGAACGCACCGTCGTGCGGTCACTCGCGTCCCTCGATCCTTTTTCACGAGCCCTCGTGAGAAATCTGCGAGCGCGCGCTCTGCCCTCAATAGAACCAATGGCTTGCACTTGGCCGCCGCTTTGCTCTGTCGAGAACGTCAGAGGGAAACGCGGAAACCGCAAGACCCATTAGCAACCTGGAAAAGGAGGACGTTCATGTCTTCAGCCAATGGCCATGCCAAGCGCAGTGAAAAAGGTCTACTGACTCAGGACAATTGCGTCGTCACGCTCATCGATCACCAGCCACAGATGCTCTTCGGCGCCTCATATCCCGATCGCCAATCGATCATCAACAATACCGTCGCTTTCGCGAAAGCTACCCGGGTATTCGATGTGCCCGTCGTCCTGACGACGGTAGAAACGCACAGCTTTAGCGGAAATCTTTGGCCGCAGATCCAGGCGGTATTCCCCAAGCAGACGCCGGTCGAGCGGTCGTCAATGAATCCTTGGGACGACCAGAACTTCGTGGCCGCGATCAAGGCGACCGGTCGGAAAAAGATCGTGTTGGCGGGGCTCTGGACCGAAACGTGCGTCGCCCTTCCGACGGTGCAGGCGATCCACGACGGCTATGAGATCTATGTCGTCGAGGACTGCTGCGGCGACGTTAGCCAGCTCGCTCACGACAATGCCATGAAGCGCATGATCCAGGCCGGCGCCAAACCCGTCACGTCGCTGTCGGTCATGCTCGAGTTGCAGCGCGATTGGGCCCAAAAGGACACCTACGACGCGGTCATGGACATCGTGAAGACCCACTACGGCGCGTACGGCATCGGTGTCGAGTATGTGTACACCATGGTGCACAAGGCGCCGGCGACAGTATTTCCCGAGTACGTGATCCCCTCGCCCACTACCCACCGGTAGACCGCAGCCAAGCGAGGATACCCATGAAGGTTTATCTTTTGTCCTTCGGCGCCGGCCTGCTGGTCGGCGTCGTCTACAGCCTGCTCGACGTCCGGTCTCCGGCCCCTCCGGTGGTCGCGCTGATCGGCCTGCTCGGCATCCTGCTCGGTGAGCAGATCATCCCGGTGGGGCGCCAGATGATCGCTGGGACCTCGGTCCGCACCGCATGGCAGCAGGTGCGGTGTGGCCAGCATGTGTTCGGCGCGATGCCGGGCCGCCATGCGGAGCCGCCCGCTGCGACACGGATCGACGGCGTCCGAGAGGTGCGGTCATGAATGGCGCGAGCGCTCCCGCCGATGTCATCCTGCATCACGGAACGGTGACGACCCTCGACCGCTCGAATCCGACCGCGACAGCGGTCGCGCTTCAAGACGGCAAGTTCGTTCGTGTCGGTGGGGAAGCGGATGTGATGTCGCTGGCCGGTTCAGCGACGCGAGTCATCGACCTGAAGGGACGCCGCGTCCTGCCCGGATTGAACGACAACCATCTTCACATCATCCGCGGCGGTCTCAGCTTCAATATGGAGCTGCGCTGGGACGGCGTGCGCACGCTCGCCGACGCCATGGCGATGTTGAAGCGGCAGATCGCGATCACGCCGCCGCCTCAGTGGGTACGCGTGGTGGGCGGCTTCACCGAGCATCAGTTCGCGGAGAAGCGACTGCCGACACTCGAGGAGATCAACGCCCTCGCCCCCGACACGCCCGTGTTTCTGCTCCACCTCTATGACCGCGCACTTCTGAATGCCGCCGCCTTGCGGGCGGTCGGTTACACCAAGGACACTCCGGAGCCGCCAGGCGGGCAGATCGTCCGCGACACGCGCGGCATTCCAGTCGGACTGTTGCTCGCCAAACCCAACGCCGGCATCCTGTACGCGACGCTGGCGAAAGGACCGAAACTGCCGTTCGAGTATCAGGTGAACTCCACGCGCCACTTCATGCGTGAGCTGAACCGGCTCGGCGTCACCGGCGCCATCGACGCCGGTGGGGGCTTCCAGAACTATCCGGACGACTACGCTGTCATCCGACAGCTCGACCAGGATCGGCAGCTCACGATCCGCCTCGCCTACAACCTCTTCACCCAGAAGCCGAAGGGCGAGAAGCAAGATTTCATCAACTGGGCGAAAACCTCGACGTACAAACAGGGCAGCGACTACTTCCGCCACAACGGCGCCGGCGAGATGCTCGTCTTTTCGGCCGCGGACTTCGAAGATTTTCGAACGGCCTGAACTGGTTCTTCGACCATGCCGAGACGATCTCTGACCGATCGATGGACCGCATCGCCGCGCTGGGCGGTGGCATCGCGGTGCAACACCGGATGGCCTACCAGGGCGAGTACTTCGTCGAGCGATACGGCGCCGCGGCGGCGTCCGCTACGCCGCCCTTCGCCCGGATGCTCGCGCTGGGCCTGCCCGTGTCGGCCGGCACCGACGCCACCCGGGTTGCCTCCTACAATCCGTGGGTCTCGCTGGCCTGGCTCGTCACGGGAAAGACTGTCGGTGGCTTGCGACTTTATCCGGAGCGCAACTGTCTCGACCGCGAGACCGCCTTGAGGATGTGGACCGAGAACGTCGCCTGGTTCTCAAACGAAGAAGGCAAGAAAGGTCGAATCCAGGTCGGCCACCTGGCCGATTTGATCGTGCCGGACCGCGACTATTTTTCATGCCCCGAAAGCGAGATCCCGGAGATCACGGCGCACCTCACCGTGGTCGGCGGCAAGATCATCTACGGCGCTGCAGAATTCGCACATCTGGACGAGGCCACGCCGCCGCCGGCGATGCCCGATTGGTCGCCCGTGCGCCGCTTCGGCGGTTACGCCGCCTGGGGCGATCGTGAGGCAGGGACGGCCACCAAAGCCGCGATGCGACAAACGGCCTCAGCGTGCGGACGCGCCCGCGTCGGTGACGTCCACGACTTCACAACGCTCTGGGGCGCGCTCGGCTGCGCCTGCTGGGCTGTATGAGGAGTAGACCAATGCTCAAAGCGCTGACTCTGGCGGTCATACTGCTCGCGAGCGCGGCGAACGCGGACGCGCAGCCAAGCTCGGCCGCGAGCTCGCCGGCCATAGCCGTCGGACCGCAATACGACACCACCCACGTCTACGTTGCCCCGGAAGACTTCGATCGTTTCGTCACGAGCTTCGTGGCGACGTTCGGCGGCAGCCTGTCCAAACAGGGCGTGATCACGGTGACGCCGACTCCGAGTAGCACGTTGTCCCAGCTCGTCTTCACGCCGGTCGGCACGCTGTCCGTGTTTGGCTTCAAGACGCCGGTCCCCTATCCGTTCGGAATCGAGCGCAACGGCTACCTCGTGAAGGACCTGGATGCCGCCGTCCGCGCGGCCCGGGCCAGCGGCGCCGACGTGATCGTCGAGCCGTTCAACGATCTGTTCGGCCGGGATGCCGTCGTGCAGTGGCCCGGCGGCGTCAGCATGCAGCTCTACTGGCACACCACGGCGCCGAGCTACGCCACGCTGCAAACCATTCCCGAAAACCGCGTATATGTCTCACTGGGACGTGGCGACGCCTTTATCCGGAGCTTCCTCCTTTTCTCCGGCGGCACAGTGGTCGGCGACGATGCGAAGGCGCCTGGGGTTGAGATTGGCCGGCCGAGCGATACCTACCGGCGCGTCCGCATCACTTCAACGTTCGGCAACGTCGCCGTCCTCGTGACGGAGGGTCATCTCCCGCACCCGTACGGGCGAGAGTTGACAGGCTACGAGACGTCGGACCTCGACGCGACTCTGGCCAAGGCGAAGCTGGCCGGCGTGCGCGTCCTGGTCGAGCCCTACTCGACCGATGACCGGCGCTCGGCCTTCGTGCAATTCCCAGGTGGCTATATCGCGGAGATCCATGCGACAGTTCGCAAGTGATGAAGCGGGCCTGCAGTGGGTTCCTGGCCGCCGTCGGGTTGCTCGCCGCAGCGGCGATCTCGAGCACGGCGGCGGCCCAGGACGACGAGGCGCAACGCCCCAAGAGGAATTTATTCAATCGCTGGCAGGAAGACTGGTCGCTGCTGGCCGACCCGCGCCTTCGAACCGAACCGCTCGACAGCTTGAAGTATATTCCGCTGCCGTTCGACGATCCGAAGAGCTACGTATCGCTCGGCGTCACCCTGCGTGAGCGTTTCGAGCTGAACGATGCGCCGTTGTTCGGCATCTCGGGCAACAAGAGCGATAGCTACCTGTTGGACCGGCTCCAGTGGCACGCCGATGTTCGGCCGAACGCGCACTGGCAGCTCTTCGTCCAGTTCGAGGACGTCCGCGCGCCGTGGAAATCGGTCATCACGCCCGCGGACGAGAACCCGCTGGATCTCCGCCAGGCGTTCATCGCGTACGTCGATTCATTCTGGGGCGGCACGCTGAAGGCTCGCCTGGGGCGACAGGAGATGGCGCTCGATCTACAGCGTTTCGTTTCGGTCCGCGATGGCCCCAACGTCCGACAAGCCTACGACGCCGCGTGGCTGGACTGGGAGCAACGCGAGTGGCGCTTCATCGGGTTCTGGAGCATGCCGGTTCAATATCGACATGAGCATGTCTTCGATGACTTCTCCAGCGAACATTTCCAGTACGGAGGCGTGAGGGCTGAGCGTCAGGACGTCGGCCCCGGTGACCTCTCTGCGTACTACTCGCGCTTCATTCGAGACAATACTCGCTTTCTCGACGCCCGCGGCGACGAGCGGCGTGACAACTTTGATGTGCGACACGCCGGCGCGCGAGGCGGCTTCGACTGGGATGTCGAGGCGATGGCGCAGTTCGGAGATGTGGGGGGCACAAACATCCGCGCCTGGGCCGTCGGCAGCCGCAGCGGCTACACTGTTGCCGACTTCGCCTGGACGCCGCGTCTGGGCCTCCAGATCGATGCCGCGTCAGGCGATCACAAGGCCGGGGACAAGACTCTCGGCACGTTCAACCCGCTCTTTCCGAACGGCTACTACTTCACGCTCGCCGGCTACACGGGCTACGTGAACCTGATCCATCTGAAGCCCTCGCTCACTGTCAAGCCGATCACGAACGTGGCGCTGATGGTTGCCGGCGGCATGGAGTGGCGTGAAACCACGGCGGACGCCGTGTACGTCCAGCCCAACATCCCGGTCCCGGGCACGGCAGGCAAGGCCGGGCGCTGGTCCGGGGTATACGCCCAGTTCCGAGCCGATTGGGCAGTCACGCCGAGCCTCCTGGCCTCCGTCGAGGCCGTCCGCTTCCAGATCGGCGATGCGATCCGCCGTGCTGGAGGCCATGATTCCACATACTTCAACGTCGAGCTGAAGTATGGGTGGTAATGACGGCACGGCCGGAGCGGCCTGGGCTCCGCTGTCGCATCCGGTATTCCGCGCGCTGTGGATCGCTTCGCTCATCTCCAACGTCGGGACGTGGATGCAGAACGTCGGCGCGGCGTGGTCGATGACCTCGCTTTCGCCATCGCCGTTGATGGTCGCTCTCGTGCAGAGTGCGACGAGCCTTCCCGTCTTTGTCGTGGGGCTTCCGGCCGGTGCAGTCGCCGACATCGTCGATCGCCGCCGACTGTTGCTCGTGACCCAGACATGGATGCTGGCGACGACCGCGCTGCTCGCTGTGCTGGCATTCGCGGACGTCATGACGGCCACGATGTTGCTTGCCTTGACCTTTGCGCTCGGTATTGGGGTCGCGATGAACACGCCGACCTGGCAGGCGATCACGGCCGAACTGGTCCCACCGTCCGAGCTGATGCGCGCTGTGGCGCTGAACGCACTGCCCATCAACATCGGCCGCGCGATAGGGCCAGCCCTGGGCGGCATCCTGGTGGCGGCCAGCGGGCCGGCGCTCGTTTTCGCGCTCAACGCCGCGTCGTTCGTCGCGGTGCTCGTCGTCGTGTATCGATGGCGCCGTGAGGCGCCGCGTACCGTGCTGCCTACAGAGCGCGCGATCGGCGCCACGCGAGCCGGGATACGTTACGCGCGCCACGCACCGCCTGTGGTCGCGGTGCTGGTTCGGACAGGCGTCTTCATCATGTGCGCCAGCGCGTTCTGGGCTTTACTCCCCGTCATCGCGCGCCGGGACCTCGGCCTCAGCGCGTTGGGCTACGGTCTTCTGCTCGGCTGCTTCGGTCTCGGCGCCATCGCCGGCGCGGCGTTCTTGCCGCGTTGGAAGCGCCGGCTCGAGCTCGACGCGGTCGTCTCCCTCGCCACCATTCTCTTCGCGCTCGTGAGCGCCTTGACCGCCATGTGGCGTTTCGTCCCGGGAATCGGCATCGCGATGATCGCCGGCGGCGTCGCGTGGATCGCCCTGATGGCCAGCCTGAATGGCGCCGCCCAGACGGCCGCTCCCGCGTGGGTGCGGGCGCGCGCCCTCGGTATCTATCTCATCGTCTTCCAGGGCGGTCTTGGCCTTGGTAGCGCTTTGTGGGGACTCGCTGCTCAGCACGTCGGAGCGTCGATCGCGCTCGCGTCATCCGCTGGTGGTGCGCTTTTGGGGCTTGCCGCCATCCGGCGATGGCCGTTACGGGCGGTGACCACGCTCGATCTCGCGCCGTCGGCGCACTGGCCAGAGCCTCATCTCGATGTCGTCCCGGCTCCGGACGAAGGCCCGGTCCGTGTCGAGGTCGAATACCGTATAGACCCTTCGCAAGCAGACGCATTTACGCAAGCCATCCGCGACCTCGAGCCGATTCGCCACCGAGATGGCGCCATCAGCTGGGCTGTCTACCAGGACCCAGCACAAAAGGGGCGTTATGTCGAAACGTTCGTCGTCGAGTCCTGGCTCGAGCACCTGCGCCAGCATGAGCGCATCACCGTTGGTGATCGGACCGTCCAGGAGGGCATTCGACGCTTCCACATCGCCGGGACGCCACCCGTCGTGACGCACTTGATCGCAGCCAAATTGAGGAGATCGTGATATGCGATATGGACAATGGATCGGCCGCACGGCTCTTGCTCTTATCTTTCTTTTCAACGCACTCGGCATTGTGGACCAGACACGACCCGCCCACGAGCTTGCGGCCCACGGCGCTCCCGCAGCGCTCGTGCCGATGCTCATCATGGCCGGGCGCGCGCTGCAGCTTGTCGCCGGCATTGCGCTCGTCATCGGATGGCACGAACGGATCGCCGCGCTACTTCTCGCACTGTTCCTCATCCCCGCGACGCTCACTGCACACGATTTTTGGGCAGCCCCCGGCCCCGAGTTTCAGGGCCAGCTCGTAAACTTCCTGAAAAATCTCGCCATGTTCGGTGGCCTATGCTTCGTCGCCTTCTGTTTGCCCACGGCCGCGGCGGGTGCGCGCCGCGATAACGCATCCGAAGAGGGTTCAGTGATGCGCGCGACGAGCGACCATTCGACGCCGGGCGTCCCAGGACGCTCGCTGCCGGCGTGAACGAACGGTGCTATCACCCAGGTTCCTCGAGCCCTGGCTGCACCGAGTACGACAAGCCGCCTTCAATTGCATCTCTCGTAACTGCCGCGGTTGTGCCGCCCTCGGGTTGCGCAAATGCGATGCGAGGACGTGAACTCGTTAACGGTTCAGTTTTTTCGAGATCCGACGCGGGAGATGTGAGTATCTCGCCTCATCCGCTGCGCGGGCTCCGGGAGCGCGCGAGCGGCGCCGGCAGGAGGTTCCCCTCCGGTCCGTTACCGACATCGGCACAGGCAAGACCGCAACGTCATGCCTCGCGCGCGGCTCTTCCTGAGAAAGCGTCTGGAAGCGCATCTTTCGAGCGTCCTACGACCTCGCCCGGCGGCTAGCACGCCCGACGGTCTGAAGTGCGCTCGCCGGAGCTCCTGATTGTCGTCACCTTTCGCCAGACCTACAGGTCCGCGCGCTCGGCGTTTTTCGCGACTTCTCGCTAGAAATTCGCGAGCGAACTCTCAGTCCCCAACAAAACCAACCGCTTAGCTTTGGCTTGCACCTTGCTCCTTCGGCTCAACGTGCAGCACATAATCGAGACGCCGAACATCTTCGCGCCGGTCTCCACTCCGGCGTTCGCGATCCGCGATCTGTCGTTCTTCGTCCTCGCCATCACGGGCGCGATCTTCGTCATCGTCGCTGGCTTCGCCGTGTACACGCTCATCCGCTTCGGGAGGCGGCCGGCGAATCCCGAGGTGGAGCCGGCGCAGGTCTACGGCAGCACCCAGATCGAGCTGGCGTGGACGATCGTCCCGCTTCTCATCGTCGTGGTTCTGTTTCTGGTCACCGCGCGGTACGTCTGGGGCCTCGAGCGCCGCGCGCAGCCACCGGACGCGCTCGAGATCACCGTCGTCGGCAATCAGTGGTGGTGGGAGATCCGCTATCCGAAGCTCGGGATCGTCACCGCCAACGAGATCCATGTCCCCGTCAGCGACGCCACCCGACCGGCGCCGACGTTCATCACCATCCAGTCGGTCGATGTGGCGCACAGCTTCTGGGTTCCTCAGCTCGCCGGAAAGATGGACGCGATCCCCAACAAGACGAATCGGATCTGGATCGAGCCGCGGCGAGTCGGAAC
>WNFW01002340.1_pt1 | contig 13770 bp, 14 predicted proteins | sample 5400131 | NCBI WGS metagenome assembly WNFW01 (sample SAMN13153362, study PRJNA577476) | soil metagenome | isolation source: 20 cm soil or saprolite under grassland replicate 1 | place: USA:California | collected 2016-06-15 | reverse complement strand
TCCCGCTGGGCCGGTGGGTGATCCGGACGGCCGAGTCGGTGGTGTTCACCGACTGCCCGCCGGGCCCCGAGGAGCGATAGACGTCGATCTGGAGGCCGGCCGGGTCGATGTCGAGCTCGACCTCCTCGGCCTCCGGCAGCACCGCCACCGTCGCGGTCGAGGTGTGGATTCGCCCCTGTGACTCGGTCTTGGGAACGCGCTGCACGCGGTGGGTGCCCCCCTCGTACTTGAAGACCGAGTAGGCGCCGTCCCCTTTGATCTCGAACGTCACCTCCTTGAACCCGCCGACCTCCGCGGGCGACGTCGAGAGCGGCTCGACGTCGAAGCCGAGCCGCTCCGCGTAGCGGACGAGCATCTTGTAGAGGTCGCCGGCGAAGAGGGCGGCCTCATCGCCACCGGTGCCGGCCCGGATCTCGACGATCACGTTCTTGGCGTCGTTCGGGTCGCGCTCGACCATGGCGAGCCGAATCTCCTCCGCCAGTTCCTCGAGTCGCGCCGGGGCTGACTCGACGACCTCGCGAAGCTCGGGGTCGTCGCCGTCCTCGGCGAGGAGCTCTCGCGCGCCGGCGAGATCATCGGCGAGCTGCCGGTACTCGCTAGCGAGGCGATGCGCCGCCTCGAGCTCGCGGTAGGCACGGCCGACGGCCGCATACCGCTCGCGGTCGGCGATGACCTGCGGGTCCGACATTTCCCGCTCGAGCTCGGCGTAGCGAGCCTCGATCTGCTCGATCAGATCTTCGATCACGCCTCGATTGTGACGTAGGCTTCCGCCATGACGGCGATCCGCCCGCTTCGCCCGCTTTCCATCGCCTTCGCTGTCGCGATCGGTGCTTGGCTTCTGACCGGCGTCCTCGCGCACGGCGCGCCGGCGACGGTCGTCGGCACGCGCGGCAAGGACCACCTCACGACGGGGCCGCGGAACGACGTCGTCGTCGGCCTCGGCGGCAACGACTTCATCGGCACCGGCAGCGGCAAGGACCTCGTCTGCGGCGGGCCCGGCGACGACCTGATCGTGACGGGCTTCGGCCAGGACAAGGTGAAGGGAGGGGGCGGCAACGACACGCTCCACGCGGCCGACGACAACGACCTGACGCTGGGCGGCGGCGGCAACGACTTCATCGACGGCCGCCGCACCGACACCGGCGACGTCGACAAGGGCGGCCCGGGGAATGACCGGATCCTCGGCGGCGTTCTGATCCTCGGCGGCGCGGGCCGCGACCTGATCAATGGCGCCGACTACGTGAACGACAGCGCCATTCCCAGCGTGATCAAGGGCGGCCCCGGCAACGACACCATTGCCGGCCGCACCGGCAACGACAAGATCCTCGGCCTGAAGGGCGACGACAGCCTGTCAGGGCGGGAGGGCGATGACACGATCGACGGCGGGATCGGCAACGACAACCTGGACGGCGGGCCCGGCACCGACACCTGCGCCCAGGGGCCGGGCACCGGGACGTTGACGAACTGCGAGCGCTAGCGCACCCGGCTCAGGCCACGATCTCGATCTCGTCAGCGCCAGCCGTGCCCGGCGTCTCGACCGCGAGCACCGCCTCGAGCGCTGCGATCGCGACCTCGAGCTGGTCGCGGTCCGGCTCGCGCGTAGTCAGGTTCTGGAGCATCAGGCCCGGCCACATGATCGCCCGGACCCAGCGGCGCCGCCGGTGCTTTCCAGCCAGCTTGATCACCTCGTAGGAGAGGCCGGCGATCAGCGGGATCCCGAGCACGCGGGAGGCCACCAGCCAGTACCACGCGGGAAGGCCGATCGGCGCGAGCACGAAGATCGCCAGCACCATCACCACGAGCAGGAAGCTCGTCCCGCACCGCGGATGAAGGCGCGAGTAGCGCTCAGCGCGAGCCGGCGTCAGCCGGTCGCCCGCCTCGTAGCAGGAGATCGTCTTGTGCTCGGCGCCGTGGTACTCGAAGACCCTCCTCAGGTCGCGGATCCTGCTGATCGCCGCCAGGTAGCCGATGAAGATCGCCGTTCGCAGGACGCCCTCGACGAGCCAGAAAAGGACCGAGGAGCCGAGCTGGTCGCGAATGAGGTTCGTCGCCGAGACGGGAACGACGAAGAACAGCCCGATCGCCAGCGCCAGGGAGACGACGATCGTCGCCCCCCAGACAACGCCGCCGATCGGCTGCTGCTCGCCGTCCTCGTCGACGATCTGCGCGTTGGCCGAGATCGCGAGCGCGCGGTAGCCGATCCGCAGGGACTCGGCGAGGGCGACGACCCCCCGCACGACCGGGATCCGCAGCAGGCGGTGTCGCTTCGCCCACGAGACCAGCGGCTCGGAGGTGAGCTCGACCTTGGCGGAGGGCGCGCGAACGGCGACCGCCCAGGTCGAGACACCGCGCATCATGACGCCCTCGAGCACGGCCTGGCCGCCGATCGGCGCGTCCCGGTCGGCCACGGGCATCCCGTCCGGCATCCGGGCGCTCTGAACGCGAGGGCGCCCGTCGGGCGCCACGGCCTCGGTCGATGCCTGCGGTTCGACACTCACCGGAGCGCGGCCCCTCATCCCCGCCGGCACAGGCTCGCAGGCGCGGGCGCGGACGCTACCCCTGCCGGCGGCGCGCGGCCCGGCGCCGGAAGCGCTCGACGCGGCCGCCCGTGTCGACGAGCTTCTGCTTGCCGGTGTAGAACGGATGGCAGGCCGAGCAGATCTCGACGTGGAGCTCAGGCTTCGTCGAGCGGGTATAGAACTCGTTGCCGCACGAGCAGCGAACGTGGGCGAGGACGTAGTCGGGATGGATGCCGGCCTTCACTCGCTCGATGTTAGAGCGTCGTTCGCTGGCCGGGTTACGCGAAGTACGCTCTTGGGGTCGGATCGGGGGCGGCAGCGCCTGCGATGCGCACGCTCCGGCGTCATCTTCCCTGGCTTGGGGCCGCGATTGCCCTCGTGATCGTCGCGCTTCTGGCGGCCTTCGCCGTGGCCTGGCTCACCGCCCCGAGCATCGCCGACCTGCCGCAGCGGGTGCGAGTGCTCGATCGCTCGGTCGGGGCGCGACCTGTGAGCCTGCACGCGATCGCGCCGGTGATGCGGGAGGCCGCCGTCGCGACGGAGGACGAGCGCTACTACGAGCACGACGGGATCGACGTCCTGGGGATCCTCCGGGCCCTTCCGTACGACCTCAGCCACGTCTCGCTCGCCGAGGGGGCGAGCACCATCGACGAGCAGCTCGCGAAGCTCGTCTACCTGGGCGGCAATGACCACAACCCGTGGGCGAAGCTGCGGGACGCCGCGATCGCGCTGCGCATCGACGCCAGCTACTCGAAGGAGCGGATCCTCCGCGACTACCTGGACACCGTCTACCTCGGCGCCGGCGCCTACGGGGTCGAGGCGGCGAGCGAGCGGTACTTCGGCCTTGCCGCCGGGCAACTCGATCTCGCGCAGGCCGCGCTCCTCGCGGGGCTGATCGAGGACCCCCTCCGGCGCGCAGCCGTACCGCCACCCGCTTGCCGCCCGCGAGCGTCAGGCTGTGGCGCTGACCTCGATGGTACGGACCGGGTTCGCGACGGACACCGAGGCCCACCGCGCGCTGGTCCGCCCGCTCCGGCTCGACCGCGGCCGCCGGCTTCCGCCGTTGCGCGGCGTCAGCATCATCCCGGGGCCGCCGTTCCACTGGGGCGAGCTCGGACTCGGCTGCGGCGCTCTGGCGCTCGGCGCCGCCGCGCTCATCGCGCTGCGACGGCGGCGCGCCCGCCTCCCCCGGCTCGCCGCCATCGGCTCGCGCACGGCCGGCGCGTTCGCGATCCTGGCCGGGATCCTCCTCGTGCTCGGCTCCTTCCGCGGCGCCTGACCGCAACTTTCGCGCTGCCGTTCGTTTTCCAGATCAGCAGCACGTACGCAATCGAAGGGAAGGAGCACGATGAAGGCACCGTCGTTGCGACGCCCGTCGCCGGCGACCGTGATCGCGGCGGTTGCGCTGTTCATCGCACTGGGCTCTGGCGCCTACGCCGCCTCGCACCTGCGCGCGAACAGTGTTGGCTCGAAGGCGATCAAGAACGGCGCCGTCAAGAGCCCTGACATCCACAACGGCACGATCAAGGGCCACGACATCGGCGCCGGCCAGGTGAAGACCGGGAAGATCAAGAACGGGGCCGTCACGACCGCCAAGGCGAGCTTCATCAGCTCGAGCGTGGTCAGCACCTCCAACGCGACGACCTCGAACACGCCGGCCGATCTCGGCGGGCCGTCCGTGACGGTCAACGTTCCGAGCGGCGGCGTCGTGGAGATCTTCGCCCAGGCGCAGATCGCCCAGAACGGGGGCGGCATGAACGCAGTGGGGCAGGTCTTCCTCGCGGAGCCGAGCCTGCTGCCGACGCCGTCGCAGATCCTCGCTCACGCCGGGCCGAACCTCGTGACGACGTACACGTCGCCGGGCACGAACGACGCCAACGGCGTGATCAATCCGGGACGCGCCGGCTGGATCACGCTCGTGCCGCCGACCGCGGGCAAGTACACGTTCTCGCTGCAGTACGCGGCGCCCGGCGGCGGCACCGCGACGTTCCAGAATCGCGCGCTGGTCGTCCGCGTGACGAGGTAGGGCTGAGGGCGGGCGGCGGCCGGACGCCGCCGCCCGCCCGCCCGCCGCCGGCGCTGAGCAACGCGGACGTGCGCCCGCTAGTTTCCGCACCCGAATGAGCGCGACGCTCGACCTCCCCGCCGGCACCGTCCGGTATTCCGATCGCGGCTCCGGCCGCCCGATCGTCTTCGTCCACGGCCTCCTCGTCGACGGCGCCCTCTGGGACCAGGTGGTGGCGAACCTCGCCGACGGCCATCGCTGCATCGCGCCCGACCTGCCGCTCGGCTCCCACCGGATCGCCATGAAGCCCGACGCGGACCTCTCACCGCCGGGCCTCGCCCGGCTCATCGAAGACCTCATGGCTGCGCTCGCGCTCGAGGACGTCACGCTGGTCGGCAACGACACCGGCGGCGCGATCTGCCAGCTGGTCGCGACGCGGCATCCGCAGCGCATCGGGCGCCTGGTGCTCACGAACTGCGACGCGTACGAGAACTTCCCGCCGCCGGCCTTCCGGTACCTCGTGCTCGCGGCCCGCGCGCCGGGCGGGCTATGGCCGCTCGCTCAGTCGATCCGCGTCGACGCGGTCCGGCGGGCCCCGATCGGCTACGGCTGGCTTGCGAAGCGCCCGCTCGACGCCACGCTCCTCGACCGCTGGACCGAGCCGATCATCGGCGACCGCGCGGTCCGCCGCGACACCGCTCGGTTCCTGCGCGCGGTCTCGAAGCGCTACACGCTCGAGGCCGCCGAACGGCTGCGGGAGTTCAACCGCCCGGCGCTCCTCGCCTGGGGCCGCGATGATCGGTTTTTCAAGCCCACCTACGCAGAGCGTCTCGCCGCGGCGATCCCGGACTCGCGGCTCGAATGGATCGACGACGCGCGAACGTTCGTCTCCATCGACCAACCGCAGCGGCTGGCCGAGCTCATCGGCTCATTCGCCTAGTTCCCGAGGGCTGGCGCCTCAGGTCTCCTGGTAGAGCGGCCCGTCGCCGCCCTCGGCCAAGGTGAGGCGGCCGCCCTTCGCGGTGATCGCACCGCACTGCACGCAGTTCGAGGCCGTGACGTCGACGTCGACCTCCGGCGCGCCGTTCCGGAGCTGCTCGTCGGGGATCTCGTAGACCTGGGCCGGGCACATCGCGACCCAGGTCTGCGCGAGCTCGCGCGGCACGCGCTGCTGGACGCGGACGTGGTTGGGTGCGTCGTCGCGGGTCGCGTTGCCGGACAGGAAGACCGATGAGAGCTTGTCGAAGATGTACTTGCCGTCGGTCTTCGGGTAATCGTCGGCCGCCTTGCCTGCCGACATCTCGACCTCCGAGTCGGCGCCGCTCGTCCAGTGCCCGCCCGGGAAAGACCCCTTGGTGAGCGTCATCGCGCTCGCTACCGCGCCGCCGACGAAGAAGCCCCGCTCGAACGGCTGGCGCATGTTCCGCGAGCGGTAGAGATCCTTCTCGATCAGGCTGTTCCGGACCTTCTCCTCGTAGTTCTCGAAGTTCACCGAGTCCAGCTTCAGCGACTCGACGATCGCCTCGGCCGCGTAGATGCCGGCGTACATCGCGTAGTGGATGCCCTTGAGCTCGGGGACGTTCACCATGCCGACGCAATCGCCGGCCATCACCATCCCGGGCACGGTGAGCCGCTTCGGCATCGCCCAGTAGCCGCCTGACGGAATCGTCTTCGCGCCCCACCCCACGCGCTTTCCGCCATCGAGGATCTCGCGGACGAAGGGGTGGGTCTTCAGCTTCTGGAGGGCGTCGTGGACGGAGAACCTGGCGTCGGTGTAGTCGAGCCCGACGACGAGGCCGATCGAGACCTTCTCGTCGCCCATCGGATAGATGAAGCTGCCGCCGAACTCGCGGTACTTCGCCGCGAACCGCAGCGGCCAACCCATCGTGTGGATGACGCGGTCGAGCGGCTTCGGCACCTCCCAGACCTCCTTGACGCCGAGCTCCCAGCGCTGGGCATCGGTCCCGAAGAGCCCGTAGTAGTCGATCGCCGCCTGCGTCAGGTGGCCGAGCGTGCCCTCGGCGAGGACCGTGGCCTTCGCGATCACGTCGCTTCCGGGCTCGAAGTTCGTGAGCTCCTCGCCCTGGCGGCCGCGCCCCTTGTCGCCCGAGCGCACGCCGCGGACGATTCGATCGGAGACGATCAGCTTGTCGGCCGCGGTTTCGGTGAGGATGTAGGCGCCGGCCTCCTCCGCCCGCTCGGCGAGCCAGCGGCCGAGCTTGGCCACCGACGTGACGTAGTTCCCGTGGTTGCGGAAGTTCGGCGGCATCGGCACCAGCGGCAGCGCGCGGGTCTTGGTGAGCAGGTAGACCCCCTCGTTCGTCACCTCCTGGTAGACCGGCCACTCCGAGGGATCGAGGTCGGGAAAGAGCTCACGCATCGCGGAGGGCCGCAGGTTCGCCCCCGAGAGCAGGTGCGCTCCGCAGGCCTTCCCCTTCTCGATCACGGCGACCGGCACCTCCCCGAGGCGCTCCGCGAGCCCCGGTTCGCTCTCGAGGAGCTGCATTAGGCGGATCGCGCAGGCGAGGCCTGCCGGCCCGCCGCCGACGATCGCCACCCCCACCTCGATCCGGTCCTCCTCCGGATCCGTCGGCGGGACGATGTAGTCGGCGGCGTTGAAGGGAGGGGGGTATGCGCTGGGGGCTACTGGCATCTCGGGTCAGCAGTCCGCAGACAGCAGACAGCGGCTCTCGTTTTTGCTGTCTGCAATCTGCCGTCTGCGGTCTTGATCAACCGCCCTTCTTGGCTTTGACCGCCTCGGTCAATTTAGGCAGGATCTTGTGCAGGTCGCCGACGACGCCGAGGTCGCTGAACTCGAAGATCGGCGCGTTGGGATCCTTGTTGATCGCGAGGATGTTCTCGGAGCTCTGCATCCCGACCTTGTGCTGGATCGCGCCCGAGATCCCCGCCGCGAGGTAGAGCTTCGGTGCGACGGTCTTGCCCGTCTGCCCGATCTGCGCCGAGTATGGATACCAGCCGGCGTCCACCACCGCGCGGGTCGCCGCGACGGCCCCGCCGAGGGCATGTGCGAGCTCCTCGGCAAGGTTGAAGTTCGCCGCTTCGCCAAGCCCGCGGCCGCCGCCAACGAGGATGTCGGCATCCTCGATGTTGACGTCGCCGCCGCGCTGCTCGCCGCGCGTCACCATCTTCGCCTTCGCCGACCACTCCGAGAGCTCGACCTCGACGTCGACGACCTCCGCGGCCCCGGAGCCGTCCTCGCGGGCGTCGAAGGCGTTGAGCCGGCCGATGATGATCCCGGGCTCGTCGACATACCCCACATCAACGACAGCGGAATCCTGGAGGATCGGACGCACCGCGACGAGCTTTCCGTCCTGAACCTTGACCTCCGTGACCTCCATCGTCACGCCGGCGCCGAGGCGCGCGGTCAGGCCAGCGCCGATCTCGAACCCAAGCAGGCCGCCGCCGAACAGGGCGTAGTCGTAGCCGTTCTCGGAGATCACCTTCGCCATCGCGTCGACGATGGGCTGCGCGAGCCCCTCCGGCACCGACGTCGCGCGGTAGACCTTTGCGGCGCCGTAGGAGCCGAGGCCGGCGCAGGCGTGGTGGCCGACATCGCCCACCACGAGCGCGGCTGCCTCGGTGCCGAGCTCGCCGGCCAGCTTCCCCGCCTCGGAGATCGCGCCCAGCGAGTTCTTGTTGAAGTTGCCCTCGTCGTCGTGGAGGGCGTAGACCAGGATGCCGGCCATTAGACGAGCTTCCTTTCGTCGAGCCAGGCGACGATCCGCTCGACGGTCTCGTTGGTGTCCTCGTCCTCGATGATCTCGCCCGCCTCCTTCTGCGGCGGCGGGTTGACCGCGAGGACCGTAGTTCGCGAGCCGGTCTCGCCGACCCGGTCGGCCTCGATCGCCACGTCGCCGGTGGCGTGTGTGTCGAGCGGCTTCTTCTTCGCCCCCATGATCGCCTTCAGGCTCGGGTACCGGGGCTCGTTGATCGCGTCGCCGACCGAGATGACGGCCGGCAGCTCCACCTCGACCGTGTCGTAGCCGTATTCCGCCTGGCGCTCGCAGGTGAGCTTGCCGTCCGCGACGTCGATCTTGATCACCTGGGTGAGCGACGGCATCTTCAGGTGGTCGGCGACGACCGCGCCGATCGTGTAGCACTCGCCGTCGTCCGACTGCTGGCCGAGGAGGACGAGGTCCGGGCTCTCCTTCTCGAGGACCTTGGCAAGCGCGTAGCCCGTGGCGCAGACGTCGGAGCCGGCGAGGGAGTCGTCCGTGAGGTGAACGGAGCGATCTGCGCCCAGCGCCACGGCCTTGTGGAGCGCGCGGACGGCGGAGGTGGGGCCCATCGTCACCGCCACGATCTCGTCGACCTGCACCGCTACGCCTTCCCGGATCTGCATGGCGGCCTCGATCCCGTGGGTGTCGAACGGGTTCAAGTTCTTCTCCCCGGAGCGGTCGAGCCGCATCGTCTGCGGGTCGATCCGCTTCTGAACCGCGGCGTCCGGAACCTCCTTGACAAGACAGCAGATCTTCAAGTCCTGGCCCTCCTTCGCGGGATTTCGCGGCAGCGTCGGCGGGCGCGCCGGCCGCAGCGGGCGCGAATCTTAGCGCGCGTCCGCGATTGACTGACCAGTCAATCAGCCGGCGACAGACTCGCCGACGGCCCGGCGAACGAACTCGACGATCTCGTCGGTTGAGGCGCCCGGCGTGAACACCTCCGCCACCCCGAGCTGCTTCAGCTCCGGCACGTCGTCCGCCGGGATCGTTCCCCCTAGCGTCAGCACCACGTCCTCCGCGCCTTGCTCGCGCAGCAGCTCGACCACCCGCGGCACTAGCGTCATGTGAGCCCCGGAGAGGATCGAGAGCCCGACCGCGTCGGCATCCTCCTGGATCACCGTGGCCACGATCTGCTCCGGCGTTTGGTGGAGCCCGGTGTAGATCACTTCCATCCCGGCGTCGCGCAGGGCGCGGGCGATGATCTTCGCGCCGCGATCGTGCCCGTCCAGCCCGGGCTTCGCGACCACCACCCGGATCTTCCGGCCTTCGGCTGTCACCCCGAGAGCGTAATCGAGCGCGCGCGCCCCCGACGCGGAGCGCTAGATGTTGAAGGCGTTGCTGATGAGCGCGGTGACGACGATGATGATCGTGATCACGGCGAGGAGCACGAACAGGCCGATGACATAGGTCTTGACGCCGCGGCCGACGTCGGAGAGCTCGTGCGGCTCGTCGCGAACGACGACCTGCGCGCCGTCGGCCTCCGCCGCGAGCACCTCGGCCGCCCTCACCGCCTCCTCCCTCGTCGCGACGTTCGTGATCGCGTCCGGATCGTCCTCGTGGAGGATGTCCCAGCCGCCCACCTCGTTCGGGCGGACCTCGAACGTCTCCGCGCTCATCGCCGGATCAATACCCCTGCGCCGGGCGAGCGAACGTCCCGCAGCACCCGCTATGGCGACCAGTCCGGGACGTTCGGTGGCGGAGGGTCAAAAGGCTGGCTGCTCCGTGTAGCTGCCGAAGACCTCCTGGAGCGCTGCCACCATCTCCCCCTCGCTCGCGCGGGCGCGCGCGCAGTCGATCAGGTACGGCATGAGATTCTCCCCGGGACGAGCGCCGGCGTCCTTCAGGGCGGCGAGCGTCCGCTCGACCTCCGTGGCGTCTCTTCGCGCCCTCGTCGCCTGGAGCCGCGCACCCTGCTTTCGCTCCGCCGACGGGTCGGGCCTGTGGATCGGCGGCTCCTCCGCCGAGGCGAGGTGGTAGGCATTCACCCCCACGACGATCCGTCGTCCTTCGTCGACCTCGCGCTGATAGCGGAACGCCGCGTCGGCGATCTCCCGCTGCGGGAAGCCGCGCTCGATCGCCTCCACCATCCCGCCGAGCTCGTCGATGCGCGCGAAGTAGGCATAGGCGGCCTCCTCCATCCGGTCGGTGAGGGCCTCGACGAAGTAGGAGCCCGCGAGCGGGTCGACCGTGTTCGTGACACCGGTCTCGTGGGCGATCACCTGCTGGGTCCGCAGCGCCACCCGCGCGGCCTCCGCGGTCGGCAGAGCGAGCGCCTCGTCGAACGAGTTCGTGTGCAGCGACTGGGTGCCGCCGAGCACCCCGGCGAGCGCCTCGATCGAGGTGCGCACGATGTTGTTGAGCGGCTGCTGGGCGGTGAGCGAGACGCCGGCGGTCTGCGTGTGAAAGCGCATCCGCATCGACTCGTCGCGGCGCGCGCCGTATGTGTCCCGCAGCTCGCGGGCCCAGATCCGGCGCGCGGCGCGGTACTTCGCGATCTCCTCGAAGAAGTCGATGTGCGCGTTGAAGAAGAACGAGAGCCGCGGGGCGAAGTCGTCGACGTCGAGGCCGCGCTGGATCGCCCGCTCGACGTACGTGAAGCCGTCCTTGAGCGTGAACGCCAGCTCCTGCTGCGCCGTCGAGCCCGCCTCGCGGATGTGGTAGCCGGAGATGGATATCGGATGCCAGCGGGGCATCCGCTCGGTGCAGAACTCGACCATGTCGGTCACGAGCCGCATCGCGGGCTCGATCGGGAAGCACCACTCCTTCTGGGCGATGTACTCCTTGAGGATGTCGGTCTGGATCGTCCCGTCGAGCTGCTCGGCGGGGACACCCTGCTCCTCGGCGGCGCACATGTAGAAGGCGAGGAGGATCGCCGCGGGCGCGTTGATGGTCATCGAGGTCGTCACCTCGCCGAGCGGGATGCCGCGGAACAGCTCGATCATGTCGTCGAGGGTGTCGATGGCGACGCCCTCGACGCCGACCTCGCCCAGCGAGCGGGCGTGATCGGAGTCGAGCCCCATCAGCGTTGGCATGTCGAACGCGGTCGAGAGGCCCGTCTGGCCGTGCTCGAGCAGGTAGCGGAAGCGCTCGTTGGTCTCCTCCGCGGTTCCGAACCCGGCGAACTGCCGCATCGTCCAGAGCCGCCCCCGGTACATCGACGGGTAGACGCCCCGCGTGAACGGGAACTCGCCCGGGTACCCGAGGTCGCCGTCGGGGTCGAAGTCGGCGAGGTCGTCAGGCGTGTAGAGCGGGCGGACCGGCTCGCCCGAGATCGTCTCGAACAGCGCCTCGCGCTCGCGCTGGCGCGCGTAGACCTCCTCCGTCCAGTGCTGCGCGCTCCGCCTTGTGCCGGGTTCGGTGGCTATGGGGGGAGTGTAGGTGTGCGCGGCGACCTAACTACGCCCGCACGAGCCACCGCGCCGCGAGCGCTCTACCGGTGCCCGCGGCCGTGAGGATCGCGACCGCCGCGCCGCCAACCGCCAGGCGGCGTCCCAGCCTCTCGAACCGCATCACCCGCCAGCCTTCCTCGTGCGCGACGCGCGCGAGCGTGGGATCCGGGTTGACGGCGACCGGGTTGCCCACGGCGCGCAGCATCGGCAGGTCGGAGGCGGAGTCCGAGTAGGCCCAGGAGGCGGAGAGGTCGATCCCATGCTCGGCGGCGTAGCGCTCGATCGCCTCCTCCTTCCCGGCGCCGTACATGAACGGCCCGTCGAGCTTGCCGTTGAAGCGGCCGTCCGGTCCCACCGAGTACGGGGTGCCGATCCCGGCATCCATGTCGAGCACCTGGGCGAGGGTCGCCACGATCCCCTGCCCCGCGGCGCTCACGATCACCGTCGCGCGCCCGGCATCCTGGTGCGCGTGGACCTCGTCGAGCATCGGCCGGTAGATGCGCGGCAGGATCGCGGCGAGGACGTCCGGCGTCATCCGCGTCACCTCCTTGAGCTCCACCCCGCGCAGGACGTCGCGCGCCTCGCCGAGCACCCGCGCCGTCGCCTCCTCGTCGGCTCCGCGGAGCCGGAACCGCAGGTGGTCGAGCGCCCAGCGGAGCATGATCCGGCGCGAGAGCCACCCCGCCTTTCGGGCGGCGCGCGCGTACGGCAGGCCCGACGAGCCCGCCATCAGCGTGCGGTCGAGGTCGAAGAAGGCGGCAGCCCGCTGCCCGCTGCCCCCGTCGGCGGCGCTAACCGCCGTCCACCTCCAAAACGATCGCGTCGCCCTGGCCGCCGCCGCTGCAGATGGCCGCGCAGCCGAGCCCGCCGCCACGGCGGCGAAGCTCGTGGACCAGGGCGCCCACGATCCGCCCGCCCGAAGCGCCGATCGCGTGCCCGAGCGCGATCGCCCCGCCGTTGACGTTCACCTTGTCCTCGTCGATCCCCAGCATCCGCATCGAGTTGATCGCCACCGACGCGAACGCCTCGTTGATCTCCCACAGGTCGACGTCCTCGGGCTTGCGCCCGATCTTCTCGAGCGCCTGCATCGCCGCCCGCGCCGGCGTCTTCGCCAGGTACGGGAAGTCGTCCGCGACGTTGCCGTACGAGAGGATGCGAGCGAGCGCCTGACGGCGGTTCGCCTTCGCCCACTCATCGGACGCGATGATCGCCGCCGCAGCGCCGTCGTTGACCCCGGGCGAGTTGCCGGCCGTGTGGGTGGCGCCGTCGCCGCCGACGGCCGGAAGCTTCGCCAGCACCTCGACCGTCGTGTCCGGGCGAATCCCCTCGTCCGCCGCGACCTCGCGCTCCTCCTTGCGCGACTTCACCGTCACTGTCACGATCTCCTCCGCGAGCCGCCCCTCGTCGGTCGCGCGGGCGGCGAGCTGATGGGAGCGGGCCGCAAAGCGGTCCATGTCCGGGCGCGTGATCTCGAGCTCGTTCGAGACCTCGCTCGCCTCGGCGATCATCTGCTTGCCGGTGAACGGGTTGGTGAGCCCGTCATGGGTCATCGCGTCGATCGCCTTCGCGTCGCCCATCCGGAACCCGAAGCGAGCCCCCGGGAGCAAGTAGGGGGCGCCGCTCATCGACTCCATGCCACCGGTGACCGCCAGCTCCACATCGTCGGCGCGGATCGCCTGATCGGCGAGACCGATCGCGCGCATGCCCGAGGCGCAGACCTTGTTGATCGTCTCCGAGGGGACCTCGCGCGGGATCCCGGCCTCGATCTGCGCCTGGCGCGAGGGGATCTGTCCCTGCCCGGCCTGCAGCACCTGGCCGTAAATCACCTGCTGGACTTGATCGGGCGCGACCTCGGAGCGCTCCAGCGCGGCGGCGATAGCCGTGCCGCCGAGCTCAACCGCGCTCTTCGAGGACAGCGCCCCCGCCATCTTCGCGAACGGGGTGCGAGCGGTGCCGAGGATGACTGTCTGCGACATCTGACGCCTTTCTTCGGGTGGGGCGGCGGCCCGCGCAGCCACCGGGTCGGTCGAAATCCTAGACGGTTGATTCCAAACCCCCGCACCCACGGCTGACGCCGGTAACCGCCTAGCGATCTTGCGGCCCGCCGACCGAGCATC
>WNFW01007154.1_pt1 | contig 13771 bp, 11 predicted proteins | sample 5400131 | NCBI WGS metagenome assembly WNFW01 (sample SAMN13153362, study PRJNA577476) | soil metagenome | isolation source: 20 cm soil or saprolite under grassland replicate 1 | place: USA:California | collected 2016-06-15 | reverse complement strand
TCCAATGAACCCCGCCGATCCGCGCGTAAAGGCGAGGCTCTTCTGGCTTTCCGGTACGGACAATTCAATGCTGGGTCCCGCAGTGGTGGAGCTGCCTCTCTCGAGCGACCCCGTGCTGCGTTCGAAACAGGTGCTGAACACACTGCTGGCCGGCCCCGTAGACGCCGAGTTGCGCACGCTGCCGCCGGATGCTGTGCTGCTGGCGTTTTATATTTTGCCGGACGGCACAGCGATTGCGGACTTTTCCGAAGCGGTGGCAACTTCCACGCCATCGGGAATCGCCAGCGAACAATTAGCTGTTGATTCCATGGCGCGCACCCTGGAAGCGAATGTGCCACAGGTGAAGCGGCTGAAAATCCTGATTCATGGGCAGGAAGTGGAGACACTTGCGGGACATGTCGATTTGACGGGCACATTTGTCGTGAATGCGGGGATGGGACGGACGCCGACGACACCTGCGGCTGCACCAGCCGCAGGCAAAGTAGGGGTTTTGACTTTGCCTCCGTTGACACTGAACGGCAGCACCGTCAAACTGGCGCAGCGGTGACAACCGAGGGAATGCATGGGGCGTGAAGGAACCAGGGCGGGAGGGCAAGTGAGAAGTGATGGCCGAGCCGCGGACCAGATGCGTTCGCTAAAAATCACCCCGGATTTCATCTCAACGGCGGAGGGCAGCGTGCTGATTGAGCTGGGCAATACGCGTGTGATTTGTACGGCTACGGTGGATGATGGGGTGCCGACCTTTTTGAAAGGAAGCGGCAAAGGCTGGGTGACCAGCGAATATGGCATGCTGCCGCGCGCGACAGAAGAACGGACGCCGCGTGAAGCCGCGCGGGGAAAGCAGTCCGGGCGGACGCAAGAGATTCAACGACTGATCGGCCGGTCGCTGCGCGCGGTGACCGACCAAGAAGCGCTGGGAGAACGCACCGTTTGGCTGGATTGCGACGTGATTCAGGCCGATGGCGGAACGCGAACCGTTTCGATCACCGGGGCGTTCGTGGCGTTGGCGCTGGCATTCGAACGGCTGGCGGCCGCGGGCATCCTGAAAAGTTCGCCGCTGATTGACTCCGTGGCGGCCACGAGCGTCGGTATCTTGAATGACCGAGCGTTGCTAGACCTTGCTTATGAAGAGGATTCGCGCGCGGAAGTGGATATGAACGTGGTCATGACCGGCAGCGGCCATTTCGTGGAAATCCAGGCGACTGCGGAGGGCCGGGCGTTCACAGGGAGCGAAATGCAGGATTTGCTAGCGCTCGCGGCCGCGGGAATCCGCCGGCTCACCGATGAACAACGCGCTGTGCTGCCCGTGAAATTCAGTGCCCGCGCCCGTTAAATTGTTTCTCACCTCCTCGAATCCAGGAAAACTGAAGGAATATCGCTTTCTGGCGGACACTGCCGCAAATTCCGTTTCCGTCGAACTAGCCTTGCTGCCCGAGTTCGAATCGCTTCCCGCCTTTGAAGAGAATGCCCCTACGTTTGCGGAAAATGCGGCAGGCAAGGCGCTTCATTATTCGCGATTGCAGGAGGGATTGGTGTTCGCGGACGATTCCGGGCTGGTCGTCCCGGCACTGGGAGGTGCGCCCGGAGTGCATTCTGCAAGATACGCGGGCGTACACGCTGCGAACTCAGAGCGCATCGAAAAACTCCTGCGCGAGATGCTCGACAAGCGCGGTCAAGACCGAGCCGCGTATTTCGTTTGCGCCACTGCGCTCGCGCGGAAGGGACGAGCACTGGCTGTGGTCACGGACCGCGTGGACGGTGAAATTCTGGAGTCGCCACGAGGCGCGGGGGGTTTTGGCTACGATCCAGTGTTTTACTTCCCTGCGCTAAAGAAAACCTTCGCCGAACTCTTGCCTGAGGAGAAGAATTTGCATAGCCACCGCGGGAAGGCCTTCCGCAAGCTGCTCGCAGCGCTTTCCTCCATGCTATAGTTTTGGCTCCCATGGCAACGAAACCGAAGAAAAAGAAATCCGGCAACAGAAATCCGGAGCGATCGAAAGCAAAGCGCGCAAAACCAGCTAAGCCAGGCAAAGCGGCAAGGCCCGCTCGCGCGGCAGGGACCGATCCGCAGCGCGTGGCGGCCATTCTGGCGAAGTTAGATGAAGCCTACCCCCATGCATCGTGCGAGCTGAATCACAAAAATGCGTTTGAACTGCTGATCGCCACCATTCTTTCGGCGCAATGCACGGATGTGCGCGTGAATCAAGTTACACAGGCGCTGTTCAAGAAATATCCCGACGCAAAGGCATTCGCGTATGCCAACCCAGGCGAGCTTGAACAGGAGATCCGCCCTACAGGATTCTTTCGCAACAAAACCAAGTCGGTAATGGGCGCAAGTAAGGGGATTATCGAGAACTTTCGCGGAGAAGTGCCTCGCACGATGGAGGAAATCCTCACGCTCCCTGGCGTGGCGCGAAAAACAGCGAACGTCGTGCTAGGGACCGCTTACGGAATCTCCAGCGGGATCGTCGTGGATACACATGTCCAACGCATCGCCAACCGCCTGGACCTGACGCGCAACGAGGACCCGAAAAAAATCGAACAGGACCTGATGCAATTGATTCCGAAAGACAAATGGATTCTTTTTTCTCACCAGATCATCTGGCACGGGCGGAGGGTTTGCCAGGCACGCAAGCCAAAATGCGTGGAGTGCAATCTGGAATTGCTGTGCTATGCGAAGGACAAAACGATCTGAGACGTCAACGAAGCTGTCTGGAATTCTTGTCTGGGAGTTAGTGAGGCTTGTCAGTGGAAGTCTGGTCTTTGCCACTTGGCTTAGAATTCGGCGGTTGCGAAGTGACCGGTGGATGCCCCGGAGGAAGCGTGCCCGGCGCCGGAGCACGGGACGGATTCAGGATTTCATTGAAATTCGGCATCGCTCCGGAATGCACGTCCTGGTTGGTATGCGGATTCTGACCGGGATCGGGATGCTGAATCATGCCGCCCAGCGATTGCGATTTCGCGACAACCCAGGCGCCATCGCGTTTTTCTAGATTGTAAGCCACGTGCATGCCCGCGCCGGGCGTGCCTCCGGTTTTCGGGCGAAACTCCACTTCCGCGTGAGCCTGATTGCCATTGATGGAAACGCTGCGCACATCCATGTCCATGGCGCTCATATTGAGCGTGCGAATCGCGGTCAGGTGTTGCAAAATGCCGGCTCGGATGGCGTCATTTTCATTGACCTGCTTTTTGCAGGCGCTAGCGCCCAAGAGCGCAGCGGTCAATCCCAGGGCCGGTGCCAAGCGCTTCATACGGGGAGTCCTTATCTTATCCCTGAACGCTCGCAACGATTTCCTCATCAAGATCAAGCTGCTCGCAGCCCATTCGGAACCAGCGGCAAATTATTGAGGCGGATCCCTGTTGCGTCAAAAAGGGCGTTGCCTACTGCCGGGGCAATCGTCATGATGGGCGTCTCGCCGGCGCCCGCCGATGGAATGTCCTTGCGATCGAGAAGAACGGCTTCAATCTCCGGCACATCGCGGAAGCGCGGCACGCGGTACGCAGAAAAGTGCGGGTTCTTGATGTGCCCATTCTCGAATTCGACGGCTTCGAAGAGCGCTCCGCCCAGCCCCTGAATGATCGCGCCTACCACCTGATTGCGCAACCCATCGGGATTGACGATCGCTCCGCATTCGAACGCTTCGACGGCGCGCACAACGCGCACACTGCCGGATGCGCGGTCCACCGCAACTTCGGCGCACGTGGCCACGTAGCTCCCTTTCTCGGCGCCACAAGCCAAGCCGAACCCCTGTCCCTCTTGCGTTTTCTTCCGCGGCCAGCCGCAGGATTTTGCGGCAGCTTCCAGTACAGCACGCATCCGCACGTCAGAAAGGTTCTTCAAACGGAACTCAAGCGAATCCATTTTAGCGACGCGCGCCAATGCATCCATGTGGGTCTCGCGCGCGAAATGGTTTGCTGTAGCAGCCAGACCACGGTAGGAACCACTACGCAAAACCAGGGGCACCTGATGGTATTGTGTAAGTTGATTCGCAACATCGTACGGCGTTTCGATCCCCGACATGCCGGAATGGTAGTTGTGAAATTCCCACGCCGTCAGTTTTCCATCGCCCGTGACCCCGCTGCTGACTTCGATAACGCCCGCCGGACGGAAGTACGCCCAAGTGAATTCTTCCTCGCGCGTCCAGACAACTTTTACAGGCTTTCCGGTAACGCGCGCCAAACGCGCGGCTTCGATGGCCGCATCACTGGTGTGCTTCCCTCCGTAGGCGGCGCCGGTATCCGGAACGATCACGCGAACATTGCTCTCTGGAATGTGAAAAACGCTGGCGAGTTCGTCACGGTTCGCGAACGGCCTCTGCGTTCCGGTCCATACCGTAAGCTTGCCATCGGTCCACTGCGCCACGTGCGAAAAGATTTCCTTGCTGGGTACCTGCGGCACTTCCTTCCATTGCGTGTGAATGGCGTCGAGAGCTTTCTGCGCTTCATGTGCGCTCGGCGCCGCCACCGCGATGAAGTCTCCATCGCGCACGACCGTGACACCCGTCATAGCTTTTGCCGCGGTGTCATCGTATGAAGTCAACGTTGCGCCAAACGACGGCGGGCGCAGCACTTTGCCATAGAGCATCCCGTCGAGCCGGATATCGCTGGTGTACTGGTGCCTCCCGGTGACAAAGGCGCGCCCGTCAACTTTGGGAAGCGGTTTCCCTGCAATTTTCCATTCTGACGCGGGCGTGATGGGATCTTCTGCGGGCAGGTTTTGCGCCAGCGTTTTGCCGCGCGCGAGCTCCGCATAACTCAGCGACCGTTTGGAAGTAGGATCCGTGACTTTCGCGTCCGCAGCGGCCAATCGTTCGGGCGCGACATTCCATTCCTTGGCCGCTACACCGATAAGCAGATTGCGCGCCGCTTCCGCCACGCGGCGGAATTGCGGCGTCATCGTCGGCGTCGTACGGCTGCCAAACGTGCCCGCATCAAACGGCGTCAAAGTCGTATCCGCCAGCACCAGGCGTACGCTCTCGAACGGCACTCGCAATTCGTCAGCGATGGTTTGCGAAATGGAAGTTCGAATGTTCTGTCCCATTTCAGCCTTGCCGGTGAATCCGGTCACTACGCCGTCTTCTCCAACGTGCAGCCACGAGGTGATTTCCTTCGGCAGCTCCTCGTTGTGGAACGACCGCGATCCGGCAGCCGTCTCTTGCGCCGGCAGTGCCTCTTTCGCGACGACGAACACCGCGCTGCCCGCTCCCAAAACTTTGAAAAAGTCGCGACGCGCCAATTCAAATTGGTGCATCGGCGCCGCACTGAATTCGTAACGCTCCGGCTCAGGAGCGAACCTCTCTTTCATGGTGCTCATCGCCCGCGCTCCTGCATCATCTTTGCTGCGTGTTGCACTGCCTCGATGATGCGCGGGTGCGTTCCGCACCGGCAGATATTGCCCTGGAGCGATTGCACAATCTCTTCGCGTTTTGGATTGGCGTTCTTCTGCAGCAAACCGACAGAGCTCATGAGCATTCCTGAAGTGCAGAACGCACACTGAAACGCGCCCGCATCGAGAAATGCCTGCTGCACTGGATGCAACTTCGCTTCTTTCTCCAAACCTTCAATTGTCGTAACGGGTTTTGCCACGGCTGCACTCACAGGAATCTGGCACGAGCGCTTTGGCGCCCCGCCGATCAGTACCGTGCAAGCCCCGCACTGCCCTTCTCCGCAGCCATACTTGGTGCCCGTGAGGCTGAGTTCATCGCGTAGCACATCCAAAAGTGGCGTGTCCGCAGGGTAGCTTACGGCATAGTGCTTGCCGTTGACTTCAATTTCCATTGCTTTTGCCATGAATCCTCCTCACTCATAAATTTTCCGCCCGATCAATGTTTGTGACAAGTGTCCATTCCAATTCGTCTTGACCGCCCCTCTCCGTTGCGACCTTCCTCAATCACGCAATCCATACCGTCTTGATGTTGGTAAACTCTCTTATCCCGTGGACTCCCAGTTCCCTTCCATGTCCCGACCACTTCACGCCGCCGAACGGAAGCCGGGGATCGGACGCCACCATCTTGTTGATGAAAACCATCCCCGATTCAAGCTCGTTGATAAAGCGCTCGCGCTCCTTGTCCTCATTAGTCCACGCGCTCGCTCCCAATCCAAATCGGCTGTCGTTGGCGATGCGAATCGCATCGTCCACATCTTTCGCCCGAAAAACGCTTGCCACCGGCCCGAACAGCTCCTCGTTGTGGGCCGGCGAACCCTTCGGAATGTTGGTCAACACCGTCGGTGCATAGAAATTCCCCGGCCGCTCGAGCGGTTTGCCGCCCGTCAGTACCTTTGCGCCTGCCTCAATGGTTTTTTTGACGTCGCGATCCAGGTCTGCCAACCCTTCCGCCGTCGACAGCGGTCCCAACTCCGTCGTCTCGTCAAATGGATCCCCCACTCTCAACGACGCCATCTTTTCCGCAAGCATTTGTTCGAACTTGTCCGCAATCGCCTCTGCAACGATGAATCGCTTTGCCGCAATACAGGATTGCCCGTTGTTTACAACCCGGGCCCTTACGGCGGTTGTTGTGGCAGCCTCCAGATTCGCGCTCGGCATCACGATAAACGGATCGCTGCCTCCCAGCTCCAGCACGACTTTCTTGATTCTCCTTGCCGCCCCAATGCCCACTTCTACGCCCGCCCGCTCGCTTCCCGTCAGCGTCGCCGCTTGCACGCGCGGGTCCCCCAGCACTCGGTCCACTTTTTGCGATCCAATCAGCAGTGTCTGAAACGCGCCGTTGGGAAAACCTGCCTTTTGAAAAATCTCTTCGATGAGCAGCGCCGATTGCGGCACGATCGAAGCGTGCTTCAGCAAACCGACATTCCCCGCCATCAATGCAGGAGCCGCAAATCGCAGCACTTGCCAGAACGGGAAATTCCACGGCATCACCGCCAGCACCGGCCCCAACGGCAGGTAGCGAATGTAGCTGCGGCTCGCCGTCGTTTCCACGATTTCATCGGCCAGGAATCGCTCCGCATTTTCCGCATAATAACGGCAGACCCACGCGCACTTTGCGACCTCATCCACTGCAGACCGAAAGGTTTTGCCCATCTCCGTCGTCATCACGCGGGCGCAATGCTCTTTCTCTTTTTCCAGGACCACCCCGGCATTCATCATCATTCGCGCGCGCTCCGCAAACGGCACTCTGCGGTAGCCCAAAAACGTGTCCGCTGCTTTTTGGAGTTTCATTTCTAGCTGAGCGTCCGACAACGGTTCAAAGGTCTTCAGCACCTGCCCCGTCGCTGGATTCACGGTTGCAATCGCCATTTCTCTTCTTCCTCCGAATTCGCCACCTGCGTAGTCTACCTTGTTGGACACCAAGTCCGTAGCCCATCCTCCTCGCCCTCGCAGTCTGGCGAAGTGATCATCCCTAGCTGGAGCATCTGCAGCAAAGTGATTCGATTCCCACGTGTTGCGAAGAAACGCACAACTGGCTGCATGTGGTGTAATTGCTTTAAACTAGGGGCGACCTGAAAGAGACGAATGACAACGAGCAGGACTGAATCAGGATTCCTCTTGAACGAGGGTTCTATGCTGCATAGCGCTGCACGAGTCAGGGTGCTATCGATCATCTGGGTGGTCGCGTCGGTACTTGTGCTCTTCGCGGCCGAAAATCTGTGGATCGATCCGTGGTTGAGGAACAAGTTGCCGCACGCGCCGAGCCTGACGCCTGAGGCCTTAAGCGGGCTCTGGTTTCTGGCTTTGCTCGCTGTCACCATATTTTGTCTCCTGCTGATTGTTGCGCAGGTGTTGGTCGCTTTGGATCGCGGCATTCCCTCCAGCAAGAGAATGGGAACAGGCGTGGCCACGTCTTTGGCTATCCTACTGTGCGTGCTCTGGGCTTGCGCAACGAGCGGAATGACTTCCCGTCCCACCTTCGGACAAAAGAGCAAGGGCCATTCCGTAACCTTGACGTGGAAGGCCAGCAAGTCTGCGGTGAACGGGTACAACGTCTACCGGGGAACCAGATCCGGTGGACCCTATTCAAAAATCAATTCCGAACTTGTCTCAGGACTCACTTATGTAGACCAGAATGTGCCGGGCGGGAGGACCTATTATTACGTGACACGGGCGGTGGACGCCGGCGGCCGGGAAAGCGCCAACTCCACTGAAATCACGGTGGCGGTGCCGTAAGAGCGCTGCTCCGGGAGCCGTGGAAAATTGGAAAATAGAAGATAGAAAATGATGATGACTAGAACCACTCGCTGCGATAGGCGACCCACCAACTTACAATGCCGATGGGAATGGTAGCGAGCAGGCCCCACAAAAGCGGCAACGTAAAATCCGCGATCAAGCCCAGCGCGATGAACACCGTCCAAAAGATTTTCCGCTGCATTTCTATATTCTAACGCGTCAGCGGTCAGCCGCTGCTTTCAAAGCGGTATCTAGTTCGCGCCAGTAAGCATGCTTGCGAAAACGTAGCTGCCCGAGCCAACATCGATGACCACGGCATCGCCAGCCTGACGTGCCGCCAAAATATCCGTGCGGCCGGTGAGCGGTTTCTGCCCTTCCGTGACTTGCTCGAGTTTCGCTCTTGGCAAGCGCACTGTAGCCGTCGTATTCGCAGGAACTTCAATCGTCAAAGCGAACCTGCCGTCCGCGATTTTCCAGCCGGACGCCACCCGGCCATAAATGCTCTCGACTGAGGCGTTCGCGAAGGTCAAGCCGCCACCTGGCTGTGGCTGGATCAAGACGTGTTTGTAACCTGGGTGGGCCTCGTCGAGCTCAATGCCCGTGACAATGCGGTACATCCATTCGCCGATCGCACCGTAGGCGTAGTGATTGAAGGAATTCATCCCAGGATCCTGAAAAGTGCCATCAGGCTTAATGCCGTCCCAGCGCTCCCAAATCGTGGTCGCGCCTTTGGTGATCGGATAGAGCCAGGAAGGATACTCGGTCCGGTTGAGCAACATATAGGCGATGTCGAGATAGCCGTAATCGCTCAGTGTCTGACACAGAAATGGTGTGCCCAAGAAGCCCGTTGTGAGGTGGCCGAATTTCTTGACGTCGTCGGCGAGCCTCGCCGCAGCGGCTGCGCGTTGCGCTTGCGGCAACAATTCGAACGCGAGTGCGAGAGCATAAGCAGTCTGCGTGTTCGAAGAGAGCCTGCCATTGGGCGCCACGAATTCTTTCTGAAAGGCGCTCTTGATCTTTTCTTCCAAGGAAGCGTACTCGGCGGCGTCCTCTTTTTTGCCGAGCACGGTGGCGGTTTTTGCAAGCAGCGCTGTCGAGCGTGCGAAATACGCGGTCTGAATCAAATCCTTGTCGGTGGTCGCGCCGGGATAGTCCGAACGCGTGGTGGCGAACGCGAGCCAATCTCCGAAGCTGAATCCATTGCTCCAAATATATTTCTCTCCCGCCTGCCGGCGCATGTACTCAACCCAGGCTTTCATGCTCGGATATTGTTCTTCCAGGATTCTCTTGTCCCCATAGGACTGATACACGGTCCACGGCACAACCAAGGCCACGTCCGCCCATCCCGCCGACGCCGCTTCCCCTTGCCGTGTTTCGTGAGACAAGACGTTGGGGATCACGAAAGGCACCGCGCCGTCGTCTTCCTGATCGAGCGCGACATCCTTTAGCCACTTGGTGTAAAACGCAGCGGTGTCATGATTGAACGAAGCGGTTCGCGCGAAAACTTGCGCGTCCCCAGTCCAGCCCAAGCGTTCGTCGCGCTGCGGGCAGTCCGTGGGGACGTCGAGAAAATTTCCTTTCTGGCCCCAAAGAATGTTGTGCTGCAGCTGATTCAGAAGAGCATTTGAAGTTTCGAATGAGCCAGTCCTCCGAATCGCCGAATGCACGACCACGCCCGCAAAGTCCTGCGACTTCAATTCGCCCGGCCAACCGCTGACCGCGACGTAGCGAAATCCCTGAAACGTGAAATGCGGCTCGAAGGTTTCGGTTCCCTGCCCTTTTGTCGTGTAGCGAATCATCTGCTTCGCCGAACGCAAATTGTCCGTGTAGAAATTTCCAGCTTTGTCGAGCACTTCCAAATGGCGCAGCGTAATGGTTGTTCCTGCCGGTGCCGTGACGCGAAAGCGGACCCAGCCCACCATGTTCTGTCCCATATCAAGGACCGTGTCGCCCGCCGGCGTATGCAAAACTTTCACCGGCGTGATTTCTTCCATGGCTTTGACCGGAGGTCCCGCCGGAGCGACCAACTTCGCTTTCGGCGCTTCCAGAACAGTCGCCGATTTCCAACTCTTGTCGTTGAATCCTGCTTCATTCCAGCCTGCCTGCGCAAGCCGCGCGTCGTAGGTCTCCCCGTTATAAATGTCGGACTCCAGCACCGCACCGGTCGAGGATTTCCATTGATCGTCACTGGTGACAATCTGCTGCGTGCCATCCTTATACGTAATGACCAGTTGCGCTAGGAGCGCCAGCTTCTTGCCGTAGCGATTCCGATTGTTCTTCGGATTCCATGCCATCCTTCCGCGGAACCACCCATCGCCGAGCATTGCCGCAAGGCAGTTCGCGCCATTCTTCAGAGAGCTCGTTACGTCAAAGGTCTGATATTGGAAGCGGAAATCGTAAGAGGTCCAGCCCGGCGTGAAATATTCATCGCCGACGCGCTTGCCATTCAGTGACATCTCATACAACCCCATGGCCGTTGCATATAGGCGTGCCCGCTCAACTTTTTTGTTCATGGAGAATTCTCTGCGCAGCAAGGGGGCCGGATTCGACTTCGTCTCATCCTCCACGAGATCAGGCGTAATCCATTTCGCTTTCCAGTCCGCAGTTTCGAGCATCCCCATTTCCCAATGTGCGACTTTGCTCCACTCGGACAAATGCCCATGATTGTCGGCCACGCGCACCTGCCAGTAATAAATCCTGCCGCTTTCGAGCGCAGGCCCGCCGTACTCCACCTGGATCGACGCGTCCAAAGACTGCTTCCCGCTCTCCCACATGAATTTCCCTTTTGTGAGATCGGCTTCAGAAACTGCCACGCGGATTTCGTAACTCGTTTGCAGCACCCCCCTTTCCGTGCTTGCCAGTTCCCAGCTCAGTCGCGGCTTTCGAACATCGATCCCCAGCGGATCCGACTTGTATTCGCAGCGGAGGTTCCTCACCGCGAGCGGCGTATCGGCAAATGTGTTCGTCGCGGTCGCCAACCCGATTGCGGCAATCCACACGACCGTCCTGAGATTCCACTTCATGTGCTTCCTCCCTCTCTCCGGCCTCCAAGCACGAGCAGGAATTCTACTACCTGATGGAGCAAACGAAGAGCAAACAGCGAAAATAATCCTGAATATCTCTGTGATTCTGCCGAAACCCGTTCCAACCGCGCGAAGTCTGTCCACGCGGAATGGAGTTACTCTCTGGAAATAGAGGACAAGAATACTGAGCTACCGTAAGGCCGAGGGCGCGATGATTAAGGTACAGCCCGAAAGGCAGGGGAATCATGGACGAAACCAAGCAGAAGCCGGCCGCCTACTCGCGCGAACTCACCGAAACCGCGGTTGCCGAGCGGCAAGCCGAAGCGAAAGAGATTGCGGAGTCTCTGGCTGGTAAAGCGTCTGCGGAACCCCCGAAACAATCGCGATACTCGCCGGTAACGGTTTCGCCGGAAGTCGGCAAGGGCGAGTCTTCGCCGGTGCAGGAATTCGTAGAGTTTCTCAAGCAGACCAAGCGAATTTGGCTGATGGTCGCTGGGGCGATTGTCGGACTCATCTTGCTGGTCACGCTCGCGCAGCGCGGATTCGAATGGATCGGCAAGTCCCGCGAAAGAAAATACGAACAAGCGGTGGCAAGCGTGACACCGGAACACTTGCTCGCGCGATGCGGGCAGCCCCTCGAAGACACAACCAAGAACGTTTATCCGATCCTCATGCGCACAATGACCTACCAGATCAGCCGGAACGAGACTTACGTGTTTGACTTCAGCCGAACGGCGGAAGACAAGAGCGACTGGGTGTTTCTGTCAATGAAAGACGCGACCGGCAAAAGTTACGAAACGGCGGAGGAAAAAGTCGCCGCGATGTCCTGCCTGAATTCGCGGAAGTAAGCGGTTTCGATTTCAGCCATTTCAGGCCCACGAAAAACCGTGCTTGGAAAGCGGCAGTGAGCGAATGCGCTTTCCGGTGACCGCAAAAATCGCATTGCACACCGCGGGTAGCACCGGGGGAAGCGTGGGCTCGAGGCCGTCAATCACTGCGCCACGGGCCTGATTCTCGGCGCCACTGGGATTGATGATAGTGCTGCCGATGTCGCCGGCCACCCAAACTTTGTTGACCTTTAGTTTATTGCCTGCATTCACCTGCACTTCGGCCACTTCCGCAAAATAACCGCGATGGGAAAACTGGAAAGCCACGCCCATGCCGGTGTTTTGGGGGAGTTCGTGCTGGCGCTTGCCCCAGCCGGATTTCTCCGCGACGAGTTTGAGAACACCAATCATGCGTGCGGCGTCGAGATCGGCTTCCGCAGGATTGGCCGAGGGTTTGGCCGATGGAATGCGAGGCGCGCTGAGAAGATCCAGACGAAATTGCACGGGATCTTTTCCGGCAGCGTGCGCAAGCTCGTCCGTGAAAGACTGGAACACCCAGGAGAACGCGTTGCTGCGCGGGGCGCGCAAAGCGTACGTTGGAACGCCGAGAGGCATCAGTGAAGCGCCAAAGAAAAAATCTTGCAGAAAAGTCCCAGGAAATTCATTGCCCGGAATATTGGCGGAAGGCGCAAACTGCTGGCCCTCGCCGAAAGAGACGAAGTGATTGCGCCAGGCCACAAGTTTACCGGAAGAGTTAATACCACCTTTAAGGTAATGAAAGCCGGCGGGGCGGTAATGGTCGTGGTGAAAATCATCTTCGCGTGTCCAGAGAAGCTTCACGGGAACGCCGACTCGTTTGGCTATCGCGCCGGCTTCGAGCATGTAATCGTTGGTGAGGCGCCGGCCGAAGCCCCCACCGGCGCGCTTCATATGCACGATGATGTCGTCATGCGGAATGCCTAGAACTTTGGCCACTTGCATGCGCCCGTTCTCGGGAGTCTGGCTGGGCGACCAGAATTCGAGTTTGCCGTCATGGTAATGCGCCAAGCAGTTTTGCGGCTCCATCGGAGCGTGCGCGAGGAAAGGATAAGAGTAAGCGGCTTCAACGGTTTTTGCGGCCGATTGGAATGCGGCATCGGCGTCGCCGTCATTGCGCAGAGTAATCGTCGGAATCTGCTTCGAAAGTTCGTCAGCGCGCTCCTGAAATCCCTTGCTGCTTTGCTGCGCGGTGGGCCCTTCATTCCATTGCGCGCGTAATTTCGCGCGCGCGGCGTTTGCCTGCCACCAGGTATCGGCAACCACTGCGACGCCCCAATGCAAGCCCAGCAAGTCTTGCGTCCCTTCCACTTCAAACACATGGCGAACACCGGGCATGGCCTTGATCTCATCGAGATTAGCGCCTACGCACTTCCCCGCGTACACGGGACACTTGTCGTAGACGGCGTACAGCATGCCGGGAACTTTGAAGTCGATGCTGTAAAGAGATTTGCCGGTGACGATGCTGGCGTTGTCAACGCCGGGAGTAGAGCGGCCGATGATTTTGTAATCCTTGGGATCCTTGAGCTTGACGGACTTGAGATCGGGCGCAGGGAGCGTGGCTGCTTTTTCCGCGAGTGCACCGTAAGTAAGTGTGCGTTTCGTTGGCGAATGGACAACGCGACCAGACCCAGTCGCGCATTCGGATTCAGGCACGGACCAGGTTTGTGCAGCGGCGGTGACAAACATCTGGCGGCACGCAGCGCCCACCCGGCGCAGCGGATCCCAGTTAATAGGCGTGGCCGTGCTGCCACCGGCACGCT
>WNFW01002044.1_pt1 | contig 13778 bp, 11 predicted proteins | sample 5400131 | NCBI WGS metagenome assembly WNFW01 (sample SAMN13153362, study PRJNA577476) | soil metagenome | isolation source: 20 cm soil or saprolite under grassland replicate 1 | place: USA:California | collected 2016-06-15 | reverse complement strand
AGAGGGCCGCCAGCGGGATGGAGAAGATGACCGAGATGCCTGCCAGCAGCAGAAAGTGCCGCCGGTACATGCGGAACGTCTCGTCAAGGACGTCTCCGATCTCGAGGGGACGCAGCCGCAGCGGGACGGGCGCGCTCACGCTGCTCATTTTCCGGGATGAGGCGCCGGCTTCAGCGGCCTGAGTCCCAGGTCCCCAACCGCCGAGGGGAGGCTAGGTCGGGTATCAGCCCCAAGTCCCTCCCCACTGTGTGGGGAGGCTAGGTGGGGGCGCTGTAATCGCCTTAACACGCTGACTAGTCATAGGCAACTCTGGGTCGGAAGCTTGATCGGTCATGGAAAATCCCGTGATCCAACGCGCCCAGCACCTGCGCGCGAACATGACAGGCGTCGAAACCCGTATGTGGTGGCGGTTGCGCGCGCGCCAGCTCGGTGTCAAATTCCGGAGACAGCACCCTATCGGCCCTTACATCGTGGACTTCGCATGTTGTCGAGCGAAGCTGGTCGTTGAGATCGACGGTGAAATGCACGAAAAGGCGTATGACATTCGCCGCGACCGATGGCTCGAGTCTCTCGGCTGGCGAGTGATGCGCCTCGTATTGCAGGAAATCGACGAGGGCCTAGACGCGGCGGTTGACGCGATTGCCTTCGAGCTGGAGCATCCAGGGTCCCTGTTGAGGTACGAACAGCGTTCTGGCGATTTGTTGGAGCCGTCTGACGCCCCCACCTAGCCTCCCCACACGGTGGGGAGGGACGTGTTGGAGCCATCTGACGCCCCCACCTAGCCTCCCCACACGGTGGGGAGGGACGTGTTGGAGCCATCTGACGCCCCCACCTAGCCTCCCCACCCAGTGGGGAGGGACTGCCTCTAAGGCTTGGCTGGGGCCGCCGCCGCGGGCTCTTTCTGCTTGTGCTTGGTCGGCGTGAACTTCAGACCGTCCTCGCCTTCCACGTCGATCAGCACGGTGTCACCGCGCGCGATCTTGCCGCGGAGCAGGTGCTCGGACAGCTGGTCCTCGATCCGGCTGGTGATCACGCGTCGCAGCGGACGCGCGCCATAGATCCGGTCGTAGCCTTCCTTCGCGAGCAGGTCCTTCGCCGCGTCGGTCACCTCGATCGTGATCTGCTGCTCGGCCAGGTGCTTGCCCAGCCGCACCATCTGGAGGTCGACGATCTGGCGGATCTGCTCCGTCGTCAGGCTCTTGAACACGACGACGGCATCGACGCGGTTCAGGAACTCTGGCCTGAACATGCGCTTCAGCTCCTCGTCGATCTTCTCCTTGGTGTTCTTGTGCCGGCGCTCGACCTCCTCGGCTTCGTCCACGACGGCGGGCTGGAAGCCCAGCGATGTGGCGGCCTGGTTGACGTCGCGGATGCCGAGGTTCGAGGTCATGATGATCACGGTGTTGGCGAAGTTGACGATCTTGCCCTTGGCGTCGCTGAGCCTGCCGTCCTCGAGGATCTGCAGCAGCATGTTGAAGACCTCGGGGTGCGCCTTCTCGATCTCGTCGAAGAGGATCACCGAGTAAGGCCGGCGGCGCACCGCTTCGGTGAGCTGTCCGCCCTCGTCGTAGCCGACGTAGCCCGGAGGCGAACCCACGAGCCTCGCGGTCGTGTGCCGCTCCATGAGCTCCGACATGTCGAGCTTGATGAGCGCGTCCTCGGAGTCGAACAGGTACTCGGCCAGCGCGCGCGCAAGCTCGGTCTTCCCGATGCCGGTGGGGCCCAGGAAGATGAACGAGCCGATGGGCCGGCGCGGGTTCTTGAGGCCGGCGCGCGCGCGCCGCACCGCCTGCGACACGGTGACGATCGCCTCGTCCTGTCCGACCATGCGCTTGTGGATCTCCTCCTCCATGCGCAGCAGCCGCGACGTCTCCTCCTCCACCAGTCGCGAGACGGGGACGCCGGTCCACGCGGCGACGATCTGCGCGATATCCTCCTCGCCCACCTCGGGCACGGTCTCGCCCAGCTTGTCGCGCCACGCGGCTTCCTTGGTCGCGAGCTTGTCCTGCAGCTTCTTCACGCGGTCGCGCACGGCGGCCGCGGCCTCGAAGTCCTGCTTGTTCACCGACTCGTCCTGGTCGAGCCGGTACTTCTTGATCTCCTTCTGCAGCTCCTTCAGATCGTCGGGAGTCGTGGTGAGCTTCATGCGCACGCGCGCCGATGCCTCGTCGATGAGGTCGATCGCCTTGTCGGGGAGCGCGCGGTCGCTCACGTAGCGGTCGCTCAGGGTCACTGCTGAATGCACCGCGGAGTCCGTGATGATCACGCGGTGGTGCTTCTCGTACAGCGACTTCACGCCGTTGAGGATCTCGATGGTCTCGGCCAGCGTCGGCTGGTCGACGAACACCGGCTGGAAGCGGCGCTCGAGCGCTGCATCCTTCTCGATGTACTTGCGGTACTCGTTGAGTGTCGTCGCACCGATGCACTGGATCTCGCCGCGCGCGAGCGCGGGCTTGAGGATGTTGGCCGCGTCGATGGCGCCCTCGGCCGCGCCGGCGCCGACGAGCGTGTGCAGCTCATCGATGAACAGCACTACCTCGCGGCTGGAGCGGATCTCGTCGAGGATCTTCTTCAAGCGCTCTTCGAACTCGCCGCGGTACTTGGTGCCCGCGACCAGCGCGCCCATGTCGAGCGTGAGCACGCGCTTGTGCTGCAGCGACTCGGGCACGTTGCCGAGGTTGATCTGCTGCGCGAGACCCTCGGCGATCGCCGTCTTGCCTACGCCGGGCTCGCCGATGAGCGCGGGGTTGTTCTTGGTCCTGCGGCTCAGGATCTGGATGACGCGCTCGATCTCCATCTCTCTACCGATGACCGGGTCGAGCTGGTTGCGGCGCGCGAGCTCGGTGAGGTCGCGGCCGAACTGGTCGAGCAGCGGAGTCTTGGAAGGCTTCTTCGGCGCGGGCTCGGCCTCGGTCTCCGCGCTGGAGTCGTGCAGCAGACGCTCGATCTCCGACCGCACCTTTTCGAGCGTCGCGCCCAGGTCCTCGAGCACGTGGGCCGCGATGCCCTCGCCTTCGATGAGCAGGCCGAGCAGCAGGTGCTCGGTGCCGACGTAGTTGTGGCCCATGCGCCGCGCCTCTTCGAAGGAGATCTCGATCACCTTCTTGACGCGGGACGTCGGGATGATCTGCTGGATGATGATCCGCTCGTTGCGACCGAGGACAGACTCGATCGTCTGGCGAACCTTGCCGATCTCCACGCCAAGGTTGTTCAGAACCTTGGCGGCGAGGCCCTCGCCTTCACGGAGTAGACCCAGGAGTAGGTGCTCGGTCCCTATGTAGCTGTGGTGGGATCGTTCTGCTTCTTCCTGTGCGAGCGTGAGAACCTTCTTGGCTCGCTCAGTGAATCTCTCGAACGGGTACATCGTGCTCATGACGTTTCCTCGACTCTTATAGGTACTCCGGCGACTCGGTGGGGCCAGCACCTCCTCGTACTAATAACTCGCATGCCCTCGCAAGCGTGCAAGTAATATACCGTCCCCCTCACCCTGCAGATTCCCTCTAACGCGCCCGCCGGGAGGCCGTTTTCCGATCGTTTGGGCCGCTGGCTGCCTGTGGTTGTCGCCTTCGGTCTGCCGACTTTCTTTCTCCCCAACCTGATCGACGAATTCATCCTGCCGAGGGCGTCACTGGTCATCGCGGGCGCCTGCCTCGGGGCGGGCCTTGCGTTGCTGACGCCGGACCGGCCGTCCCTTGGCCGGCTGCGCTGGCCGCTGGTCGCCGCAGCCGTGGCGGCGGTCCTGGCGTTCGCGTTCTCGGTATCGCCGGCGACGAGCTTCGCGGGCTCGTACCTACGATACGAGTCGCTCCCGGTCAGGCTCGCGTACCTCGTGCTCGCCGCAGTGCCCGTCTGGCTTCTGCGCGACGACAGGTCACGTGACCGCTTGGTCGCAGCCTTCGTCCTTGGCACCTCCATCGCCAGCCTGGAGGCCCTGCAGCAGCTGGTCACCAGCGCGCCCTTCCGGCCGGACGGCAACGTCGGCAACGCAGGGATCCTCGCGGCGATGATCACGATGGCGGTGCCGCTCGCCATCGCGCGCGCGCTGCGAGGCGGGCTGTTCAGCGTCGCCTGGTGGCTGGGCGTGGTCGCGCTCGCGGCCGGCCTGTACGCATCGACGTCGCGCGCGGGCGCCCTCGGCGTGATGGCGGGTTGCCTCGCGCTGGTGGTGCTGCGGCTGAAGGGACGCACGGCGCTCTTCTCTGCCGCCGGAGCCGCAGGGCTGGTAGCGCTTGCGCTGCTCGCGATCCTGATCTCGCCGCTGCGCGAGCTCAACGGCGATCCGGGCCCGGCTCGCATCCATCTCTGGAGCGACGCGCTGGGGATGCTCATCGCGCGGCCGCTGACGGGTTGGGGCGAAGACTCGACGGGTATCGCGCTCGGCAGATTTCTCACCGGCCAGTGGGCAGGGCCATATGTGACCTTCGACCGCGTGCACAACGGCGTCCTCGACACGGCCGTCACGCAGGGCGTCCTTGGCGTCGTCGCGCTCGGCGCGTGGAAGCATCGCCAGAGCGACTCTGTCGGTCCGCTGGCGGCGGCGTGCGTCGCCTACTCCGTGTGGGTCTTCTTCAACTTCGACTGGGCGCCGGCCACCGGCGCGTTCTGGCTGCTGCTCGGAACGTGCTGGTCGGCGATGCGGGCGGCCGAGAGCGACAACCAGCCCGCGCCGAGCACAGTGCCGGCGTGGCACGCGCTGGGCGCGATTGGGCTGGCAGTCGTCGCGACCGCCCTCGCGGCGATGCCGATCCTCGCCGAGGCCTGGTACGCGGACGGCCGCACTGACCTGGCGGTGCGCGTCGATCCGTTCCAGTCGCAGTACCACCGGGCGCTCGGCGAGACGCTGATCGCGCAGGGCGACCTGAGCGGCGGCGTCCAGGAGCTGCGCCTGGCCGGCCGCCTCGGCAACTCCGATCCCGGTCTTTACGTCGAGCTCGGCGACGAGGAGCTGCAGCAGGGCAACCCCGCCGCAGCGCGAGCCGACTACAAGATGGCGCTGGCCATCAACCCGTTCTGGCAGCCCGCCCTACAACGCCTGTCAAGCTCCCTCTCCGCTCGCGGGGAGGTCGGCGTGGCGAAGCCGCGCCGGGTGGGGACGCCAGACCTAGCCTAGGACTCCCGAGACGCTAGCCTTCCTCGTCGTCCTTGTCGAAGTACTCGTCCGGCCGGCCGCCGGCCCGGCTTGGGACCAGGTTCGCCGGAGGCGCGGAAAGCTGCTTCAGGCTGAGCGAGATGCGGCGCCGCGCAGTGTCGATGCCGATGACCTTGACCTGCAGCGTCTCGCCGACCTTAAGCACGTCCTCGGTCCTCTCCACGTGGTCCCACGAGAGCTCCGATATGTGAAGCAGGCCCTCGATGCCGGCCATGATCTGCAGGAACGCGCCGTACTTCTTGGTCTTCGTGACCTGGCCCTCGACGATCGAGCCGATGGGCATCGACTGCACGAGCTTCTCCCACGGGTCCTGCTGCAGCTGGCGCAGCGACAGCGAGATGCGCGTCTGCTCGGGGTCGAGCTTGATGACCTTCACGGTCACCTCCTCGCCGAGCTGGAGAACGTCGGTGACCTTGGACACGCGGTCCCACGAAAGCTCCGAGATGTGGATGAGCCCGTCCGCGCCGCCGATGTCGACGAATGCGCCGTAGCTCGTGATCCCTGAGACCGTGCCCTTCACCGTGCTGCCCGTCTGCAGCCGGCTGAAGAGCTCCTCGCGCTTGCGCGCGCGATCCTCGTCCTCGGCCGCCTTCTGGCTGACGATGAGCCTGTTCCGCTTGCGGTTGACCTCGAGGATCTTCACCGCGATGCGCTGGCCGACGAGCGACTCCAGGCTGCCCGCGTAGGCGCGCGCCACCTGGCTCGACGGCAGGAATCCGCGGAGGCCGAGCACGTTGACGATGAGCCCGCCCTTGTTCTGCTCGCGCACGTCCGCCTCGATGACGGAGCCGTCGGTCTGCTTCTCCGCGGCCACGAGCCACGTCGTCTCGGCGCGAGCGCGCCGCAGGCTCAGGACTACGTTTCCTTCCTCGTTCTCCGGCTGGAGGACGAAGACCTTGATCTGGTCGCCTGGCTCGAGGCCCAGCGCGTCGGCTTCGCCGCGCAGGCCCAGCTCCTTGCTGGAGATCACGCCTTCGGCCTTGGCGCCGATGTCGACCAGCACTTCGTCCGGGTCGACGCGGACAACGATTCCGTCCACGATGTCCCCGTGGTTCGGGGTCTTGAAGGCCTCCTCCTCGAAGTGGAGGTAGTCCTCCATGGTCATCGGAGCTGACTGGTCTTCTGTCTCCTCCTCAGACTGTGTCAGGACGGCACCGGATTCATTGGGCAAAGTACGAACCCCCTAAGGATTTTTGGTGTGGTGTTGGTCGTCAAAACGGCCTTCGCCAAAACGGAAAATTAATTGTAACTCACGAATTCCGATCAGCCAGGAAAAGGTTTTGAGACCTCGTGGTTGTCGATCAGGCGGGTTTTTCCGATCTTTGCAGCAAGCACAGCCAGCGTGCCCGGAGGCTTGAATGTCGACGGGTCGACCAACTCCGCGTAATCGATGCTGGCGAGCGGCTCGGCGGTCAAAACCTCGTGAATTCGAGCGCGCAGACGGCCAGCATCCCGCTCACCTGACGCGTACATCTCGGCCGCGACCCGAAGAGACCGGCTCAGGCTCAAGGCCGCCGCCCGCTCGGCCGGGCTCAGGTACGCGTTGCGCGAGCTCACGGCCAGCCCGTCCGCCTCGCGCACGATCGGGCAGACGACGATCTCGACCCCTGTGTCCAGATCCGCCGCCAGCCGCTTCACGACAGCCACCTGCTGCGCGTCCTTCTGGCCGAAGTAGGCCCGGTCGGGATCGACCGCCCACAACAACTTGGTGACCACCGTCGCCACGCCCTCGAAATGGCCCGGCCGTGAGGCGCCCTCCAGCAGCTCTGACACGCTGCCCACCATGACCCGCGTCGAAGCGCTCTCGGGGTACATGTCCTCGACCCCAGGCATGTAGACCGCGTCGACGTCCATCCCGCGGAGCATCTCGAGGTCCTTCTCGATCGGGCGCGGATAGCGCGCCAGGTCCTCGCCCGGCCCGAACTGGAGAGGGTTGACGAAGATGCTCACCACGACCAGGTCGTTCTCGGCGTCCGCGCGCTCGATAAGGCTCCGGTGCCCGGCGTGAAGCGCGCCCATGGTTGGCACCAGCCCGATCGAATACTCGGCCCACTCCTGAACCTTGGCCCGCATCGCTGCGGGGGTTTCAATCGTGATCAGCGGCTAGGGCGCCCCGTACTTGACCTCTTGAGCCGACGGCTTGACGCCGTTCGCCGAGTACTCGTGCTCCGGGCCTGGGAACGTGCCCTTGCGCACCTCGTCGGCGAACTCCTGAGCGGCGCGCGTGATGTCGTCCGCCAGGTTCGCGTAGCGCTTCACGAACTTCGGCGCCTTGCCAGTGGTGAGGCCCACGAAGTCGTGGAACACGAGCACCTGGCCGTCCGTCTGCGGCCCGGCGCCGATGCCGATGGTCGGGATGTGAACCGAGCTCGTCACCCGTCCCGCCAGGATGGACGGCACCCCTTCCAGCACGAGGCTGAAAGCGCCGGCCTCCTCGAGCGCCTTTGCGTCCGCCAGGATCCGTTCGGCCTGAGCCTCTGTCTTGCCCTGCACCTTGAATCCGCCCATCTGGTGCACGAACTGCGGCGTCAGTCCAAGGTGCCCCATCACGGGGATGCCCATCTCGGTGAGCTGCTTCGTGATCTCGATGACGCGGCCGCCGCCTTCCAGCTTGACCGCGTGCATGCCGCCTTCCTTCACGAAACGCCCCGCGCTCTCGATGGCCTGCTCGACCGACAGGTGATAGGACATGAATGGCATGTCGCCCACGAGCAGGGCCTGCCGCGACCCGCGTGCCACCGCCTTGGCGTGGTGGATCATCTCGTCCAGCGTCACCGGCAGGGTGGTTGGGTAGCCCAGCATCACCATGCCCAGGCTGTCGCCGACCAGCAGGATCGGGATGCCGGCCTCGTCGAGGATCCGAGCGCTTAGAAAGTCATAGGCCGTGAGCATGGCGAAGCGCCTGCCTTCGTCTTTGAACCGCTGGACATCCAGCACCGTCGTCATCGACGTCTCCTCCTTCGGGTCGCTGCCACATCTCGGGTCAACGCCCTACGCACCCGCTCCGCCGCGGCGGGGTCGAGCCCCGCTTCGCGCGCGATCTCGAGCGCGATCGAAGCAAGGATACGGTAAAGATCGGGCCGGTCAAGCGCTTCGAGGTGCCGCCTGACGGTGTCCGCGTCGCCCCTTCGGATGGGCCCCGTGAGCGCCCTGGTCACGCCTTTGCGGCGGATGTTCTCCACCACGCCGTCGAGCAGCGGCAGCAGCGCTCTGGTCGCGTCCTGCTCCGACCAACCGATCCGCATGAGCTGGCGCACCCCTTCGCTGAAGGCGGCGAGCACGAAGTTCGAGGCATACACCGCCGCGGCGTGATACAGCACCCTCTCGTCCGCGGCAACTTTTCGTGGCCTGGCTCCCAGCTCGCGGGCGAGACGATGCAGCTTGCGCAGGAGTGGCGGCGTCGAGGCGTCGACCGCAATCGCGATGCCGCGAAAGGCGTCGGGCTCGCGCGGGAACGGGAAGGACTGCAGCGGATGGAACGAGCCGACAGCGTGGCCGCGGAGCGGAGCGAGGACGTCGAGCGTCAGCGCCCCGCTCAGGTGGATGAAGCTGACAGCGGGCGCCGGATCGGTGGCCGCGAAGCGTGCCGCGACCTCGCCGATCACCGCGTCGGGCACCGCCAGGAAGACGATGCCGTCCGGCGGCGGCTTGAACGCGGCTCGCGCCGGCACCAGCCTGGCGTGAAGCGCGCGAGCAAGGCTGCGGCCGAGGTTGCCCCGCCCCGCGACGACTAAACGATCTGGCGTTCTAGCTTGCTGAGGAGCTCGCGGCGGCCGGAGCCTCGGGCTCCTGGTTCAGGATCGCGTCCAGCTCTTTGCCGTCGAGCGTCTCGACGACCTTCAGCCGCTCGACGACCGCATCCATCTTGCCGCGGCGCGCGACCAGGATTCCCTTGGCGGTCTGGTAGCCGTGGTTGATGATCGATCGGATCTCCTCGTCGATGATCGCGGCCACCTCTTCGGAGTAGTTGCGCTGCTCGCCGAGGTCGCGGCCCAGGAATACCAGCTCCTCTTTATGGCCCATCGTGACCGTGCCGAGCTTGTCCGACATGCCCCACTGCGTGACCATGCGACGCGCCATCTGCGTCGCCTTCTGGATGTCGTTCTCGGCGCCTGACGTAACGTCGCCGAACACGATCTCCTCCGCGACGCGGCCCCCCATGATGCCCGCGATCTGGTCCATGAGCTCGTCCTTGGAGATGAGGTACTTGTCCTCTGCTGGAAGGCTGAGCGTCCAGCCCAGCGCCATGCCGCGGGAGATGATCGAGACCTTGTGCACCGGGTCCGCGTGCGGCAGCGCCTTCATCACGAGCGCGTGACCGGTCTCGTGGTAGGCGATCACTTCCTTCTCGTGGTCGGAGATGCGGCGGCTCTTGCGCTCAGGGCCGGCGATCACGCGCGCGATCGCCTCCTCGAGCTCGTCCATGCCGATGACCTTCTTGTTCGCGCGCGCGGCAAGGATCGCCGCCTCGTTGATCAGGTTCGCGAGGTCAGCGCCGCTGAATCCTGGCGTCTGGCGGCCGAGCACGTCCAGGTCGACAGTCGAGTCGAGCGGCTTGTTGCGCGCGTGCACGTCGAGGATGGCGCGGCGGCCCTTGATGTCCGGCCGGTCCAGAGTCACGTGGCGGTCGAAACGCCCCGGCCTCAGCAGCGCCGGGTCCAGCACGTCCGGCCTGTTGGTGGCCGCGATGACGATGACGTGAGTGTTGGTGTCGAAGCCGTCCATCTCGACCAGCAGCTGGTTGAGGGTCTGCTCGCGCTCGTCGTGACCGCCGCCGAGGCCGGCGCCGCGCTGGCGGCCGACCGCGTCGATCTCGTCCACGAACACGATGCAGGGCGAGTTCTTCTTGGCCTGGTCGAAGAGATCGCGGACGCGGCTGGCGCCAACGCCAACGAACATCTCGACGAACTCGGAGCCGGAGATCGAGAAGAACGGCACGCCCGCCTCACCGGCGACTGCCTTGCTCAGCAGCGTCTTGCCCGTGCCAGGAGGCCCGACGAGCAGCACGCCCTTCGGTATGCGCGCGCCGAGGGCCACGAACTTCTCAGGATATTTCAGGAACTCGACGATCTCGGATAGCTCCTGTTTGGCCTCGTCGACGCCCGCCACGTCGGCGAACGTGATGGCCGGCTTGTCGCCCGCGATCATGCGTGCGCGCGACCGCCCGAACGAGATCGCCTGGTTGTTGCCGCTCTGGGTCTGCCTGAGCACCCACCACATGAAGGCGGCGATCAGGACGACCAGGATGATGTTCGGCAGCAGGACGCTCAGCAGGTACGTGCCGCTGTTGTTGTTGTCGAGCTTGATGACGGTCTTGGACGCGTACTGGGTGCACCAGTCGTTGCTGCTGCTCGAGCAGTCCGGCACTGTCACGTTGTGCTTGGTGCCGTTGTTGTCGGTGGCGACGGCGTCGGTGCCCTTCACCTCGACCGTCTTGACACTCCCGTCGTTGATGTTCGAGAGGAGGGCGGAGTACGACCACTCGTTGGAGTTCTGGTTGCCCTGGATCGACTGGTAGGTGAACCAGAACACAAGGCCGAGTACGACGACCAGTGCGAAATAGAACAGGCTGGAGCGGGGGAAGCGGCTCAACTCGGATCTCCTAGAGGGCTGTCGGGCGATTTTAGCATTGGCATTTGCGGGTTCCTGTCGGACAGGATACGTGTGACCGTTACGTGCAGTGCGGTTTCGCCGGGCGCCGACCGCAGATCCCGGTCGATCGCAACGCCCGGCACCCAGGCCAGCCGATCCCCCGCGAACACCAGCGGCAGGACGTCTCGCTCCTCGCGCGGCACCCGCGCGTCGACCAGGATGTCCTGCAGCTTGCGGGTGCCAGCACCGCCGGCGGGCCGCATGCGCAGGCCCGGCCGCCGGTGACCGAGCGTCAGCTCCAGGCCCGGCTTCAGGTGAACGGCGCCGGACTCGCTGCAGCCGGTGCAGGAGCGGACGCTGAGGACAGCCTCCACCAAAGGGAGAACGCGCGGAACGACCTCCACACGTGATCCGACCACCCGGAACCTGAGACCGCCAGGCAGGTCGATCCCTGTCCCGCCTCGCTCGCCGGCCGTCAGCCGGACCATGGCCTCGAGCTGGCGGCGGCTCAGCGAGGGCAGGCGCCCCCCCGCCTCGGCGTACAGCGTGCGCATGCATTCGCCCGCGATCGCCGGCGTCATCGACTTGATGGCCTCGCGTGAGCGCGTGCCGCCGGCCTGAGCGCTGATGGATTCGTGCATCGCCGCCGCGCTCGACGCCGCCGCGTGCAGGCGCCTGACGATGCCCGGGCGGTCGCGCTCCAGGGCGGGCAGCACCAGCTTGCGCATCCGCACCCGCGCATAAGAAAGGTTGGAGTTCGCGGGGTCCTCGACGGCGACCACTCCCGTGCTTTCGAGGTAAGCCATGACGTCGCTCCGCCAGACGCTCAGCAGCGGCCGCACGAAACGGCCGCGCCGCGCCGGCATCCCGCGCATGCCGGCAAGGCCGCACCCGCGCAGCAGGTGCATGGCCGCGCCTTCAATCAGGTCGTCGGCGGTGTGCGCCAGCGCGATCTTCGCGGCGGGCACATCGGCCGCCGCGCGCTCGAGAAACTCATACCGCAGCGTGCGCGCCGCGGCCTGCACCGAGCCCCTGGCCAGTGGGGAGCTGCGCCGCTCGATGATCAGACGCACGCCGAGCATCTCGCAGAGATGGCGTACGTGGTCCGCCACCAGCGCCGAGCCCTCCTGCAGCGCGTGGTCATAGTGCGCGGCCACGATGTCGTGGCCCTCCTCGCGGAGGGCAAGTAGAAGCGCTGTGGAGTCGTGCCCGCCCGAGAAAGCGACCAGCAAGCGCTCGCCCTTCGCGAGGAGGTCGGTGGCACGGATCGCGCCGATGACTGCGTCGGGCATGGTGGTGCCGGCTGGACTCGAACCAGCGACAACGCGATTATGAGTCGCGCGCTCTACCACCTGAGCTACGGCACCAGGGCCGTGGAATCCTAGCGCGCCGCCCCGGCCCGCGCCTTCAGCTTCCTTTTCTTGAGCCTGCGCTTGGCCAGCGCGACCTTCTTTCTCTTGTTCACTCGTTACCCTCGCGGAGTATAGCTGCCGCTTCCTGGTGCCCAGGAAGCGAGGGACGAGCTGGCAGAAAGGGAACCACGTCGCCGGATGTGCGAAGCCGGTGGACTTCGACCAGCACCTGAGAAGGTGGTTGCGGAGCTTGGATTCGAACCAAGGACCTTCGGGTTATGAGCCCGACGAGCTGCCGCTGCTCCACTCCGCGAGTCCAATTATACCCGCGTCTTTTTGGAGCCCCTGAGACGTCAGTTATTCCAGGTCATGGGCTCGGAGTCGCTTTCGGTGATGGCGGTGCGGGGCTTGGTGTGCCCGTCACGAGGTAGACATGCTCGTACGGCTTGGAGTAACCGTTGCGACGCGCCTCCTCCTCGTCGGCGGCGCCCGAGTTGATGGCGGAGATGTCGCGGTGATACCCCTGGTTCTGCGCCGTCAGCACCTCGTTCTGATGGCGCAGGTCGCTCACCTGCTGGCTCAGTCTGTGCCCCAGGAACGCCTCCTGGGCGTAAGCGAGCGCGGCCCACCCGGCCGCGCACAGCAGGACACCGAGGACGATGGTGCGCCTCGCGGCAACAAGGCGGGGGCGTGGTACGCCGGGCTGGGGGAGCGCGATGGTGGTCTGTCTCATGCTGAATCGTTAGCTGCGACGTTCGGCGTGCGAGCGGGAGCCGACTATAGCAAACGGTTTCGCGTTTGTCGGGTCAGCGTGCCTCGTCCCACCGACTCGCCAGCTCTGCAGCGTCGAGGTCGCGGAAAGACTTTCCTTCGCTGACCAGCTGAGATTCCATCGCCGCGAACCGTTTTCGGAAACGCCGGCCCGCGACGCGCAGCGCGTCCTCAGGGTTGACCTTCAGCCGGCGCGACAGCGACACCACGGCGAACAGCAGGTCGCCAAGCTCGTCGAACGCCGCGGCCGGATCCTTCGCCTCGGCGAGCTCGCGCGCCTCCTCTGCGACCGCCTCTGCGCTGTCGGCCGTCGACGCGTACTCGAAGCCCACGCGCGCCGCGCGCTTCTGCAGGCCGAGCGTCCACGCGAGCGCCGGCAGCGTCGGGGGCACGCGGTCGACCACTGATTCATCCTCGCGACCGGCCTTGCGCGCCTCGCGCTCCTTGTTGTGCTCCCAGTTGCGCAGCACATCGTCGGAGTTGGCGACCGACACGTCGCCGAACACATGGGGATGTCGCGCGACCATCTTTGCCGCCGCCGCCTCGGAGACCTGCGCGGCGTCGAAGCGTCCCTCCTGCGCAGCGATCTCCGCGTGCATCGCCACCTGGAGGAGCAGATCGCCCAGCTCTTCCTTCATCTTCGCGTCGTCGCCCGCGTCGATCGCCCCGAGAAGCTCGTACGTCTCCTCGAGCAGGTAAGGGCGCAGCGACTCGTGCGTCTGCTCGCGGTCCCATGGGCAGCCGTCCGGCGCGCGCAGCCGTGCCACGACCTCGAACAGCGAGGTGATGCCGGGCGGGTAAGGCTTTTCGTCAGCCACTTCGCGATTCTGTCACGGCCAGGTTGGCGGACCTGTAAAGGTCGGTCATCTCTTCCAGCAGGGTCAGGAGGTCCTTCTGCCAGCCGTCTCCCTGGC
>WNFW01002038.1_pt1 | contig 13791 bp, 16 predicted proteins | sample 5400131 | NCBI WGS metagenome assembly WNFW01 (sample SAMN13153362, study PRJNA577476) | soil metagenome | isolation source: 20 cm soil or saprolite under grassland replicate 1 | place: USA:California | collected 2016-06-15 | reverse complement strand
GGTTCCGTGCTTGCGACCATCGGACTCACAATTCCTGCCGTATTGACGATTAGCTTGCTCACGAAACGACCGGTGACGCTCGGTGTGCAGGGTGGCAATCTTCCGCTGCTGCTGTTAACGCTGGCGGTGAGCGTGGTTACGTTTACCAGCAGAAAAACAAATATCCTGCAAGGTTGCGTGCACTTGCTTCTGTTCGCTGTTTTTGTGCTGCTGATCTTTGCACCCTGAGCCGTCTCGTTACGTGTGGTTCGACGGGATTGCTTCCTGTGCGTGTCCTTGCGGACGGTGCTTACACGTGTCTTTTCATCACGATGGCGTCCGGTCCTTGTTCGGCGACCTTGAATCCAAATCGCTCATAAAGGCGCAACACAGGTTTACCCGCAACCAGTCTGACCGAAATCGCTGACTCATGAGGGTTCGCACGAACCAGTTGAGTCAAGAGAGCCGTGCCGATACCGTGTCGACGGTGTTCGGGTTTCACTGCAAAGGCGAGTTCCGGCGGCGCATCAGGTTTATTGATCGGCTTCCGTAACCAAACCGCGCCCACTACTGATCCGTCTTTTTTGTCGTGCGCCACAAACCCGGTGTCGCCCGCGCGGCCCCACCCGTCGGCATAATGCGAGAACTCCGGCCGCTGCAGAATTTCGCGCGAAGGTTGATGATTACCAACGGAGGATAGGCCTTGGTAAAGCATCTCCCGGAGGATCTGCTCGTCGTTGGCAAGAAGTGGTCGAATCTCGTATTCCATCGATCGGATATGGCGTTTTTATAGGTATCGTCAGTGAGAATGAATGAAATACCAGTTGAGAACAGATGTCGAATACGAACCTAGCGCTTCCGCGCTTGATTCGCCGTGACTACACCACGCCACAATCGCGTGCTAGGCTTCCAACCATCAGGTATGAGAACGGATCGCGATTATGTTTTGGGTACACACAATGAGGAATTAGCCAGACTTGGATTGCAACATCGTGTCTGGCGCCCGGTCGTTTTGGACTGCTGGCAGCGAGCAGGCATCACCGTCGGCAAACGCGTCCTCGATGTGGGCGCGGGCCCTGGTTACGCGGCTGTCGATCTTGCGGAAATCGTCGGCCCAACCGGTGGAGTTGTCGCGCTCGAGCGCTCTGAGAACTTCGTCCACGCAATGGAACAAGCTTGTCGCGCGCGATCGCTGGCGAACGTGAAGATCCACCAGCTGGATCTAATGACGGATGAGTTGCCCAAGGGAAATTACGATTTTTCCTGGTGCCGATGGGTCATGTCTTTTGTGAATGATCCCGCCGTGTTGATTAGAAAACTAGGCGACGTGATGCGCACAGGCAGCGTGGCAATTTTCCATGAATACGCCCATTATGAGACCTGGCATTTCTTTCCGCGTTTGGCGAATCAGGAGCGCTTCCGCGAACATGTGATCGCAACGTGGCGTGAGTCAGGCGGTGAGCCAGATGGCGCAGTTGCACTAGCGACGCTGCTTCCCGCGAACGGTTTCGCAGTGCGCTCGGCGAGACCTCACCTGTTTTGTGTGCGTCCGACTGAATATATGTGGCAATGGCCGGCAACCTTCATTGAAACTTATCTTCCCCGATTGATTGAAATGGGACGGATCGATCAACAGTTCGCGCATCAAGTTCGCGACGAACTCTCCGGGGCAGAAAAGAATTCGAATGCGGTGATGATTACGCCGCTCGTATTGGAAATTGTTGCCGAAAAAGTCTAGGACACAGGGTTGCCGAGGCCGCGTTCGGTCTCGGAGGCAGTATTCAATTGACGGTTCCCGACAAGACCGAGTCGCTCTGCATCAGCCTTCAATGCCGTAATCACTTCGTTGATGACAGCGTCGAGAGGCATTCCGAGCTCTTCAGCGCCACGAATGATGTCGTCGCGGTTCACCGCACGGGCGAACGCCTTGTCTTTCATTTTCTTTCTTACAGCTCGAACATCGACATCGTGAATACTCTTTGTCGGTCGAACGAGTGCAACGGCGACCGCGAAACTGCTTAATTCATCGACCGCATACAGAGTTTTTTCGAGGGGCGTCTGACGCGAAACGTTAGCGTAATCCGCGTGCGAAAGAATTGCGCGGCAGACTTCTTCGCTCCATCCGTGGTCGCGAAGCCATGCAACGCCGATGAATGGGTGACCCTCGGTGGGACTCCGTTCAAGGTTTGGGTGGCTTTCGTAATCCATATCGTGCAACAGGCCTACCGCCTCCCAAAGGTCGACATCATCGCCGCGTAGTTGAGCGAAGTGCTTCATCGAATCGGCGACGGCATAACCATGTTTTCGCAGGCTCTCGGATTGGACCCAATCGTGCATTATGTTTAACGCTTCGTTGGCGAGAGGTTCAGTGGCCATCTGAGTTTCGGTTGACAAAACTCATATGAGATTGCGTAACGCCTTCGAGCAAGTCGAAATCTTCTTGGCCTGACGCGTTAAACAAAACGCGCCTTTCCACTTTCGCCAACGAGGGCGAAAAGAAAGGCGCGATGGAGACAAACGAGCTTAGATATCAGTCTTCTTCGAGGATGACGCGATCAACAACCATGTTGGTACCTGTCCCGGCATAATGGACCCGGACTGGAACACCCACTCTGATTTTTGATTTCACGGTCGCTGCGTCCAAGACTCTTCCGCTGCGTGTCACATACGTTACGGTCTTGTCGAAGCGATAACTTACTGGCCCGGAGCTCTCTCTAAGTACGATTGCGCTTCCCGGAGTGTACTCTGTGATTGTCCCGGTGGCTTCAGTAGTACTTGTTGTCTGAGCGGTGGCTGTCTGGCGCTGCGGTCGTTGTGTTGTGTCTCGCTCATTCATGAGTGGCTGCCCCGGAGGATATCCCCACGCAACCAATGCCACTCCTGTCAAAGCAATGCTCAAGAGCATTTTTTTCATGATCTTCCCTTTCTTAGTTAAATTGCGGCGCTAACGAGCGTTCTTCCCGCTTGAATTCAGCGGCTCAGAAGAACATGCCGCTGTACTAAATTCGGATGCCGCATCTGAGGTGGACGCTCGAAAAGTTTCGGATTCCCTTAGGAAAGGTGCTCCTGCTTGGAAAAGTGTTCGTCGTCGCATTTCTGGCGGAAATTCGGGATTGCCATTGGGAATCCATGCTCGCGAGATAGTTGGATCCCTGGTTTCTGGGAAACGAAAACGCGCCTTTTCTCTTCCGCTAATGGAGCGAAAGAGAAAGGCGCGATGGAGACAAACGAGCTTAGATTTAATCCTCGTCGACGATTACACGATCAACCATTCTCTCCTCGCCGGTCCCGACATAGTGGACGCGGACAGGGACGCCGACTCTGACTCTGGTTCTCACCGTGTCTTCATCGAGAACTCTGCCACTCCGGGTCACATAAGTGACCGTATTACCGAAGCGATAGCGGACGGGTCCGCTGGTTTCTCTCAGAACGATTGCGCTTCCCGGAGTGTACTCCGTGATTGTTCCATTTCCTTCCGTAGTGGTCGTCGTTGTGGTTGTTTCCGAAACTTGTCCCCACGCAAAGGGGGCCACAACTGCCAAGGCAATGCTTAAAAGCATCTTCTTCATGATTTCTCCCTTCATAGTTGAATCGCGGCGATCACGGGCTCGTCTCTTTTCCCATTTGAATTGAACGAAACCAAAGAACACGCCGCTGTAATGGATTCGGATACGCTTTTTGCAGCGGACGCTTAAAAAAAGCTTTTCGTTATTCTTGAAGCCACCGTTTACTTGGGGAAATCTTCATCCTGGAGCCTTTTATGAAATTTTGGATTGGGACATCGGGATTTCAATATGCCGAGTGGAAGGGGAATTTTTACCCGGAAGATTTGTCGGCGGCGAAAATGTTGCCGTTTTACGCGGAACGCCTTTCAACTACTGAAATCAATTACACATTTCATCGCATTCCCGCGCCGAAGACGATCGACAATTGGAATGCGCTAACTCCTGAGAGTTTTCGGTTTGCGTTGAAAGCGCCGCAAAAGATCACACATTGGGCGAAGCTGCGTGACTGTGCGGACACGCTTCGCTATTTCTGCGACACGGTTTCGGCGCTCAACGAAAAACTTGGTCCGATCCTGTTTCAGCTTCCGCCTAATTTAAAAAAAGATACATTCGTGCTGGCTGATTTCATTAACGGCCTGCCGAACGGGCTGCCGACCGCGTTCGAGTTTCGACACGAATCCTGGTTCGCGGACGATGTTTGGGGAATTCTCAAGTCGAACAACGTCGCACTTTGCATCAATGAGACTGAAGATTTCGCTGCACCGAAAATTGCGACAGCCGGCTACGGATATCTGCGCTTACGCCGCGAGGATTATACGAGTGCTGATGTTCAGGGCTGGGCCAATTTCGTTCGCGAACAAAGCCGAAGCTGGCATGACGTTTTTGTTTATTTCAAACACGAAGAGGCGGGTATTGGTCCGAAGCTGGCGCTGCAGATGACTGAGATTCTCGGGACATTGTAAGTCAACCTTCCTGCGGTCCCCGTTTGCATTGGAAGGCGATGCGCCTGTCCTACAATCGTGCCGCGATGAAGATTTTCGTCGCTGGCGGCACCGTTACATTGGCAGCCGATTGATTCCGTCGCTTGTGAGGCGCGGCCACCAGGCGAAAACATTGGTGCGGCGCGGGGTCAGAGAAGAAGTTGCCGCCAGGTGCATTGGGAATTCCTGGTGATGCGCTGCGTATGGATTCATACTCAAACGATGTGCAAGGGTCGGATACATTTGTCCATTTGATCGGCACGCCGCATCCGACTCCAGCGAAGGCGCAACAATTTCGTCATGTGGATCTTGTTTCCGTGCAGGTTGCGCTGCGAGCTGCAAGCGAGGCTGGCGTTCGACAATTTGTTTATCTGAGCGTGGCACAACCGGCCCCCGTCATGAAAGCGTTCATCGACGTCCGCAGGGCGGGCGAGGCCATGATTCGCGAAAGCGGCAGCAACGCCACTTTTGTGCGGCCGTGGTATATACTCGGGCCCGGACATCGGTGGCCTTACGCGATCCTGCCGATCTATTGGGTTCTGGAACGACTGCCAAATACGCGGGAATCTGCGCAGCGGCTTGGCTTGGTCACGATTAACCAGATGCTCATGCGCTGGAGTGGTCGATCGAGAATCCACCCGCTGGAATTCGGATTGTCGATGTACCCCAAATCCGCCGCCTCGGAAATCAGTCGCTATTTGCCGATGAGAATAAGGACGCCAGCAGCTAGTGCCACCAGGTATAAGAGAAAAACGAACGGTCCAAGGTTTAAGCCGAACCCCAAAAGTCCGTCGATAATGAGATAGACCGCAAGCAGCACCATGCCGATGTTTTTGGTGAATTTCATGGCCGCTATATTTTTGATCGCCAATGCCGGTGACAATCCCAAAATGTCTACAAGATCTTGGTCCGACTTATCATCGCTTCATCAGCGAAGCCTACCGTCCGCCTGCACGAATGACCACCGCCGAGATATCTTTCACATCTACGAAAGCGTCGTAAAATTCGGCGCCAGTCAGATGGGAAAGATAAACGATGTTGTCGGTAACTTGGCCGATTCTTCCTCCGACCTTTTCTCCAGATCTCAAGTGCAACTCGACAGTTTTGCCGGCGTTGCCCTGAAGTATGCTGATTACGGTTGCATTAGGCTGGATGGTGGCTTTTTCCTGCGCCAGTAAGCTGGAACAAGCGACGGCTGCAACAATGATTCCGAGAAGAAGTGAGTAGCGTTTCATATCCGTTCGTTCTGGGTTATTTCACAGTGATTTGCGAGCAAATAATCACCCGACCGATGTATTACTAGCAGGTTTCGCAACGGGTAGAATTCGCTAAAATCGGAGTTAATGGGTGTCGCCGAAAACCTTGAACGCGTTCGCGAGCAGATCGTGGCAGCGGGTGCAAAAGCCGGTCGCACAGGAAATGAAATTGAGCTTGTCGCAATCACGAAAACGCATCCAGTCGAGAAAGTACGTGAGGCAGTCGAAGCTGGGCATACAGTTTTTGGCGAAAGCCGGGTCCAGGAGGCGCGTGCGAAAATTCCAGAGCTGCCGTCAAACTTGCGGTGGCATTTCGTAGGACACCTCCAGAAAAACAAGATTCGGCACGCATTGCCTCTGTTCGAACTTTTTCACGGTGTCGATTCGCTGGCGCTGGCGCAAGAAATGAACAGAATCGCGGCCGAGGACGGCGGGCACTCCCGTGTGTTACTGGAAGTAAATGTTGCGGGAGAGGGGACCAAATTTGGTTTCAAGGCAGAGACCCTGCGTACCGGATTGGAACCGCTTCTTGAGCTACCACGATTGTCGATAGAAGGACTGATGTGCATACCACCGCTGGCAGACGAAGCTGAATCGTCACGGAATTATTTTGCGCAACTGCGCGAACTCCGCGATTCGATTGAGAAAGAATTTGATGTGAAACTTCCACATCTTTCCATGGGTATGACGCATGATTTTTGGATCGCAGTTGAGGAAGGCGCGACCCTCGTGCGCGTGGGCACGGCGATTTTCGGCGAGAGGCCTAAACGGGCAAAGAATTAATGCGGCTGGAACCAACAAACATTCAACAGATAGGAGACGAGGTTGCCATTTCCTGGAACGACGGGACGGAATCGTTTTTCAAGCTGGAGACGCTGCGACGCGCATGTCCCTGTGCCGGATGCGGGGGCGAACCAGATCTGCTCGGCCATATCTCGCGATCGCATGTGACTTATACGGATGAGAGTTTTCAGCTCGTCGGCTTCGATCTCATAGGGGGTTACGCGTTGCAGCCGCGGTGGGCCGACGGACACAGTACCGGAATTTATAGCTTTACTTACTTGCGCCGATTGGGAGAAGCTCTGCAGTGAAGGTGTGCGAAAAAGCCGGAACCAATTCATGACGCTGCCAGTGAAAATCGCGATCGTGTCGCTCTGCCTTGCATTGTGCGGAGCTGGAGCCTTCATCGCCTCAACTGCACGCGAAAAATCCGAGCAGCCGCAAAAAATGAACGCCATCCCGGTGAAGAATCACGAGATTGCGCGGCGCATTTGGATTGTAGCGTGAATGAGGTTTGAGGTAGGGCCGGTTCACCCGAACCGCCCGGCGGGATTGAACACGCGCCATGCGGGCGATTGAGGTCAATCGCCCCTACCTGGAATGGTTACGCGCAACAGCGTCGTCCGTTCAGCTTGCGGATGTAATCGCCGATCCTGCAACTGGGCCGGAATCAGGAAAAATTCCCCAGGTTTAAGATCAACACCAGCGCAGTGTATGGAGGCGGTGAGACAACATGTAATTGCAAATTGACCGCGAGGGGCGACCTCGCGCGGCGAATCGAGATTCCACTTCTGAATCTCAAATAGCTTGTGATGCAGTAGTAGTTCACCTTCGGGAAGCAACAATCGCGGGCGAACGTCGTTGAAATCGATGCATTGCAGCGCTCGATCGATGTGTAACTGACGTTGCTTGCCCTGGTCATCCACGCGGTTCCAATCAAACACACGATAGGTGGTGTCACTGTTCTGCTGGATTTCGATCAGCAGATTGCCTGCGCCGAGAGCATGAAGACGTCCTGCGGGCAGGAACACGGCATCGCCTGCTCTAACCCGGATTTTGTGAACATGATCAGCTGCCGTTCCATCCCGCAACGCGTTTTCGAGTTGATCTCGCGTGATCGACTCACGAAATCCAAGATAAAGCTCGGCGCCTGGCTCAGCCGCCGCAACGTACCAGAATTCCGTTTTCGGTTCGCCTCCCAGGCCTTTGGCGGCCGTTTCGGGCGGATGCACCTGCAATGAAAGTTTCTGATGAGCATCGAGAAGTTTCAATAGCAGCGGAAAACGCGGAGCGTCAGGAATGTCTCCGAAGACGTCGTGCCGATGTTGAGTCCACAGTTCATGCAAAGTTTTCCCGCGAAGTGGTCCGTTGCGCACGATGCTCTGCGCTTCGGGCCGGTCTACTATTTCCCATGATTCGCCGATAAGCTTCTGCGCCGGCAGTGTTTTGCCGAACTCGGATTCAAGACGCCGTCCGCCCCATATGCGTTCCATGAAAATGGGTTCGAAGGTGAGGGGACTCGGAATTTCGGATTTCGAATTTCGGATTTCAGATTTCAAATCAGCCGATTGTAAATTGTGGAACACTCAATGCAAAAACTGTCGTCTGATGGATCGATCAAATTTTTAAGGTATTGGCTGCCATTACTTGTTTGGCTTGGCGTAATTTTCTTCGGCTCAACCGATCTGATGTCAGCCGAGCACACATCGCGATTCATCGTCCCGTTCTTGCGCTGGCTCAAATCTGACATCTCAATCGAGACACTTGCGTCGATTCACTTCGTGATTCGCAAGTGCGCGCATCTGAGCGAATACGCCATTCTGGCGCTACTCCTACTTCGAGCTTCGATCTACGTGATTAATTTCAAATGTTCGATGCCGACTCTCTATGTGTGTGTCTGGGTCACCTTGCTTTCTTGTTGCTATTACAGACGAATTTCACCAGACGTTTGTCGTGTCGCGCAGCGCTTGCGCCACGGATATTCTGATCGATAGTGCCGGCGCAATCCTCGGACTGCTAGTTGGCGCCATTTTCGAGAGAAGGCATTCAACAAACGTCAGGAGAGCGATCACTGGGCCGTAAGTGTGTAGTCACCCCTTCGAAAACGCCGCTGCCCTCGCTGCTTGCCTTTGGCCGAAAAATTGAAATAGTCCAGCAGCGCCGGAACCGAGCCACGGGAAATCGATCGATGAGTCTTGCCATTTGCCTCTGCGTTGTTGGGGTGATCGCGATTGTGTACATCGCGCTTTACTTCAGCTCCAAAGGAACGCCACCGACGGAATCTTCCGCGGATCCTGTCGTATCGGCGCGACCCGTTCACGTTGGAAGAAATCTGCTACTCGGCGCAGTCGCATTCGTTGCTCTGGACGGCATCATATTTCATACGCGATTGTACCCGTCCATTTTAGCTCCCGATTCGTACGCGGGGCGACTTGCGGTCATTACGCAAGCCGAAAAGAAGCGTGCTTCATCAGGTCGGAAGGAGGTACTGGTTTTGGGAGACTCAAGGATAGCAGAAGGGTTCTCTACGGCGGTGGCTGATGAGGTGGGTTCTGCCTCTGGACTGAAGTTCGTGAGTCTCGCCGAGCCGGCGTCGACCATAGTCATATGGCACTATATTCTTCGAGAAGTCGATCCAACAGCACAACGCTACTCGGCAATTGTGGTTCCTTATGGCATTGGCTATGAACCAGACACCGCCGGAGATTTGAGAATTTCGATGGCGGCCCCACTGCTGCGCTATGGCGATTGCTTCCGGTTTGCTTCCGCTTTTCAGCCGTGGTCGGACTGGTTCAGAGCCTTTACCGCGTGCATCCTTCGGGGATCGGCGTATCAGAGTGATCTTCTCAATCTCCTTCAACATCCCATTGGACGGCTGGGAAGTATTCAATTAGAGGCAGCGAGGCTCCGTTCCCGCGCTGCGTATGAGGGTCGTGATTCCGACATCGCAGGCACGTCTTATGACCCGAAGACTCACAAGGTAAGCTTCCCGCCAAATTTAACCGAAGCTCAGAAGCAACTCATCAGCCAGAGCCTGAACCCCCGACCGGAATCAGAAAGGGAGCATTTCGTTAAACTGCAGCGGGGTTGGATCCAGCTAATCTTTGATCGTTATTCAAACAGTTCCACCGCGATTGTGCTTACGCCCGTTCCGCGTAGCCCATTTGGCGAGCTTGCGGGATCGTCTGTTACAGGGGATCCAGCCTTTCCAAATGCGTTGACTAAGAGGGCAGCTTTTTCACTCCCCGAACAAACGTTCAATTTTCTTGAAAAACCCGAATATTACTTTGACGGCTATCACTTGAACGCAAAAGGAAGGCGCAGATTTACAGAGAGATTGGTGGCTGAATTAGTCGGCCGATTACAATCCGGTGATGCGCAGTCACGACTAACCTCTGTTCACAACTACTTGCCGACTAGTGGCGGCCAGGAACGGTATCACTGATGTTATTTAACAGCTTTCAGTACTGGATCTTTTTCCTGATTGTGGTCGTTCTGTTCTACAGCACCCCATTTCGGATCGGTAAAATAATACTCCTTTGTGCAAGCTACATTTTCTACATGTGGTGGGACCCGCGATTTATCGCGCTGATCATAACCTCCACGGTAGTGGACTACTTTCTGGGGATCTGGTTGGAAATTGCCAGTGGTCGCCGCAAAAAGTTTCTACTGGGGATTAGCCTCCTAGTGAACCTGGGAATCCTTGGTTTCTTTAAGTACTACGACTTCTTTGCCGGCTCGTTGGCTTCTCTGCTCCACATTCCCGAGTCATCGATTGTTTTGCAAATTATTCTCCCGCTCGGAGTCAGCTTCTATACGTTCGCCAGTCTTTCTTACACGATCGATGTCTATTGGGGAAAGATGAAGGCGGTAAGAAACTTCATCGACTACGCGCTCTTTATTTCATTTTTCCCGCATCTTATTAACGGCCCGATCATTCGCGCCGGGCAATTCCTTCCTCAAATACAATCGTGGCGTCGCCCGACAGCAATCATGGTGCAGAGCGGAATCATTCTCGTTCTGTCTGGGCTTGTGAAGAAGATGATATTTGCGGATCGGTTTGCCGTCGTGTCGGACATGTATTTCAACCATCCCACTGCTCACCCTGGCTGGCTGGCGGCATGGACAGGCTGCATCGCATTCGCGATGCAGGTCTTCTTCGATTTCTCCGGTTATACCGACATCGCTCGCGGTTGCGCAAGGCTGTTAGGCTTTGAGTTTCCGCTCAATTTCCTGCGCCCGTTGCTATCCAGAAATCCGCGTGAATTCTGGCAGAAATGGCACATGACACTCTCTTCATGGGTGCGGGATTATGTGTTCATCCCACTCGGGGGATCAAGAAGAGGATCATTGGTGTTATATCGGAATCTGATGATTGCCATGGTGCTTGTGGGATTCTGGCACGGCGCCAGTTGGACATTTATCTTGTTCGGCGTGTACCAAGGAATGTTGTTGATCGGTTACCGTTTCTTTGAGCAGGCAACAGCCGGGACAATGATCTCGCGAATTATGAAAAAGCGCTATTTTGTGCCGATCAGCGTTACGCTGCTGTTCATGTCATTCGTCATAGGTATGCCTTTCATCCGTGGCCAGAATCTCCAAGTGAGTGGATACGTTCTAAGTGGACTGTTCGGTTTCCAGCATGTAACTGGCGAATTCCTGCTTACGGCCGGGACGCTGGCGCTCTTTTTCATTTCCCTGGTTCTGGCCGTGGCGCAAGAACGCACTCAGTTCATTGATCGTCTTGCCTTGCAACCAGCGCGCATTCAAATCCCGGCATATGTTTGCGTGTTTTTAGCGCTTGAGCTTTTTCCAGCGACGGGCCCAGTACCATTTATTTATTTCCAGTTTTAATGGGGTGGCCGGCGGGACTCCGCCGTTGTTTACCGGACCAGGTTGGTTGCAACGATAAATTCGACTAGTAAGACCAGGGCGAAAAGGGAATTACTTCATCCAGAGTAGGCGACGCGAGGCACTTTGCGGCAGACGCGGGCATGGGAGCTCAACTGAGCAATCGTAAACCCGATCCAAAGAAAGTGGGCCTGACTGGGCTCGAACCAGTGACCCTGCGCTTATCAAGCGCATGCTCTAACCAACTGAGCTACAGGCCCGCGCTTTGCGGAAGTGAAAAGTGATCGGTGATCGGTGATCGGTCAAGAGTTGCACCGGATTTTCTGATCACGGTTCATTGTTCACATCGAAAGTCGTACGGTTTCGTTCCGCGGTCGGCGGGACTACTGCGCGACATTTTCGCTGCGCGAAAATGGAGGCAAGGGGATTCGAACCCCTGACTTCCAGCTTGCAAAGCTGGCGCTCTACCAACTGAGCTATGCCCCCTGTAATCAACTGCGGATTGTAGATTGCGGATTGCGGATTGCAAATCTCGGGGGGGTGCAGCGTGGGAGTTCCCAATCTGCGGTCTCCCTACGATCCGCAGTCTCGGCGAACCGGAGTGCCGGATGGCGATCTGATGATCGCCACCCGGGATTTGTGCGGTTTTCGGCGAAGTCGCGTTCGATCCGCTATGGAACTAGTAGTCCGGGTTCCTTCGCTATTTCCCGCTAACAGGTACAGCCAAATAGGCCGTTAACACGCTTCCATTGAGCGCTCTACCTGTAATCTCCCCGTTATTATTTATGTCTCTTGCGAGTGCGAGAACGCCAGAATAGCTGCCTTTGAAATCATTGAGGTCTGTGGCGTTACTACTGTGATCCCAAATAACCGCACGACAATCAACCTGGTTCGCGTCGCATGACACACCGACTACTTGCCGGGCTTCATTGATACCATACGCCTCACTATCTACGTGCTCGGGTGTACGGTGCTTCAAAGGTTTGAGCTGCCGGATGCCATCCTCCTTGGTCCATATGAATGCGTGCAGGAAGTTGCCGTCGACGGAGCTCGGATCACCAGCGAAGCCGACAATGTCACCTCGTTGATTGATCGCTGTCGGCGTGTTCCACCACGGGGCTGGCGCATCTGGATAAATATCCGTCACGGTACCATTTTCCCATAGCACGGCGTGCTTGGCCGTACGTCTTCCAACGGCTTGGTCGCACATGCCCGAAATGCCCACGATTTGGCCGTTGTCGTTGATGGCGGTTGCGGCTCCTGAGCTGTCTCCCGCGATCAGAGGGAGATCGTGGATCTGGTCTCGTGATCCAAGGTCCCACACGGCTGGGAGAAACTGGAGGACCTGAGTACAACAACAGGTTGGGTCATGAACACCAGTTTCGGCCCATCCCACCGCCTTACCCAAATTGTTCGCCGCAGTGGCAAAGCCATTATTTCCTCCAGGAAAATTGGGCAGTGCTCTCATGTGATTGTTTTCCCAAACGAACCCGAGGTTGATAAAGCCGACGTTGTTAGGCGTACTGTAGAAAAACGCGCTACTCCAAGCCTCCCCGAGCGGCTCAGGATCGGCAGTCTGAGAAATACCCACGATGATACCTTGGGTATTCTTCACCCCCCAGGTGACACTGCTGTTTGGTCCGCCAAGTGTGTCGAGGTCGGTGAGCAAACTTTTTCGCCACAGCGCAGCGTGCCGGTTCCTATCCGGCAGTCTGGCATAGCCTGACACCCAGGTCAGGTCATTGATACTATTTCCCCCGTTACTCGTTCCGCCGAGTGAAAGAAGTTCCGATACTTGGTAATGCGTTTTTGCCTCGGTTGCTTCTGGTCTCTGTGCGTGTGCCAACCCTGGAGCTGCTCCGTAACAAAGACCGAGCAGAACGACAAAAAGAAATTCGCTGCCTCTTTTAGTTTTAAGTTGTGTTGTCATGGTTTGTTTCCTTTGTTGAAGTTTTTCATGACGACACATTAGGAACTGGCTTGAGTTCGCGACCAGAGCCACTTCGCACGTTTCGTACGAGCCATTTCTTTTTTCGCTAACGAATCCAGCGCACAACATTGGCGGTGCTTCGCAGGATCTCGAACTGCGAAGCGACTAGTGGGCGATGCGTAAAGGGTGCCCGCCCAGTGTTGGCAGATTTGCCTAATTCAATTTTGAATTAAGCGCGGCCGCGAACTTGCTAAGGCCTTCCCGAATCTGCGCACGCGACCATGCGGCGAAGCCGAAGGTAAGTGCGGGTTCCGCCTCTGCTTTCATAAAGCAGGATGACAACGGCGACGGTCTCATACCGATCTCACCGCAAACGCGAGTGATCTCCGGTAAGTCTGCTTTCCGACGCAGCCAGGCGACGAAATGCAAACCAGCTTCCGGGATTTCCAGAATGAAGTACTTACTCAACAAGTTGTTGAATTGTGCGATGAAGTATTCTCTTCGGTCAG
>WNFW01009971.1_pt1 | contig 13792 bp, 15 predicted proteins | sample 5400131 | NCBI WGS metagenome assembly WNFW01 (sample SAMN13153362, study PRJNA577476) | soil metagenome | isolation source: 20 cm soil or saprolite under grassland replicate 1 | place: USA:California | collected 2016-06-15 | reverse complement strand
ACCCGATCCGTCGGGATCCGGAGGCGGTGGTGGTCGGTGTCGAACCGCGCGGCCACCAGGTCCGACCAGCGGAACTCGTCGCCCTCCTCGTCGCTGGAGCTCTCGAAGCCGATGCTGAACGTGGCGAGGCCTCGCTGGCCCTCCTCGGCCAGCAGGGCGACGATGAGGCTGGAGTCGAGCCCGCCGGAGAGGAGCACGCCCACCGGGACATCGGCGACGAGACGCCGGCGAACCGCCAGGCGGAGTGCCGCTTCGATCGCCTCCCGCCAATCGGCAGCCGTCGCGTCCGGCGACGCCGGCGCGCACCCGGGCGCCGGGGCGGTCCACGGGTTCCAGTACTCCCGCTCCCGGCGCCCCCCGTCGGGCTCGACCACGAGCAGGGTGGCCGGCGGAAGCTTGCGGACGCCGGCGAGCACCGTCCGGGGCGCCGGCACGACGGCATGGAAGGTCAGGTAGTGGTGAAGCCCGACGGGATCGACCCCGGTGTCGATCCCGCCTGCGGCCACCAGCGCGGGGATGGTGGAAGCGAACCGCAGACCGCCGTCGACGTCGGCCAGGTAGAGGGGCTTGATCCCGAGCCGGTCCCGGGCGAGGACGACCCGGCCCGAGTCCCGTTCCGAGAGGGCGAAGGCAAACATGCCGGCGAGGCGGTCGAGCAGGCCCTCCCCCCACCGGTGCCAGCCTTTGAGGAGCACCTCGGTGTCGCTGGTGGAGAAGAAGCGGTACCCCGCACCCTCGAGTTCCCGGCGCAGCTCCCGGTGGTTGTAGATGCAGCCGTTGTACACGACGGCGAGGCCAAGCTCGGAGTCGACCATCGGCTGGTGGCCCCGGCCCGAGAGGTCGATGATGGCTAGGCGCCGGTGCCCGAGGGCCACGCCGCCGGCCGACCACACCCCGGCCCCATCGGGGCCACGGGGAGCCATGAGGTCGGCCATGCGGGCGACGGCGCCGACGTCGGGCAGGCGCCCGTCCACCCGGACCTCGCCGCCAATCCCGCACATCTCGACCCTCCCTCAGAACCCGGCAGCTCCGAGCCGCCGCCCGTGAATCCCAGTGTTGTTACCCAGGACGGTACGAGACTAGCGCCTGACGTGCTCGATTTAATCTCTTCCTCACCTACGACGAGAGGCTGTCGCCATGAGCCAACGAAGCTCAACCGATGAGCTCGCCCCGTCTCCCAGGGTCGAGGAGGTGAGCGATGGAATCTACGCCTACCTGCAGCCAGCCGGCCAGTGGGGGCTCAACAACTCGGCCTTTCTGGTGGGGTCGCGCGCCGTGACGCTCATCGATACCTGCTTCACGCAGCGGCGGACCCAGTCCCTCCTGGACGTCGTACGAGGCATCAGCCATCGCCCCATTGCCACGCTCTTCAACACCCACGAACACGGGGACCACACCTGGGGCAACTTCCTGCTTCCCGAGTCCACGACCATCGTGGGCCACGAACGCTGCCGGACAGGCATGCTCGAGGCAGGGCTGGCGGCCCAGGCGATCTTCCCCGGAGTGGAATGGGGTGACATCGTCCTGCGGCCGCCGACCGTGACCTTCGCCGACCGCCTCACCCTGTGGGTCGACGCCCTCCGGTTGGAGGCGACCTACCTGGGGCCGGCCCACACGACGAGTGACGCCATCCTCTGGATCCCCGAGCGCAGGGTGCTGTTTTCGGGGGACCTGGTGTTCAACGGCGGGACACCGTTTGTGCTCATGGGATCGGTGAAGGGATCCCTCGCGGCACTCGAGCAGCTCAAGAGGCTCGAGGCGGAGACGATCGTGCCCGGGCACGGACCGGTGGCTGGCCCGGGCGTACTCGACGAGCAGATCGCCTACCTGCGACACGTGCAGACGATCGCTGCCAGCGCGTGGCCGGTAGGGTTGAGCCCGCTCGATGCGGCGCGGGAGGCCGATCTCGGTCCATACGCTGCGTGGCACGATCCCGAACGAATCGTCGGCAACCTCGCTCGCGCCTACGTCGAGCTGGCCGGCGCCGAGCCGGGCGTACCCATCGACGTGGCAGGGGCCATCCAGGCCATGGTCGAGTACAACGGCGGCCGCCCTCTGCGCTGTCTCGCCTGACCCCCGCTCAGGAGCCCAACGCCGCCTTGACCGCCTCCGCGATCCGCCCTCCGCTGGCCTGCTGCCCGACACGGGCGCGCACGGCCTTGATGACCGATCCCACGGCACGCCCCCCCGTAACACCCTCGTGCTCGGCGCGGGAGACCTCCTCCATGACGATGACGGCGAGCGCCTCGTCGCTGAGCTCGGCCGGGAGGTAGGGAGCGAGGACCTCGGCCTCGCCCCGCTCGCGTGCCGCCAGTTCGTCCCGCCCCGCTGCCGCGAAGATGTCCGCGGCCTCCGCCCGCTTGCTGATCTCGGAGCGGAGGAGACCGAGCACCTGGTCGTCGGTCAGGGTCGTATGGGTCTTTCCGGCGACCTCCGCCCTGGTGATGGCGGCGAGGGCCATCCGCAGCGTCGACCGCACGACGTCGTTCTGCGCGCGAATCGCTTCGGTCAGATCTGCCTGGAGCTGGTCCTTGAGCGATGGCATCGGACCCACATCATGTCAGTGCGTGATGTCCTCAGACAGCTCGTGGCCGTGCAGGACGCCGTCGGTGCAGAGCTCGCCGTTCATCTCGGCATAGAGCCGGTACTGCACCTTTCTGGCCTCCGGGCGGCGGGACATCGAGCCGGGCGACGCCACCGAGCCGAGGTAGATGACCCGGTCGAACTCGAACAGGTCCCCCGACGACGAGGCGCGTCTCGAGCCGGGTGCCCTGCCCGGCGGGGTCCGGGAAGGTGTTGGACTTCACCGCCCCCTCGCCGACGACATTGACGACGCCGCGGGCGACGACCGCCCCCTCCCGCAGGATCACGGCGTCGGTCGGGGCTTGCACGTGGCCGGGCCAGACGTCGAACCAGTAGTTGGCACCGCCGTTGCTGTCCCAGGCGCGGCAGCCGCCCGCGTCGATGTTCTGGAACCACAGCTCGACCTCACGGGCCCCCGTCGGCACGGTGACCTCGTAGGGCTTAGGGGCCGGCGGGATGAGCAGCGCCCCCGTCGATGCGTCCACCTGGCGGACCAGCTTGCCGCCGTAGAGCTGCAGGCCGGGGTGGAAGCGGGCATTGACGGTGATGTCCCAGGCCGGCAGGCCCGCTTGCGAGCCTCGGCAGTCGGGCAGGCGCACCGGGTCGTAGTCGACGACCAGCCGGCCCCCGGTCCGCAGTTCACCGGACATGGAGGGTTCACCGGTGGACTCAAAGCGGACCCTTGCGGCTGGGCGCCTGGCCGACCGTACCCCTCGTCCCCCTCCGTCGATGCCGATCTCTTTGCGCACGGTCGCCATGGCAGCAGCTCCTTCCTCGGGTCCCTCCCGACTCCCCTCTTCCACCTCTACCCCTCTCCCCAGGGAAGTCGTCACGATCGAGCGAACAAAGTTTCGAGCCGCCTCGTCTTCGATAGTTCCAGGAGTGTGCGACACTGCACTTCTGACCCGCCTGCGCTACTACCGGATCAAGTTCGATCCCGCTCGTGCCCGCCCCTTCCGGGGGGAGGCAACGGAGTTCGAGACGACGGCGGCCGATGGCGTCCGGATCAGCGGATCACGTCTGGCGGGCGAGGGCCGGCTGGCCTTCCTGCTCGTCCACGGACTGTTCGCCCACCGCCGTATCCCCGCCCTCCTCGAGCTCGCCGAGGCCTTCAACCGCATTGGCCCGGTGTGGACGATGGACCTGCGAGGGCACGGGAGGTCCGGCGGCTTCTGCACGCTCGGGCATGCCGAGGCGCTGGATGTCGCCGCGGTCACCGCAGTCATGCGGGCCGAGACCCCGCTTCCCATCGTGGCGATCGGGTTCTCGATGGGGGCGGCCGCCGTCATCCGCTCGGCGGCACTCCTCGAGCCCCTGGACGCCTGCATCGCGATCAGCGGGCCGGCCGAGTGGAAAGACGCCGGCCAGCGAGGGCGGGGAGCCCGGCGCACGGAACTCATCTGGCGGGTGCCGGGGGGCCTGGCCGCCGCCAGGGCGCTGACCGGGGTCCGCCTGTTGGGGTCCGTGCCCGATCGGGACAGCCCCGTCGAGGTAGTCGGCCAGATCGCGCCGGCCCCCATCCTGCTCGTCCACGGCAGCGGGGACCCCTTCTTCCCTCCCGAGGAGGCCGAGCACCTGTACGAGCAAGCCGGCGAGCCGAAGGGCCTCTGGATCATCCCGGGCGGGGGCCACGCCGAGGGCCTCTTCTCCATGGGGCCGCTCGTCATCCCCGAGATCGTCGACTCCTTCGCCGGGGAACTGCTCAGGCGGCTGGACCGCCTCGTGGCCGACCGGGGGGCCTAGATTGTGCCAAAAGGGCGGCTGTGCGGTCTTTTTGACCGAAACAAGGAAACTAAGCCCGCAGCGGCGCGGACGGAGAGCACGGGAGGCAGGTGGCTGGCGATGAGCTCCCAGTGGTCGCCTTCGTCGAACGAGGCGTAGACCTCTCCCGACCGCGTTCCGAACCAGAGTCCCACCGGGTCCCCTCCGTCGCTTGTGAAGGCATCGCGGAGTACGGTCAGGTACGCGTCGGACTCCGGCAGCCCGTCCGAGAGTGCTCCCAACTCTCCGCGGCATCCTGGGCGCGGTAGACGCGGCAGTAGCCCTCGGGCGTGCACCGGAACCCGTCGCTCTGCAGGGGAATGACCCACGCCGTGCCGCCGCGATGGGGGTGGGCAACGAGCGGCATACCGAAGGTCGACGGCAGCCCCCCTTCGTGCGGCTGCCACGTCGCCGCTGCGTCGTCGGAGCGGTACACGCCCCAGTGGTGCTGGAGGTAGAAGCGGTCCGGGTCGGCCGCATCGCGCCCGACCTTGTGGACGCACTGCCCGAACTCGACATCGGGATCGGGCAGGAACACCGCCCTGATGCCCCGGTTGCTCGGCCGCCAGGTCGCTCCGCCATCGTCCGATCGGTACACATCACCGGTGGAGATCGCCACCGTCAGGGCGTCGGGGTCCCGGGGATCGACCAGGATCGTGCGCAGGCACAGGCCGCCGCCGCCGGGGAGCCACTGCGCCCGGTGCGGGTGGTTCCACAGCCCCTCCACGAGCTGGAAGCTTCGCCCGCCGTCGCTGCTGCGGAACAGGGCGGCGGGCTCGACGCCGGCGTAGACGACGTCGGGCTTGTCGATCGCGCCGGGCAAGCTGCCAGATGCGGGCAACGCTGGCCCCTGCCCCCTCCGGGAATGCAACCGGGGCCTCGTCCTTCTCGGTCCAGGTGGCCCCGGCGTCGTCCGAGCGGCGGAGGGTCGGACCCCAGTGGAAGCTCATTGATCCGACGAACCACGTGGGGTGCCGGGCATCCCGCCTGGCGTCGATCAACGTGGCGTCCACGTTCTCGCCCGGGAACAGGGGGCCGCGCTCGGCGAAGGTGCCGCCACGCTCGCCCGTGAGCACGCACAGGCCTTTCGTGGTGCCGATCAAGGCGGTGGTGGTCATGCGCCCGGTATCCTACGGCGATTTGCGTCGCTACCCGGTACCCGGCGCCTTGAGGGGCGCCTCTGCTCCTATCCGGCGCCTTGAGGGGCGCCTCGGGCGATTTTCTGTCCACCGATCGTAAAGAGGCGGGTGGTATGAAGCCACCCGCATGAGGCAAGCTGGCAGAGCAATGTCGACACCTGAGGGTGGGGAGGTTGTCGCAGACCGTTACCGCCTGGCCTCGCTGATCGGCCGGGGGGGCAACGGTACTGTCTGGCGGGCCCAGGACACCCTTCTGGGGCGAGCCGTGGCAGTGAAGCGGATCGAGATCCTGCCCCAGCTCAACGAGGCCGACGGGGCGCGCGTTCGCCGGAAGGTGCTGCACGAGGCCCGGGCGTGCGCCCGGCTCACGCATCCCGGCGCCGTGACCGTGTTTGACGTCGTCGAGGACGACGGCCGGCCATGCATCGTGATGGAGCTTGTCGAGGCGCCGTCGCTCGCCGAGCGAGTGGAGGACGAGGGCCCTCTGTCCCCCTCCGAGGCCGCCGAGCTCGGGCTGCAGCTCCTGGACACCCTCCGGGCAGCCCACCAGCAAGGGATCGTCCACCGCGACATCAAGCCGGGCAACATCCTCGTCCCGTCGGCGGGCCATCCAAAGCTCGCCGACTTCGGCATCGCATCCATCGTGGGAGAGCCGGGCATGACCACGACGGGCCTGATCCCCGGCTCTCCCGCCTACATGTCCCCCGAGCAGGCCTCCGGCGGTGTCGTGGGTGCCCCGAGCGATCTGTGGTCACTCGGGGCGGCGCTGTACTTCGCGGTCGAAGGGGTGGCGCCGTTCATCAGGCTGGGACCGCTCCCGACCATGGTCGCCATCGTGAACGACGAGCCCCGGGGGCCGATGCGGGCCGGATCCCTCGCCCCGGCCCTCATAGCGCTCCTGACGAAGGATCCCCAGGCCCGCCCCGACGCGGCCAGGACGGGCGAACTCCTCCGAGAGGCCCTGACGCCGAGCAGGACGGAGACGGACGGCCAGGATGCTGTTGCCCCGACCGCTCCCCTGCTCCCTGCGCCAACACCGGTGCGGTCTCCGCCCCCCGAGGCCCCTTCACCGAGACCGGTGCGGTCTCCGCCCCCCGAGGCCCCTTCACCGAGACCGAAGGTATCGGCAACCCCACCACTCCGGCTGCGGCCGATCCCTGAACGGGTCGTCGACCCGGTCCCGGCGCCGGCCCCCGCACGGAGTTCGGCCCCGGGCCCGGCACCCGGCCCAGCACCGAGCTCGGCCCCCAGTTCGGCCCCGAGTTGGTCGCCGGGTACCTTCAGCCCGAATGCTGGCCCGCGTCGGTACCGCCCCACCGGCCCCATCCTCACCGGCCTCCTCTGCCTGGTGGCCCTCGCCGCCGTGGCCGCGGCCGTCTGGGGATACCGAACGGGGGGGAACTCCTCGGGACAGGCCCCGCCTGCTTCATCGCCGGCTGCCTCGCCGTCTGCCGGGGCGGCCGTGCCGAGTACCTGGGTCAGGTACACCGATCCGGCGACCGGCTTCGTCATCGCCCACCCCCCGACCTGGACCGTCGTCGCCGACGGCACCCCTCCGGCGCCTACCTGCGAGTGGACCACCGGGAACCCCCCGGGCCCTCGGCAATCGGGGCATGGCAGGACCAGGAAAAGAGCTTCAAGGCGCAGTACGCCGGCTACCGGCGACTGCAGCTCGCTCCCACCACCTTCGACGGCTTTCCCGGCGCCCTGTGGGAGTTCACCTACCCGGCGGGCAGCCTGCTCCATGCCGCCGACCTGGGCTTCATCACGGGGCGGTACGGGTTTGCCCTGTACTTCCAGACCACGGACAGCAACTGGCAGCGCCTCCAACCCCTCTTGGAGAGCTTCAAGCGTTCCTTCAAGGCTCCGAAGGGCTGACCCGCGGTCGACGGGCGGTAGAGTCCTGAGCATGCCTCAACCGCTGTTCTCGGGCGTCGGCGTCGCCCTCGTCACCCTCTTCCAGGACGACGGCGGCCTCGACGCCACAGCCACGGCCGCCCACGCGGCCCGCCTCGTCGAGCTCGGTATCCGGGCGGTCGTCGTGGCCGGCACGACGGGCGAGGCGTGGACCCTCGACCCCGGGGAGCGCCGGGAACTGCTGCAGGCAGTCCGGGAGGCCATCCCCCCGGGGACGGGCGTGCCGGTGATCGCCGGAACCGGGGCGCCGTCCGCCAGGCAGGCAGCGGCCCTCACGAGGGATGCCAGGGAGGTCGGGGCCGACGGCGTGCTCGTGCTGTCGCCTCCGGGAAGCTCCGACCCCCTGCCGTACTACGAGGACGTCGCCGGTGCGGCCGCGGGGATGCCGGTGCTCGCCTACCACTTCCCGGCCGTCTCGCCTCCGGGCATCCCCGTGCCGGTCCTCGCAAGCCTCCCCGTCCAGGGCTGCAAGGACTCCAGTGGGGACGCCGACCGGCTGCTCGAGACGCTCGACGCCTGGGACGGCCCGCTCTACGTCGGGTCGTCCAGCCTGCTTGCCCTGGCGGGCCCCATGGGCTGCGCCGGAGCCATCCTGGCGCTGGCCAACGCCGAGCCGGAGGGCTGCATCGCGGCCTTCGCCGGCGACGCCGCCGCCCAGCGGGCGCTTGCCCCCGCCCACCGGCAGGCGCTGGCGAGGTTCCCGGCAGGGATCAAGGCCCTGACCGCTGCCCGGTTCGCCACACCGACCGCCACGCGGCTAGTGCCATGACCAAGCGTTTCCTTTTTCGAACTGAGGCAAAAATGACGCGCAGACACGCTATTTCTACCTCGGGTCGGTGAGGCCCCTACCCTGCGGCCCCGGCGTCGGCGCTCGCAGCCAGGCGACGCACCCGGTTCCAGGCATTGAAGAGGCGCCCGGCGCCGAAGGCCACCACCCGGAGCGGCGGGTTGATGGGCGGGAACCACCGCAGCCCGTAGATCGCCCGGATCTCGGGGGGGAGGATCGCAATCACGCCGGCCGCGATGCCCGACCAGGCGGGGCGGAGCAGGTCCGGGACCGGCGGGTCGAAGAGCATCATGTGCATGGCCTCCTCCGCTCCCGGCGTGAGGCGCAACCCGCTGACCCCGGCAAGGTAGTCGCGCAGCTCGGCTTCCGAGGCGGGGGCATCGTCAGGGTCGATCCCCACGAGCTCGGCGGCGACGAGCATCTCGGACACGTAGCGGTCCCCTGCCCCCCTTGGCAGGCACCCGCCGTACCAGCGATAGGCCGTGAGGAAGGCGTCCACCGCCGTGGCGTGGACCCAGAGGAGCAGGTCGGGGTCCCCGGCCCGGTACAGGCGCCCCGTCTCCGCATCGAAGACGCCCTCCAGGCGGGTGTGCAGGCAGCGCACCCTCTCCCCGGCCGCAACGGCCCGGGCGGTGTCGCCAAAGATGACGTCCCCGAAGTAGTCGCCCGTCCGCCGGAGCCGGCCCCACGGGTCGTCGCGATAGTCGGTGTTCTTGAGGAACACCTCCATGACGTGGGGGTCCAGGGCCTGCACGAGCAGCGCCCGGCCGGCTCCGAGGATGGCGGAGGCATCCCGGTGGATGCGCCAGCTCACGCTGGAGGGACCAAAGAAGCCTTCGTCGGTCGCCATCGCGCTTGCCAGTCTCGCACCGGAGGAGGAGAGCCGGGATCAGGCCTCGGTCGCTCCCCCCGTGCTGGACGGATAGGCAACCGGCTCCCCGGCGTCTCGGGGCACCACACACAGCTCGTAATCGTCCACGATCACCGCGAGGCCCTCCTCCCGCTCGTCGTACTCGATCCGGCGAGCCGCCATCGCAGCCCGCAGCGCCTCGGCCTGCTCGAGCGGCAGGCTGTCGAGAGCCCGGGCGATGTACGGGGCGTGGGATGCGAATCCGGCCATATCGTCGGGGTTCGGTTGGTAGATCGGTTCGTCGCTTCCCTGATTGGCGGGCATTGCTTCTCCTTTCTGTCGGCCTCTCTCATCCTCTGCCGGTTCGACCAGCGCGGAGAGGCTGCGAATCGCCCGGGCCGGGTTGCCGACCGCGAGGGCGTTCGGTGGGAGGTCCTTCACAACCACCGCCCCGGCCCCCACGACGGTGTTCTCGCCGATCGTGACGCCGGGACACACGATGACGCCACCTCCCAGCCACACGTTGTCGCCGATGGTGATCGGCCTGCCGCCCTCGATCCGGGCAAGGCGGCGCTCCGGCTCGACCGGGTGGGTTGGGGTGAGCAACTGCACGTTGGGACCGATCTGGACGTCGTCGCCGATGCGGATGGGGGCGACATCCAGCGCCACGAGGCCGAAGTTGGCGAACGCCCGTGCCCCCACGAAGATCTGGTAGCCGTAGTCGCAGTAGAAGGGCGCCCGGATATCCGTGCTTTCGCCGAGTGCGCCGAGCAACTCGGCCAGGATGTGAGCCCCCTCCTCCCGATCCTTGGGCGTTGCGTTGAAGGCCTCGATGAGCCGCGCGGCATGCCGCCGCTCTTCGACGAGCTCCGGATCTTCGGCGAGGTAGGGCTCACCGGCGAGCATCCGTTCCCGTTGCGAGCGGGGCTCGGAACCGGCGACGGTCACCCCTTTGCGCCGAAGCCCTTGGCGCTCTCATCCCGTCCGTAGGTGTTGGGACTGGCCGCCTCGGGGGCGGAGTAGATCTCCTCCGCCTTCAACGCCACCCCCCTGGCTACCGAGTCCGGACCCCACGTCTCGAGCGCAGCTCGTGCCTCCTCGCCGAGGTTGGCTGCGTCAAGGAACGCCGTGGGGTTCGCCTTGTAGTCGGCCAGCTTGTGCGGGTTCATCGCGAGCCAGCGGATGAATGCCTCGACTTCAGGTGACAGGCCCATGGTCCTCCCTTCTATCCGGCGCCTTGAGGGACGCCTCGGGGCCTTCTGTCTGGGGTTTCGTTGGGGAAGGATACCCACCGTTGCCACGTGGCAAGGTCGGACCCACACGATAAAAGGACGCCCGAGGCTTGAAGCCTCGGGCGTCCTGGCGCGTGGCCCCCGCGCGTCTCGGTGTCAGAAGTTGACGAAGCTGGCCGTGCCGATGAGCGGCGTGACCGTGTAGAGCTCGGTCTGTCCCTGGTTGAAAGCCGGCAGGATCGAGAAGCGGTGGATCGTGGTGATGCCCTCGGTGTGAAGGGTGGCGTGGTTCATGGAGGTGAGGTGCACCGTGGGCACGAGGAGCGTGAACGACGTGCTGCCGCTGTCGATGGTCATCCGGATGGTGACCGTGACCAGGGTGCCGATCTCGGTGGCAACGGTGCGGATCTGGTCTCCCTCGAAGCTCAGGGTCTGGAAGGCGTCCTGGTAGACGAAGCGGGGCTTGCCGTCGATGCTCGTGGTCGAGTACGTGATGTGGAGCTGAGCGCCGTGAACCTGGAAAAGGTTCGGGAGTTTGATGGGCAGCAGGGGCGCAGCGACCTGCTCCTCCGTGGCAGCCATGCGATCTCCTTCCTCTGACGTGGGATGTCGATCTTTTTGGAGTCCCAGGCTGTCACGGGGCACAGGTGGGAACAATGGTGCTAGCCGGTCGATTTGTCTGGTGGTGGCACCACCACAGCGTCGGATGTCGCCATTCGACGAGGGTCCGTCGACGAACCCCTACCGGTTGGTCGCCGTCACGCCCGCGCTGGCCGTGGAGGTCACCGTGGAAGTAGCGGTGGCGGTGACCTCAGGGAACAGGGTGGAAGTCGGTGAGGGAGCGGGCGTCGGTTCGGTGGCGAAGTGCCGGGCGATGCCGACGGAGGTTGCCCCCAGACCCCCGAGCGTCACGTCGTCCCATGCTTGCAGACGCCGCGTGGCCCGGTCGAAGTAGAGCACGGAGCACTCGATCAGGGTCGGGGGGGAAGACTCGAGCGCCCGAAGGCCGGCCCCACCGGTCGAGCCCTGGACGAACAGCCGGGTGTCCTTGCCGATGATCTGCGTGAACCGACGGTGCGTGTGGCCCGCCACCACGAGCGGCACGTCCGCCGCGACCGCCTCCCCTTGCGCCGGATCGTGCACCACGGCAAGGTCGGGCGCCGGACCTGCCTGGGCCGCCTCGGCCAGGCGCTGCCCCGCCGCCTTGAGCTCCGACGTCCTCGGGACCTGCACGGCCAGGTCGGGGGTGAACCTGGGGTCGGCATCTCCGATGATCCGGAGGCCCGCCACGTCGACGGTCGTTCCGGTCAGCACGACGGCATTGTGCTCGCGGGCCACTGCCGCGGCGGTCCCCACCGAGTCGTGGTTGCCCTTGACGAAGACGTACGGGATGCCGAAGGTGCCGATCTGGCTCGCCATGGCGTCCTCGGCGGGACTGCCGTGGTCCGTCAGGTCGCCGCTGTCGAGGATGACGCCGATGTGGAACTGGCTGACGAGCGAATGCATGATGTTCCACGCCACCGGATTGTCGTGGAGATCCGAGACGCTCAGCACGCGCAGGGTGCTCGTATCCGCCTCGTACGTGGGCAGCGTCGAGACCACCCCGTACAGCCGTGAGACGTTGGTCACGAGCCGTCCAAGCTCGATCCGGTAGGACTGGAACCGCGTGACGAGGGTGTCGGCCGTGCCGATGAGCGAGGGTGCGCCATCGAGAAGGCCCGTGTACCGAGGCTGGACGATCGCGGCGGGGTTCCAGGTGAGGCCGGCAGTGGCGAGGGAGGCGGCGAGAAGAACCACCGAGATCCCGCCCGTCAGCAGCGTCGGCCTGAGGCGGCGATACGCCAGCAGGCCTACCGCCAGACCCCCCACGGCCGACACGAGGAGGCAGCGCACCACCAGGGCCACGATGCCCTGCCGCACGTCCCGGGCGATGCGGTCGCTTGACACCGAGTCGAGCTGCCGGTTCAGGATCTCGCGGACATCCGCCTGGTTGAGGCGCAGGACGCCCACCACCAGACGCAGGGGACCGCGGTGGGTAGAGAACCGGAGGGAGCCCAGCGGTGGGATGTCCACCTCCGTCCCTCCTCCCGGCACCGGCAACGAGGGCTCGAGCGACATGCTGGCACTGACCGGCCCGATGTCCCGGGAGATGTGGGCCCCAAGCTGGATGCCGGCCAGGCCGCCCAGCAGCCCGAGCAGCACCGGAGTCAGGACGAGCCGGACAAGCCGGGCGACTCGGCGACCCGGCAACCGGCGGGTCGTCGCGCGGTGCACTCCTCGAACCTACCGTTCCTCAACACTGAGCATTAGTGCGGATGCGGGCTCCTGCGGGGACGGCCACAACGAACGGCTCGCCGAGCTGGCGGAGTCTGGTACCCAAACTGGCAGTTCCTTCGGGAGGTCCGACGAATGCCCCCTGCCTCCGAACGGCCGACACCCACCCGGGCCAGAGTAGCAGAAACTTACGAACACGTGTTCGCTCGCTCTTGCATCCCTCCGCTCGCTCATCCTCACAATGCTGGGAACCGTTGCAACCCCGGGTCACCCTCGGGCTGTCAAGTCCCGGGCCGCACCGCGCCGAGGTAGCCGCCCTGGTCGATGGAGATGATCGTCACCACCTCGCCCGTCCTCGGGGCGTGGACCATCTTGCCGTTGCCAATATAGAGGCCCACGTGGCCAAGGCCTCGCCAGAAGATGAGGTCGCCCGGCTGGAGTTGGTTGCGATTGACCCGGCGACCCGACTGATACTGGGCGGCCGCCGAGTGCGGCAGGCTGATGCCGACGGTGCCGTAGGCAAACTTCGTGAGTCCCGAGCAATCGAAGGTGCTGGGACCCAGGGTGCCGTAGCGATAGGGTTTGCCGAGTTCCTTGAGCGCGGTCTCAACCGCTCGGGCCGCGGCGGGCAGCGGAGGTGCGGCCACGGCGGGAGGCTGGGCGGCAGCGAGACGGAGCGAGGCCGGAGGGGCCGAGGGAGCCCGGTGGGGAGGTGCGGCGGCCTGGGGGGCAGGCGCAGGAGCCGGACGGGCCGCAGGGGCGACGGCGACAACGACGGGAGCCGCAGGGACAATCGCGGGAGCGACGGCGACAGCTACAGGGCTGGCCGCGACGAGGGCCACCATGTCCGCCTCCATCGGGTTCGGTGCTCTGGCGGCGAGTGCCGCGGCCGAGGCGGCGTCAGCCGGGGCCAGGGCATGCGGAGAGTGCGCGGCTGCGGATGTCACCATGCCCAGCAGCCCGAGTCCTACCAGCGCGATGGTCGCGCGCGCCAAGCACTTCAACCACATAGACAGTCGGCCCTTTCGGTCGGCATCCGGGCAGCCGCAGTCTTAGATGGGCACGTCTAGACGTCCCCTCCGGCGGAGAGACGCGCCCAATCAGCTAAGCAATCAATATTGTTTTGTACGGCTTCCCATGGCGACCCACCGCCCCACGCGGCGAGTCGCTGCAAGGGCGAGGATTGCGCCGGTGCACGCAAAGCTCCCAATGGGGCCGGCATATTCAGCCGTGTGATCCCCCCCACCCA
>WNFW01002037.1_pt1 | contig 13792 bp, 17 predicted proteins | sample 5400131 | NCBI WGS metagenome assembly WNFW01 (sample SAMN13153362, study PRJNA577476) | soil metagenome | isolation source: 20 cm soil or saprolite under grassland replicate 1 | place: USA:California | collected 2016-06-15 | reverse complement strand
GGTTACCGATTCGCTCATCAAGCTTTTGCGGATCCGAACCCTAGCAATGGACGTACCTCAATCGAGGCGAAACCGGCGGCAGGATGACGCGCAGCCCATTCCAATGCAGCATCAAGATTCGGCACATCGATGATGCCGAATCCTGCGAGAAACTCCTTCGTTTCTGCATAAGGGCCGTCATGGACCTGCCGTTTTCCGTCGCGAATCGAAACAGTCGTCGCGTTTCGAGGCGAGTCTAGTCCGGCGCCGGCCACAAATACACCCGCAGCTTGAAGCGCTTCAGCGTACGCTCTGCCAGCGGCCACAGCGGCCTTGTCATTACGACGGTCGAAGTGTTCCTGTGATTGATGAACGAGTAATGCGTATTTCATAATGTTAGTTTCAGTTATTGTTTTTGTGTGTTGTTCTTTAGCGTCTGCTCCACGGCTGCTCGCCAGCCACTTGTTTGGTTGTGGCGTTGACACGGTTGAAAAGGTTGGTCGTGGCAATCCAGAGGATGAGCCCTGCTAACGCCTTCTCGTCATAATGCAGAGTCGCTTGGTTCCATATTTCCTCCGGTACTGGATCGAACCGGTCGCTAAGCCGCGTAACTGCTTCGCCAAGCGCCAGCGCGGCGCGTTCGGCCTCGGTAAAATAAGGCGCTTCGCGCCACGCAGCTACAGCGAAGAGACGGTCGTCTGTCTCGCCGGCCTTCTTAAGTTCTCGGGAGCCCATATCCACACAGACGCTACAACCATTGATTTGGCTGGCGCGCAAATGAACAAGATCGAGGGTGCGCTGAGACACACCGCTTTTTCTCACCGCCGCGATAAAAGCCATCAACGGCTGCATCGCTTCAGGAATCAGCGTCGCGGGGTTTTTCATTCGTGGTTGTATTGTTTTCATTTTTTGCTTTCTCTCCTTGTTATTGGTTATTGTTGTCGTCGGGACGGAAAACTTCGCGGCCTCATAATGCTGACGTTTGCCGTCTGCGCATTTCGACATTTTCCAAAAATTTCTTTAGCGCCCTGACAAGGAACGGTGACTTGGCCGCCGCCGAATTAGGCATAATGGCTGCCGCCTTCGCCAAGGCTACGGCGGGCCAAGGGGAGGCCGTCACTCATTGAATTTTCAAGACACTGACAATCGTAATGCCAGCGAAGCCAAAGCAAGGAAGAGATACGTCGCAGGCCATGGAAGGTGTGAGTACCAGCGAGCGCGTGTCACAACAACGCTAGCTCCAACAAAAAACAGAACAAAACCAGTCGCAGCTGCAATGCCGACTAGAGGAACGCCGATACCTGCCAGTAATCCGAGTGCACCTGCGGCCTTGAGAGCGCCCAGTGTGGACAGCCACGAATGCGACCCTCCCCACTTGGTCATGTTATCCAAGACCCACTGAGGTCGACGGAAATCAACAATAGCCGCATATGTGTTGGCAGCGGCGGTCAAGATTGTGGCAATGATATAAATGATAAACATAGGAATGCCTTTTTTTTGCTTCACAACGATGACGGCCGGCACCAACGCATTTCGACATTCCGGGAAAAGATCTGCGTCGGGGCGACAAAAGCCCGCCGTACCGTAGCACAGCCATCTTGGCTGTGGGGCGGGCGGGCATCTTGCCTGCCGGATCTTAACAGCAATCAGGCGAGACGCCCGATTGCCTCACAGGCAAGATGCCTGTGCTCCGTTCGTCTCGCGCTTCCGAGCACTCCATTCGAGTTTCGACGTTTCTCTACTGGGTACCCCTATCTACACGCTTCACGCGGCCATTCGCGGGTTTCTTCCAACGATTCTCCGGTTTCCAAAAGACTCTTGAGACTCGCGAGAATGTGCGGCCATCCGTTCGAGACTGCTTCGATAAATTTCGAACCTTCCTTCTCGATTTCGTGAATAACCGTGAGCTTGACCGATTTCCCTTCCGGTTCCAGTTCGTAAGTCAGACGCGAATAGCCTTCCGCTTTTAGTTCAGGTCTGAATTCATTACGCCATTTCAAAACGAGCCGCCGAGGCGGTTCGATTTCAAGAACTTCACCGCTATCGGTTAGCATTCCGTCGGGAGCCATAATCTTCCAGGACGAGCCCGGCTTCCATTCAGATTCCTGAGCTGTATTGCACCAGAACTTTCTCGTGAAGTCCGGTTCTGTGAGCGCCTTCCATAATTTCTCGGGCGTCGTGCGAATGTACGTTACATAAACGAATTGGTCTTTCTTCATAGGATTATGTTAAGGAGCGGCGGTCTCTGGCCCGCCGCTTTTCTTTTGTTTTGGTTTTCTGTTTGGTTTCGGTTTGTCCGCCACGGCGGATCCGTCCTGTGGCGGATTCGAGACCTTTTTTCAGATCGCTCAACGCCTGAAGGCGATGGCGTTCGTACTTGCCAATCCAACGCTCGTAGATCTCATGCAACGGCATTGGATTGAGATAATGCAGCTTCTCGCGCCCGCGCCACACGACAGCGATGAGGTTTGCTTTCTCCAGCAATACCAAGTGTTTGGTCACCGCCTGCCGCGTCATGTCGAGGTGTTCGCATAATTCGCTCAACGTCTGCCCATTCTTCTGGCGCAATTCATCGAGCAATTTTCTGCGGCTGGGGTCGGCCAGCGCTTTGAAGATTGCATCCATTGTGGCGATTATGCAACTAATTGGTTGCATGTCAACTGAGAAGAATTTCGCATCCGTTACGGCATGAGCTTGATTCGTCTCGAGCGGTTGCCGCTGTCGGGACATGGTACACCGAGGTGAAGACCCCTTGGTGGAAGGCAATTTGGTAAAGCGCACGCTTGAATCGAGGAATAGCTCCGCCGTATAACGCAACCATGGCAACCTATGTTCGGCGAAATGGCGAGAAGCTGGGGCCGTTTGAGGACGCCCAGCTGCTCTCCTCACTCCAGCAGGGAACGTTCTCCTACGACGATCTCGCGCTGCGCGACGGCTGGACCGATTGGAAGCCTTTGCGAACCTTGTTTGCTCCTCCTGGCACCGCGCCAAAAGTCACACGATCCGCTACCGAATCAGTAAGTACAGCAGAACAACAGGTGTGGTCAGGCAGACCCTCTCATTGGAATTTCTTCTTTTCTTGGCTCCTTGCATTCGTGTTTGTCGGAGCCGGCGCGTTTTGTCTTTGGATTTATTTCAACGGCGGCACCACCCCATTGCTGCTCATTCCCGGCGGAATCGCCATTCTCGTTCTACTCTACATTTACATCAGCAGAGCACGGCAGCGTTACATTGTAACGAACCGCAAAGTAGAAATTCAGACCGGGCTAGTTATTAAGAGCACCAACGAAATTCGGGTGAAAGACATTCGAAGCATCAATGTAGCCAAGCATGGCCTCGCTGGATTTATCGGCATTGGTAGCGTTGAGTTCTCTTCTGCGGCGACGGATCGAGCCGAAGTCATTTTCGTCAACATCGCTCACGCAGATCGCGTCCGAGACTTGGTCACGAATCTGCAGGAGACCTAGCTCACCCTCAATCGGGCCAAGCAAACCTGCAGTCGGTGGGCAAACTTCACTATGAGCTTTATGAATTTGAGCAGCTGCCGTTTGTCGGAACGTCGTATGAATTCGTGGGCGAAACGCAGGGCGCACCGTTCTCAGCGTACATCGTCAACGCGAAACCCGGACAGAGTCCGCCATTGCACACGCATCCGTACGTCGAGGTCGCGTTTACGCTCGAAGGCCGCGCCGCCATCACGGTTGGCGATGAAACGAAAGAAGTGAATGCCGGCGGCATCGTCGTCATTCCCGCGAACACACCGAGCGCAAATGGAACATCCACTGCGGCGGCTTGGCCTGGGGTCGCACCAATGGCGATTTCTACTTCCACGCGGGACGCATTTCCCCCTTGTACACGGCCGCCGATCGCAAGGCCTGGGACGACGGCAGCGAGTTCACGATGAAGACAATGTGGCTGCAGCTCGCCGCCGTCACGTTCAACGAGCTAAACAAGCTCGAGGTCCCAATCATCCTGTTCATCGGTCGGCACGATTACACCACGCCTTCACCCATCGCCGCCGCATGGCTAGAGCGCCTGAAGGCGCCGAAGAAGGTGGAAGTCTGGTTCGAGAACTCAGCACATCTCCCGACGTTGGAGGAACCGGGGCGCGTCTTCGCCGCACTTCTACAGCATGTCCATCCGCTGGCTCTGGCGGAGAAGGGCCAGACAATTCATCACTGAAGTAAAGCGTATCTAATCTCTTACTTTTCTTCCCTTCCCGCAGAAACTAAAAACTTTTCGTTTCGCCAGGCTTCATAAACACCACGCGCGGATCTTTGCCGAAAACCTTACGCAGATCCTCTTCCGTCGATGACCCGGGCAACGCGCCGTAATGCATCGGGATCACCACCTCCGGCTTGAAATAACGCGTCACCGCCAGCCAAGCCATCTGCGGCTTCTGACCATCCGCTACCGCGCCGACCGGCATCAGGATGATGTTTGGATGATAAAACTCCTGGATCAGCGCCATGTCGCCGAAGATCCAGGTATCGCCCTCATGGTAAACCGAGCGGCCATCCGCAAACTCAAGCACATAACCGACAGGCCTCCCGCTCGGTTCGCTGCTATGCATGGCCGGCACCACATGGATTCTCACGTCGCCCGCCTTTACGACGTCGCCCACATTCACTCCTTCAAACAATTCCCGCGGCAGCTCGCCCTTCTTGAAAGCCTCCGGCATGGCTACGCAAACAAGCTTCGCCTTGCTCATCTTCGCCAGCTCGATCGCATCGCCGAGATGATCGCCATGGGAATGGGTTACTAGAACGTAGGCCGGATGATAGTGGGCGAGATCCTTAAGTTCGGTCGGCGTCGCGGGATTCTTGGTCAGGAACGGGTCGATCATAATATCCGTTCCTCCAGCTGAGACGATTTCGAAGGCCGAATGCCCCAGCCACGTGATCTTGATCTCCTTCTTCTTCCCCGGCTCCGGCGTCTGCGTCAGTCCGGTGGCCGCCAGGGCAACTATTAGAAGAGCGAAAGCAATCCTCTTCGCGTCCATCGACATCGTCCAGCTTATCGGCGCGGTAAACCGTCACAACGCGGAAGTTGGCGGCGCCTCCAAACTTGGCTCGATCATACTTCTTTTACAGCTGCCAAATCTGAACAAGATTCGCGAAATTCGGCAGAAGATCACCGGCAGCATGAATCAACATGAGCGCAAACAGATTTTTTGTCCGCGCCCACGCCACTCCAAATAAAATCCCGCTGACCGAGAGCACCACGATCGAATAAGCGACCGCGTCGAGAGCGGATGGATTGGGGCCGAGACCTTCCACGCCGCCCGCCTGACGAAAAATAAACCCCGGCGCATGCGCCAAGCCAAAAGCGAGCGACATCAGGACAACACCGCTCACTTCCGATTTGAACCACGCACCGAACCGCGATTGCACGAGCGCGCGAAAGAAAAATTCTTCGACCAATCCAACTTCAATCACCAGCCAAATGAAACAGAGCGGAAGACCAACCAACAGTTGATGCATGCTGAAGTTGCCATGCCGCAGGGGTGCAGCCCCGCTACCTGCGAAATATTGAAAAGCGACCAATGCGACGCCGACAACCAGCACCACCGGCAAATGACTGCCAGCCAGAGCGCGCACACCTTCGAATTGAATCCCGAAATCGCGAAGTCGATAACCAAACGCAAAGCGAAAGACCGCGAATGGAATCGCGACGAAAACGATCACCTTTTTGGTAAGCGTAACGAAGAATTTGATCTGCGTTGCATTAGCCCAAGCCTCTGGAAGATGATTGTCGATCCACTGCGGACCGCCGATGAGATAGATCGACAATCCGACGATAAAACCAGCGAGCACAACCATCTCGCATCCGCTCGGGCGACCTGAGATCGACAACGGGACGGCGCGGATCGTCGCCAGCCACGCGAGCGCTGGAAAGATCAGTCCAAACAGAACGAGCACGATGAGCGCTCCGCCAGGTTCGAAGTTTTTGTTCTGCCAAAGGATTGCCAGACCGCCTGCGTAAATGATTAACCCGACAACGACTGTACGATTAAGATGCTCGAGTTTCATCATGGTGGTTGTCCATTTCGATGCAGCGGATGCCCCCGCCGGATTCAACGAACGGTGAGGTCCGCATGTTTGTGGTGCACGACCATATGATGAAGTCCACTCTGCGGGCTGCGACCGCGTACCAGTAGAATGTTTGACGCGCTGTGTGAGATTCCAATTGACAGTCGTTGCTACGACATATATAGCATTGCAATATATGGCATCGCCAGTTCCCGATCGCGAACTAAAAAAGGGCAGCGCCGAATTGATGATTCTAGCCCTGCTCGAAAGTCGGCCCAGGCACGGATATGAGATTGCGCAGCTAATCGAGCTGCGTTCACGCGGCGCGATCCGATTTAATGTCGCTTCCCTGTATCCTTTGCTTTATCGACTTGAGAAACGGAACTGGATTCGTGGTCGCTGGGTCGAGAAGGCCGGTCAACGGCGCCGCCGTTATTATCGTCTGACTGTTTCGGGTAAAAACGTGCTGTCGAAGCAACGCGCCGGCTGGCGTGAGTTCGTTGAAGCCATCAACCTGATCACAGGGATTCAACATGCCTGATTTCAAGATCGAGATCAGAGCCCGCCTGGCGGACTTCGGTTTATCTCCCGTCCGCGAGGCCGAAATTGTCGAGGAACTTTCGCAGCATCTCGAAGAGGAATACGAGCGAGCACTCAGCTGCGGTACTTCGGAAGAGGAAGCGCGCCAACAAGTCCTCGAGCAGCTCAACGCCCCTGATTTGTTACAGCGCGAACTAAAACAGGTGGAGCGGGGCGGACCGGAAAACCGGATCGAATTGGGAGTGGAGGGTAAAGTCAATGTATTTGCCGATCTGCAACAAGATTTGCGCTACGGTTTGCGCACGCTCGCAAAGAATCCGGCTTTCACGAGCATTGCTATTGTTGCGCTCGCACTCGGCATCGGCGCGAACAGCGCGATCTTCAGCGTGGTGGACGCGGTGTTGTTGCGGCCGCTTCCGTTCAAGCAGCCTCAACAACTGGTGATGTTATGGGAGAACGCCACACATCTCGGATTTCCGAAAAATACACCGTCGCCTGCCAACTTCCTCGATTGGCAGAAGCAAGCCAGCGCCTTCACCGGGATGGCAGCCATGATCGAGCGCAGCTTCAACCTCACCGGTGTGGGCGAACCCGAGCGCCTCGATGGACGGCGTGTTTCTGCAAATCTTTTCGAGTTGTTAGGCGTTCCCGCAGTGCTTGGGCGCACGTTTGTGTCGGATGATGATCGGCCCGGCACACACCTGGTGCTTCTCAGCTATTCGCTCTGGCAGCGGCGGTTCGCCTCTGACCCGAGTGTCATTGGCCGCGCACTCACTCTGAACGGCGAGAGCTACACTGTTATTGGAGTTATGCCGCGATTCGTTCAGCTGCCGGGCTTTGCGAATCGAAACGATCAGCTATGGGTGCCGATTGCATTCCCACCCGAAGAAGCGTCCCAGCGTGGGAATCATTTCCTCGAGGTGATCGCGCGCCTGAAACCCGGTATCACTCTGAAGCAGGCCCAAGCAGAGATGGAGACTATCGCTGCGCGTCTTGCGCAGCAGTATCCGGATTACAATACACGGACGGGCGCCGTGATAGTCCCGCTCCACGAAGAGGTGGTTGGCGACATTAAGCCGGCGCTCCTCATTTCGCTCGGCGCCGTTGGACTCGTCCTTCTCATAGCCTGCGCCAATGTTGCGAATCTACTACTCGCCCGCGCTGCTATTCGACAAAAGGAGATCGCGCTGCGACTGGCACTCGGGGCAAGTCGCTCCCGCCTTACACGCCAGTTTTTAACTGAGAGCGTCTTGCTCGCGATGTTCGGCGCAGGATTAGGTTTGCTCCTCGCGTTGGCCGGCATCCGCATACTAAAAACATTCATTCCTGCGACCATCTCGCAGGTGCAAACGATTAACATCGACGCGAGAGTGCTCATCTTCACCGCATTCGTCGCCATAGTAACTGGAATTGCGTTCGGTCTCGCTCCCGCCCTGCAGTCTTCCCATTTGAATTTGAACGACACGTTAAAAGAAGGTGGCCGTGACACGGGTGGAGGGAGCAAAGGAAATCGACTTCGAGGCTTGTTAGTCATCGGCGAAGTCGCCGTTTCATTCGTGCTGCTGATCGGTGCGGGATTGTTGATCAACAGTTTTTTCCATCTCCGCAATCTCGAGCCGGGGTTCCGTGCCTATCACCTGCTAACGATGAAAGTAGATTTGTCGGAGGTGAAGTATCCCGATCGCGACCGGCGTGCAGCGTTCTTTGATGAAGTGATCCGGCGAGTCCGCGCTCTGCCTGGGGTAGAATCAGCCGCTGTCGCTGGCAACCTTCCTCTGACGTACAACGGAGATTCGATGAACATTAGTGTGGAAGGATTCCCAGACCCACCGCCCGACCAGCGACCGGATGTAATTTATCGTGCAATCGGTCCCGGTTACTTCGGCAGCATGGGTATTCCCATTATCCGGGGCCGCGATTTCACAGATCATGATAAAGGGGATTCTACAAACGTGGTGGTGATCAGCGAGAAAACCGCGCAGCATTTCTGGCCCGGCCAGGAGCCTATCGGAAAACGCCTGAAGCCCGGTTCAAGCACTTCAAACACGCCGTGGCGCGAGGTGATTGGAATCGTGAAAGATGTTCGGCAAAACGATTTCATCGCCACACCGAAGATGCAGATGTATTTCACCTATCGGCAGCTGAAGGATCTCGCACCTAACGCGCTTGTCGTTAGAACAGGCATCGAGCCAATGAGACTGGCCGCGTCAGTGCGCGACGCCATTTGGTCGGTGGACAAGGACCAGACCGTGGCAGACATCGACACCATGGAGCACATCGTCGCGGGAGCAGTCGCACGGCAACGCTTCAGCATGCTCTTGTTAGGCTTGTTCGCCGTACTGGCGCTTCTGCTCGCTTCGGTCGGAATCTATGGCGTGATGAGCTACTCGGTAGCGCAAAGAACACACGAGATCGGCGTTCGCATCGCGCTAGGAGCGCGGCCTGGCGATGTCTTGCAAATGACGATCAAGCAGGGACTCAAACTGGTCGGCGCAGGTATGATCCTCGGATTAGCGGCAGCATTTCTTCTGACGCGACTACTACAAAGTTTGCTGTTCGGCATCAGTGCGACAGATCCAGTCACTTTTTTCGGCATCTCACTGGTGTTGCTCGCCGTCGCAATCCTCGCCAGCTACCTTCCGGCACTTCGCGCAACGAAGGTCGACCCCATTATCGCCCTACGCGCGCAGTAACTGCCGGCACCGTACCCCCGGATCGATTAACGTCGAATCTGCCTGTCTCTAACTCTCAACTATCAACGCTCAACTTGCTTTAGAGTCCTCGCTTCTTGCTCCACGCTTCTTGCTCCTATAATAGATGGCTCGCATGCGCTGGGTGGTATTTCTTCGTGCGGTGAACGTCGGTGGGGCGAATCGATGTCAACCGGCTGCCATCGCCAAGCAGCTGGCGAAGTTTGGTGTCGTGAATATCGGCGCGGTGGGCACGTTCGTGGTACGCGAAGATGTGAGTGAATCGACTCTACGCGCTGCATTCGCTCGAAAGTTGCCATTCAAATGCGAGATCATGATTTGTCCCGCACGCGACATCATTAAGCTCACATCAAAGAATCCATTCGCACGACAACCCTCGGACGAGAAGATAGCCCGATTCGTGAACGTGCTGGCCAAACGACTCCCCGCGCCGCCTGCTCTTCCTCTTAATCTTCCCTCGAGCGACGACTGGCTGCTGAAAATAATCGCGATCCAAGACAGATTCGTCGTGGGTCTCTATCGTCGACAGATGAAAGCGATCAGTTACCTCGGCAAGATTGAGAAGCTCCTCGGCGTGCCAGCCACCACGCGCAATTGGAATACCATCGAGAAAGTCGTGAAAATCCTTAAACAGAATTCACAAAATTGACCGACTTTGAAGTTCTTTAACTCTGACTTCTGACGTCGCCGGCGCGATACATGTTCGTTGCTTTCATAATCAGTTCCCTTTCGGTTTTTCCTGCAATTCGTAGGTGACCGTTACGTCTCCGGAACCAACCGCCGCGGCGAGCCAAGCGGTATCGTTGATGTGTCCGAGCCGTGTGTAGCTGTAGGATGTGGAAAAGCTCTTATAGAAAAGCACCAGCGTATTTTGACCGTAAACCATCAAATCGCCGGTCTGGATTGTTCCGGGGTTCGATGCGTTTGTCGGCAGGATAACTGATAAGCCGAAATATTTCTCGTTTCCGTTTAGCTCAGTCATCTGGGTGGTCATAGGTAATAGGGCTTTGAAAGCCTTGGCGGTGGCATTGTCTTCGAGTGTGGCAGTAAACCTCTTGTTGCCGACTTTGATTTGTATGTTCATCGTGCTCGTCTTCTCGGTTGGTGTTGCTATGGTGGATCCAGAACCCTCAGCGCCGCCAGCGACGGCACAGCCAAGCGCAATGGATGCGGCTGCGGCCACTCCTAGCATCCCAATCAGCACTAGCTTTCGGTTTATCATGGATCGCTGTGATAGCTGACTCGTTTCATTTGCTTGTAGTTTGATCTGGCCGCGCTTCAGACCACCGTCTGGCCGCCATCGACGACCATGGCATGCCCGATGACGAAAGCAGCCGCATCGGAACAGAGCCAGACTACGGTCGCGGCGATTTCCTCTGGCTTGCCCATCCTTCCGATTGGCTCCTCCGAGATCACTTTCGCGCGCCCCTCTGGCGTGCCTCCGGTGAAGCGATCCATCATCGGAGTGTCGATGTAACCGGGACAAACGGCGTTGATGCGGATGTTCGATGCCGCATAGTCGAGGGCCGCCGATTTAGTGAGGCCGATCACGCCGTGTTTCGCGGCGGTGTACGCCGGGCTGCCCTTGATGCCGATGATCCCTGCTCCTGAGGAGGTGTTGACGATCGCGCCACCTCCCTGCTTGAGCATCAGCGGGATCTCGTGTTTCATGCACAGGAAGACGCCGCGAAGATCGATGTCGATGATCCGGTTCCACTCCTCCTCGTCGTAGTCCGCAGTCGGGGCCGGCTTTCTCGGCTCGATGCCGGCGTTGTTGAAGGCGAAGTCCAGCCGCCCGAACGCTGCGACGGTCTTTTCCAAGGCGGCCTTCACATCGTCGGTTTGTGTAACGTTGCACTTCACCGCGAGTGCACGGCCGCCTTGTTGCTCGATCAGGCGCGCGGTTTCTCGATTGCCCTGCTCGGCAATATCGGCAGCCACCACATTGGCGCCCTCGCGCGCAAACGCCAGGGCGGCTGCGCGGCCGATGCCGTTCGCTGCTCCGGTTACAAAGGCTACTTTACCTGCGAAGTCGTTATCCTTATTTGTCATCGCCTTTCAGATGCTCCGCGAAAAAGGACGTGAGCTTGTCGAATGGGATAAGTTCCATCCGGTCGTAGAGGTCAACATGGCCTGCGTTGGGAACGATGACCAGTTCCTTAGGCTCACCAGCAAGCCTGTATGCCTCTTCACTGAATTCTCTGGAATGAGCGGTCTCACCCGTGATGAACAGCATAGGACGCGGAGAAATCGTCTCTATGTCTGAGAACGGATAGAAATTCATGAACTTGATGTTACTGCTGAGCGTCGGATGCGTGGTGAGCTTCGGCGAGCTGCCCTTGGGTGTGAATTCACCTCTCGGAGTGCGGTAGAAGTCATAAAACTCACGCTCAATGGCGCTGGAGTTTTCATTCAGTTCATGGACCGTTCCGCTGGTGTATCTAGTTTCACCGCTAGTGAACTCTACATGGCGCTGCTCCGCCGCCTCTTCGATGATCTTCTTTCTCTGTTCGAGGGTCAGGGAATGCTTGAGCCCATTGCGGTTCGCAGCGCCCATATCATACATGCTGACCGTCGCGATGGCTCTCATTCGCGGATCAATCTTGGCCGCACTGATGACAAAGCTCCCGCTGCCGCAGATCCCAAGAACACCAATCCGACTCCTGTCGACAAACGGTCTGGTGCCCAGGAAATCCACCCCAGCAATGAAATCCTCCGCATAAACATCCGGCAAAACAGCATTGCGCGGCTGCCCCTCGCTCTCTCCCCAGAAAGACAAGTCCAAGGACAAGGTGACAAATCCCTGGTCAGCCAATTTTTGGGCATACAGATTCGCACTCTGCTCCTTCACTGCCCCCATCGGATGGCCGACAACGATCGCGGGATTCTTTACGCTCTGATTTAGATTTTTGGGAATGAAAAGATTTCCCGCAACAGTCATGTTGTATTGATTCCTAAAGGTAACCTTTTGCGCAGTTACCTTGTGACTTTTGTAAAAGTTGTCCGCCCCATGGGACATATCTGCAGCCATTGCAGAGAACGAGCTGATCAGAAGTGCTGGTATCATAATGAGCTTTCTCACTGGGTTATTCTTCATATGCGTGCTTTCATGTTGTCGTTTAGCTACGCCCGAGCAGTTTCAGGCACGACAGCAGTATCCGACATTCTACGGTGCCCTTCTCGCCCGATCCTGCTCACGCTTGTTCGTTCTTGCGGGAAAGTAACTGGAGCCGCCAGTGCCCCTTTAGATAAGCTAGAGCGTTTTCCGGAACTCCATCGGTGTCACACCGGTCACGCGCCGAAAGACCTTCGTGAAAGAACTCGGGCTCGTGTAGCCGACCTCCAGCGCGATTTCGATCAGGCTGCGGGAGGTTTCGCGAATGAGCTGTTGAGCATAGGTGATCCGCTCTCGGGTGACGAATTGCAGCGGCGTCATCCCCGTGGCCTGCTTGAACACACGGGAAAAATGGAAGGGACTCAGTTCCACCAGCTCGGCCAACCGCTCCACCGAAATCTCCTCCGCGAGATTCTCGCGCACGTAGTCCTCCACTTTGCGTAGCCGCCAAATTGGCAGTCCGCTGTGGAAATCGGGCTTCTCCGCAGCGGCGGCGACGTATTTCTCAGCGAGATACGTAGCGAATAGACGCGTCAGGTCCGCAACGCGTCCGCACTTACCCGGCGTCCGCGCGGAGAGCATTTCGGCACACGCAAAGCACAGATGCGCGAGGGCATCATCGCGTCCGGAAAAATCGATCACCTCCACCTTGTCGCTTTTACCTGGATACACCGCCTCCAAAGCCGCAAGGAACTGATCCACGGCGATGTGGACTTGGACAATCTCGAGTTGCTCGCCCACAGGCGTAGTGTGGGATACTTCGTAAGGCGTCCTTGAGCGGGTGACAAAAATGTGGCCGCGTCCGATCTGACGCGTCAGCCAAGCCCCGCTGATCTCGCGCTCCCGGAACTCGGCCAAGCCTGCGAGGCTGCAGGAGATCAACGGTTCAGGCGTGGCAGGCACGAGGAAGCGATCCACCACACGCGGAAATCGGTAGCGCCTCACGAAAAGCCCCTTCCATCGCAAGGAAGCGCTATCCGCCAGAACTTCGCCAGCGGCATAGCGGGGAAACGTTGCAGCGGTCGTTCGCTCGGGCGTCTTCACGACCTTAAGGTTCATCGCGCGGAACCCGGGAGCGCCCAGAGTTAATTTGGTTTTGTTCGCGCGAGTTGTGTGTCCTCTGTGATAAAATCGTCACTCTCAGTACCCGTCACCCATTACAGACGCCACTCCGGCTCCGACTCACCGGCCGGTCATTTGCTCAAGCTTTTCGGGGTATCGATCTCCTTGCACGTTGATCTCTGACGCGGCGCTTTCGATCTCATGAAGATCGTCTTGCGAAAGCTCGATTGCTGCTGCTCCGATATTCTCCTCCAGCCGCTTCAGTTTCGTCGTGCCTGGAATTGGAACGATCCACGGCTTCTGCGCAAGCAACCAGGCAAGCGCGATCTGAGCAGGCGTTGCTCTTTTCCGTT
>WNFW01003374.1_pt1 | contig 13796 bp, 13 predicted proteins | sample 5400131 | NCBI WGS metagenome assembly WNFW01 (sample SAMN13153362, study PRJNA577476) | soil metagenome | isolation source: 20 cm soil or saprolite under grassland replicate 1 | place: USA:California | collected 2016-06-15 | reverse complement strand
CGATGATGTAAGAAAGCAATACGGCGGACCGAATCTGTCAGACGAAGAATTGTTGCTGCGCTTCTACGCCGGCCCCGAGTTCGTTGACGCGCTGAAGCTCGCCCCGCCGCGCAAAGAATATCTCGACGCGCGCCAACCGTTGGTTAGGCTCGTCGAAGAGCTTAGTCGTAAACGGGACTTAGGTCATGTCTATATTCGGAAAGGCAATCTTTCGATCTCCATAGGGAGACGGGGCTAAGTTATTCTTCACCCTCACCTTAGTCTCTCCTATCGAGACTGTGTCGCAAATACGAAATGCCGTATCTATTTGTCTCGTGTCATTTCGGGCGCCGCGAGAAATCCTTGTTTCGACCGAAGGGAGAAATCTGTCTTAGATCCCTCACATTCGTTCGGGATGACAAACCCATACCGGGCCATTACGAGATTCTCTCGAGGGAGAAGAAGTAGAAAAAGAGTTGGATTCGTAGCGCCGTACTAATGTATCAATCAGTTGTCTTGGAAAAAACCGTTTCATCCTGTACAGTCGGCCCAAACATCGCCAACACAGGAAAATCTAAAGCATGAGGAGAAAAGCATGAAGCAGGAGCAACGATCGGTCAAGGAAGTCCATAGTGAATTAGGCATGCACAGCGTGCGTTTCGCAAAGGATGAGCAAGGACGCCGCAAAGAACAACAAGTGCTTTTCAAATGGCCCGAGGTTCAGAAGAAGCTGGGTGAACACAAGCATATCTACGTCGTCGATGCGCGGCTCGGCTCCAACAACCACACGCACCGTTTGTGGTATGACGTTATCCCGCCGCACACCGAGGAGGGCCAAGACTGGAGGACTCTTGGGCACCGTCACACTGTTGAGGCGATCATTTATTTTCTCAAAGGCCACGGACACAGCATCATCGATGGCGCGCGGTACGATTGGGGGCCGGGCGATCTCCTCAGTGTGCCGATGTTCTCCTGGCACCGTCACATTAACGATGGTGATGAACCGGTGCTGCGTATCGCCTCCACGACGGGACCGCTGTCGTTGGCATTAGGACAAGCCGTATACGAAGACGAACGCTATCCTGAGTTTTGGGTTTACGCGCAAGAGGGAGAAGACGCGAGGAAAACCCTCATCCCAGGAGGCGGTGGAGAAATTGACCGAGCAAAAGTGGCGGGCTCTCGGGTGGCTGAACTGTACGCGGAAGAAGTAGGCTTCGCTATGCATGAAGAGCAATTACGACGGAAAAGCAAAGTGTTGGTCAAACAAAAAGATCTCCTCTTCGAGCCAACGGCGATGGGTCGCGTGGCCTATGTAGTAGACCCGCGCATCGGCTTTCAGAGCAAGGCGCTTGGCGTGGTGATGGCTGAGATCCCTTCCGGCAAACGCTCGGGAGCCCATCGTCACCTCTACGACGAAATCGATCTCATCGTCGGCGGGCGCGGCAAAGTTATCGTCGCGGACAAGGAGTACGAATTCGACACGCTGGACGTTCTCTCGATTCCAGTATTCCAGTGGCACCAATACTTTAATACGGGCACGGAGCCGTTGCGGATCGTTGCGATCAATACCCGTTTGGCTCTGGAGAATCTGGGATTGTCGCTGACGCATCAGGGCGAGCTTGCGGACTATTAACGGGAGAGCGGAGTACTGGAGTGATGCATTCAAAACCAACACTCCATTTCGCTCAGCCTTCGCTCGCGCACGCACCTTCATGCGCTTTGGAATTCTGCTTCTGCTCGCGATAGTGATTCGCTCCACACCTGCTCAGGGCACCGACCTGGATCAAGCCCGGAAGGAAGGAGAAGCTGTTCTTTATACCACGATGGTCGTTTCCGATTTTCAGATTTTTCAGAAGGCACTGGCTAAGAAATACCCTTTTTTCAGAGTTAACCACGTTCGACTCGGTGGCGCGGCTCAAGCATCTCGAGCCATCGCCGAGCATCGCGCCGGCACCAACCTCGCAGATGTTTTTGGCCTGAGTCCGGATTCGATGAACTATCTGAGGGACCAAGGGATCTTGGCCTCTTATTACAGCCCCGAAGCAAAGTTTCATCGCCAAGGATTTGGCGATCCCAAAGGCTACTGGTCCGGCATCACCACGGACTTACTTCTCACCGGGGTTAACACCACGCAAATGTCGCTCGACAAGGCCCCACGCAATTACATGGATTATCTCGGACCCGAATACAGAGGCAAAATGGCCCTGCATATGGGAACAGACAATCCGTTAATTGGAATGATGGAGATGCTGGGCGAGGAAAAAGGGTTAGCCTACATGAGACATCTGGCCAAGCAGAGCCCTATCTTACACAACGGATATACTAAATTGACGCAGCTACTGGCGGCCGGTGAGTTTCCTTTAGTCGCTTTTACGCAGGTCACCAAGCTGGAGAAGATGAGAGAGAAAGGAGCACCCATAGACTGGCTCGCTACGAACCCGTGTTTCGCCACGGTGTCGTCGGTGGCGATTGCCAAAAACGCGCCCCATCCCGCAGCCGCGCGCTTGCTGGTAGATTTCTATCTTTCCGAAGAAGGCCAGAAGGCGATCCGGGAAATGGACAAGATTCCCCTGCGTCGCGGGATCGATCCGGATTCCAAACGAATCAGCAAACTGTTGGATAAGCGTCTGCATGTCATCAAGTACGAAGGCGATGCTAGCAGGAACATTCGACTGTTTAATGAAATATTCTTGGGTCGATGATCAAGTTTCGCTAGGAGTGAAGCAGTGGAAATCAAATTCGGATTGTTCAGTTGTGATTCGCATGCCCAGCTAGACTGCGATGCATGGACCGAGCGGATGTCGAAGGTTCAGTGGGGCGACCGCATTCCGCAGGTCGTCGAGGTCAAAGACGATGGAGCCGATCAGCCGATGGACCACTGGATGATCAATGGAAAAATCCGAAGCGACTGGGTTTGCAACTGTCCGGCGGCGATGGAGGGCGGGGTCGAAAGAGGTTATTACCCGCGTCGCTGGGAGGAAGTACCTGATATCGTCTATGACCCGGCCGCGCGTCTAAAGGCGCTTGATCACGACGGGGTGGATGGAGAAGTTTTGTTTCCCAACACGCCGGTGCAGAATTTTGCTTTCTTTCAATCCGATGCCGCGTTCGAGCTGGCCTGCGTCAGAGCTTACAACGATGCGCTGGCGGAATGGCGCGAGGTGAGTGATCGGTATGTTCCCGTGGCGCTTATACCCTATTTCAGCGGCATCGAAGTGATCGTCGCTGAAGTGGAACGAGCGGTGAAGCGTGGCCACCGCGGTGTGGTGATGTTGGCCGACCCCGGCTTGACGAAAAAAGGATTGGCGCGGCTGAACGATCCTTTCTGGGATCCGTTGTGGGCCTGTTGTCAGGATTTGAATATTGCAATTCACTGGCACGGCTCAGCGGGATTAACGGAAAAACTCTCCTTACCCAGATGGAACGGGTTTTCTAAGAGAGAACTTCACACGGTCTCGACGTCGAGACTTTGTGCAACGCCTGCACAGCTCATACCCAACTTGATTTTGTCAGGCATTCTCGACCGCTACCCGCGTCTGAAATGGGTCTGCGCCGAGACTGGCCTAGGCTGGGTCAATTACGTGCTTGAAGCTTGCGATCACGAATGGGAACGGCGACATCTGTGGAACGAGGGAATCAAAACCAAACCCAGCGAATTGTTCCGCCGCCAAATTTACGTCGACTTCTGGTATGAAAAAGCCGGCATCGAGCTTCGCCATACCGTGGGCGTGGATAACATCATGTGGGAGTCGGATTATCCCCACATCGCCGCGACCTATCCAAGGTCGTGGAGCTTCGTGGAGCAAACGCTCGTCGGCGTGCCTGAATCGGAGCGAAAGAGGATGCTGTACGAGAACGCGTTGAATCTGTACGGGTTAATTTAGTAATTCTTTATGTCATTCTGGCCAACCCCGGCGAAACTCGGGGAGGGCGAGTCGGAAATCCAGGATACAAAGAGTCTGGTTTCCCGCTTTCGCGGGAAGAACGGACAGCGCACTTTTTGGAGAAAAGGCCAGTAGCTCAGGGGGGAGATTACTTCTTACAAGAGGCACCAGAGCGGTTATGTCAGCAAAGAATCTCTTCATCAGCGTTGACGAACACGTCCAGGAACCTCCCGGGGTTTGGACCATGCGACTTTCAAGTTCGAAATGGGGCAACCGAATACCTCACGTCGAACAAAAATCCGATAACACCGAAAGATGGATTGTCGACGGATGTGAAGTCCCGCCGGATGGAGTCGCGGACTGCGGCGCGGTCATGTCCGATAGAAACCAAAACCCGCAGCGCTGGCAAGACGTTCCCGCCGTAGTTTATGACCCCCGCGAACGTTTGAAGGCGATGGACGCCGATGGCGTGGATTATGCGGTGTTGTACCCAACGGTTGCGGGACGGGCGGGTCAAACCTTTGGACAAATTGCCGACCCGGAATTAGAGCTCGCCTGCGTCCAGGCTTACAACGACTGGCTGCTCGAAGAATGGGCCGGCGTGAGTGATCGTTTCATTCCTCAATGCATCGTGCCCATTTTTCCTGTGGCGGCCGCGGCTGCCGAAGTAAGCCGGGCGGTTGCCAACGGCCACAAGGGAGTCATCTATCCGGCGGTGCCGATGGAGCTGAGGGACGTTCCTCACATCAATGACTCGATGTATGACCCGCTTTGGGCGATTTGCCAAGACTTACAAGTGCCGATTTGTTTTCACGCTGGCGCTTCGACCGCGATCCAGATTCCGCCGTACGATGGATACTCCCCCACTCTCGCGGCGGCGTTTCGGGCCATCAGTCAGCCTGCGAGCTCAGTGTCCGTTTTAGTAAATCTTTTGATATCGAGAATCCTGTTGCGCTTTCCGGAACTCAAAGTCATCATCGCCGAAAGCGGGCTCGGCTGGGGCGCCTACCTGTTGGAATATACCGACTATCAGTTCAAAGGTGATCAACTCGACAGGAACGGTTACGACTTGAAACCTTCGGAAATGTTCAAGCGGCAGTGCTTCCTAGTTGGATGGTACGATCAAGCGAGCATTCAAGGCCGGCGTTACATCGGCACCGATAATATTCTGTGGTCCACGCAATTTCCTCTGGCAACGTCGACGTGGCCGAACAGCAACGATACCATAAGGAAAAGCTTTCAGGCCGTCCCGGAAGCCGACCGCAGAAAAATACTTTGGGAAAACGCCGCAAAGCTTTATAAGATTCCGGTAAGCGAAACCCGATGAGTCATTCATTCACCATCTGAAAAGGCGAAACGAAATCGATTGCAAGGAGGTACCGAAGATGGCCCAAGCGCAGACAACCATCGAGGATGAAGTAAAGGAAAGAATCTCCTACCGATCCCCTTACGAGCGATGGAAGGAGTCGGAAGGCCTCCCGACCCTTCGGGGCTTATTTGTCAAGAACCTGTATGATCTCGAACTCGCGCCCTGGCATTCCAGCGGGGATGGATTAGCGGCCTTCGTCAACCTGGAAGGCACCGGAGGGTTCAACGACGCCTATGTAGCCGAGATACCGGCCGGGAAGTCGCTCAAGCCCCACCGGCACTTGTTCGAAGAAACCATCTACATCCTGAAGGGCCAAGGTGCCACCTCGGTGTGGATTTCTCCGGAGAAGAAGGAAACCTTCGAATGGCAGGAAGGCAGTTTCTTTTCCATACCGATGAATGCCTGGCACGAGCACTTCAACGCCTCCGGTCAAGAGGCGGCGCGCTACGTCGCCATGACGAGCGCTCCTCGCGTCATCGATACGTTCAATAATTACGAATTCGTTTTTGAAAATCCTTTTGTGTTCCGCGACCGTTTCAGCGGCGAGGAAGGCTACTTCAAGCAGAGCGATCCCGCGCAGCAGTGGTCGACGAATTTCATTGCCGACGTGAGAGCTTGCCGGACGTTTTCCGGCGGATTCGACCGCGGGGCTGGAGCCAAAAGCACGGTCTTTCGACTGGTGAACAATACCGTCAAGTCCCACGTCTCTCAATGGACCGTTGGCTCGTACAAGAAAGCTCATCGGCACGGCCCGGGCATTCACATCGTGATTATTCGCGGGCATGGCTATTCGCTCATGTGGCAGGAGGGCAAGCCGGTGGAACGCATCGATTGGGGGCCGGGCAGCATGTTCGTGCCGCCCGAGATGTGGTTCCATCAGCACTTTAATACCGGGGCGGAGCCGGTCTTTTTTCTCGCCATCGGCTGGGGCAGCGATAAGCCTAAAAGCGGTGGCAAGAGCTACGTTTACAAAAGCGTCAAGGACGGCGGGGATCAGATCGAATATGAAGACGAAGATCCGAAGTTCCACGCCGACTTCGAAACAGCTCTGAAGAAATCCGGCGCCGCGTGCCAAATGGGTAGTTATCATCCCTTTTGCACGGCCAAGTCGTAGGGTATCTCGGCTCTCGTCACAAAGGAGGATCTGAGAGTGCACACGCCGGCGTTCGGACGGCGGATTCTCACCGCATGGATGCTTCTTTGCGGATTCGCCTCGATGGCGCAAGCCGCGTCCGTTGAAGCGCTCTTAGCCGAAATCAATAAGCTGCCGGCAGCCGCGAGGCAGAAACGGCTCGAAGAAGGGGCTCGACGCGAAGGCGCATTCACCTATTATTCAATTTCCAACGCGGAACTTATCGGCGCCTACATTAAAGGTTTTATGAACCGCTATCCCTTCATCAAGGCCGAGTTCTATCGGGGCAGCGGTAACCAGCTCGTGGTGCGCACGATGCTGGAGCACAAACTCCGGAAGTTAGATGCGGACGTCATTTCCGTCGGCACTGAAAATGTCATGGCATTGAAGCGGGCCGGGATCTGGGCGCGCTACCATTCGCCGGAGGCGCAATTCTATCCGCCGCCGCAGCATGATAGAGAGGGCTATTTTCATGCCGACAGTTTGGGGCTTGCGACCATCGCGTACAATCACCAGCTCGTCAAAAAGGAAGAAGCGCCGAAAGGATACAACGATCTCCTCGATCCGAAATGGAAGGGAAGTTTAACCATTGACTTGGAGCCGGAGCGCGCGCTCCTTGCATGGCTGGAAGCGTGGGGAGAGGCGAAGACCAGAGACTTCGTGCAAAAACTTCTCGCCAACGGCGCATCGGTACGCCGCGGACATACCTTGCAAGCGCAGCTGCTATGCGCCGGCGAATTTAAAGTCGCCGTGGAGATTTATCCGGATGCAATATTGCGAATGAAGCAGAAGGGTTGTCCCGCCACCATCGTTTTTCCCAATCCCACGCCTGCCCTTGCGGGCGGTAACTACGGCATTAACGTCAACGCGCCGCATCCTCATGCTGCGGCTTTATTCGTCGATTTCGTTTTGTCGGCGGATGGCGCAAAAATTCTGTCCGGGACCGGCCGCATCCCAACACGGAAAGGGGCGCGTTCCGTATACGAAGAACTGTCTAACTTGGAAGAGAAAGGCGTGCCAATTTTCGTCGTGACGGCGGAGCAGACCGACGAAGTGGCAAAGCCCATGGAAAAAATCATGAAAGAGCTGTTAACGAGGTAAAATTCTACCAATAACGTAAGGCTTAATGGCCAAGCTTACCCGCAAGCCGTCTCACCGAAACGAACCAAACCGTCAGTTCCTTCGCGCCTACTTATCCTGTTGAACTCGAATGTGTTAACCGGTACAGAGTGGCCTATGGATAAAATCCGAAGTCTGCATGACGCCATCGCACAGGAAGTCGAAGATGGCATGTCCATCGCTATGGGTTGTGGGCTCGAATCGCTTATCCCGTTCGCGGCGAGCTACGAGATTATCCGGCAAAAGAAAAACAACCTTACGCTGATAGCGCCGATATCCGACATGCAGTTCGATCAATTGATCGGCGCGGGATGTGCAAAGAAGATCATCGCGTCATGGGTCGGAAACGTCGCCGCCGGCCTTGGCCACAATTATCGCCGCGCGGCGGAAGCCGGCATTCCCCGCCCCATCGAGATCGAAGAACATTCAAATTTCACCATTGGCCTCGGGCTCCAAGCCGCGGCTACGGGCCTTTCTTTTCTGCCGACCAAAACCGTTAGGGGCAGCGATTTTAGAAGCGGAAATCAGTTTGCCTCTGTTCGCTGCCCGTTCACCAACGAAGAGTTGCTGGCCGTTCGCGCCATCAAGCCGGATGTCGCCATCTTGCACGTGCAACGCGCCGACCGCGAAGGCAACGCGCACGCGTGGGGCAATTTCGGCGTCATGCGCGAAGCGGGCCTCGCCGCGAAAAGGGTCATTCTTACTTGTGAAGAGATCGTCGATCACGACGTGATTTTGAGCGATCCGAACCGGAACGTGATTCCCGGTTTCGTGGTTACCAGCGTCGTCCACGAGCCCTTCGGCTCACACCCTTCGCCGACGCAAGGATACACTCGCCGAGACGACGATTTCTATTTCGAGTATCACAAGGAGACGCGTTCGAGAGAAAGCTTCGAGGAGTGGCTGCGAAAATGGGTGCTGGATGTCAAAGACCATCGCGGCTTTCTCGAGCTGTTGGGCAAAGAGAGAATGGAAAGACTAAAGCCTCAAGGGAATCTGTTTTCCCCGACAGTGAGCTTTAACTATTAGGTGGTGGATCGCGTGAAACCACTTTATGTGAGACGAAATTGAGATGCTTCGCTCCGCTCAGCATGACAGCCGAGAGCCTTGTCATCCTGAACGCAGTGAAGGATCTCTCCGGATACCTTGTGGCACCATAGTACATAAAAATATACGGAGGAATCTATGAAAGTAGTACCGTCTTTCAAACTGACCCAAGAGGGCTCGGATATTATTGTCAACGCGGCGATTGAGAAAGCGAAGGAGCTGAAGCAAATCGTCAGTATCGCGGTGGTCGACGCCGGCGGCCACCTTTTCGCTTTCAAAAGAATGACCAATGGCCGCACCCATAATACATTGCTGGCTCTTGCGAAGGCGCGCGGCGCCGCCCTCACCACGGCGGCGACCGGCAAAAAGAATCGCGAAGGCGCAGAGATCCCCGATCATCAGGTGCTCGCTCAAACGCTCGGCGTGGGACCCGGCTGGTTCATCAGTATCGAGGGCGGGCTTCCGATCACGGTCGAAGGACAATGCATCGGAGCCATCGGCGTTAGCGGCGCGCCGTCGGCCGTAGACCGGCAGATTGGCCAAGCGGGAATCGATGCGTTTGCGAGAGTCTGATTTTTTTCCTGGTTGGAAAGTCATCAGTAGTTATCTGAATTTTACAGTGCAATCGTCTGTCATCCTGAGCGACAGCGAAGGATCTCAGCGAAACTAGTATTTGCTGGTTTGAACAAGCTTTGAGATTCTTCGGCTCCGCCTCAGAATGACACCTTATAATCCGAGAGATCGGTGACACATAAAGATGGATTATACCCGCAGAGAATTGATGGTTGCCGCCGCCGCACGCGAGATCCGCGACGGTGAGAAAGTTTTTGTCGGCATGCGGCTACCGCTTTTGGGCTTCGCCGTCGCTAAGGAGCTGCACGCGCCCAATGCGTTGGGAATTTTCGAGAACGGCGTCATCCGGGACTGGCCAGCTCTTGAATCGATCTTCACCATGAGTGACCCGCCCAACGTTGCTCGCGCTCTTTGCTGCGGCAGCCTCAACGACGTGATGTACCTCCTCCAAAGCGGGCGCGTCGATCTCGGCTTCATTGGCGGCGCCGAGGTGGACCGCTTCGGCAATTTAAACACGCACTGGGTTGAAGAGAACGGCAAGAAAACCCGTCTGCCTGGGAGCGGCGGCGCGGCGGACATCGCGACGATGGCGAAGCGCTGCATCATCATCATGAACCACGAGCGCCGCCGCTTTCCGCCCAAGGTTCGCTACATCACATCGCCCGGTTTCGGCGATGGCGGCAGTTGGCGGAAGGTTCAGGGATTACCTGGCGGCGGCCCCAGCCGGGTGATCACGAGCATGGGAATCTTTTCTTTTGATCCAGAAACTCACGAGATGATCCTAACCTCGAATCATCATGGCGTGAGTATCGATGATATAAAGAATGAGACAGGATGGCCTCTGCGTGTGGTGCCGGATGTTTATGAGACTGCGCCGCCGTCGAAGAACGAGCTCGCCGCCGTGAGAAAATACGATCCCAAAGGAGTTTGGACCTCTTAGAAATCGTCACTCCCGCTCCGCCCGCTACCTATGGCGCTTCTCATTACCGACGATGACCTTCCTCAGCTACTCTCCATGCGAAATGCCATCGATGTCGCCGAGAGTGCCATAAGAGAATTTCAGGATGGGCACGCCGAGAACCTTCCGCGACATCACTTTTATGCGCAGGGCCAAGCCGGTACCTTTTTCATGCGCGACTTCCAGGGCGCCCTGCCTAAGTTGAATGTGGCGGGGTATACGCATCGCCACCGATATGCTCGATCCGAAGCAACCCCGCCCCAAGGCAAGGCCTTTCGGCGCATTTCTTCTTTTTGATTTAAGTACGGCGTCTTTGCTCGCCGTGATACATGACCATGAGCTACAACGGCTGCGCGTCGGCGCGGAAACCGGCGTTGGTGCGCGGCATCTTGCCCGAAAGGACGCCAAGACCGTGGGATTACTGGGGTCGGGATTTCAGGCGGAAACTCAACTGCTCGCGGTCTGCAGCGAGCGGGAAGTCGAACGCGTCGAAGTTTATAGCCCGAATCCTGAACACCGAAGAAGCTTTGCCCAGAAGATGGAGAAGAAACTAGGAATCTCGGTTATGGCGGTGGAGAGCGCCGAGCGCGCCGTGAAAGAGAAACAGCTGATCCTCGCCTCAACCAACTCTACCGAACCGATTCTAAACGGAAGCTGGATCAGTGAAGGCGCGCATATAACTTCCATAGTGAATAGCGATCAACGTTTTCGACGCCGGGAGCTGGACGACGAGACTTTCGCGCGCGCCGACATCGTCGTCGTCGGCTATTTAGAGCAAACCCAACGCGACCATGCGGCGGATAGGCAAACGGCCCGGCAGGGAAAAGTCTGATCAAATCACCATCTTCAAAAACAATGGGCTGGCTGTCGAATTCGTGGCGTTAGCATCGGAGGCCTACCAAATCGCCCGTAGCCACGGCCGGGGCGAGGAGATCCCGTCGCACTACTTTTCAGCTTTGAGATCTTCCCGCCCGAAATGATCTGTTGTCGTGATTTTTCTAAAAGTTAGATGAAGAGTTCAGCGCTATTGCAACGCTACTCTATTCCCTCGCTAAAGCATCCCCATTTCACGGTTCAAGCCGTACCGAATTGATCACCACCGCGTCCACCGGCACATCCTGATGCAAGCCGCGATTGCCAGTTTTAACCTTCTCGATCGCATGCACAACGTCCATGCCTTCGACGACGTGAGCGAAGACGGCATAACCGAAACCGTCAGGCGAAGGACTGGTATGGTTTAGAAAGTCGTTGTCTTTTACGTTGATAAAGAACTGCGCCGTCGCGCTGTCGACGATGTTCGTCCGCGCCATGGCGATGCTTCCAACCTTGTTCTTTAGACCATTCGTCGCTTCGTTTTTGATCGGCGACTTGGTCCCTTTCTGTTTCATTTGCGGGTCGAAACCGCCGCACTGAATCATAAAGCCGGGGATCACGCGGTGGAAAATCATCCCGTCGTAGAAACCTTCGCTGACGTAATCCAAAAAGTTCTTCGTCGTGACAGGCGCTTTCTCAGCGTCGAGCTCGATGCGAATATCTCCCATGGTCGTCGACATGATCACCACCGGGTTTTTACCCTGTTCCGTTTCGGCCATTATTGCCTCCTTTGGTTTTCTTTTTTCTAAAGGTAACATCTTTTCTGGCGCAGAGACACAGACCCCAAGGTGGAATTATTTTTTTGGATACGATAAGGGTACGAAGAAATTAAGAAGAATCTCGACGTCTGAAAGGAGCCTTTATGCCAAGCGACAAAAAAATTGAAGGAATTTTAATGCCCATGCCGGTGGCTTTTAAAGCCGACGGCGCTATCGATGCTGCTGCGACCGATGCGATCATCGATTTCTACCTTGCAGCGGGAGTGCACGGGTTCTTTCCGCTGGGCACGCACGGTCAAGGCATGGTGATGGAGATCGACGAGCGCAAGAAGGTCGCCGAGCAGATCGTCAACCGCGTTCGAGGACGCGTTCCGGTGGTCATGCACATTGGAACAGCCAATACTCTTTCATCCATCGAGCTTGCCAAACATGCCGCGGGACTGGGCGTGGACGCCATCGGCGTCGTGCCGCCCTATTATTATCCCCATGATGACTACGAGGTGTACGCCCACTACAAAGCTATTGCCAGAGCGATTCCGGGCGTGCCGATGTTCATTTACGACAATACGGAAACGACTCATGTAGAAATCACGCCGCCCAAAGCAAACAAGATCATCGAGGCGATAGCGCCAAACACTTTAGCGGGAATTAAAGTCTCGTTCATCCCCTATGACAAACTCCTGAGCTACGTGTATCAGTTGCCGAAGTCCGTGGGTGTTTTTCCGGGCGGCATTTTTTCCCTGTACACCGGCTACTCGGTCGGCGTGCGCGGTGCCATTCATCCACCGTCAACCCCATTTCCTGAAACTTGCGTGAAAATGTATGAAGCCCTGAAGTCGGGCAATCTCCAAGCAGCCCAGAAAGAGCACGATCTATTAACCAGGCTCATGCAGGTAGTGGGCCGGTTCCTGCGTACTCACGGACGCGGGGTTTTCTGCGAACTGATGCGCATGCGAGGATTGCCGGTGGAGCGCTTCCCGCGCTGGGAGTGCGCGCCGTTTACTGAAAAGGACAGAGCCGAGCTGAAGGAAGGAATCCAGAAGACCGGCGTATCGTTGTAGGACATTGAGACACCGAATACGCAGAATGTCCGCCACAGTAAAAGAGGATGGCGACGAATAGTCAGCTCGTATTGGAGCCAGGCGTCAAACTCAGCGCCAAAGCGGCTCAAGCGTTCACTGCCGAGATCAAGCAGCGCATGTATACTCGGTGGGAGGAGCGGATTTTCGGCGGCGCGTTCATGCGCGAGCTCGAAGCCGGCAAGCTGCCTTTAGAAACCATTCGGCTCTTTTGGAAACACTGGTACAGCTACCCGGTGGAGATCAACAACTTCCACCTGATCATATACCAGCGCCACCAGGGATTTTTCGCTCGTCATCGTAACTTGCTGGCGCCCTACGTCGGCAAAATCAGCGACGAGCTTGTGAATCCGAGTATCCCCGGCCATATTCAGGTCTTGATCAAGCAAGGGGAGACCTTCGGTGTGTCGCTGGATCAGATGGTCAACTGTGAAGTTTTTCCGGAGTGTCGCGCGCTGACGGAATTTGCGCGCGGGCTCGTCTACGAGGGCAGCATGATCGAATGGTGGGCACGCTCGCTCAATGAAGAAATGTTCGGCCATTGGGCGCAACGCTGGCGTCGAGCGTTGCTTGAGAAATATAAGTTCAAGGATACGGATCTACACTACTTTCAGGTTCACGAAGAGGTCGATCTACATGAACATGAGGAGGGCCTCATGGCTCACGGCCAGGTGGCGAGGATTATTTTTGAAACCATGCTGCAGGACGGCTTAACATGGTTTCGACCGGGGTGGGGAGCCGAATACTGTTGCTTGACCAACGCCGATTACGTCGCCATGTTCCACGACGGCGTTTACAGGCATGCAAAAGAGTTGGGAGACTTCTAGGATACGTCCATGCCATTTAACGACCTGCGCGAATTTATCGACGCTGCTCGAAAGCTCGAGCAAGTCAAAGACATTCACGGCGCCCATTGGAATCTCGAGATCGGCGCGTTGACGGAAATATTTGCCTTCATGGAACCGTCGCCGTTGGTCGTTTTCGACCAGATTCCCGACTACGGACCGAATTTTCGCGTCGCATCCAATTTAATAACTAACCCGGTTCGTTCCGGTCTCACCGTG
>WNFW01002528.1_pt1 | contig 13796 bp, 14 predicted proteins | sample 5400131 | NCBI WGS metagenome assembly WNFW01 (sample SAMN13153362, study PRJNA577476) | soil metagenome | isolation source: 20 cm soil or saprolite under grassland replicate 1 | place: USA:California | collected 2016-06-15 | reverse complement strand
AAAGCAATGCATGTGCCATATTAGAACACGCAAGCAGCAAACTCACTGCGTAATTCGCGCCACAAATGACTATTCGTGCCCGTAAAACATTTTCGTAGCGCAAAACCGCTCGCATCAGGCGCGCGTGTTGCGCTCATATCCCCCGCCAGTCCGCTGCAAAAAAACGACGAACTTCCGCGTGCGCAGGAAAACGCGCGCAGCTTTGGCTGGGAGCCGATCGTTGCAACTCACGCGACGGAGCGCGTCGGATACCTGGCCGGCGATGACCGCGACCGACTCAACGACATCAATCGCGCCCTGCGAGATCCCGAGATCGACGCCCTCTGGTGCCTCCGCGGCGGATACGGGATGATTCGCATCCTGGCCGGAATCGATTACGACGCGTTGTCGCGCGCGCCGAAGACCATCATCGGCTATTCGGATATCACTGCACTTCACGCCGCCGTCCAGCGAAAGTGCAGACTTCTCACTTATCATGGACCAACAGCGCGGGAAGTGCTCAGCGATTTCTCGCGCGATTCGTTTCGGCGCGCCGTGGTGCAACAGGGCGATTCTTGCGGCAAGGCGGAAAACGCGCGCGAAATCAATGCCGGCACTGCTGATGGAAGACTGGTCGGTGGAAACCTCGCGGTTCTCGCGTCGCTGTGCGGAACGGAATTCATGCCCGACCTCACCGACGGCATCCTCGTGCTCGAGGACATCAATGAGCCGGTGTATCGCGTCGACCGCATGCTGCAGCAGCTCAAGCTCTCCGGCGCATTGAATGGGTGCAAGGCGATTGCGTTCGGCGAGTGCGTCAAGTGTCCCGAAGACAGCGACGGCGGCCGTCCATTCGACGTCGTGCTCGGCGAAATCGCGCATGCACTCGGCGTTCCTTGTCTCGCGGGAATTCCGGTCGGCCACATCGCTGAACAGTGGACCATTCCACTGGGAGCAGAGGCGACGCTGGATACCAGCGCGCGCGCACTGACAGTTACATCCTACACTTCCTGACGAGCCGGATGACGAATAAGAGCGGACAAGATCTGATCGACGAAGCGAAGCAGCAGATCGAAGAAGTCACGCCCGAACAAGTGCGCGACATGCAGGCGCGCGACGAGCACGTCGTTTATCTCGACGTGAGGGAACCAAATGAATGGAATCTCGGGCGGTTGCCGCACGCGATCCACGTGCCGCGCGGAAATCTCGAGACCAAGGTCGAGGCCATCATCGATCGCGGGCAAAAAGTCGTCGTCTACTGCGCGCGTGGAAATCGATCGGCGCTCGCCGCACTCACGTTGAAATCCCGTGCAAGGACGGTCTCTCGATACGCGGCGAGGTCTACCCTGCTGAACCATCACTCGGCGCTGTGATAGTTTGTCACGGATTCAAGGGCTTCGCGCACTGGGCTTTCTTTCCTTATCTGGCGCGCAAACTGGCAGAGGACGGTCTCACGGCGATTACCTTCGACTTCTCGGGGAGTGGCATCGGACGCGACCGCGAATCGTTCACCGATGCGGAGGCGTTCGCGACCAATACCTTCTCTAGGGAGCTCGAGGACCTCGAGCTGATCGAGGAGTACGCGCGCAGAAAGAAGTGGATCAATGGCAAGTACGGGCTGTTCGGGCATTCGCGTGGCGGAGGAATGGCAATTCTTTTCGCGGCGGCCGAAGGAGCGGATGTGAGTTCGCTTGTCACGTGGTCGGCGATCTCATACCCAAATCGGTGGTCACCCGAGGACGTGATCGTGTGGCGCCGACGCGGCCACACGGAGATTACGAACTCCCGCACCGGACAGGTAATGCGGCTCGATACCGCCTTACTTGATGATGTCGAGCTGCACGGGAAGACGAAGCTCAACATCGAAGCCGCCGCGCGGAAGATCAGAGTCCCGTGGCTGATCCTGCATGGTACCGCCGACGATACGGTGCCGAGCTCGGAGGCAGAGCACCTTCATTCGCTTTCGCCGGGAGTGAGTACGCTACGGCTTATCGAGGGAGCCAACCATGGCTTCGACGCCAAGCATCCGCTGGATGAGATTCCTCCGGTTTTAGAGAAGGCAGTACTGGAAACCGTGAAGTTCTTCGCCCGCAATGCGAGCCGCAGCTGACTTATCAAGCGAGGGCGATACGGCTGACCAGAGGTTTGCGACGCTTCTATCGCATCCCATCATTCTGAGGCTGAGAGCGGCGCTCGAATCGCATCGGCCTGTTGTGGCTGACGAAGAATCGGGAGCTCGCAAAGCGGCGGTAGCGCTGATTTTCCGCGCCGGCGAGGGCGGGTTGCCGGAGCTTCTCTTCATCAAGCGCGCGGAATACCCCGGCGATCCGTGGAGCGGTCAGATCGCCTTTCCAGGCGGACGAGAAGAGGCTGGAGATACGTCGCTGGCTCAGACCGCGGTGAGGGAGACCCGTGAAGAAACGGGAATCGATCTCGAGCGCGAGGGAATGCTTGTTGGGACGCTCGATGACCTGCGTCCACGCACTGTAAGACTTCCAGCGATTATCGTGCGCCCGTTCGTCGCGCTGCTCGATCGAAACGAGCCGCTCGAGCTGAGCTCTGAGGTCGCGCTCGCCTTCTGGATTCCGTTCGGCGCGCTCTCTCGTCCCGATTCGTGGCATGAGGATACTGTCTTCGCGCGGGGGATTCAAATCAACGCCCGCGTTTTCCGCCACCAGGATCACGTGATATGGGGAATGACGGAGCGGATTCTCGCGCAATTGCTGGCGCTGCTCACGACCTAATGCTCGTCCGATTCCTTCTTTTCGCTGGCTATCCCCGGTGGTAAGCCGGGTGGCGCCTGCTTGAGCTGGAGGATCGGCGCGTCGTGGATGATTTTTCCGCCGAGGTACGCGGTGTAAGTAACAGTGCCGACGGCGGCTAGCGCGCCGACCACGACACCTGCGCGCATCCAACCCGGAATGATGTCGGCGGGCCTTTTGAGGGACCTCCACCAGGAGTAGGCAGCAAAGGCTCCGGCAATGAGGATGACGGTCATCGCGATTCCCGCCGCATCTTTATGCGTGTCGATGGTTTCTGCGTGGATGTACCATGGATCGTTGAGCGCTTCGTCCGCCTTGCTGCCCGTTAAGTGAACGGGATAGATGAAAAGCCCCGCGGCAGTGAGCGCGCCCATCGCTGTAAGCCAAAGTCCTCGTCGCCCCAGCACCAGCGCGAGGATGACCACCGCGAGCGCCGCGATGCTGAGCACCACCGGGAAGTGATTGATGAGGAGGTGCATGTACGGCCATGACATCATGTTGTCTTTCTCGTCGATTGCGGCGGGTTTGAATTCCTGGCGCCCGGTTTTCTGAAAAAACTTACGGCTCACGGGAGAGGTGTGCTGTGAGCGCCGACGCGAAAGACCGCTGCGTGCGGGTGAATAGCGCCTAATTCCGGTGTAAATAGCTGTTGCGCAAAAGTTAGGATGTGCTAACTTATTTGATAGCTTCTCGATAACCTGGAGCACACCGTTGGCGATTCAGCTCCAACAGACAGCGCGAAAGCCCCAGTCCGATCAGCGGCCACCTGCCCCACCGCCACCGGGATGGCGACGCGCGCGTACGACGCCCTCGCTCGTCGAGGTCTATCGAAGCGTTCCCGTCGGCGCAAAAGGCGCACATTGGTGGCGGAAGCTGTTGGCCTTCGCCGGCCCCGGATACCTCGTCGCCGTCGGCTACATGGATCCTGGAAACTGGGCGACCGATCTCGCGGGCGGAGCCCAATTTGGCTACACGCTTCTCAGCGTCATTCTCGCCTCGAACCTGATGGCGATTCTCCTTCAGGGGCTCGCCTCCAAGCTTGGGATCGTCACTGGACGTGATCTCGCGCAGGCGTGCCGCGATCACTACTCGAAATCCGTTGGAGTCCTACTGTGGATTGGGTGCGAGATCGCGATCGCCGCGTGTGATCTCGCCGAGGTTATCGGAACGGCGATCGCGCTCAACCTGATATTCCACATTCCGATCGCCTACGGCGTCGTCATCACCGCACTCGACGTTCTGATCGTTCTTTATCTCCAGAACAGGGGGTTCAGACTGCTCGAAGCCCTCGTCATCACTCTGATTGCGACGGTTGGCGTCTGTTTTCTATTCGAGATCATTCTCTCGCAGCCACCCCTTGCCGCCGTGATGCGGGGCTTCGTTCCTTCGCCGGAGGTCGTGCGGAATCCGGCGATGCTCTACATCGCCGTCGGGATACTCGGCGCGACCGTCATGCCCCACAACCTGTATCTGCACTCGTCAATCGTACAAACGAGACAATACGACGAGACGCCGGCGGGCAAACGCGAGGCGGTGCGGTTCGCGTTCATCGACTCGACGATCGCGTTGACCTTCGCGCTTTTCATCAACGGCGCGATTCTCATCATCGCGGCGGCGACGTTCCATGCAAGTGGTCATTCCGGCGTCGGCGAGATTCAGGACGCGTACAAGCTCCTGACCCCGCTACTCGGTGCGGGCGCGGGCACCGTATTCGCACTGGCACTTCTTGCATCGGGGCAGAATTCAACGCTGACGGGCACCCTCGCCGGCCAGATCGTTATGGAGGGCTTTCTCAACATCCGGCTCCGGCCGTGGCTGCGTCGGCTTCTCACGCGCGCGATCGCGATCATCCCCGCCGCCATCGTCGCGATCCTTTACGGCGAGAGCGGTACCGCCAAGCTGCTCGTGCTGAGTCAGGTCATCCTGAGCATGCAATTGTCATTCGCGGTTTTTCCCCTGGTGTTCTTCACTTCCGACCGTGTCAAGATGGGCGAGTTCGCGAATCCGGTCTGGCTCAAGTCACTGGCGTACGCCGTTGCGATAATCATCGCCGCTCTCAACATTTGGCTCCTGCTCCAATTCTCACGAGGACCGGTGAGCTGATGTACCAGCGCATACTCGTGCCCGTCGAGCATTCCGAGTACGACGAAGTAATCCTGTCGCACATCCGGAAACTTGCGCGCAGCTGCAATGCGCAGTCGATCGTACTGATTCACGTCGCCGACGGCTGGGCAGCACGCAACATAAATCAGCTGGATCTGCGCGAGTCCGAGGAAATGAAAAGCGACCGCGAATACATCGAAGCGATTGCCGACTCGCTCGAGAAAGATGGCTTCGAGGCCGAGGCGATTCTGGCGGGTGGTGATCCGGCGAAGGAGATCGCGGCGTGCGCTGAGCGCGAGAGCTGCGATCTGATCGCGATGGCAACGCACGGACACCGCGGGCTTTCCGATGTCCTGCGCGGCAGTGTAGCGAGCGAACTGCGGCACATCTCGATGTTGCCAGTGCTGATGGTGCGTGGTAATCCTCACTCGAGTCCGCAGACTCCGAGGCCGGCGACGTGAGCCCTGCGCGCGAAGAGCCCGGAGTGTCCCGGCGTGAGCCGCTCACCGCGCCGGTAGAGGACTATCTCAAGGCGATCTATTCGATAGGCAAGGGCACGGGCGCGGCCGCCACGAATGAGATCGCGCACCGCCTTGCGATCGCGCCGGCGTCGGTGAGCGGCATGGTGCGGCGTCTCGCCGATCAAGGCCTTCTTGCGTACGAACGTTATCACGGAGTGCGACTCACTGAGAGTGGCCGCCGCGCGGCGCTCGGGACCTTGCGACGTCACCGCGTCATCGAAGCCTATCTCGCTCAGGCGCTCGGCTATCCGTGGGACCGGGTGCACGCCGAGGCGGAGCGGCTCGAGCACGCGGTGTCCGACGAGCTCGTTGACCGAATGGCGGCTACGATCGGCGAGCCGGAAGTGGACCCGCACGGCGCGCCTATTCCAACCAAAGATGGGTCGGTAGACGAGACCGAATATCGGTCGCTCGCCGATCTTCCGGTTGGCACATCCGGAATCATGGCGAGAGTCGCCGACGAAGATCCGGAGATGCTCAGGTATCTGGCCGAGCTTTCGATTCTGCCGGGGAAGCGGATCACGGTCAGGTCGCGCGCGCCCTACGACGGCCCGATAGTCCTGGCGGTCAGCGGTACGCGTCGAGAGCTGTCGATCAGTCCCGGCCTGGCGGCGCAAGTGCTCGTCGCCCCTGGTGCAGGCAGGACAGCAAAGGGGACACGCGGCTAGTTTTCGAGCGTGCTGCTCGCATTACTTCTGGCGTCGCTTCTCGCACAAGACACATCGGTCACTCGTCGGCCTGTCGCTACGCCGACAACTGCGCGACAACAAGCAACAGCGATAACGCAAATCCGCACCATAGCGATCGACGAAGCGCTTGCCGCGCGCGCAAATCTGAAGCTCGGCGACCGCGTCGCACTTTCAGCCCGCCCCGGAGCAGCGGGTGAAACCGTAATCGTTGGCGCGATCGTTCGGCGCGGCGCGGACCCATCCGAGGTCGCGCGCGGAGACCTTCGCGTGAGACTACACCTCGACCAGCTACAGGCGATCTCCGGATACGGCGATAGAGTCGATCGATTCGCGATTGCGACAACCCCTCGAGCCGATATTGCCCGTCTGATCGATCGTGTCAATCGTGTGGCCTTCGGTTTCCAGGCCTACCGGTCGCGCGACATCGCCGTCGAGACGTCGCACACGTTTCAAGTGGTGAGCCGTTTTCATCGCGCCATTGGCATCATCACAATCGTCGCGAGCTCGGTGTTTCTGCTCTGCATCATGGTACTCAAGGTTGAAGAACGGCGGCGCGACATCGCCGCGCTGCGACTGATGGGAATATCGCGCTCGACCGTCGTGCGCTCGATCGTCATCGAGGCCGCGCTCGTGGCGGTGCTTGGGAGTGCGCTTGGCGTTCTACTGGGTTGGGCGGCGTCGCTGTTCGTGAATTGGCACTACCAGGCGCTTTATCGCACGCCGTTGATGTTTTCGATCGTCACGCCATCGGTAGTGGTATTCGCGGTGTCGCTGTCGCTCGTGCTGGGAATAGGAGCGGGAGTGATGGCATCGCTGCGGCTCGTGCGCACACCGCCGCTCGCTCTCTTCGGTCGCTGAGTGAGAGCAGCTCTCGCACAAGCCTCGCTCATCCGGCATCGCGCCCGCACACTCCTCGCCGTGCTTGGGGTTGCGATCGCGGCGGCGATGCTGCTCGACATGGTGATGCTCGCAACGGGGATGCGGGAATCGTTTCGCGAGCTGCTCCTTTCGCGTGGCTTCGAGATCCGACTCGCGCCGAAGGGTACGCTGCCGTTCGACACCGACGCGACCATTCCGGCAGTAAGCGCGATCATCCTCACCCTGCGACGGAACCCAGACATAACTCAGATCAGTCCGGTGCTCGGCGCGTCGATCCACATCGCAGCCGGCAATCGCGATGTCAGCGGCTCAGTGCTTGGAATCGATCCAACCGTGCAAGGCGACTACGAATTGCTATCCGGCCGAGACGTCGCGGAACCAGACGCCATGGTGGCCAACGATCATTTGCTGCGCGAGCTACGCGCGCGTATTGGCGACACGCTCAGTGTGGCGACTGGTTACGACCCACAGACGCGGACCTACGTCGGTCAGCGAAAGCTGCTGCTGACGGGCCGCGTACGGTTCATCTATGGGGCTAGCGATCAATCGTCGGCAGCCATGCGGCGGGAGACTCTCGTAGAAATGGAGGCTGGTAGTCCGAGCGCTCGGGGCGACCTGGGCGACCGCGCATCGCTGTTCATGATCAAGGTGCGGCAGGGTGCTAACGCCGAGGCCGTTCGCGACTGGATTGAGGGGCAGCTTCCGAATGTGGCCGCGATCTCGATTGCGACCGCGCTCGCGCAGGTGGACGAGCGCCTGAGCTATTTCCGTCAGCTCGCGCTTATCCTCGGCGCCGTCAGTCTCTTCGTCGGATTTCTGCTGGTTACTACGCTCGTGACGGTGTCCGTCAACGAGCGGGCCGGCGAAATCGCGGTGATGCGCGCGATCGGCGTCTCCAAATCGCACGTGGTCCAGCAAATCGTGATCGAGGGTGTCGCGATCAGTTTCGCGGGAGCGCTGATCGGTCTGGCGCTCGGCCTCGTGACAGGTCGGTATCTCAACACGATTCTTTCCGCGTTTCCGGGGCTGCCGATGGCGATCGACTTCTTTCTGTTCCAGCCAAAGGCAGCCTGGTCGGCGATGGGACTTCTGATCGTCAGCGGAATCGGCGCGGGAGTCTATCCGGCGTGGCGTGCCGCGTCGCTGCCGATCGCGGAGTCGCTCAGACGAGAGGCGATCGCTTGACCGCTCCCGCTGAATTCGATCGAGTTGGCACTTCTCCGACGGCTCCGATCGTGGCTCTGCGCGACGTGCGGCGCGACTACGCGCTGGGCGCGGAGCGGGTGCACGCGCTACAGGGGGTGACGCTGGCGGTGGAGCGAGGAGATTACGTGGCGATCGTCGGTCCTTCAGGCTGCGGAAAGTCGACACTGCTCAACCTGATTGGCGTCATCGATCAACCGACCGCGGGCACGGTGGCGATTGCGGGAAAGCGCGTGGACGCGATGAGCGATCGTGACGCGACACGATTCCGGCTGCACAATATCGGCTTCGTCTTTCAACGCTTCTACCTGATGCCGATTTTGTCGGCGCTCGAGAACGTCGCGCTCCCGATGGCAGAGGCGAAGGTCTCCCGAGAGGAAAGAGTCGACCGTGCCGCAACCCTGCTCAACTACGTCGGGCTTGGAAACCGCGAGCGCCATCGCCCGTCGGAATTGTCGGGTGGGGAGCAGCAACGTGTAGCGATCGCCCGGGCGCTGGCGAATCGACCGGCACTGCTACTGGCCGACGAGCCGACGGGAGAGCTAGACGCGCGGACCGGCGCCGAGATCATTGCGCTCTTCCACAGGCTCAACGCCGACGGGACGACACTGGTAGTCGTCACCCACGACGAGGAACTCGCGAGTGCTGCGCGTCGGAACATTCACATGCGCGATGGCAGGGTGGTCGACGGATGATCGGTCAGCTCGCGCTGCGCAACCTCACCTACCGGCCGTGGCGGTCGGTGCTGCTTTTTTTCGGCTTCGGCGTTGGTGTCGCCGTGATGATCGTGCTGCTATCGATCGGCGAAGCGATGCTTTCCCAGGCGCGCAACGAAAAGCTGGTTGGCGGCGGGACGATCACCGTGTTGCCGGAAGGGCTCGACGTCGAAGTGATGAAGACGGGCGGGATCGGGGGACTGTTCTTTTCGATCGATCACGCTTCGTTTCTCTACCGACAGGTATTGGCGTCGCCGAGGTACAAGGGCGAGATCGAGGCGGTCGCTCCTCAGATCGAAGGAAGGCTGCTCTATCTGCGCACGGTCGAGGGCCGAGAGTATCCTGTCCACGCAAGCGGAGAAATCCCGGCGGCGACGCGCGCTGTAGGCGCAGCTCCCGAGGTCGTCCAGGGTAGGTGGGAAGATGATGACGGCGACAGGCGCTGGATCACGCCTACTCCGTTCGAGCTCCGCAACGAGATCGACCACTTCCATCTCCCGACGGATAGCGTTGCGAACAGGAATACGTGGGCCGAATGGCACTATTTCAACGTGCTGTCGCCGGGCGCGAAACGATGGGCCTTCATCTCGTTCATCGTCGGCGGCGATGTGACGAGCGCCAACTGGGGTGGCCAGCTCGGCGTCACCCTTCGCGAGGAGAATGGAGCGACGCGGCGCTTCAGCAAGATGTTCGACCGATCGCACGTTCGTTTCTCGACGCGGGACGCCGATCTGGTGTTCGGGACCTCGCGTGTCACCGTTTTGCCGGATGGAGACTACGAGGTGAAAGCAGCGGTGAGCGAGACCGGCGCGCGCGGAGAGTCGGCCGCGCGGAATTCGTCCGCGGCGAACAACGGCCCTCCTGCGATTCGAATCGAGCTACGCGTACATCCGGAGCCGTACGCTTATTTCCCGGGCGTTGCGATGGGCTCTGGCGGATTCGTCTCTGGTTACACGGTCCCGGCGCTGCGCGCATCGGCGTCAGGGACGCTGTGCGTCGATGCCGACTGCGAGCAGCTCGCCAACTCGCAATCCTATCACGATCACAACTGGGGGGTGTGGCGCGGCGTCACCTGGGACTGGGGTGCAGCGCACGCCGGGCAGTACACCTTTCTGTACGGCCGCGTCTATCCTCCCGATAGCTCCACTTCGATTCCTCCCGTTCTCGTTTACCTCGTCGACTCACTCGGCTTCCGCGCCGTGTTCCGGCCGAAGTCGATCTCTTACAGCGACGATCGGATTGTCAGAGTCTCCGATACAACGATACGAGTGCCGTCGCGCGCGACCTTTATCGATGCGCGCGGTGCTGACACAATCGACGTCGAGCTCACCATCGAAGACGCGATCGCGACCGACACCCGTCCGCGCCACACCGTTCGGGATACCGACCGCGGCGACCCCCTCGGCAGCGAGAAGCGCCATCCATACTTCGTGCAGATGAAAGGCACTGCTCGCATCTCCGGCCGACTGGATGGCTTACCTCTAACGGGAACGGGAACGGGGTTCTTCGAGACTTACCGGTGACGAAGCGCTTGACATCTCCGGTCCGCCGCGCCCGATTGAACGGCATGTCCGCGGAAATCCATATCGGCACGCAAGGCTGGAATTACGAGGCCTGGGTCGGACCATTCTATCCGGCAGGCACGCGGCCATCGGATTTCCTCACTGTCTACTCGAGAGCGTTCGATTCGGTGGAAGTGGATTCGACTTTCTACGCGTCGCCAGCGACGACGACGATTCGCAGCTGGGTCGACCGCACGCCACGGGGGTTCGTCTTCTCCTTGAAGTTGCCGCAGGAGATTACGCACGAGCAGAGATTGCGTGACGTGACCGGCGCGTCGGAGATCTTCTTCGACCGGGTGCGGGAGCTCGGCGAAAAGCTGGGGCCGATACTGGTCCAGATGGGACCCGATTTCCAACCGGGTGAATTGCCGGCGCTCGTCGATTTCATCGGACGCGTTCCGAGGGACCTGCGGTTCGCGATCGAGTTTCGGCACCGCGGCTGGATCACAGATGGAGTGCTTGCGCTCCTCCAGGAACACAACATCGCGCTGGCTCTCGTCGATGGCCGGTGGATACCGCGCAAGCTGATGATGAACCTCGCGGCGCGTCCGACCGCGGACTTCGGCTACATCCGGTGGATGGGTCCGAACCGCGATCTCGTCGACTACGCGCGAGTGCAGATCGATCGCTCGGCGGAGATCGATTCCTGGTCCGACGCGATCGGGGAGATGGCGGAGAAGGTGTCGCACATCTACGGATACGTGGCCAATACTTTTTCAGGCCACAGCCCGGCGACCGCGCGCGACCTTCAATCGCGCGTTGGGCAGACGCCGGTCGATCCGGATCTGCTTGGAGAGCAGATGTCGTTGTTCTGAGTTCTTGGGGCGACTGATTCTGGAACTGCAACTGAAGACTACGAGCCGAGGGCTATCGGCGGGCCGGTGGGTGGCTACGAGCTGCCGACCAAGAGGTGTCGTTCGTATGACCCGTCGGGTAGACAAGCACCGGATGCTCATTACGGGGATCGATACGGTGCCGGATCCTTCATGTGGCTGACGTCCGAGCGATATTTCGCTCGTGACACTCCGGAAATTGATTCTCAGCTTCATCGCGATCTCGTTTGCGATCGTTTGCATCGCGCTCGGCTTCTGGCAACTCCGCCGACTTGGCGAGAGGAAGAGGGCTAATGCGCTGCTTGCTTCGAGACGCCTTGCGAAGCCGGTAGAATTGGATTCGCTCCCTACCGACACGGCCGCGGCGCATTTCCGCCGGGTGCATGTCGCGGGGAGCTACGACCACGCGCAGGAGATCATCTACACGCTTCGCGGACGTAACGGATCGCCCGGCGTCAATATTCTGACGCCACTGCTCCGCAATGGAAGAGATACCGCAGTGCTCGTGGATCGCGGCTGGGTTTACTCGGCGGATGGCACTACCGTCGACACGCAGCCGTGGCGCGAGGCAGACACGCTCAACGGTTCGGGCTTCGTCGAGACCTTTCCAACCAAGGGACCTTTTTCTCCGCCCAACCCCGCTCACGCGCGCTCCTTTCGCAGGCTCGAGCGCGCCGCGCTGCAAAAGATTTTTCCATACCCGATCGCGAACTATTACGTTGTGCTCACCGATTCGTCCTCTTCGCCGAGCGCGCCACCGCGTGTCGAGCCTGCGTCGCTCGATGAGGGACCGCACATGAACTACGCGATCCAGTGGTTTTCGTTTGCGGCGATCTCTATTATTGGACTGGTGATCTTTCTCAGGCGGACATGAGCGACACATCGGTTGGAACGGCGAGCGAGAAGGAAGCGCGAGACGTTGCGGAGTCCGCGCGCGAGACCGAGTGGGCGCACCCGAGCTTCGTGCGCGAGCTCTTCCTCGGAAGATTCCGTCTCGATCTGATCCACCCGCATCCGCCGTCGGACACCGACGAGGAGGCGCGCGCCAAACCGTTCCTGGACCGCCTGCGTAGCTTCATGGAGCGCGTCGATTCCGAGGAGATCGACCGCACCGGCGAGATCCCCGAGCCGGTCGTGCAGGAGCTGCGCGACATGGGCGCGTTCGGCATCAAGATTCCGAAGGAATACGGCGGACTTGGCTTGTCGCAAATGAGCTACATCCGCGCGATAGAGATGGTGACCTCAAAGGACGGATCGCTTACAGCGTTACTCTCCGCACACCAATCGATCGGCGTCCCGCAGCCACTCAAGTTGTTCGGCACCGAAGAACAGAAACGGAAATACTTTCCACGGCTCGCGAAGGGAGCGATCTCGGCGTTTGCGCTCACCGAGGTCGACGCCGGCTCGGATCCAGCGAACATGCGTTGTACCGCCACGCCCTCCGAAGACGGGCGGAGCTTCATCATAAATGGCGAAAAGTTGTGGTGCACCAACGGCACGCGCGCCGAGCTGTTCGTCGTCATGGCGAGGACGCCTGACAAGGTGATCGGCGGCAAGCCGCGCAAGCAGATTACTGCCTTCATCGTCGAGTCATCGATGCCAGGCGTCGAGGTCGTTCATCGCCTGCGCTTCATGGGACTCAAGGCACTCGAGAATGGCGTCATTCGATTCAACAACGTGAAGGTTCCACGCGAGAACATTCTCTGGGAGGAAGGGAAGGGGCTGAAGCTCGCACTCGTCACGCTCAACACCGGCAGGCTCACCATTCCCGCGGGCTGCGCGGGCGCGGGAAAGCAAATGGTCTCGATCACCCGCAAGTGGTGCAACGAGCGTGTGCAGTGGGGCCAGCCAATCGGTAAACACGAGGCCGTCGCGCAGAAGCTCGCGCGAATGACTGCCTATACCTTCGCGATGGAAGCGGTAGCGGAGCTGTCGGCTGCGCTGTACGAGCGAGGCGGCTACGACATTCGGCTCGAAGCGGCCATCGCGAAGCTGTTCAACACCGAAGCTGGTTGGCGAATCATCGACGACACGCTGCAAATCCGTGGTGGTCGCGGGTATGAGACGGCGGAATCGCTGGCCCGTCGTGGCGAGCCGCCGATCCCAATCGAGAGGGCGATGCGCGATTTTCGCATCAACCTGATCTTCGAGGGATCGTCGGAGATCATGCGTCTATTCATCGCGCGGGAAGCGGTCGATTACCACTTCAAGCTGGCGTTCAACATTGTCAACCCCGAGACGTCGCTGAAAGAGAAACTGTCGGCGATGGCGAACGCGACACCGTTCTACCTGACCTGGGACCCGTCACGCTGGCTCAACGCGTCGCGACTGCGCCGCTATGGAGAATTCGGCAAGCTCGCGCGCCACGTCCGCTACATCGAGCGCACCACGCGTCACCTCGGCAGATCGATATTCCACGCGATGGTGAAATTCGGGCCCAAGCTCGAGCGAAGACAGATGGTGTTGTTCCGGGCGGTAGACATCGGCGCCGAGCTGTATGCAATGTCGGCCGCGTGCGCGCGGGCGCAGATGCTGGCGAAGCGGGGAAG
>WNFW01017208.1_pt1 | contig 13809 bp, 13 predicted proteins | sample 5400131 | NCBI WGS metagenome assembly WNFW01 (sample SAMN13153362, study PRJNA577476) | soil metagenome | isolation source: 20 cm soil or saprolite under grassland replicate 1 | place: USA:California | collected 2016-06-15 | reverse complement strand
AGCTCCTCCGGTTTGAGCGGCGCGGTCTCGAGCGCCACGAGATCGCCGTTCACGCGAATGGTCGCCGGCCGGCCGACCTTCAGCAGCAGGTCGGAGCCGTTGCGCTGCACCATGTGCGTGATTGCTTGCTTGAAGTTGAACTGCGGCAGATTGCTCTGCGTCGCCTCACCCATGCGGATCCACCCGGAAAAGGACCTGGCCGAACTCCACCGGCTGTGCGTTTTGTGCGGTGACTTCCCGAACGACGTCCCCGACTTCGGACTCGATCTCGTTCATGATTTTCATGGCTTCGATGATGCAGACCACCTGCCCCACGTTCACCCGGGAGCCAACCTTCACGTACGGCTGCGCGGCAGGCTCCGGCGACTGGTAGAACGTCCCCACCATGGGGGACTTGATCTCTAAAAGCTGGGGGCTAGGGGCTGGGGCTTGGGGACTGGGGGACGGCGTCGAGGAGGCGGCCGCTGGAGTGGGTGCGGCGCCCGAATGCGAGACGATCACATGCCCGAGCCCCGAGCCCCCAACCCCCAGCGTATTCCCATGCCCCGCCTTTGACACCCGCACCGACGACCATGCCCCGAACAGACCCCGACGGATCTCGATCGCCCCGACTTCAGGGGCCTCTTTCAGGATCTGCACGATCTGCGCGATGATGTCGAGCTTCATGAACCTCCAATAGACCGGACGGTGCTCGGAACGTCAATTGGGACTTCCCAATCCCGAATCCCCAATCCTCAATCCCTCACACGAGTTCCACGAGATCCGTACAGCCGTCAGTGAGCAGCACCGGCCCTTCCGGCGACAGATGCACGTCGTCTTCGATGCGCACGCCACCCCGCCCTGCGACATACACACCCGGCTCGATCGTCACCACGGCTCCTTCGGGCAGCGGGTCGGCGGCAGTGCGCGCGAGCCGCGGCGCCTCGTGCACGTCGAGACCCAGGCCATGACCCGTCGAATGCCCGAACGCGGCACCAAAACCACGAGCTTCGATCGGATCGCGCGCGAGCGCGTCCGCTTCACGCCCGGTCATCCCGGCGCGCACGCCTTCCCGCGCCCGCCGCTGCGCTTCCTGCACCAGCCCGTACAGCGCCCGCTGCGACTCGTCGGCCCGCGCGCCGACAACCACCGTGCGCGTCATGTCGGCGCAATACCCGTCGACAACGGCGCCAAAGTCTAGCAGCAGCCACTCGCCTGCCGCTACGGCGCGGCTGCTCGTGTGCGCATGCGGGAGTGCGCTGCGCGGCCCGCTCGCCACGATCGTCGGGAACGGGTGCGCCTCACTGCCGTGCCGCCGCAATGCCCGTTCGAGCGCTCCAGCGATTTCCAGCTCGGTCAGCCCAGGCCGGACCTCGGCCAGCGTGTCACGCAATGCGCCCGTCGCGACCGTCGCGGCGGCGCGTATGGCGGCGACTTCACCCGCGTCTTTGCGCACGCGCAGCCGCTCGACCAGCTCCCCGGCAGGCTTCCATCGCCACGCCGTGCCGGGTCCCGTCGAAAACCGCTCCGCATCCTTCACGCTTATCGCATGCGCCTCGAACCCGATCGAGCTCCCAGGCCCCAGCCCCGAGCCCCAAGCCCCCAGTTCTTTGAGCAGCCGGTCCCAGACGCTCGTCCCTTCGATTTCGACCCGCGCGACGGCGCCAGACTGCTGCCGTGCCTGCTCGTCGTAGCGGAAATCGGTGACCAGGAGCAGCTCGCCCCGAGTCGCGACCGTCACACCCGCCGATCCGCTGAATCCCGTCAAGTATCGGATGTTGGACCGCGACGTCACGAGCAGCGCGTCCAGACCTTCCGCTTCGAGCATCGCGGCCAGCGCCGCTTGCCGCTCGCCGCGCTTATCGCGACTCGAGGTACCTGGCAAGCGCCTCGAATCCGAGCCGATAACTGTCCGCGCCGAACCCCGTCACCACGCCCACCGCGAGATCCGCGAGCATCGACCGGCGCCGCTCCGGCTCGCGGGCGAAGATGTTGGAGAGATGGACTTCCACGAACGGCACGCGCACGGCGAGCAACGCATCGCGCACGGCCAGGCTGGTATGCGTAAACGCCGCCGCGTTGATCAGCGCGCCGTCGGCGCGGCCCTTCAAATTCTGGATCGCTTCGACCAGCTCGCCTTCATGGTTCGTCTGAATCCAGGTGCACTCGACGCCCAGCGTGCGCGCGCGCTCCTTCGTGGCGCGCTCGATTTCCGCGAGACTGGTGCGGCCGTAAATGTCAGGCTCGCGCTCTCCCAACAGATTCAGATTGGGGCCGTTCAGCACAGCGATGTGGCGAGACACTAGGACTTGAGCTTCTTCAACCACTGCTGGAATTGATCCGCCTCCACCTCGTCCTCGGGCGCCCGCTGGTTCCGGCCGGACGAACGGCTGCCGCCGGGAGTTCTGGGCGACGCCGCTTCAGCACCCTCGGGCGCTGCGCCAGCGCCAGCCTGCTTCCCGGCGAAGAATTCGTCGAACGAGAAACCGCCCGTCTTGGACCCGTCCGCGGGCGCGGCTGACGCCTGGGAAGGGGGGACAGCGGATGGACCGGGCGCGCGTCTTCCCGCGTCGTCGCCGAAGACCGAGTCGAGCGAGATGTGGTCTTCAGCGGGGCGCGACGGCTCACCTGGTGGCGGCCCGGCAGCATCGAACGCAGCTGCCAACGTGCTCTGCTCCTCCGCGGCGGGCGGAGTGGCGCCCCGTCCCGACCATATCCCCTTGAGGAATGCCTGAGCCGAAATGCCGGACTTCTTTCTGCCGCGCGGTGACAGGTGCTCGACCTTGCTCTTCAGTCTCGCATCATTGGGACGCGCTGCGAGCAATGCTTGGTACACGCGCAACGCGTCCTGTTGATGGCCCTGCTTGAGGTAGAGCTCCGCCATCGTTTCCGTCAGCACCGGTTCCGCCTGAGACAGCGTCGCCGTATCGGCTGCGCCGTCGTCGTCGGACAGGGCGACCGCCGCAGGCACCCGTGACCGGGGTGGAGCGAGTGGAGGTGCTGGAGGCGGTGGAGGTTGTGGTGGAGGCGGTGGCGAGGGAGCAGCCCCTTTGAAGGGACGGCTGATCTCGTCATCCGGCATGATGAGCGGCAGGTACACCTCGGGAGGCACCTCATCGAGGTCCGGCCCGTCTTGCGATGCGGCAGGCCCCGGCGCATCCAACTTGAACATCCCACTCCCTTCGTACTGCGTACGCGCCAGTCCATCGATCTCTACCTGTTCGATCTGCTGCGAATTCAGCTCGACATCCTCTTGGACTTCGAGCCCATCGGCTCGCGCGGCGGCGTGGGCGCTGGGGTTGAAGCTGATTGGATTCTCAAAGTTCTCGACTTCTGGTGCCGCCGCCGATGGTCTCGATGGCCGCTTCAGCTCGACTGCCGTTGGCTCCTCGTGCTCGACCGCGAAATCCGGCTTGGGCATCGGCGTCGTGGCAGCAGCCTTGCGCTTGGCGCGCGCCAGCGCTTCGGCGGCATCCCCATTCATTGGGTCGGCGTTGAGGAGCCGCGCCAGCCACTCGACCTCTTCGGCGTATTTGCCGTTCCGCTCCGCGAGCTCGGCGAGTCCGCGCAGGGCGATGATGTTCTCACCATCGAGGCCGAGCACCTGCTTGAAGACGCCTAGCGCCGCGCCATCGTCTTTCTTGTCGACGAGGCAGCGGGCGTAGACGATGTAGGCGCTGACGTAATCGGGGTGGAGCTTGAGACCGTTCTGGCAGAGATCGATCGCGTTATCTATAAGCCCTGCTTTACGATAGGCGTCCGCCAAGGGGGCAAAATTCCTGCCCTTGGGGTTGTCGAGTCTATGTGGGAATTGGACGAAGATAGTGTTTGGCCCGCGCCGCTGTCAAATGACCCGAACACGTGTGCGCTTGAGTTTGTGCGTTGTCGTTTTTAGACTTATGCCCTCTTCACCCCCTCCTCCGGAACGGAGTTCGAAGTCGCCATGCTGCGCACGATGCGCGCCAACGCCAAGTGGATCTTTTACATCCTCGCCATCGCCTTCGTGGCATGGCTCGCCATCGGTCAGGTGATGAGCATCCTCGGTCCCAGCGGCAATGTCGTGCTGCGCGTGAACCGCAAAGAATTCCAGGTCACCGAGTTCCAGCAACGCGTACAGCTCGCGACCGAACAGTATCGCCAGCAGTACGGCACGGCTCCGCTGTCGCGCGAGGAGGACCGGCAGATTCAGGATCAGGTCATCAATCAGATGATCCAGGATGCGCTGCTCGAGCAGGAGTACCGTCGTCTCGGGATTCGGGTCAGCGCCGAAGAGATCATCGCAATGGCGCACAATTCGCCGCTGCCTGAGGTGACGCGCGACCCCCAATTCCAGACCGACGGCCAGTTCGACATTCGGAAATGGCAGCAGTTCCTCTCGACCACGACTGACCGTAACCTGCTCCTGCAGATCGAGGCGATCTATCGCCAGCAGATTCCGCGCATCAAGCTGTTCGAGTACCTCGCCAGCGATGTCTACATTCCGGACGCCAAGCTGTGGCGGTTGTACAAGGATCAACACGACTCGGTGCGAGTCACCTCGCTCGTCGTTTCGCCCTACACGCTCACCGACTCGATTCCCGTGAGCGACGCGGAGCTGCGGTCGTACATCGAGAAGCATCCCGATGACTTCAAGCGGCCCGCCGTTGCGTACGTGCGGTTCATCACGATTCCCAGGCTTCCGAACGCCGCCGACAGCGCTGCGGCACGGGCGCACGTCGCCCGGGTGCGGAGCGAGCTCGCGCGCGGGGCGAAGTTCGAAGACGTCGCGCGCCGGGAATCGACCGATTCCAGCAGCGGGCAACGCGGCGGGGATCTGGGTTGGCTCAAGCGGAATGACACCACCCTGGTGGCTCCCTTCATGCAGGCCGTGCGGAGCTTGAAGCCCGGCCAGCTGTCTGCCAGTACCGGGTTGTCGAGGGGCAGCGATTCAATGTTGGGCCGTATGCCGTCCCCGATGTGAGCGTCTGGGCATTTGAGGCGCCGCCCGACGAGACCAGCCCGGTGATCGAGGGCGAGGCAGGCTACTACGTCTTCCGCGTCGACTCGTTAACCCCGGCCGGGACACCCCCGCTCGAGCAGCTTCGCGGGCGCGTGACCGAGATCGTTCGCCTCGAGAAACTGAAGGTGCTGGCGCGCCATCGCGCAGATTCGATCGCCGCCGTGTTGCGTGGCCTGCCGGATCTTGCGGCCGCCGCATCGGCGCACGGTCTCGAAGTCCAACGGTTCGGCCCCTTCACCCGCATGCGGCCGCCGGGGATTCTAATGGGCGAGCCGTTGGTGGTGGGGACGGCGTTTGGCCTGCGTGTCGGGGAGCGGAGCGGCGTCGTCCAGGGTGAGAAGGCCTACTTCATCCTCGAGTCATCAGGACGGAAGCTCGCGGACTCGACGGCCTGGCTCGCGCAACGCGAAGTCCAGCGGACGCAGCTGCGGCAGGCGCTGCAGCAGGCGCGGATTCAACAGTATTTGGAAGGTGTGCGCGCCACGGCCAAGGTCGTCGATCGGCGCAAGGATCTCTTCAAATCGCAAGCCTCGGCGAACGCCTCGGCCTTGTTGCAGTAACCCTACTCGACTAGACGCTTCGGCTTGGCATCCCGTGGCTGCTCCGTCTCGCGAGAGGTGGGCAGCTGCTGGATACTGTTCTCCGCGTCAGAGAGCGCGCGTTTGAACTCGCGCAAGCCCTTCCCGACGGCCTTGCCCGCTTCCGGCAGCCGGTTCGCGCCGAAGACGAGCAGGACGATCAACATCAGGATCAGGATTTCGCTGCCGCTCAGATTTCCCAGACCCATACGAGCCTCTTACTGATTCAGCCGCTTCGGCGGGCCGCCGCCCGCCGGGGGAATCGCGGCGTCGGTATTCGCGGGCGGATCCTGTGGCTCCTCCGATTTCAGCCCGCGCTTGAATTCCTTGATGCCCTTCCCGATCGACGCCCCGATCTCGGGGATGCGCTTGGCGCCGAAGAACAACACCAAGATGAGCAGGAGGATCGCAATTTCCGTAAAGCCAAGGTTCGGAAGCATGATGCGCCTTTCTAGAAGAGCGAGCGGGCCACGAGGTACGCGACCAGGACGCCGACCACGGCGAGCAGCGACACGTCGAGCCCGATAGGTCCGAGTGTAATCGACATCACCAGCAGATCGAGGTGCACCGGCCCGATCGTCGGTGTCACCGACCAGGTAAACAATTCCTTCGCCGGCCCCTGAGGTAAGAAGCGCCGCAAGAACGCTTGCAGCAACCCCCCGATTACGAAGCCTACCGCGAGAACCCCTAAATAGAAGCCGGGGCGCCGCGGACCGTGGGGCATGGATCTACTAACTCCGGCGTTCCACGGCATACGCAATGCTCCCCTGTAGGGCGTCCCGCGCGGGCGACGGGGGCAAGACGTCGAGTTCCGCCTCCGCCTGCTGGGCGAGGTCGAGCGCCCGCTGGCGCGCCGTCTCGAGCCCGCCCGCGCCTTCGACTAGTCGGATCACTTCAGCGACCAAATCGTCACTCGGCTCTGCCACCTCCATCAGCTCCGCCACGACCAGCCGCCCTGGCCCTTCCGCCGGCATCCGCGCAAGCGCGGCGATCAGCGGCAGGGTCACCTTATGCTCCCGCAGATCCAGGCCGGACGGCTTCCCGGTCACCGCTTCGGGCTCGGTGTAGTCGAGCAGGTCGTCCGTAATCTGGAACGCCATCCCCAGCAGCATCCCAAAGCGCGCCAGCGCGTGGCGGAAGTGGACAGGCGCCGTGAGCGCGCCCACTTCGCACGCGCCCGAGAGCAGCGACGCCGTCTTGGCGCGAATCAGCGCGTCGTAGGCGCCTTCACCGTATGCGAGCTTGTCGTGCGCCTCGAGCTGCCTCATCTCTCCGACGGTCATCTCGTTGGTGACGCGCGCGAGCACGCGCAACGCTTCATGGTCGTCCAGTCGCACCAGCTCGATGATCGCGCGCGAATAGAGATAGTCCCCCATGATCACCGCGATCTGATGGGAGAACAGCGCATTGATCGTGGGCAACCCGCGCCGCAAAACGGAGTGATCGACCGAATCGTCGTGCACGAGCGTCGCGAGGTGGATCAACTCCACCACCGCCGCCAGCGTCACCGCCCGCGGATCCTTGGATGCCGCCGCCTCGTGACTGAGCAGCAGCAACGTCGGCCGGAAGAGTTTTCCCTTCATGTGCAGCAGGTGATCGTTCACTTCGCTCACGATCGGGAAGTCCGCAGCGATGACGCGGCGCAGCTCGACGACCACTTGCTCCAATTCACCGGCCACGGGCCGCTGGACGTCACGGAGGCTGACGCGGGCGACTTGTTGACTCACGCTATTTCGCCTTGGCGAGCGCTTTGACGCGCTGCTCGGCATCGAGGAAACGAATGTCTACCGCGAAGACGCGCCCGTACAAATCGCGGGCGTCCGCCTTCTTGCCCTGTTGTTCGAGTGCGCGACCGAGCCAGTACAGGACGCCGAGTCGCTCCTGATCGCCGTGGGCGGGCAGATCGAGCCCGCGGCGCAGGATCGATTCGGCGACGCCGTACGCGCCCTTCTCGAAGAAGCAGATACCCAGCATCTCCGAGGTGCGCAGCTTTCCTTCCGGTGCACGCAGCGCTTTTTGCAATTCTGCAATCGCCTCGTCGAGCAAGCCCATTTCCTTGAACGCGACGCCGAGATCGTAGTGCGACTGAAAGTCCGCCTCGTCGATGTTCTCGTCGATGCCCTGCTTGAAACGGGCCAGCATGTCCTGAAAGTCCTGCTCTTCGTCGCCGGTCGGCTCTTCATCGGCGACCGTCATCCGCGTGTCCTTGGGGACATCGTCGTCTTCTTCGTCGGTGAGCATCGAGCCGAGGTCGATGAAATCCCCGTCCGCGACTGCTTCGTCGCGGACTTTCATCTTGGCGTCTTTGGCCTTGACCTTGCCCTCGGGCTTGCCGTGCACGGGCGCCGGCGCCGCAACCGATGGGGCGAGCATCGAAAGCGCGGCCTTGGCGCGCTCGTTCTTGGCATCATGCTCGGCGACGCGCGCGTACACCGCGCGCGCCTTCTCCGGAAGATCCGACCGCAGCAGCGCGTCGGCGAGCTCGAGATACGCATCGATCAGCTTCACCTTGTCGCCGGCCTTGAACGCGAACTCCACCGCCTTTTGCCGGTGACGCACGCTGTTCGGGTCGAGCCTCAGCACTTCGTCCACAAGATGGCGCGCGTGCGCGAGATTGCCGCCGTTCTCGTAACCGGCGGCGGCGAGATCGAGCTCTTCGATCCCGCGCGCCCGGTCGCCTTGCTCGATCAGCGCTTCGCCGAGGGCTTGATGCGCTTCGGGATCGTCGGGATTGTCGGCGACTTGGCTCTCGAGCTCCTCGATGCCCGGCGCGGCCGGCGTCTGCTCGATATTGGAGAACACGAGCGATCCGGCCTGATCTCCACCGCTGCTGATCTCGTCGACCCCGAGATCGATGAACCCGGAGCGGCGTCCGCCCGTGGAGATCGAGGTCTCGTCTTCAGTCTGGATGAAGCTCGGATGTCGGGGCGTCGCGGTCTCGTCGAGGGCAAGCGGCTCATCATCGACCTCATGCCCCGCGTCAGTCGTGGCCGTCTCGAAGGTTTCCCCGGCGCCGAGGATGCCGGCGACGCGGCTGGACGCTTCGGTACCACCGGCTTTACGCGCGGCGGTTCAGGAGCCGCTTTGCCGGCTGGTCCCCGCCCGAGCGGCTTGAGCGTCGGCACCACCTTTTTCGCCGGCGGCGGCGGCGGAGCGGCCGGCTTCTCGACGACGTTCCCCTCGAGAACGAGATCGGCCCCTTCCAATTCGATGCCCTCGTCCGGGCTCACGTCGGGGATCGTGGGCTCGAGCTCCGGCACCGCCTCGAACTCGAGATCTGCCGGATTCAGTTCCTCGCGGAGCGACGGGGTCGAGGGAGTCTCGTGGCGCACCTGCCCGAAGTCCGCGACGGTCGTCTCCAATCCCTCGAGCATGGTGTCCGCCCCACTCCCGCCACCACCGGGCGCCTCATCGACGAGACTCGTCGTCTCGATCTCCAGCGACTCGTCCGGCTCAGGGACGACCTCCTCAATGAGTTTCTCGGCAACCGGTGGCGGGAGCGGCTGAGGCGGCGGTGCCGCTTTGGCGGCTGGGGCCGGCGCCTTCGCCCCTTTTGGTGCGCTCGGCGCGTCGAGATCGAGAAAGACGAGGCTCGAGGTCTTCCGCTTCCCTGACTTGGAGAGGTCCTGGTGGTCTGCACCGGCAGGCGGCGCGGTTCTCGGCGGCGGCGTGTTGACCCGCGCGGACGCGCCACGCTTGCCGGGGTCGGCGCCATACATCTTGAGATGCTCGGAGAGCATTTCGCGCAACGACGCGCTCTCCGGCGAGATGTCGGTGAATTCCTTCAGGGCCGCAAACGCGTGCTCGATCTTCCCGACCTTCTGCATCCGTTCGGCGTATTCGACGAAGTTCTGTTTCGCCTCCGACATGAACCCTTTGGCGCCGTACAGCTTCGCCAGCTTCAGATACGTCGTCTGACGTGCCGGCGCGTTGCGCAGCACCTTGTTGCACATCGCGATGGCATTGTTGTGAAAGCCGAGCTCGGCGTATTTGTCCACCGCCTGGTCGTAGTAATCCGCCGCCAGAGCGGGGTCCTTCAGCTTGATGTAGAGATCGCCGATACGGTTGTAAATGGAGAGATCAGGATTCGTCTCGTCCTGATTGTTGAGAACCTCGAGCCAGATCTCCACGGCCCGCTTCGGTTCCTTGGCCTCGAGACCCTTCGCCTTTTCTTTGAGCTGCTCGAGCTTTGACATATCGACCGACTAAGATATCGGGGCCGCCTAGGCGGGACAAGCCGAACCTGCTGTCCAGACGGCGCTTACGACGTCCTTCCCCATCCAGTAGGCGACCTCCCGCCAGTCGTCTACCGCCACGGCAATGAGATCCGCGACACATCCCGCGGCGATCTGGCCCCGGTCGGAGGCGAGTCCGAGTGCGGCAGCGGCATTGATCGTCACCGCCGTCACAACTTCCGCGTGACGTAGCCCAAGTTGCGAGACGCCCAGCGTCATGACGAGGGGAAGGCTCACCGTGGGCGACGTCCCCGGATTGAAGTCCGTGGCCAGCGCCACCGCCGCCCCGGCGTCGATCAAACGACGGGCGGGCGCCTGCGATCGCTTGCCCAGAAAAATCATCGTGGCGGGCAGCAGCACGGCCACCGTCGTGCTGGCGGCGAGTGCACGGATGCCGGAATCGGAGATGGCGGCCAGATGATCCGCCGACAACGCGCCCAGCTCGACTGCCAGCTCGGCGCCGCCCGAGCCCTCGAGCTCATCGGCGTGCAGCTTCACGGCTAAGCCGTGCCGCCGCGCGGCCGTGAGAATCTGCCGACTCTCCGCGACGGTGAAGACGCCGGGTTCGCAGAACACATCACAACACCGCGCCAGACTTTCGCGCGCTACGGCCGGAAGCATTTCCTCACACACGAGCCGCACGTAGTCCGCGCGCGTGTTGCGATACTCGGGCGGGACTTCGTGCGCGCCGAGAAAGGTCGGGATCAGTGTGGCAGGCAATTGCTCGCTCAGCCGCCGGATCACCCTGAGCTGCTTCAGCTCGGCGTCGACCTGCAGGCCGTACCCCGATTTCACTTCGATCGTCGTCGCCCCGTGCGCAATCAACGTTTCGAGACGCGATCGCGTGAGCGCCTCGAGCTCCGCTTCGGACATGCCGCGCACGTCACGAACCGACTGCAGAATTCCGCCGCCGGCCGCGGCGATGGCCTTATAGTCGACGCCGAGCGCGCGCCGCTCCTGGTCATCGAGCCGAGGCGCACCGAAGACGCCGTGCGTGTGACAATCGATGAAACCTGGGAACAGGACACCATCGATTTCCACGACGTTCGCGCCGCCGCGTGGAGCCTCGGCGCGCGATCCGACCCACGCAATGCGGTCGCCGTCGATCAGCACGGCCGCATCGGCCAGCACTTCGACGTCCGCCATTTCACGCCCCCGGCGGGCGCGCGCCGGACCGCGACACGTCACGACCTGCCGCGCGCCGACGAGCAACGTCTTCAGTCGAGATCCCCCCCACCGGCCATTGGCAAACGGATGTGATGGCGCCGCGCCGTTTCGATCGCTTCCGGACAGCCGGCGTCGGCATGACGGGCGACGCCGATGCCGGGATCGTTGGTGAGCACACGCGCGAGCCGTTTGCCCGCAGCGTCCGTCCCGTCGGCGACGATGACCTGGCCGGCATGCAGCGAGTTCCCGATGCCGACGCCGCCGCCGTGATGGAAGGAAACCCACGAGGCGCCGGATGCCGTGTTGAGCAACGCATTGAGAATCGCCCAGTCGGCGATGGCATCGGAGCCGTCGCGCATCCCCTCGGTCTCGCGGAACGGTGACGCGACCGATCCGGTATCGAGGTGATCGCGACCGATCACGATCGGCGCGGAGACCTCGCCGCGTCGCACCAAGTCGTTCAACGCGACGCCGAACGTCGCGCGCTCCCCCTGCCCCAGCCAGCAGATCCGCGCCGGGAGACCCTGGAACGCGACACGTTGCTGAGCCAACGTGATCCAACGTTTGAGATGCGCGTTGTCAGGAAACAGCTCCAGCACCAGTTGGTCGGTGCGATGCAGATCCTTCGTTTCGCCGGAGAGCGCCACCCAGCGAAACGGACCCTTCCCCTCACAGAACAGCGGCCGGATGTATTCCGGTACGAAGCCGGGAATCGCAAACGCGTCAGCCACCCCCGCCTCCCGGGCTTCGGTGCGGATGTTGTTGCCGTAGTCGAATGTGACCGCGCCGCGTTCTTGAAATGCCAACATCGCGCGCACGTGGGCGCTGATGCTCGCGCGCGCACGCCTCACGTAGTCGTCAGGAGATTGGCGCCGCAGCTCCACCGCCTCCGCGAGCGTCAACCCGCTCGGGACGTAGCCATTCAATGGATCGTGAGCGGACGTTTGGTCCGTAACGACGTCGGGAGCAAAACCTCGGGTGATGAGCTCGGGCAGGACATCGGCGCAGTTGCCGACCAGGCCGACGGACACTGCGCTGCCGCGTCGTCTTGCGTCTTCACACCACCCCAGTGCCTCGTCGACCGACGACGTGGCGCGGTCGAGATAGCGCGTCTGCAGACGCCGTTCCACCCGGGACGGATCGACCTCGACGGCGAGGCAAATTCCTTCGTTCATGGTCGCCGCCAGCGGTTGCGCACCGCCCATGCCGCCCAATCCACCCGTGAGCACAACGCGGCCCTTGAGCGATCCACCGAAGTGGCGGGCGCCCACAGCACCCAGTGTTTCGTACGTGCCTTGCAGGATTCCCTGCGTCCCGATGTAGATCCACGATCCCGCGGTCATCTGGCCATACATGATCAGCCCGCGGCGCTCGAGATCGCGAAACACTTCCCACGTTGCGAAGCGGCCGACAAGGTTGGCGTTGGCGATGAGCACGCGCGGTGCGTCAGGGTGCGTCGTGAAGACGCCGACCGGTTTCCCCGATTGCACGAGCAGCGTCTCGTCGTCGGCCAGCGCGCGCAGGGTCCGGCAGATCGCGTCGAACGACGCCCAATTCCGCGCCGCCTTGCCGGTGCCACCGTACACGACCAGGTCGTCGGGTCGTTCCGCGACGTCCGGGTCGAGGTTGTTCATCAACATCCGCAGGGCCGCTTCTTGAACCCATCCCTTGCACGATTTCGTGGTCCCGCGCGGGGCCTTCACGATGCAAATCTCCCCTCACGAATTCGTGCCGCGACTTTTTCGATATCGGCCGTGAGGGGCCGGTCTCCCGTCAGCGCGGCGGACTCCTGTCGCACGGCGGCCTGGAGCCGCGCGACGGCCTTGGCGGGCCGTAACGGCTTCAAGTACTCGAGTCCCTGCGCGCCGGCGAGCAGCTCGATCGCGACGATGCGCTCGGCGTTGGCGAGGATGCGTCCCGCTTTCCACGCAGCGGTCATCCCCATCGGCACCACGTCTTCCTGGTTTCCTTCCGTCGGCACCGACTGCACGCTCGCCGGAGTCGCGAGCACGCGGCAGTCGGCGACGAGCGCGGCGGCCGCGATCTGCGCGATCATGAAGCCCGATTCGAGCCCGGGGTCGTGCGCAAGAAAGGCCGGCAGTCCCGACGACAGATCGGGGTTCACGACGCGCTCGAGACGCCGCTCGGCGAGGCCGGCAAGCGTGGTCAGCGCGATCCCGATCACGTCGAGCGCGAGCGCGATGGGCTGCCCATGGAAGTTTCCCCCCGACAGTACATCGTCGCCGAAGACGAGGGGATTGTCCGTCGCCGCGTTGAGCTCGGTCGTCACCAGCCGTTCGGCGAAGGCGAGCCCCTCCCCCACGGCACCGAGTACCTGTGGCGTGCAGCGGAGCGAGTAGGCGTCCTGTACCCGGGGATCGTTTTCGCGATGCGACTCGCGGATTTCGCTGTCGGCGAGCAAGTCGCGCAGCAATGCCGCCGAGCGCTGTTGCCACGGGTGCGGGCGGGCATCGTGGATGCGGGCGTCGAAGGGATCGGGCGAGCCGCGGACCGCCTCGAGACTCATCGCGGCGGCCGCGTGAGCGCTCCGCCACAGCATCCAGGCGTCGGCCACGAGCAGCGCGGCAAGACCGGTCTGCGCCTGCGTCCCGTTCACGAAGGCCAATCCCTCTTTGGCCTCGAGAATGATGGGACTTGGGACCTTCACGTCCCCCTCGCCAATCATCGCCAGCGCGAGGTGCGACAGCGGTGCGAGGTCGCCGGAGGCACCCACGCTTCCCTGTGACGGTACGGTGGGATGGAGCTTGCGGTTCAACATGTCGACCAGAAGCTCGGGAAGGACCGGCCGCACCCCACTCGTGCCGCGCACGAGGACGTTTGCCCGCAGCAG
>WNFW01003639.1_pt1 | contig 13810 bp, 10 predicted proteins | sample 5400131 | NCBI WGS metagenome assembly WNFW01 (sample SAMN13153362, study PRJNA577476) | soil metagenome | isolation source: 20 cm soil or saprolite under grassland replicate 1 | place: USA:California | collected 2016-06-15 | reverse complement strand
CCGAGATCAAGGATAGACTCGCCGGGTTGTGGATCGAGCAGAGAGAGAAGACTTTTACCATATTCAAATACGAAGGCATGTTTTTGATCATAGAGTGATGCATTCCAGTCTTTAGTAGACATATATTTACTCCCGAATAATGCAAAGAAACATTACAAAACAAATGTGAAATGGTTATTCTGAAGAACTGGTAGGCTTATCTACTGGAGAAGCTTCGATAGTTTCAGGTATCAGTGCTTTGACTTCAGGAAATTGCTCTTTCTCTTTTTGAAATGCTTCTGGGTGCCTTGTGCGCCACTCTGTCCAGAAGGCTGCGATGAGTACCTGAATGATTCCTGCGATTGGAGACGCGAAGAGTGCTCCCCAGATTCCAAACAACTCGGCGCCGGCAACAAGTGCGGTGAGGGAAACAATAGGATGTAACCCCACGGCTTTGCCAACGATACGCGGACCAACAATGTCTCCCTCGAAGACGTGGATAGCAACAAAATACAGCAGGACGAACAGCGCTATCAACCAACCCTTGGTCAAAGCAAGCAGAACGCAGACCGCGCCGGAGATGAACGTTCCCAGGACTGGCACGAAGGCGAAGATAAAAGCCAGGACACCCAGTAAGATGGGGAAGGGTACCTGAAAGAGAGACATGCCGATACCTACAAGCAGACCGATCAAGAAAGCGAGGGTAAATTGGCCACGAATGTAGCCGCCAACGATACGTTCCAATGTGTCCAGGAGGAAAAGCGTATGGCCCTGTAGTTGCTGTGGCATATTGGTGCGTAACCAGCGATTGACGCGTCCCCCGTCAATGACCAGATAGATGCTCAAGACGGCTACGATGATGGTATCAAGTACGAAGTCGAAGATTCTTCTTAAAAAGGGAATAGCGCTGCTAGCTAATTCCGACGTTTGAACAATTATCTGCTGCCGCGCATCGTTAATCTGGCTCTGCGAGATGCCCAAGGAAATCAGTGTTTGCTCCAGGGGAGTGGGTTGTCCAGAGCCACTTGAGGTTAACTCGGTGCGCAGAAAGAGGGAAAGTTGAAAGATTTGATGGACGGCGTTACTGATAATCAGGTAAATCAGGAAGCTAAGGCCGCTTAAGGCAAGAAGGTAGACGAGAAGAACGGCCAGGAAGCGCGGCATGAAGCGTTGTAGGAACTTCACAGCGGGTGAAAGGGCGTAGGCGAGCAGGGCTGCAATGGCGAGTATGAGTAGTGACCTGATGATGTGCCAGGCTGCCCAAAGAATGACCGCGACCACTCCGATCCAGGCAAGGATAGCTATTGGTATATCACGTCTGCGCTTCCATTTGTCGGCAGTAGTAATGGAAGTCGTTTCCGTAGAAAGTTGGCGTGTCGTAGAGGACATAAAGCACCCTTTCTTCTCGTTTATAGTCTAACATGCCAGGAAATGCCGGGTTTTGCGCTAGTAAAAAAACAAAAACGGAGAGGCGTGCATGCCCTCTCCGTGGCTGGGGTGCAGGGATTCGAACCCCAATCGGCCGATCCAGAGTCGGCAGTCCTACCGTTGAACGACACCCCATAGAAACAGGCGAAAGATTGCCTGCCTTTTGTGAAAAGTATGATACGCTAACTTTTGCGAGATGTCAAGCGCTTTGAGGGGGCGCGAGGATAAAAAAGGAGGTGTCTCGTGTTCATCGCGAGACACCACACTAATGCGTTACAAGGTATTAATCGGCTAAAGCCTCGGCGCGCTTTTCGCCGCTGGCGATTACCTCGCGTCGTTTGAAGCCAAACCAGTAAATGGAGCCGACGACGAAGAGCACTATCAATGAAAATTCAAAGATGGGGGTGACACCGAGAACAGGAATGTTAGCCCAGGCAGGGAATGCTGAGCCCATTAGCGGGTTGGTGTAGAAGCTGCGTAACCCGCCGAACCACAAGAAGTTGATAATCATCAAGCCACCATAGACGAGCGCCAGAATGTTGACCAGCATGCCCCATCGACCGAGGCTGAAAGGAGCTTTTGTACTTGGCCAACCTCTCATACGAGCGCCGAGCGAGGCGAAATTATTCAAGAAGTACGACACATAAATCAAGCCTGTTGCGCCAGTGACGATGACGCCGATTGCCTGACTGTACAAGAATGGGATCGCAGAGAGCACCGCAACCGCAGTACCTGCCCATATTGGTGTACGTAACGTTGGATTTACATATCCCCAGACCCTGCCAAATGGGAGACGACCATCGCGTCCCATCGAGAACATCAAGCGAATGGTTGCCGACTGGATTGCCAGCGTGCAGACACAGACGGCGATGAGGACGACCCCCAGGTAGACATTTCCCCAACTAGTGCCAAGCGCATCAATGATAATTGCCGGGAGAGTCTGGGTATAATTCGCGCCGCTCGCAATGGTTTCAATATTAGACAGATTTTTAATCGAAAGAATGGTGCCGCCCAGGAAGAGTACGCCTGCAATGGCGGATAGCCCAATAGCCCAGAGGACGCCGCGCGGGGCATTTCTCTGCGGGTCATTAGTCTCCTCGCCCAGAGTTCCTGCCGTGTCGAAGCCATAGATGACAAACAAGGACATGAACATTGCCGCGGCGAACGCTCCAAAGTAAATGTCACCCAACGGTGGCGTCCATTGTGCTCCTGGAACGCCAAGAGCTGCGGAAAGAACCTTGGGAGCGACATTGGGAGTGGGACCGGTGAAGAGGAAGCTAAGCGGCTGGTGATTGAAGAAGATCAGCAACACGAGCGCGAAAACGAACATGCCAACGATCTCGGCGGCAACGCCAATGTTGTTGATAATCGACACCAATCTTACGCCTGCAATATTAATGAGGGTGCCAACGACAATCGAGACCAGGGCGATGAAGACGGCATTGTTCATCCCCAGGATGGTTGCAGGAATGTTGGGGAAGATGCCAAGCAAAGGAATAGGAACAGTGAACGCTACGGCTGTGATGGTGAGAACCCCTGCGAAGAAGTAGAACCAACCAGTGAACCAACCTAAGGTGTAACCAGACAGGCGCTTGCTCCACTGGTAGATCGAACCCGCAATCGGGAAGTGCGATGAGAGTTCGGCGAAGTTTAGCGCGACGATGAACTGTCCACACCGGCCAGGATACCAAGATAGAAGAGCGAGAACGTGCCGGTCGAGACAGAGATGTAGGAGAAAGCGACTGCGAAATTGGAGAGGAATCCCAGTGTTCGCCGCAATTCCTGTTTGTAGCCAAACTTTTGCAGTAATGCTTCGTCTCTCTGTCGCTGGGATACATCTGGTTGCGCCATTGATAAACGCCTCCTTTGTGGTAGATAATACCAACGCTTAGGAACGTGAAAACGGCCCCACTCACCTATTGCCATTGCTCTAAGAGGTAGACGATTAATGTACCCGTACCCTTAATAGCGGGAATGGTAGAGGTCCAAATGTCCTTTCCCTTTTATACAATGCGTAGGATATCAGGTGAGTTAAAGAAAAAAGGGGATACCTAACGGATGTAGATTTGCGAGATTCGAACCAGATAACGATTAGTTAGCAAAAATTCGTAATGCTCAATTCTGAAGAATCCGAAATCTGCAACTGTTAATAGTATATAGTAGGGTTAGTTCTTTATAAATGCCATGTGCAATGTAGCTATATTATAGGCTCAAAATATGTGTATTTGGAAAACTGAGAGTCCTTTGCCTTTTTTGTGGTGTACGACATACAATATTTTTAGTAATTGGTTTTAAGAATAACGTTACAGGACGGTCGAAAATATCGTCCCTCTATTTTTCGTTGAAAGGGATAGTTTTATGCGCAGTAAGATAACCGTTGTTGGTGCCGGATTTGTTGGTAGTACGCTGGTACAGCGTTTGGCAGAAAAAGACTATGCCGATGTCGTGATGTATGATATCGTACCTAATATGCCCCAGGGCAAGGCGCTGGACATGCTCCAGGCGGGACCTGTACTCGGCTACGATTCGCTGGTGACAGGTACGAATGATTATGCCGAGACGGCAAACTCTGATATCGTCGTGGTAACCTCTGGTTTCCCTCGTAAACCAGGAATGTCCAGGGATGACCTGGTCAAGAAAAATCAGGAGATTGTGGCGCAGGTGACTGAGAACGTCGTCAAGTATTCTCCTGATTGTATCATGATTATGGTTACCAACCCGTTGGATGCAATGGCACAGCTTGCGTTTCATATCAGCGGCTTCCCACGTAACCGTGTGATTGGCATGGCCGGAGTGCTGGACACAGCACGTTTCCGAACATTCATTGCACAGGAGCTTGGCGTCTCGGTGCGTGACGTGCAGGCCTATGTGCTGGGTGGCCATGGCGATACGATGGTTCCTCTTGCTCGTATGTGTACTGTCGCGGGAGTTCCCATTGCGCAATTGCTTTCAGCAGAGCGTATTGAGCAGATTGTGCAGCGTACGCGTGATGGTGGGGCTGAAATCGTGAAGTTGCTTGGGACGGGCAGCGCATACTTTGCGCCATCGGCTTCAGTCCTGCAAATGGTCGATTCAATATTACTTGACAAGAAAATGATCATGCCGTGCGCAGTTTATTTGCAGGGAGAATATGGGATGCAGGATCTCTTTGTTGGTGTACCGGTGAAGCTTGGAGCGCAGGGTATGGAGGAGGTCGTCGAGGTGGAACTGGATTGGGGCGAGCGCGCTCAGTTGCAGAAGTCTGCTGACGCTGTGAAAGAGCTGATCGAGGTGATGGGTATTTAGATAATAGAGAAGGGGAGAGGCGGGCGGTGGGCCAGGTTGACCGCAGAGGAAGCAGGTTGACCGCAGAGGAAGCAGGTTGACCGCAAGGGTCAACCCTACTATAGACGATGGTTGCTTCACTAGCGTGAAGCGAGGATGGGAGGCGCATGGTGGGCCAGGTTTGCACTTTTATGTTGGTGCGAATACTGCCCCTGCGATAACAATAATATACTCACCGCGCGGTTTTGACTGTGATACCGCTTCCAGTAGCGAGGAGAGCGTTCCTCGCTGTACTTGTTCAAACAACTTCGTCAGGTCGTTGGCGATAGCCGCTTCACGATCGCCAAAGGTGTTTATTGCGTCGCGCAGGAATCCTTCAAGCCGGTAGGGGCTTTCATAGAAGATAAGCGTGTGGGGAGATTCTTTATCGATTGCCATAAATTTGCATCTCCCCACAGATTTGCGCGGTGGAAAGCCGCGAAAGGTGAAGCTGTGAACCGGTAATCCGGAGAGCACCAGGGCCATCACAAAAGCCGTAGGTCCTGGAATCATCGTCACAGCGACCTGGGCGTTGATGGCTCTACGCACCAGCGTGAAACCTGGGTCCGAGATGCCCGGTGTCCCGGCATTCGTCACAACGGCGACAGACTTCCCCTCTTTCAGCAGTACTTCGATCCGCTCACCAGCGCGCTGCTCGTTATGCTCGTGAAAGGCGATCTGTGGCTTTGTAATCGAAAAATGCTTGAGTAACAATCCCGTTTTGCGTGTATCTTCACTGGCAATCACGTCAACCTGCCGTAATGTGTCGAGAGCACGCAGTGTAATATCATTGAGATTACCGATAGGGGTAGCAATCAAATACAGCATTTACTCAGCTTTCTTCTACCGGGTTATGGATGATGTTCACCTGTTTCACTGCGTATTTTTTCCAGCTTACTGAGCACATCAAGACGCTTTACTTTGAGTGTATGGGTTCGAGGAAAGTCTTCTTCCGGCCAGACGGTAAAACCGCGTACCTGTTGATGTGGGGCAAGCTGTTTATTGGTTTGATGTATGACGCTTTTCGCTTGGTTAGGATCATCCATGAGCAGAACAGCATGGACTTCTGGCCCCTGATCGTTCTCCATGAGCCCAAAAACCACCGCATCTTTGACCAGAGGGTTTGCTTGTAAGATGTTTTCGATATCTTCTGGATAGACATTGAGGCCATTGGCGAGCACGATAAGATTTTTCTTGCGCCCCTTTAAGTAGAGGTTATTTTTTTCATCGAGATAGCCAAGATCCCCAGTGGAATACCAGCCATCCTTAAAGGAAGCAGCGGTGGCATCTGGATTCTTCCAGTAGCCCAATGCCACATTTGGACCATGAACCAGTATCTCACCGTCATCGGCGATGCGCACCTCAACTCCGTTGAGGGATTTACCAACCGAGTCTAATATATGTTCGCGGTAGGGAGTAGCGGAAATAATGGGAGAGCATTCTGTTGCGCCATATCCCTGTAATACGCGGAAGCCTATATTTTCCCATCTCTGGGCGAGTTGAGGAGATAAGTATGCACCACCACTAACAAAGAAGCGGAAGTGTCCTCCAAAGCGTTTATGTACCGTTCCGAAGAGGAAACGACGCCAACCAAATGGCAGGATGGCTGCAATTCGAAGCAGTTGTTCAAATTGTTGCTCTCTCTTTTGCCGTCTTACCTCTCTTTCTATGCCATTAAGAAAAAGCTGAAGAGCCTGTGGAACGAGGACGCTACAGGTTATTTGTTGTGAAGAGAGCAGCCTGAGGAGAGTGTCAGGTACAAGTGAACGGGCATAGACGATACTGGCACCGCAGCAGATGAGAGCGATTTCAACGGTCAATTCAAACATGTGACTAAGCGGCAAAATAGAGAGCGCACGATCTTCAGCCGTCATATTGATGAAAGCTAATGCTGCGGTCGCATTGCTGGTAATATTGCCATGACTTAACATTACGCCTTTGGGGTGGCCGGTTGTACCGGAAGTAAAGACTATTTCGGCAAGGTCGCCTGCATCGACCAGCGGTAATTTCGTGGGGTCTAATGGTTGCTGTGGCAAGGCATCAATGTCAATGAGAGGAAGCGATACTTGCTTCAATCCTGCAAACTGTTTCTGAGAAGTAATCAGCAGGCGAGCATTGGTTGTCTCTGCAACGCGTACGAGGAAATCTTCTTTACTATTGACATCCAGGGGGACAACCACAGCACCGATTAATAGCGCGCCTAGGTAAGCGATTATCCACTCAGACCTGCTTGGTGACCAGATAAGCAGACAATCGCTCTTGTTTATTTGAAGATTCTGTAAAGAGGCGGCAAATCCTTTAGCTCGTTCTTGTAACTCGCGATATGTGAGGGTAGACATTGTTTCCACCCTTGCCACCTCGACAGGCTCGATAAGCGCGACGCGATTCGCGAAGCGTTCAGCGGATGCAGCAAATAATGAATTGATCGTCTGCATGTGCTTTCCTCCTTAACCGATGATGCTATTGTTGAGGTTGGCCGAAACAAATAAAACCGATGGATAGGATATAGTATAAGGGAAGTAGCCATTTTTTGCTAGTGTAAAAAAAGAAATAATTCGACGGTTAAAATGAGCAATTCTGTCAGATTTAGGGTGTGAGAACATTATGAAGTAAACTTACGAAGAGTTTTGAGAGAAACTGCTTCATTTTTTTCATAACTTAAATACTCTAGTAAGCTTATCCCATTTCTTTTGGCGCGGCATTTCTAGTATGATCAGGCAAGGCGGTATTTATAAGAAAGATTAGAGATATAATCACAGCACTATTGACATCTTCTTAATAACATGCTACTATGATAACTACTGGCATTATGTTAGCATTTCTTGTCATTAAGAGATGTATTCAAACCTTTATGAGCCACTTTCTATAGTGAAGGGGGTAATAAAGGTTATATGTGTCTTAAACATAAAATGCGCATAAGCGTTTGTAAAATGTGTGCTGGTTTGTCTGGAATATAAAGGAGTTACAGATGATTCCTTTATAGTGCTCCATTGGATGGAAACGCTTATAATGCTCCATTGGATGGAAACACTCAAGTCAAATTGAAGGGAAAACTTGACAACTTGAAAGGAAATTTAACAATGCCACCATCCCTCGAAGCTGCAAATGTGGGTAAGGCGGTCGCAGCTAGGGTCGGTACCAACATTCGAGAAGTTCGTACCAAGCTTGGAATGACCCAGGCTCAGTTGGCTGCACCTGAATTTTCCATCTCATATATCTCTGCGATTGAGAGAGGAAAGATTCGCCCATCCCTCAAAGCGCTCTCTATTCTTGCACGCCGCCTGGATGTTCCCCTGACATTCTTATTGGAAGGTTCGCCTTCCGGCGCTGCTGAAGCGAGAGCAGTAGGTTATTCCCCCGCTGACTCAGGTCCTGACCAGAAAATTGATGTCGATTTACTACAGGCAAGTGTGCTCGTACAACAGGGTGCCTTTGAAGAGGCTGAGCAGTTGTTGGGGCCCATTCAACCTGAGCGTATTACAACGGATCAAGTATATCGATTATTCTTGTTGCGAGGTCAGATACATTTGGGGTCGAATGAGTTCCAGGAAGCTGTAGTGGACTTACGCCTGGCTGTTACTCAGGCTGAAAGCTTAAATGATAGTGAAGCAACAGAGAGAGCGCGTAATCTGCTGGGTAGAGCCTACTTCATGTTGTACAATTATACCCTGGCGGTAGAAAATCACCTCCGCTGTAACACTGCAATCGAAAATAGCCAGATTCATGACCCTGTTTTCGCACTCGAGGTTTACAGTAATTTAGCGAATGATTATTTCCGCATGGGCGAATTAGAAAAAGCTGTAACTTATTATCATCGTGCGTTAGAAGTGTTCGATGATTTCAATCGTGACAGTAAGAGCTTTGCGCAGAAGTATATGGAGATCAGCCAGAGTTATAAGGCAATTGGTAAACTGACGATGGCACGGGATTATGCTATGCGTAGCCTGGCTCTTTATGAAATGCGGGATGAGCAAAGGCTCGTTGGTCTCACACACCAGCGCCTGGGTAAAACGCTTGAGAAGCAGAACGACCTGGATGAGGCGGAAAAAGAGTATAGGCAGGCTATCGCAATTGAACAAGAGCTTAACGATGCGGTATCGGCCTCAACGTGTCATACATCTCTGGCAGAGCTTCTATTAAAGCGCGGTAACCTACAAGAAGCGGAGAAAGAAGCCCAGGAAGCCCTCACTTTTGCTCGTGCAAGCGGAGATTCTCAGACTCAGGGCCAGGCGCTTATTGCGCTTGCCCAGTTGCGTCACCAGACCAAGGACTATGCAGCTGCCGATGAACTGTTCACCCAGGCTCTCGAATTGCTGGATTCGTCGCACGCCCATGAAATTACGGCGGGTGCGTATTTCCGCTATGCTAATTTGTTGGAGGAGCGTGGCGAAGTGCAACGCAGCTTGAACGCCATTAAAAAAGCGTACGAACATCAGCGTCAAGGTAAACGCGGAGATAGCGAATAGTCGACGATACGAGTGTGGCACCTGATGTGCCTGACATGTCGCGCCCCTACGAAGTTTAACAGTAAACCGAAAGAACGTAGGGGCGCAACTTATTGCGTAAAATGTAGAATTTAGGTACAATTTGTAAAGGTAGTAATTAAGCTCCCTATTTAGCAAACGACAGCCTGTTGAGATGCGTGCCGATAATTGGATTGAATGATTTAGTATGCACATAAGCAGGCAGTGCGGAGGGAATTCGTATGCCCTTTACGGCACACGATCTGAGGTATCACGCGGAACAGACCTATGCGACCTTGTATGCACATTTAAACTGGCATGCACAACGCTCTTTAGGTGAATTCAAACATGATCAAGTTGAGGTTGATCTGGTTGTAGGACATGTTGTAGAGCAACTACTTCGTCTAGGTCTTCTCAGTGGTGGGGATAGAACGCCACTTACCGTACTCGATGGACTGAGCAATGCCCAGTTTTATGCTTTCCTCAATCGCAGTATTCGCAACAAAGCCATCGATCGGCTGCGTAGAAGACGACTGCTAATGACGTATGCCACTGATTTTGAAGGAACGGAAGGCACAGAAACTGAGGAAGATATACTGAACGAGGCGACCGAAAACCTTGGCGGAGCGCCGCCGTTTCCTACACCAGAACAAGCTGTGCTCGCGCTGGCCTCTCAACAGGAGCTGCGCAATCTACTGAAGCATTGTATCAAAGTACTAAGCGCCGCGCCCAAGCAGTTTCAGGCAATCATACTAGAGATCGAAGAGTTCGACGCAACAGATCTACTCGAGAACATTTTTGAGGAACTACCAGACAAAGACCTGCTGGCGAGCCGTGGGGAGCCTATTGCTAATATCAGTCAACACAAGGACCACGCGCACAAAAAGTTACGCCACTGTCTCCAACAACAAAGTACTAATTTGACAGTTATCGTTGCCTTACGTTTGACAGAGTATAGAGAACAATCTACGCGTCCCGATGAGTTTGTAGTAGATATGCAGACTCTTGCGCAGCAAGATCTTACTGAAAGCGATGTGCGCACAGGCCTGAATCAACTAGTGGCTGAAGGTTTACTTGATTGGCATGGCGATTCAGTCGTCCATATCACGTCGACCCAAATGAAGCAATTAACGCGCTTCTATAGGGAGGAGTAAGTTGCCTACATCATCCCCTGGATGCGCTGCCTTATTTGCTCGGGAGAGGACAAATTATGAACGATAACGAACAATTCGATAAATCATCCAATAGTCAAGACGAGTATGAAAAACTGGCGCGCTGGTTGCTGCATGTTTTAACCCATTCTCCACAAGATACAGAAAACGTTTCTACAAACGAAGAAGATACAGGCGCGTATGAAGTAGTAACTGGTGACGAATATCATCCACAATTTTACCGGCAGTTGCCGGATTTCATCATGGCTCTGCTGCGAAACGATGCGAAGACGACGGTCCATTATGCTCCACTACTCTATCATTTAGCAGGGTGTACTGTTTGTCACAGCGCTTACCTGGAATTGTATGATGCTTTGCGCTATGCTGTGAAGTCTGGTGAAAAGGCGCAGAGTATCAATTACGGCAGACGCTCACTCCCTGATGGGGCGTCGGTAAAACTCTGTCAGTTGCTAATCAACCAGGCAGAAGCTGTGTTGCGCCAGGCTCGCCGCGAACATATAGATGGGGAAGCTCAGGCTCGTTCACTCTTGCAGTGGGCTATGAGGGTGAGTGCCCATATAACGCAGAGCGGTATGCGGGCCAGGGCGCTGCATGACCTCGTGCGTGTCGCAACAATTACTGATAACCTTCATACCACTGGTCAGCAAGAACTGGCGACTCATTCCTATTCACCCCTGATTGGCGCGAGTGGGACACGTCATGGAAAAGTATTGCGCAAAGCCGATACGCTGATGCGCTCGACGGGGACTCCGGCTGAGCAAGCTATGATCTACCTGCAATCAAGTCACCTTGAGGGAGGTATTATTCAGCGGGAGGGTACCCTTGAGCTTCACCTGCACGACCTGGATGAGAAGTTGCGCGGGCGCTACCTGACGATCTCCGTGCCTCTGGGTTCATTGATCGAGCCTGTACGCTGGAATGGGGGAAATCCACGGTCTATTCGTAGTGCAGAGCCTGTGGATAAAGATGGCACTTTGATAACACCGCTTGGCCAGACAGACTTACGGCTCAGCAATCCAGATGAGCGTAACCTGTTAGAGGTGATGTTCTTGCTATTAGAGGTGCGTCCCGCTAGTTGAGGTGGTTGCCTTAATTATCCCCTGGATGTGGCTGGTTGAAATTCGACCGTGCCACTTTTGCCACCGCTTTTTGAGGCAACGTATGCTTGTTCAAGTGTAATAGTTGTATCCACTCCTTTGCACATATCATAGATTGTCAGTGCGGCCACTGTGACAGCCGTCAGTGCCTCGACGTCCACGCCGGTCTTATAGTTAGTGCGAGTACGTGCCTCTATCTCGATCAAGCCTCTTCCCCTATCAAGAGTGAAACGGATATCGATGTATGTCATTGGTAGCGGGTGGCAGAGGGGAATGATCGATGGTGTTTGCTTAGCTGCCATAATGCCTGCGATCTTCGCCACTTCCAAAACGCTTCCCTTGGAAACCTGGTTTGTCTCGATAAGCTGTACTGTTTGCGGCGCCATGCGTACAGTAGCTCTGGCGGTAGCTTCGCGCACCGTCTCTGGCCGATCAGTCACGTCGACCATATGGATATTGCCACTTTCGTCGAGGTGGGTGAGGTGTTTGTTAGAGTCAGATGTCATGGGCGATTACGCCTCCTTTGGATGCCCAGTGAAGCCAGCAAAGCCAGATAGCGGTTGTAATTGGGAGCAATGGGGTTTGTTTTCATGAAGCTATTTTAGCACATTGTTCAGCTACGTTACCAAGTTGACAATACCAAATCTTAACCATTTCATAACCGAATCTCAACCGTCTTGCCATTGCCAAGTCCATAGCTTTCTTCAATAATTGAGCCGGTGGATTTTGTCCCATGTAACGAGGCAAATCAGACCTTTTGCTGTCCCACAGCGCGACAGACTTCAAAGACGCTTGCAGTCCTCATTAGCAGAAAGGAAGAGTATGACATGCGTAAACCTCATCTTGCATATCTCATGGTGACTACACTCACCCTGCTTGCCCTGGCTCCCCTATTTATGGTGACACATGCACGCGTAGCCGCTGCTGGCTCCAGTGTGGGCAACCCTCCTCAGGGAACCCAGTCCAATGCAGCCTACGCCAGTAGTTTCGCGACTCAACACGTGGCGAATGAATTTGTGACCACGCAGCAGACCAGTTGCTATACGCCAGAGGTGCCGTATGCGCAGAACAATGGCCCTAACGATGGCTATAGCGGCGAAACACAATGTCCTGGTGCCACCACAGGTGAGGATCTTGGACCCTATCCCACCCAGGCTGGCAGCAATCCCGGCTTTCCTGCCGCCACTCCCATGCTGGTCAAGGATCACTCGGAGTCCGATATTCGCGTCGACCCCACCGACCCTAACCACCTGATCGGCTCCTCCAAGTGGTTCGTCAGCCCCGAGGGTTACAACCATTTGCTCGGATTCTACGAGTCCTTCGACGGTGGCATGACATGGAAGACCCAGGGGCATATTCCGGGCTATGAAGGCTGGACCGACAACACCGACCCGGTTGGGGCCTTCGATGGCTTTGGGAACTACTATGAGCTCAACCTGGGCTACCAGTTCTTCTACAACGCCGACGGGAGCCATAACTTCCAGATCAATCCGAACCGGGAGCCCAACCCGGCCCACCCAGCTGAGGTCATCTCTGTTGCGGTGCGCAAGCACGGGGCGACAGCGGTTAACGACTGGATCACGACTCACAACGGCCAACCGGACTACGTCGCCCCCTACGATAGCAAGGGCCGTGAGCCGGACAAGCAGTGGATCACCATCGACACTAATCCGGCCAGCCGGTTCTACAACCGCATCTACGCCATGTGGGTCGTCTTCACCGTCCCACTCACCGCCCAGCCGCTCGTGTCGTATGCACAGGCGCGGTCGGATGGGACGCACACTGACTGGTCGGCTCCCATCCCGCTGCCACAGGTCCCGGCTACCCCGACCGGCGCCACCTACTTGCTACCGCACGTCACGCCTGATGGGACGGTCTACACGACCCTAACAACGACCAAGCCAGCGATGAAGTTTAGCTTTGACAAGATCGCGCTCGATCAGTCCACCGACGGCGGGGACACCTGGACGACTGTCTCGACGGTCGCCGACAACATCGCCGCGCCGCCGGCCCGCTACGCTAACACTACCTTCCGCGACGGCATCCTCAACAGTTTCGGCACGGGCAACCAGCTCGCCGGGGGCCATTATCCGCTCTACGTTACCTGGGAGGACTACAGCGCGGGCGTGACGAACATCCTGCTCGCGGCTTCCTCCGATGGCGGCAAGAATTGGACGGTTCCCATCCAGGTCAACGATAACCAAACGCCAGTCGATGAGTTCCAACCCAACCTGACGGTCGCCACCGACGGGAAAGTGAGTGTGGCTTTCTACGATCGCCGCCTCAGTTGTCCTGCTGTTAACAGCACTGAGGCTACCGGAGCTGGCATCGCCCTTGACAAGGTTAACCCCAATTATTCGGGCAGTCT
>WNFW01020300.1_pt1 | contig 13817 bp, 12 predicted proteins | sample 5400131 | NCBI WGS metagenome assembly WNFW01 (sample SAMN13153362, study PRJNA577476) | soil metagenome | isolation source: 20 cm soil or saprolite under grassland replicate 1 | place: USA:California | collected 2016-06-15 | reverse complement strand
GACACTTACGCCCCACCTTGGTCGACGAGCCCCAGGCGAGCGACGACCGTATGCGGAGCGAGAACGGTGCCCGGCGATAGGACTGCATTCGCACCGACCCGGCTATGATCGCCGATCAGGGCACCAAACTTGACGACGCCGGTCTGGATAACCTGCCCTCCGACGCGAACAGTGATCGCCTGCTCTGCACGCTCGTTCCAATGATTTGCCACCACGACGCCCGCCTCGAGGTTTACGTCGGACCCGATGAGAGAGTCGCCGACAAGGCAGAGGTGCGCAAGCCTCGAGGAGTCAAGCACGATTGTCGATTTGACCTCGCACGCTGGCCCGATCGTCACCCCGCGATCGAGAAACACGCCTCCACGCAGGTACGCCGTCGAAGCGACGAAACATGCGGCCGAGACTATGGCGGGCGGCTTGATGATAGCTCCGGGCTCGATTGTGGCCTCGTTGTGGACCAGGACCTCCGCCGACTTGTGAAAGGCCGAGAGCTCTAGCGAGGCAGCGAGCCGCTCGATGATGCGTGAAAGATCGGTCGTTAGCTTCCACGGCTCGATCATGGGATCGAGAAACGGAAAGCGCTCGCGAAACGAGGCGATGTAATCTTGGATTCTTAAGGCCACACTTGTCGCCCTCTCGGGTCGCCTAACGGATCGTGCTCACCCCATCGAAAAACTCGACGACCCCGGTCTCCAGACAGTACTCTGCGCCGACGATGAGCAACCCATCGCGTTGGACGAGACGTTCCAGAATCTCGGAACCGTGCCGCAAGTGGTCAGCGGCAGCCCGGATGTTGGCGCGCACGGCGTGCGCGACCAGGGCTTCGGGCTGCTGCCCTAGGGGCGTGGCAAGCAAGGGCTCTACCGACGGGCGGATCCGATCGACGATGGAGCGCAGATTGGGCGACTGACGGGGAGCGGGCTGGCGCAGCTCCTCCAATGTAGCGAGGATCGCCCCGCACTGCGTGTGGCCGAGCACGACCGCCAGCCGCGTCCCGAAGCGAGTGGCGGCAAACTCCACACTGCCGACTTGGGAAGGTGCCACGATGTTTCCAGCGACCCGGATGACGAACAGGTCACCGAATCCCTGCTCGAACACGAGCTCGGCGGGAACCCGCGAGTCGGAACACCCGAGGACAATGGCAAACGGCTGTTGCGCCAAGGCGAGCGGATTACTCCGCGCTTGGCGAATAGTAGCCCCCGGGTCAGGTATGTTCGCCACGAACGCGCGGTTGCCCTCTCGCAACCGTGCAAGTGCTTCCTGACCTGAGATCATGACTCCGCCGTACTCCGCTCCTCCATTCGGTGGAATATATTTCCACCCATGCGAATCGGCGCGCTGGTAGCGCTTCTGTGCGTGGTCGCGTGCCGGACGCGGTCGCTCGCCAGAACAGCGCAGGAAGGCGACTCGGTGGATCTCGCGCGGCTCGTGCCGCGCGACTCGACCGATGGCACGCTGCTCGTTCCGCGCGTGGTGGCGGAGCCGAGCGTGGTACTGTTCTGGCTGCGCGCGGCCGACACCCTGGCCGCGGCCGACCGCGCCGACACGTTCGACGATCTGAAGTATTACACTGAACAGATCGCCCCCGCGCTGGAAGCGAGCGGGATCAAGCTGCTCGCCACCAACGCCGAGACCGTCTACGTCGCGCTCCCCAACCACACGCGCCGCGCGATCCTGTTGTCGGGCCTCGACTATCCCTTCGGCTACCTGTTGATCGACCCGGGCGGACCGGAGCGCATTCTGACGGGCGTGTACGCGGACGACGACCTCCTGGAAGAGCTCCGCGTCTACTTCGACCTCCCCGACGATACCACCAGCGCCCAGCCGCGCGTCGCGACCTGACCGCCGTGCGGCGTCCCCCTGACACCCCGGACCTGCTCCTCGCCGGCGGCGACGTGCTGTTGCACGACGGCGCGTGGCGGGTGGAACGGGCGGACGTGACGGTCCGCGGTGGCAGGATTCAGGCGGTCGGGCGGACGGAGGGACGGGCGGACCGAGAGGCCACGCCCGTGTCGATACGCGATTGCAGTGGCTGCCTGATCATCCCCGGCCTCATCCAGGCCCACGTCCACCTCTGCCAGACGCTGTTCCGCGGGCTCGCCGACGACCTGCGGCTTGAGGACTGGCTGGTGCGCCGCATCTGGCCGCTCGAGGCCGCCCACACCGAAGAGACCGTCTACTGGTCCGCGCTGCTCGGCGCCGCGGAGCTCGTACTCGGCGGCACCACGGCCATCCTCGACATGGAGACGGTGCGGCACACCGGTGCGGCGTTCCAGGCGCTCGAGCGGATCGGCATCCGGGCGACGGTGGGGAAGTGCCTGATGGACGCGCATCCCGAGGGAGCGCCGCTCGAGCTGGCGGAGTCGACCGACAACGCGCTCGCGGAAGCCGAGGCGCTGGCCAAGCGCTGGCACAACGGGGCGGGCGCCGGCGGCCGGCTGCGGGTGTGCTTCGCCCCGCGCTTCGTCCCCAGCTGCTCGGGACCGCTGCTCCGGGCCGCGAGCGAGCTGGCCGAGCGGTTCGATGCCCAGCTGCACACCCATGCCGCCGAGACCATCGTCGAGCGCGAGACGGTGCTGCGCACCACCGGGCTCGAGGAGATCGCCTACCTGGACTCCGTCGGCATCGCGGGCCCGCGTGCGGCACTGGCTCACTGCGTGTGGGTGGACGCGCACGAGACGGCGCGCCTCGCGCGCCAGGGGACCACGGTGGTGCACTGCCCGTCGTCGAACCTGAAGCTCGCGAGCGGCGTCGCGAAGGTGCCGGAGCTCCTCGCCGCCGGGTGCCACGTCGCCATCGGGGCCGACGGCGCGCCCTGCAACAACCGGCTGGACATTTTCGCGGAGATGCGCCTCGCCGCGCTGATCCAGAAGCCGCGGCTCGGCGCCGACGCGCTGCCCGCCGGGCGGGTGCTCGAGCTGGCCACGCTCGGCGGCGCCCGCGCGCTGGGCCTCGAAGCCGAGATCGGCTCGATCGCTCCGGGGAAGCGCGCCGACTTGGTCGTCCTCGACCTCGGCCACGAGCTCCTCACCGCGCCGATCGACGAGATCGTGCGGGAGGCCGATCGCTCCGCGGCCGAGCTGCGCGACGCCGCCCACCTGGGGTGAACCCATGTCCCTCTTCCCCGCTATCGCGTTGATCTTCGCCATCCCCACGCCCCCGTCCCCGCCCCCCGACTCGGGCGCCGCACTGTTCCGGACGTGGTGCAAGTCGTGTCATGGCGCGGACGGCCGGGGCACCCCTGCGGCGACCACCCGGCTCGAGGTGCCGCCTGCGGACCTGCGCGACTGCAAGGGCTCGACGGCCGAGACAGAAGATCGCTGGGTGAATATCGTGACGCAGGGCGGCGCGGCCTTCGGGCTGTCGCTCGACATGCCGGCCTTTGGGGAAGCCGGAACGCCCGCCCAGATCCGTGCCGTCGTGCGCTACGCACGCTCGCTGTGCGGTGAGCTGGGCTGGCCCCCGGGCGAGCTGAACTTCCCGCGGGCCTTCCTCGTGGAAAAGGCCTATCCGGAAGACGAGGTCGTCATCACGGATGAGGCCCGGGGCCAGGAATACATCTATGAGCACCGGCTGGGCAAGCGATTCCAGCTCGAGGCCAGCGCGCGCACGGCGCTCGATGGACAGCCGCGGGCGTTCGACGGCGTGACCGGCGCGCTCAAGTACAACGTGTGGCACAGTCTCGAGCGGCGCGCGCTCGTGACCTTGGGCCTCGAGGCTACGCCGCCCCTGGGCCGCCAGGACGTTTGGGAGCTGGAGCCGTTCTTCGCCTTCGGCGCCAATCCCGGACGCGCGCTCGTGGTGCAAGGCGAAGTCGGCGGCACGTGGGAAGAAGCCAGGGGGTTCGGCGGGATGTCCTATCGGCTTGGGGTGGGCCACGAGCTGGGCCGCTTCGTGCCAATGCTCGAGGCGGGCTGGACCGTACCGGCAGCGGGCGAGCACACGCTCTCGTTCTACCCGCAGGTGTGGGTCCGGCTCTCGCGGCTGGGACACGTCGCGGGCTCGCTCGGCGCCGAGCTGCCGGCGGTGGGGCCCGAGCCGCGGCACCCCCGGCTGATCGCCTTCGTGGTGTGGGACTTCGGGGACGCGCCGCTACTTCATGGGTGGTAGCCCTGTCGTCTCGGTCAGCTCTTCAGGTGCGCCCTGACCGCCCCCTCGGCGTGCGATTCGACGAACCACAGCCACTTGTCGGTGCCGCGCGAGATCTCGGTGCAGATGTCCGACGAGCCGACGTCGCCCAGGTCCGCCGTTTGGTCGATCGCCCGGCGGATGCGCTCCCCGAAGTTCGACAGTGCCGATGACAGAGCCCACACGTGCTCCTCGCCCGTCGAGATCGTGAGCGGGTACTCCGGCAGCTCCGAGCGTTCGGCCACGACCCGCGCCGTCCCCTCCGCGGTCCCGCCGAGCTGAACGACACGCTCCGCGAGCAGGTCGACATACTCCTCTACCGCTTCGTCGATCTCGTCGAACAGCTTGTGCAGGGCAATGAATTGCGGGCCCTTGACGTTCCAGTGGGCCTGCTTCGCCTGCGTCTGGAGATCGATCGCTTCCGCGAGCCTATTGTTGAGCAGATCGCTCACCTGCCCGCGCACGTTCTCGGGCAGGTCGTTCATCGTCTCGTGAGGTACCGGAGACATGGCAGTGACTCCTGTGTCTGGAAGGGTTGCGCTCTAGCCCTGCTTGATGAAAGTGCCGTCCTGGAGCTCGGCGTATGCCCGCCGCAGCTCGTCCTGCGTGTTCATGACGATGGGGCCGTACCACGCCACCGGCTCCTCGATCGGCTTCCCCGACACGAGCAGGAACCGGATACCGGCATCGCCTGCTTGGACCGTCACCGCGTCCCCGCGGTCGAACAGCACGAGCGACCGATTCTCCACCTCCCCGCCTCCCGCGCCCCCTCCGGCCACCACGGGTCCCACCCGTTCGGTGCGGACGGCGCCCGGCTCCGACGCGTCGCGGAACGTGCCACCGCCCTCGAACACGTAGGCAAACGCGTGCCCGGACGCCTCGACCGGCAGCGACTTGCGCTTGCCCGGCGGGACCCATACGTCCAGATAGCGCGGGTCCGCCGCCACCCCCTCGACCGGACCGGCTTTCCCCCAAAAGCTCCCGCAAATCACACGGACGCGCGTGCCGTCGTCGTCGGTCACCTCCGGGACGTCGCCGCCCGAGATGTCCTGGTAGCGCGGGCGGGTCATCTTCAGGGAGGACGGCAGATTCGCCCACAGTTGGAACCCGTGCATCCGTCCCTGCGGGTCCCCCCGCGGCATCTCCTGATGCAAGATTCCGCTCCCGGCCGTCATCCACTGCACGTCACCCGCTCCGAGAGCGCCCTTGTTTCCGAGGCTGTCGCCGTGGTTGACCGTCCCCGCGAGGACGTACGTGATGGTTTCGATCCCGCGATGCGGGTGCCACGGGAACCCCGCGAGGTAATCCTCGGGGTTCTCGTTGCGGAAGTCGTCGAACAGGAGGAAGGGATCGAACTCCTTGGTGTCGCCGAAGCCGAACGCGCGGCGCAAGCGCACACCGGCGCCCTCGATGGTGGGTTGCGCCTGCAGCACTCGCTTGATCGGTCGAATGGACATGATAGCCCTCCGGAATCTCGGTCAATACGCCACGCTTGAGAACTCCGGCGGCGGCCCTGGGGTTCCCCTCACGCCTTCCCGTTCACGTTGAACAGCTGAATCGTGTCTCGCCCGCAAAAGCGCTGGCAAACTTCACGGTGGCGTTCAGGTCGCCGAAGATGGCATCGAGCGCCTGCCGGGCCGCGGTGGAGACCGCGCCCACGCCCTGAGCGGTGCGTCGCCCCTCGTCCATCGCGGCGATCACTTGCCCGATCTGGTCCTGCGTCTGCCGCACCCGGGCCCGCACCTCTTCCGCCGAGCGGGAGCTCTGCTCGGCGAGCTTGCGCACCTCGTCGGCCACCACCCGGAATCCCAGGCCGTGCTGGCCAGCGCGCGCCGCTTCGATCGCTGCATTCAGGGCGAGCAGGTCCGTCTGGCTTGCGATGCGGGTGATGGCGTCCACCAGCTTGCCGATCTCCCGCGAGCCCAGCTCCAGGGTGCCCGCCGCGCGGGACACCTGGTCGAGGTGATCCACGAGGGTCACGAGCAGCTCGCTCGCGCGGGCGATCTCCTGCCCGTGACGTTGCGCCTGCTGCGCCACCCCGGCGATCTGGCGCTCGGCCTCCTGCGCCCGCGCGTGCAGCTGCGCCGCGACGTCCGCCGCTGCCTCCGAGTCGTCGCGCCCGTGGCCAATGAGCTGCCGTTGGCGCGACGTGCCCTCGGCCAGCCGCTCCGTCGCGGCGGAGATCTCCTGGGACGCAGCCTGCAGCTCCTGGGCGGACGCGGCGAGCTGCTGGGCCATGGCCGCGAGATCCTGGGACTGGTGCTGGACCTGACGCACCACGCCCGCGATCGCGCCGGTGGTCCGGTTCACACTCGCGCCGATGTAGCCCAGCTCGTCCGGCTCCTCGTCCTGCACTTTCAGCGTCAGGTCGCCGCGCTCCACCTGTGCCAGCGTGCTCCGCGCCGCCTGCAGCCGGACGACGAACCGCGTCAGGGTCGGCACCAGGGCCGCGCTCACGAACGCGAGCACCAGCGCCTCCTGCGAGAACGCGCTCCACGTCCATCCCGGCTCGCCCTGGCTGACTCGGATGGCGGTGACGAGCCCGAAGCCCGTGAGGTTGACGAGCAGCGCCTGCCAGGCCTCCGTCTGGCCGAGGTACAACGCCGCCTGCAGTGGCGCGATCAGGTACACGACGTACAGCAGGTGTCCGGTTGGTCCCACCGCGTAGAGGATCGCCGAGATCAGCGCGGCACTCACAGCGATGTCGGCGTGAGCGTGCCAGGCACGAAACTCACCGCTCCGTGCCACACGGAGCATGGCATAGCTGATGCCGGCGAACACCCCGGCGAAGCCCAAGATAAAGGGCCATGCCACGGGCGCGACCCGCGCGACGCGGAGCATCGCGAGCAGGGCCGCCCCCAAGGCGACGAACCGCCAGCGCGCGCGGGTATTCGCGAGCACGTAGCGGCGCTGTTTGGCGCGGTCTTCGTCGGCGAGCTGGCGGGTGAGATCGGCCGCGGCGGGCATGAAGGGGAAAATGGCCCGGCGTGGAGGGGAGGGGTAGAGGTGACTGCTCAGCCGGCTGCGGAGTCGGGCTCCGCCACACGCGCGGGGCGGACCGGCACGCGCAGGGTCCCGTCGCCCAGCTCGCCGGCGTCGTTCCGCCCCCAGCAGTAGATCGCTCCCCGGTCGGTGGTCCCACAGGTGTGGTTGTCACCTGCGTCGACCTGGACGAACGGGATCCCTCGAAAGATCTCCTGCGACACGAGCACCTGATCGGGCTCGCGGACCGTGCGCACGCCGAGTTGATAGTCCTGATTGCCCCCCCAGCAGGTCACGCGATCAATGCTAAGGAGGGTGAGGGCGCAGGTGTGGAATGCCCCGGCGGTCACCGCGGTGAATCGGTGGCCGGAGGCCACGACCATCGGCACCCAGCTCCCCACTCGAGCCGTTTCGAGCCGCGTTCGTCCCATCTGGCTGTGAAAGTTGTCACCCCAGCAATACGCGGCTGCTCGCGCGGTGACGCCGCAGCTATGGTGGCCGCCCGCGCTCACCGACACGAAGTCGTGGACGTGCGCAACTTCCTTTGGTACGCGCGTTGCGTCCCTGGTGCCGTCCCCGAGCTGGCCGAACTGGTTGCTGCCCCAGCAGTACGCGACTCCATCGGTGGTCACACCACAGGTGTGGGCCCACCCGGCGCTCACCGAGTCAAACGACAGTCGTCCGGCGACCGGGAGCGGGGTGAGGGAGCTTGCCGTGTCGCCCGTTCCCAGCTGACCCTCCGCGTTGACGCCCCAGCAGTAGGCCGTGCGGTCGATCGTTACGCCGCACGCATGATTGGCGCCGGCGCTGATGTGCGAGAACAGCAGACCACCCACGACCGGCACGGGGGCATCGGCGCGCGACGGCCGATCGTTCTCGGCGCGTCCATAGGTGCTCCGTCCCCAACAGTATCCGACTCCCGACGTCGTGACGCCGCAGGTGAACCCGTCGCCCGCGCTGAGCGAGGTGAACGCCTGGCCGCCGCTCACCGCGACGGGCAGCGTACTCGAGCGCTCCTCTCCGGTGCCGAGCTGACCATAGGCGTTGTCGCCCCAGCAATAGGCCACACCGCCCGCGGCGATGCCGCAGGTATGGGTCGCGCCGGCGGTGACGCCTCGGTACGTGAGCTTCGCTTCCCTTCGATCATGGGGCACCGCGGCGAGCAACAGCAGCACGGCGACGGAACGGATCACCGGCACCTTCCGGGGCAGGTCCTCGGTCTGATACCCCTCACATGCGGAACAGATAGCTCAGCTTCAAGAAAAAGCCGTCCGACTCTCGGGTGAGGTTCTGGAACCGGAACGCGTCGGCTTCGGTGAGCGATGCGCCATAGCCCAGGAAGACGACGGTCCCCGGCGTCGGCTTGTAGGAAAACAAGAGGTCGTTGCGAAAGTCGTTCGTGACTATGGCTCGCGCGGTGTCACCGTTCACGAGGAGCGCCTGCCCGGTGCGGGGATCGCGCAACGCGTCCTGGTCCTCCGCGAAGTACTGCCCGATGTAGCGGACGAAGATCGCTCGTGTCAACTGGTACTCGAGCTTCAGTCGGGGGATGTTCGCCGTCAAGAAGCGGCTGCCGTCGCGCGCGCGGGTGAGGCGTTGGTGCACCCAGCGCGCCTCGAGCCGCAGAGCGGGTGTTGGGCGCACCGCGGCGACGGTGGTCACGGCGACCTGCCGGCCCTCGGACGCCTCGGGGAAAATGGCGGCGGCCGTGTAGCCCAACACCACGCTTCCGGCAACCGCGCGGTTGGGCGTGTTCACGATGAAGGCGGCCCCGGGCAGGTGATACAGATCGTGGGGGACCACGAAGGCCACCGTGTCCACCGTGCGGTCGACCTGATAACCGGAGTAGTCCGCGGGTTCGAAGCCGAAGTGATTCAGGCTGAGCGTGACCTGCGCCTGCCACCCGCCGCGCAGCGTCGCGATCCAGAAGTTCTGCAGCGTGTCTTCGATGGTCCGGTTCAAACGGCCGAAGTCACGGTAGCGCCAGATCGGAGCGAATCCGACGATGGCCGTCAGCTGCTCGACCAGCGCGCCCGGGCGGCCGTACCAGCTGAACCGGTTGTAGGTCCGGCCGGCGACGAAGTCGGTTCGATTCACGAACCCGCTCGTGTCCTGGAAGGTCTTCTGGATGCCCAGCAGCTCGAAGTGGTTGCCGTAGGCGCGGCCGGTGCGGTCGCCGAAGGTGACGGTCCACAGCTTGCCTGCGCGGGCTCCGCTCGGATCCCGGGTCCACGCCCCGGCGACCTGCACTTCCGAGAACCAGATGTTGCGCCACACGACGTGGGCGTCCACGCCCAGCACGCGGTTGTAGTCGTCGCCGTCGATCCGGTCGGTGTAGGCCACCCCGAGGGTGGACGTCGGCCCCAGGTCGCGCCGCAAGCGCAACATGTTGTAGACGGGGTGCGCGCCCGTGGCCGACTGGTCGCTGTTGTCGACGGCGCCGAGATAGGCGATCCCGGTGCCGCCGACCTTGCCGGCGAGCTTCGCGCCGAACACCGGCTGCGCGATGCGCCGGGTGTAGATGAGACTGTTGGGCGTGTCGAACTGCTCGAGCCCCTCGAGGAAGAACGGCCGCTTCTCCGGGTAGAACAAGGCGAACCGCTGGTTGAGCGTGACCTGACCGATGTCGGCCTCGACCTGCGAGAAGTCCGGATGGGCGGTCGCCGTCAGGCCGAGGTTTTGCGTGACACCCCAGCGCAGGTTGCCCGCGACTTCCGGCGTGCCGCGATAGTCGTAGCCCGGCGTGGTCGGGGCGCCGTCCACCTTGGTGGTGAACTCGGGTGTGAGGTCGAGCACCAGGCCGCGCTGCAGCGCGCCGAGGCCGACCAGGCGGCCCGACTGAATCAGAAAGCTCGCGTTGGCGCGGACCGCGGGGGTCCAGGTCTCCTCGTAGCCCGAGTGCTGCACCGACCGCACGAGCTGGATGCCCCAATCCTGGGGGTCGGCGCTCTGATAGCGTAGGCTCTTGAACGGGATCCGCACCTCCACCTCGTACCCCCGCTCGGTCACGCGGCCGCGCGATTCGTAGACGTAGTCGGGGTTCAGATCGATCGTCGCGTCGAACCGGCCGCCCGCGCTCGGGCCCCCGGCGGCCCCGGCGGCGACGCCGTCGCTCCACACGCCATCCTCCTGGACGCCGAGCGGATTCACGGCGAACATCGTCGCGCGGCGGTGATCGAGGTAGGTGTCGAGCAGGATGGCGACGTGGTCGTCCGCGTCGATGTTGTCGCGGTCGGCGAGCGTGGCCCGCACCGCGTTGCCGTGCCGCTCGAACGCGCGCGTCGGGGGCGTACCAGACCAGCACCGCGGTCGAATCCTCGGCGGGACGGCCGTCCACCGGTCGGTACTGCGAGAAGCCCGTGAGCGTCGCCGCCCGGCTCCACACCGGCTCGTCGAGCACACCGTCGATCTTCGCCCGCCCCTCGAAACGCGGGATGCGCACGGCGAGCTGTTTGGCGAGGCCGCTGTAGACGGCGGCGGAATCGGCGGCGGCGGCCTGGAGTACCAGCAGAACGGCGAGCATGACGCCAAAGATACAAGTCGGAACGCGGAATGCGGAACGCGGAACAGGTGAGCGGCGTCGGGCCGCTGACCTACGAATCGTCAGCCGGTCCTTATGTTCCGCGTTCCGCGTTCCGACTTCCGCCTTCTATTCGTATCTCAACGCGACGATCGGATCGAGACTCGCCGCCCGGCGGGCCGGCCAGATGCCGAAGAACAGCCCGACCGCGGCGCTGAAGACGAAGGCGAGCAGAATGGCGAGCGGCGAAATCAAGGTATTCCAGTGCGCCAGCTGCGACAGGACCACCGCGCCGAACGAGCCGATGAGCACGCCGATCAGGCCGCCCACCAGGCACAGCACCAGCGCCTCGACCAGGAACTGGAACATGATGTTGAACCGCGTGGCACCGAGCGCCTTGCGGACGCCGATCTCGCGGGTGCGCTCGGTGACCGACACCAGCATGATGTTCATGATCCCGATGCCCCCGACCAGCAGGCTCACCGCCGCGATCCCGGCCAGCAGGTACTTGAACGTGTCCGTGGTCTGCTGCAGCGTCGCCAGGATGTCGGTCTGGTTGCGGATCTGGAAGTCGTTGTCCTGCCCGGGCCGAATCTTATGCTGGCGCCGCAGCACGCGCTCGATCTCGATCATGGCGAGGTTCATCGATGCGAGATCGTTCGCCTGGACCGTGATCGAGCGCAGCCGGTCGGTGCCGATGACGCGGTAGCGGGCCGTCTGCAGGGGAATGAGGATCTGCTCGTCCGGATTGAAGAACGACCCCTGCGAGCCCTTCTCGGACAGCGCGCCGACGATCTCGAAGGTGATGCCGCGGATCAGGATCTGCTGCCCGATCATCGCGTCGCGGTTGGAATTGAGCAACGTGGGGACGGCGGCGCCGATCACCGCCACCCGTCGCCGGGCTGCATCGTCGCCCGCGGTGTACATGCGGCCGGCCGTGATCGTGTAGTTGTGGACGGTGACGTAGTTGGGCGTGGTGCCCACCACGTTCACGTTGATGTTCTGGTCGGCCTTCTGCACCTGGAGGTTGTTGCTCAGCTCGGGCACGACCGCGCTCACGTAGCGCGCGTTGTTGGCGAGCGCGGTGTCGTCGTCCATGGTGAGGCTCACGCGGTTGCCGCTCGCGACGCCGCGCATGAAGCTCTGCCCCGGGTACAGGCTCAGCAGCGTCGGCCCGAGCGCCTGAATGCGGTCCTGCACGGACTTCTGCGCCCCCGAGCCCAGCGCGATCATCGTAATCACCGCGCCCACCCCAATGATGATGCCCAGCATGGTGAGCAGCGAGCGGAGCTTGTTGGCCCGCAGCGCCTCGAGCGCGACTTTGACGATCTCGCCCAGGAGCATCGCTACCTCGGCGCCCCGCTCGTGAGCACGAGCACAGTGTCTTTCTCCGCCAGGCCCGTCGTCACCTCGATGTAATCTTGATCGGTGAGCCCGGTGCCGATCGACACGGGCACGATCCTACCGCCTCGCAGCGCGAACACGATGTAGCTCGGGCCGGGCGTCGCGGCCGGCGTGGGCGCGGCGACGGCCCGCCGCCCGCCGCTGCGCCGCACCTCGGCGGCGTGCAGCTTGCCGCCGTCCTGCGGCGTATCGGCGCTGGCGTGCGGCGCGTCCGCGGGGGCCGCCAGCTGCCGTGCGACCGCCAATGAATCGAGGCCGAGCACGCTCGCCGCGGACGCGACGTCCTTGGGCGTGCGCAACGCGGCGTTCGGCACCGCGAGCACGCCCTGACGCTCCCCGACGTGAATCTCGACTTCGGTGTTCATCCCGGGCTTGAGGAGATGCTCGGGGTTGGGGATGTCCACCTCGACCGGGAACATGGTGACGTTCTGGCTCACCTGCGCCTGCGGCTCGATCTTCAAGACCGTGCCGTCGAAGGTGCGGTGGGGGAAGGCGTCCACGCTGATCGTCACCGGCAGCCTCGGCTGCACCTTGCCGACGTCGGTTTCGTCCACCAGGGCGGAGACCTGCACCGTGTCGAGGTTCGCCATCTTGAGGATGACGGTGCCGCCCCCCACGTCGTTGGTCGGGCTCGAAATCACCGTGCCGAGCACGGCGTCCAGCTCGAGCACGGTGCCGCTGATCGGTGCCCGGACGTGCGTGTCCTGCATGGCGTCCTTGGCGGTCTGGAGGTTCGCCTGCGCCGTGGCGACCGCGGCTTGCGCCGTAGCCGCCCCGAGCCGGGCGGAGTCGAGTCCCGCCTGCGTGATCGACTGGCTCTGGAACAGGGCCTCGCTCCGCTTGAGCTGCGCCGTGGCGGTCTCGAGTTGAGCCTGCGCCACGCCGAGATTCGCTTCAGCCTGCGTCAGGTTGCTCTGCGGAATGCGCGGGTCGATGCGCGCCAGCAGCTGACCCGGCTTCACCTCGTCGCCGGTCTGTACCGGCTCTTCGAGGATTTCGCCGGAGGCCTTGGACTTGACGCTCAGGGTGAGGATCGGCTGGATCACGCCCGAGGCGGTGGCCGAGACGACGATGTCGCGGTGCTGCACGGCGATCTTCTGGTACGGCAGGGCGGGCTGCGCCCTACTGCAGGCGGCCAGGGCCACGGTCGACGCCGCCAGCGCGACGCGGACGAGGTGCGTCACGCGGCTCACCGCGACCCGCCGCTCTGCTGCCGCAGCCCGGGCAGCCCTCCACCGGTCACGTTCTGGAACCGCTGCTTGAACTGCTGCTGCGCCTGGACCAGCGAGGCGCTCGGCAGTACCAGCACGGTGTCCCGCTCCGTCAGTCCGCTCGTCACCTCGACGAAGTCCTGGTCGGTGAGCCCGGTCTTGATCGGCGCCACCACGAGCTTCCCGTCCCGCAGCGCGAACACGACGTAGCTCTGGTTGTTCCGGCTCTGGCGCTGCTGCCGGAACTTGGGTCTCGGCGCCCGGCCGAACACGCTGCCGAGCAGGCCGCGGTCCGCCGGCGTCGGCTCGCCACCACTGCGCATTCGCTTGAGGACCGCCTGGAACTGCTCGGGCGTCACGCCCGGCGGGAGCGTGACCGTGCGGCCGTTCGGCAGTGTGACGGTCTGCGCGCCGCCGCCCCCGCCTGCCGCGGCCGTGTCGCGCCCGGCCCGCCCGCCGCTGTCCGCGGCCTGGGCGGCGGCGAGCTGCTGTGCCACGGTGAGCGAATCGAGCCCCAGCAGGCCGGCGGCGGAGCCGACGTCGCGCGCCGTGCGGAGCGCGGCATTGGGCAC
>WNFW01004191.1_pt1 | contig 13818 bp, 10 predicted proteins | sample 5400131 | NCBI WGS metagenome assembly WNFW01 (sample SAMN13153362, study PRJNA577476) | soil metagenome | isolation source: 20 cm soil or saprolite under grassland replicate 1 | place: USA:California | collected 2016-06-15 | reverse complement strand
ACGACGAAGCCGATCGCGAGCGCAGCTGCCGACGCTGCGAAGGCGATGGTGAAACCGTTCTCGGTCGGCAGGCTCTTCGCCGCAACGGTCGCGGTGACGATCCCGGCGGTGACCTGACTGCCGATCGCGCCCCCGATCGTTCGGACGATCGTGTTCATGCCCGTCGCGACTCCGGTCTGGTGGCCGGGCACAGCCTCGACGATCAGGTTCGCCATCGAGGCGAAGGCAAAGCCGATCCCGAGGCCGCCGCCGATCCCGAGGATCGCCGAGATCAGCGCGATGCCGTGGGGGACCCTCTCGCGCGGAAACTCGTCGCGGATGATCGCGAAGGCAAGCGGGAAGATCGCGCCGCCCGCGCCCTGGATCACGCGCGCAACGAGCATTACGACGATCGAGGTCGCGAGGCCTGCGAGCACGGTGCCGGCGGCAAGGACGACCAGCACCGCCACGAGCATCCGCTTCTTGCCGAACATGTCGCCGAGGCGGCCCGCAATCGGCGTCATCACGGACGCGCTCAAAAGGTAGGCGCTGAGAATCCACGCCGCGCCCGCGGTATTCGTGTGTAAGTCGTGCTGGATCGTCAGCAAGGCGGGCGCAACGAGCGACTGCAGCAGCGAGAAGGCGACCGCCGCCACTGCCAGCAGCGCGAATGTGACGTTGTAGTGCTGCCGGTGAACCTCGATGCTGCTCACATGACTGGAGTGTTCACAATCGACCACGGTATGCGCATGTGATCCGGCCGGGACGGCAGGAGCCGCACAGGCTCTACGATGAGTCCGAGGTTCGCGACGGCCGCCTGTATCTATGCGGCGCCGAGGTGGCCTGAGGAAGTTTCGACCGGTCCCATTCGTTTAATACTCCAGAGAAGTACATGAACGAAACGAGAGAACTGATCATCATCGGCGGCGGCCCCGCCGGCTACACGGCAGCGCTCTACGCAGCGCGCGCGAATCTGAGCCCGCTCGTCATCGAGGGCTTCGCCTGGGGCGGCCAGCTGATGATCACGAGCGACGTCGAGAACTACCCCGGCTACGCCGACGGCATCCTCGGCCCGCAGATGATGCAGGACTTCCGGCGCCAGTCCGAGCGCTTCGGCGCGGAGTTCGTGACCGACGACGTCACGAAGGTCGACTTCTCGGAGCACCCGTTCCGGGTCTCGGTCGGCGACACGGACTACTTCTCCGAGAGCGTGATCGTCGCCACCGGCGCCAGCGCCCGCCAGCTCGGCCTCCAGACCGAGCGGACTTTGCAGGGCAAGGGCGTCTCCTACTGCGCCGTCTGCGACGCCGCGTTCTTCCGCGAGAAGGAGGTCGTGGTCGTCGGCGGCGGCGACTCCGCGATGGAGGAGGCGATCTTCCTGACGAAGTTCGCGTCGAAGGTCACGGTTCTCCACCGCCGAGCTGAATTTCGCGCCTCGCCGATCATGTTCGATCGCGCCCGCGCCAACGAGAAGATCGAGTTCGTGACGCCCGTCGTGGTCGAGGAAGCGCTCGGCGCTGAAGAGGGCAAGCTCACCGCTGTCCGAATCCGCAACCTCGAGACGGACGAGATCAGCGAGATCCCGGCGGATGGGCTGTTCGTCGCGATCGGCCACGATCCGACGACGAAGCTCTTCGTCGACCAGCTCGATCACGACGAGGCCGGCTACCTCGTCACCCAGCCGGGTTCCACGGCGACCAACGTCGAGGGCGTCTTTGCCGCCGGCGACGTCGTCGACCACGTCTATCGCCAGGCCGTGACCGCGGCCGGCATGGGCTCGATGGCCGCGCTCGACGCCGAGCGCTGGCTCGCCGCGCGTGATATCAGCGCAGAGCGATCGGCTCTCACAGCACCCCGGGCTTAGTCATGGCCGAGTGGATCGATCTCCTCGATCCCGGCGAGGAGGAGCTGAAGAAGTTGCTGCCCCCGCAGATCCACGAGCGCGCGCTCGAACAACTGCTCGAGCCGGCCACTCACGACGACGAGCCGCGGCCCCGGATCGAAGGTCACGATCGCTACGTCTTCGGTGTCTTCCTGCTGCCGATCGCGGTCCGCGAGGAGGACCGCGTCTTCTACCAGGAGGTCGACGTCATCGCGACCCGGGAGCGCGTCGTGACGGTACGCAAGACCCCGGAGCGCGGCTATGCCTGCGACCTCGGCCCGGCTCAGCTGTCGCACGAACAGGAAGCCGACGACCGCTCTGGCATGATCGTCTACCGCATCGTCGACCAGATCGCCGAGGACTTCCTCGATCTGGTCGATGCACTGAACGACGAGATCGACGAGCTCGAGGAGGGGATCGAGACGTGGGCCTCGACCCAGGTCCGTGGCCGAATCTCGGAGTTGCGGCACGACCTGCTCCACGTCAGAAGAACGTTGGCGCCGACGCGTGACGCGATCCGGGCGATCGTCGACCGCCGCGTCGACATCGGCGAGGGCCCGGAGGTGCTCCCCCGCGACGTCGAGCTGAACTTCGCGGACGCCTACGACAAGCTGCTCCGTGCCACGGACGGGCTCGACCTCTCTCGAGACTTGCTCGCCAGCGCACGCGATTACAGCCAGGCGAAGATCGCCAACGACCAGAACGAGGTCGTCAAGCGGCTCACGGTGATCGCATCGCTTCTGCTCGTTCCGACCTTCATCGTTGGGGTCTACGGGCAGAACTTCAATCACATCCCCGAGCTCAGCTGGGCCTTCGGTTACTGGTGGAGCTGGGGCTGGATCGTCTTCACGACCATCCTCCAGCTCGCCTTCTTCCGGTGGCTGGGCTGGATCGGCGGGGGCCAGATGCGCCGTTTGAGGGTGCCCCCGTTGCAGACGCTCGACCCGCGCTCGCTGCGAGGTAGGCGCCGACGCCCGAGCTCGACCTGAGACAAAGCCCGCTCGCTACTTTCAGCCCATGCCCTTCTTCATCTGTCCGAACTGCAGAGAACGCTCGATTGACCACGATCGCCAGGAGGGCCTGACCCGAGAGGCCGTCGCCTGCCACCGCTGCGGTTTCGGCTTTCTCTTCGAGTTGATGGACGACTACTACCCGGCTCCGGGCACGGGTTTCGTGGTCTGTGACCAGAAGAGCCGGATCCTGGCGTCCGGCCGCGGCGTCTTCGAGCTGACCGGTTACCGGGAGGACGAGCTGATGGGCCGCGAAGTGATGGACGGTCTCGACCTAACGGGCTACGAGGACGGGCGCAATCCCGCGCAGCTGGCGCTCGAATGGGGCGTGCGACGGCTCGGCGAACGGCTCGAGCTGCGTACTCGCGGTAGCCGCGGTCAGGTCGTTGCGGGCGCGCCGCTCGATCTTGGCCTGGCGCAGCTTCGAGCGGATTCGCTCCGCCCGCGCCGAGAGCGCCGCCGACTCGCCGGCGAGGGCGTCCGCGTAGACGGCGAGGTCGATCTCCCGCACGCCTCGAGCCTACGCGGGCGGGTGTGACGCGAGTCAAACCGATGTGCGCCGTTCGAGCGGAAACGCCGTGTGACGTCGCCAGCCGCCGGCTGTGTCCTCGACCAGCCAGGCACGCTCGACCCGCGACTTCACCGGCAGCTGCGCTTCCAGCTCTCGCTCAGCTGCCGCCAGGACCTCGTCGTCGCCCTGCGCGACGGTGATGTGCGGGACGATCTCGGCGAACTCGCCGGCGTAGGGCGGGAAATCGGGGAACGCGTTCACCAAGGCCTCCGTGATCACCACGAAGGTCTCGGCGGGTTCCGGCCGGAGGTAGAGGAGCCCCGGGAATCGCGCCCGTCGTCGACCTCCGAGCTGTCTGCGAACGGGAAGATCAAAGTCACGTGTGGCGGCATCCCGCGTAGCCCGTCGCCCGTGTAGCGCCGGCGCCAAGCGCCGAGCAGCGGCTCCAGCTCAGGGAAAAGGGCGACGAGCGCGGTGGCGGACAACGTAAGGAGGGTCCTAGACCCGGCTCGAGGGGCAGAGGTCGTTGACGACGCAGTCCTCGCAGCGGGGCGCGCGGGCGATGCAGACACGGCGTCCGTGCCAGATCAGCAGGTGCGGGAAGAGCCCCCAGTACTCGCGCGGGACGAGCCGCTGCAGATCGCGCTCGATCTTGACCGGGTCCTCCTGCCTTGTCAGCCCCAAGCGCTGGGACAGCCGGCGCACATGCGTGTCGACGACGATCCCTTGCGGATCGCCGAGCTCCGCCGCGACCACGTTCGCCGTCTTCCGCGCAACGCCGGGCAGGCGTGTGAGGTCGTCGAGCCTGCGCGGCACGCGGCCGTCGAACTCCTCGAGCAGCATTGCCATCGTCGCTCGCAGCGCCCTCGCCTTCTGGCGGTAGAAGCCGGTCGCGTAGATGTCGCGCTCGAGCTCCTCCGGCGGGACGGCCAGGTAATCCTCCGGCCGCTTGTACTTCTCGAACAACCGCTCGGTGACGCGATTGACGTTCACGTCGGTCGTCTGCGCCGAGAGCATCACCGAGACGAGCAGCTCGAGCTCGTTCCGGTAGTGGAGCGCGATTTTCGCGTCGGGATGGTCGGCCGCGAGCCGCTCGATGATCGGCACGATCCGCGCCCGCTTCGGGCCGACGCGGCGCCGCGCCTCGTGGACGTAGCTCCGCGGCACGCCTACTAGCCGACTGCGACCTCGGCCGGGATCTCCGGATGCTGCCGCAGCCGCGGCCCCGCGCAGACGACGTCGAGAACCGGACAGCCGGAGCAGATGAACTCGCTCGGCGTCGGCTTGAACACGCCCTCCTGGATCCTCGCGATCGCCTCCGAAAGCTCCGCTTCGAGCCCGGGCAGCTCGGAGCGGACGAAGCTCGTAGTCACGGCGGGGTCGGGCCGCTCGAGAAACTGGTAGACGACTTCGACCTCCTCGGCGCCGGCGCGGAAGCAGGCCAGGGCGTAGACGAGCCGCTGCAGGTGGTAGTCGCGCTCGATCACCTCTTCCGGCGTGGCGTCCTCGAGCACGTTCGTCTTGTAGTCGACGACCACCGCGCGAGGCCCGTCGAGGTGGAGAACGTCGAGGCGGCCGTGGAGGAGAACTCGGTCGTGCTCGAAGGCGAACGGCCGCTCAGGCGCCGCCCCCTCGAGCGCGGCGATACGGGTGGCCAACTCCGAGTCGCAATACGCGCGAACGAGCCCGGCGATCCGCTCCAGCTCCTCGTCGGTCGCGGCCGGATAACGCGCGCGCACCGCTTCGGCGAGCTCATGCGGCTCGGGCGGCCGTGGGTCGCGGAGGTCAAGCGCCTCGAGCAGGAAGTGGACGCTGTCCCCGATCTCTGTGGCCGCCAGGCCCTCGTGTCCTGGGACCGAACCTGACGCCTGCGCCTCGCGCATGCCGGCGACACGCTCAGCGTAGTAGCGATATGAGCACGATTCGAACAGCGCGAGCGCGCTGTACGAGAGCGTGCGGACCCGGTGCAGCGGCGGCTCCGGCACCTGCTCGAGAGGCGGGAGTTTCGGTGCGGTCACCAGCGCCGAGCCGTCGGAACCGTTCGGCTCGAACAGCGCCAGCTGGGCGGGCTCGGCGGCCGGCTCGGGTAATGGCTCGAGGGCGGGCTCAGCCTCGAAGCGGCCGAGGCGCAGCAGGATTCGCGCCCCCTCGCGCTCGAGCTCGACCGGGCCGTCAGCGAGATCGTCGAACGCCGGGATCTCGAGCCGGCCGAGCACCCAGCCGATCGGCGTCCGCTCGTCGGCCCCTTTTTCCGGATCGATCGAGCCGGCGACGATCAGCCTGTCGACGGCGCGGGTCATCGCGACGTAGTAGAGGCGACGCCGTTCTGCCTCCGCCTCCTCCCGGCTGGCCGCGCGCACCTCCTCGTACGCCGTCGTGGGCTTGCGGACTCCGGTCGCGGGATCGGCGACGCGGAAGCCGAACCGTCCGTCCGGCAGGGCGAGGATCTCGTCGGCACCCGGCGCCGCGCGGTCACGGCCTGCGTCGGCGACGACCACGACCTTGAACTCGAGCCCCTTGGCGGCGTGGATCGTCAGCAGCCGGATCACGTCGGCGTCCTCCTCCTCGGCCACTGCCTCGAGCTCCTTCGCCCCGGCCTCGCCCTGCTCGCGGACGAAGCGGACGAAGCCCTCGATGTCGGCGCCGCGCAGCTCCTCGTACGAGCGCGCTAGGCGCGCGAGCTTGCGCAGGTTCGCGTAGCGGCGGCGTCCATCCCACTGCGCGAGCACGGCGAGGTCGTAGTCGTGCGCGGCGACGATCTCCTCGCAGAGCCGCTCGAGCGAGAGGGTCCGCGAGGCGGCGACGAGCCGCTCGAAGCGCTGCCGGAAGGCCTGGAAGAGACGGGCGTCGCGCGGATCGAGCCCCTCTGGAAGCGCTCGCTCGAGGCCCTTGAAGAGCGGCCGCTTGGACGCCGCACGCCGCAGCAGCACAAGTGCGTCGTTCGAGACGCCGACCAGCGGCGATGCGAGCACGGTGACGAGCGCCTCGTCGTCGTAGCGGTTGTGCAGCAGCCGCAGGTAGGCGAGCAGGTCGGCGACCTGCTGCTGGCCGAAGTAGCCGCGGCCGGTCGTGCGATAGGTCGGCAGGCCGAGCTCGCGCAGTTCCTGCTCGTACCACTCGGCGTCCGTCCCGGCGGCGAAGAGGAGCACGATCTCGCCCGGCTTCGCGGCGCCGGTGTCGACGAGCTCTTTGACCCGGCGCGCGACCGAGCGCGCCTCGCCGCGGCGCCAGTGCGTCCCCGTGCCGGTGTAGCTTGCTTTGTCGGTCACGAGTAGCTCGACCGGCGTGCCGAAGACCGGATCGGGGAAGTCGCCCGACGCCGCGAGCGGCTGGAACTCATCGCCGAAATCGGAGCCGAAGAGGTGGTTGACCGCGGCGAGGACCTCCGGGCGCGAGCGGTAGTTCAGCGTCAGCGGCAGCACGGAGCCGGCCTCCTCGCGCCGCTCGCGGAAGACGTTGACGTCGGCGTGCCGGAAACCGTAGATCGACTGAAACTCGTCGCCGACGAAGAACAGCTCGTCCCCGGCGATCAGGTCGATCACATCGCATTGGAGGCGGTTCGTGTCCTGGAACTCGTCAACCATCACCGCGCGGAAGCGCCACGCCTCCTTCTGCCGGATCTCGTCGTGCTCGCGTAGCAGGTCGCGCGCGGTCAGCTGCAGGTCCTCGAAGTCGACGCCCGACTCGCGCTCCTTCCCGCCGGCATACGCCCGTGCGAAGCCCTCGAGCAGATCCTGGAGCAGGTCGCGGTCGCGGGTCGCCAGCTCGTCGAGGGCCGCCTGCTCGACCGCCTTGCGGGCCGCCTCGTAGCTCGCGAACCGCTCTCGCTGGCCACCTCGCGTGGCGAACTCGGAGAGGTCGAGGAGGTCCTCTGCCTGCCGGTCACGCTCGAGCACCTCCAGCATCCGCGCGGCCTGGGCGCGCTGCTCCTCGTTGCCCTCCTCGTCGACGAGGCAGCGCGCCGCCTCGCGCAGCGCCTCGACGCGCTGCGCCGAAGCCGGGCCTTCGCCGAGTCGCAGCTCGAGCGGCCGGCCGGCGGCCCGCAGCGTCTCGTAGACGCCTGTCAGCATGCGCCGCAGTCCGCCGGCGCCGTAGGTGGCGAGCAGGCGGAGGCGCCGCGGATCGTCGCCGGAGCAGAACTCGTCCAGCGCCTGCTCGAACGCCTCGCCGCGGAGCACGCGCGCCTGGCTGTCGTCGAGCACCCGGAAGCGAGGGTCGAGCCCGGCCGCGAACGGATACGCCTTCAGCAGCCGGTGACAGAAGCCGTGAATCGTCGAGATCCAGGCGCCGTCAAGCTCGCGCGCGAGGTCATCGCGGCCGCGGTCGAGCAGCTCCCGCCGGATCCGCCCACGGAGCTCGCCCGCCGCGCGCTCCGTGTACGTGATCACGAGCACGGAGCCGACATCAACGCCCTCGTCGCAGACAGCGTTCGCGAACCGCTCGACGAGGACGAGCGTCTTCCCCGTGCCCGCGCCGGCCGAGACGAAGACGTGGCCTCGCGCTTCGATTGCCGCGCGCTGTTGCGTGTTCGGTTCCCTCATGCCCGCCTGATCCGGCACATCCGCCAGAGCTCGCACCAGGGCGGGCAATCGCCGCCCTTGGGGTCGTGTTGCACGTCGCCTGTTCGGATCCGCTCGACGAAGCCTCGCGCGAGCTCCTGTGCCCGGTCGACCTGACCCCAGAACGCCTCCTCGTCGAGGTAGTCGTTGCGCGAGAACCCGGGAACGCCGTCCTCCTTCGCCTCAGCGCGCAGCAGCCCGCGGGCGTCGCGCTTACCGGAGAGCGCCCGGTAGATCCCGCCGAGCGGCTCGACGCCGACGAGGTCGCGAAGCACGAGCATGTAGAGCGGGATCTGCAGCTTCAGCTCGGACTCGATCTGCACCGCCGAATGAGCGGTCTTGCCCGACTTGTAGTCCTGAACGATCCCGCGGGCACTGAACGGGTCGAGATCGATGCGGTCGATCTTTCCGGAGAGCGTGAAGGTGCCGAGATCGAGTCCTCGCTGAAGCTCCTGCGGCGAGCGCTCCGAGCCGAACGAAACCTCGAAGCGGCGCGGGACCAGCTGCAGCTCAGAGGCGGCTTCGTCCCGGAGGAACGCCTCCAGGTCGCGCAGCAGGCCCTGCTCGAGCTCACGCCGCTGCAGGTCGGTCAGCTCCATCCGAACGCCGGCCATCGCCTCGCCGAGACACTCGCGCATGAAGTCGAGCGCATCGTCGAGCTGGTCGGGCCCGAGCTTCTCGACGCCGAGCCGCTTGGGGACGCCAGCGAAGAACTTGTGCAGCGCGCTATGGGCGACCTGGCCGCGCAGACGGGGATCGACGACCTGGTCGATCGTGCGCGGGCCGATCAGCCGGTCGACGAACCAGATCGAAGAGCAGTCGGCAAACGTCTCCAGCTCGGTGACGCCGAAGTTCGTCTTCTTGCGTAATTCCTCCAGCACGAGCGGATGCGTGAGGCGGGTCGGCCGTTCGAAGGCCCGCAGCGCACGGTTGAGCTGGCGTTCCCAGCCGTTCGCCTGGGCCAGAGCATGCGCGGCCTGCTCGTCGACGGGGACGAGCGAGGCGAGCGCGCGCAGGCGCTCTCGGTCGGTCGGAGCCTGCTCGACCGGCCAGGTGAGGGCGGAGAGCGGCCGTCGCGTCGTCGCTCGGCGCACGTCGTCTTCTGCAAAAAGGCCGCGCACCTCGTCCCAGAAGGGGCTCGGTTCGCGCGGCCCACCCTCGTCGTTCGCCGCCTCGCGGACGAGATAGAGCCGCCGCGTGGCCCGCGTGCAGGCCGTGTAGAAGAGGTAGCGGTCGCGCTCGACCGGGTCCGGTCTCGCCAGCCGCGACCGGCGCAGGCGCGAGTCGAGCTCGCGCGCCGTTTCCTCGTCGAGGAACGGCGAGCCCTCGCCGCGGCGCGGCAGCGTGCCCTCTTCGAGGCCGAGCACGAAGACGATCTCGTAGCGCCGCGTGCGGGCGCGCAGAAGGTCGACGACGTCGACCCGCCCCGCCTCTCCAGCGCCGGCAGCGCGAACCTGGGCGCGTTCGAGCGAGGCCACGATCTCGTCAGGAGTCAGCGACCCGCCGAGCGCGAGCCAGCCCTCGAGCTCGCCGACCAGCCGATTGAGGGCCTCGAACGCCCGCAGATCCTGGCGCGATTCCTCGCCGACCGGGGGCGACTCGAGTCCGTGGGCGGCACGGAGCATGAAGCGAGCAAGGTCGAGCAGAGCGGCGAGCGGCGTCTGAGCCTTGCGGAGGAGCTCGAGCGGCGGCAGCGGGTGGCCGTCCCGGAGCCGCATCGTCTCCTCCTCGGTGCGCTCGCCCGTCTCGACGGCGCGGCCCCGGAGCCGGCCCTCGATCCAGTCGACGCTCGCTCGGGCGAGGCCCGAATAGGGCGAGCGGAGGAAACCGTACAGCTGACCGCGCCCGCCGCCCTGCCAGGCAAACCGGAGCAACGACAGCAGGGCGCGCCCGAGCTCGGTCTGGTCGAATCGGATCTGCCCCTCGATCGCGTAGGGCACGCCGAGGGAGCCGAGCGCGGTCTCGAGCGGTGCCCGATACCGCTCGACGCGGGGGCAGACGAGGGCAATCTCCTCCGGGCGCGTGTCCGCGCGGATCAGCGTCAGCAGCTCCTCGGCGACGCGCTCGAGCGTCCCACGGCGGCCGGCGCCTTCGAAGAAGCGAAGCGCGCCGTCGATTTCCGGGGCTTCGGCGCTCGATGTCGCGGAGAACAGCCCTCGCTCAAGGTGCGCGAGGGCAGGTGGGCGCACATCGGGTCGAGGCGCCAGCTCCTCGATCCGCGGCCGCGCGAGCTCAGACAGGTCGGCCGCCGTGCGCTCGAGCGAAGCGAAGGCGGGGCGGCCAGGCTCGTAGGGAAGCGAGACCGTCACGTCGGCCCGGCCGGCGAGCGCCTCGAGCAGCGCCCACTGCGCGCCGGTCAGGTCCTCGAAGCCGTAAGCGAAGACGGGCCGCCCCTCCCAGGCCGCCAGCTCGCCGCCAACCCTTTCGGCGGCCGCGCGGCGCTGGAGGTCGCGGTCCCAGAGGCCCAGCCGGTCGAGCTCGGCCCGGTACTCGCCGTAGAGCCCGGCGAGATCTCCCTCGAGCTCGGCCGGCTCGACGAGCCCCGACTCGAGCTCGCCCAGTGTCGACGACAGCGCTTCGGCGAAACCGGCGAAACGCGCCGAGCGAGTCCACCCGTTCAGCCGCGCATGCGAAAGTGCCCTGCGGACGATCAGCGCCCGCTGCGCGTCGGTTGCGACGGGTCGATGCTCTCCCCCGTCCCTGGCGAGCCGACGAAACAGGTCGTCGAACGTGCCGATCTGACCCCCCAGCAACGCCCCACTGGAGGCGAGGAGCTCGCGCTCGACCCGATCGACGTCCGACCGGTTCGGCACGATCAGGAAGGGTTCGCGCGCGATTGCGTCCCGATAACGCTCGAGCAGAAGGGCGACTTTGCCCGCGTTCGCGGGTCCGGCCAGCAGGGTCAGGGCCATCGGCCCATCCTAGTCCCGCCGCCAGACGGGATTTCTTACCGTTTTGTGCTTAGAGCAGAGAGTCTATGACCGCTCTACGCGGCGACGGACTTGGGCCGCCGTCCGCGCCTCGCTGCCGCGTGACCGGGCAGCCCGCCGGCGCAGTTGTCGCAGAGATCGGCCTGCTTCGAACCGCGACGCGCATCGGAATAGTTGATTCGCATCGACGCGCCTTTACCCTCATCGATTTCGTTGCCACAGTTGTCACAGACGAGCACCGTCTTGCGAGCCATGATTCGTCCTCCTTTTTCGATCGGGGAAGTGATGAGCCGAGCCGAGATCCGACTTCGATTCTACGCAGCTTTACGAGCCCGGCGTATTCGCCACGAACGCAGCAAGCTGACAAGCGCTTGCTCCTCGGGATTCAGACCCGTCTCGCGCGCCCTGACGACGCGCAAATGGCGCGGCCGGAAATCATCGATCGTTCGCCCGTCCAGATACTGCTCGACGACGGCGGGACTGACGTAGGAAGCGCGCGCAACCGCCGGCGTATTGCCGAGCCGCTCGCCGACGGTTCTCATCACTGCCGCGACCGTGCGCTTGGCCTCCGTCGCAGTCTCCGCAGGCGGGCGCTCCGCAAACGCGACCGCCGCGACCAGCGTGCCGCCCCAGGTACGGAAATCCTTGGCTGTGAATTCCTCGCCCATGAACTCGGCGATGTAGTCATTCAGCCTGCGCGCGGTGAGGTTGTAGATCTCATCCGCCAGCCGGTAGCGGAACAGCCGTGAGCCGCGTGTGTCGAGGAGCTCGCGCATCGCCTCCGCGAGCTCCGTGTCGACCACCGCCGTCCGCACCCAGATGCGGTGCTTGGCTCGAAAGCGAAAGGCGATTCGACTGCCTCGAACTCTAACGTGGCTCTTGCGGAGTGTTGTGATTCCAAAGGTCTTGTGCGCCTTCACGTAGCGGTCGTCACCGACCCGAAACCAGCCGAGATTGATCAGCCGCACCGCGACAGCACAGGTCCATTCCGGAGACATCGGCTCGAGCTCCATGTGTTTCGACATCGCCTCGCGAAATGCGGGCAGCGCGTCGGCGAAACGCACGAGCTTGTGGAACTTCGCCTCTTCCTGGGCGGCGCGGTAATCCTCGTGGTAGAGGTACTGGCGGCGACCGGCGGCATCGACGCCTGTGGCCTGGAGCTTCGCGGTCGGCCTGGGCGAGATCCAGACCTCTTTCCAGGCGGGCGGAATCGCGAGCTCGTGGATCCGCTCGAGCTTCGCCGGGTCGGTGATTCGCTTGCCGCGCCCATCGAGATAGCGGAAATGACGCCGCGACCCGACCCGTGTCCACCCTCCGTTCCTCGCCACGGAGGCCGTGATGCCCTCGCGAGCGCGCCGTAATCCCACCACTACACTCCGGCGCCATGGACGCGAAGCGAATCGTGGTGCTCGAAGGCGACGAGACCGGGCAGGAGTTGCTCGAGCAGTCGCTGCGAGTGCTCACGCCGGACGTGATCGGCCTCGAGCTCGAGCTCCCGCGCTTCGACCTCTCGCTGGAGTCGCGGCGGGCAACGAGGAACGCGGTCGTCTATGACGCGGCCGCGGCGCTCCAGGAGGCCGGGCTGGGGCTGAAGGCGGCCACGATCACCCCCGAGGGAGCCGACGACGTCGGCTCGCCGAACCGGATCCTCCGTGAGGAGATCGACGGCACCGTGATCGTCCGCACCGGCCGGCGGATTCCCGGGGTCGTCCCGCTCGGCGGCGTCCATGCGCCGATCTCGGTCGTGAGGATGGCGGTCGGCGGCGCCTACGGCGCGAAGGAGTGGCGCGAAGGCGAAGGCGACGAGGAGGCGGCGTTCCGGACCGAGCGGATCGAGCGCTCGGTCTGCCGCGCGGTCGCCGAGTTCGGCTTCCAGCTCGCCGAGCGCACGGGCGCGAAGGTCTTTGGCGGGCCGAAGTACACCGTCAGCCCCGTCTACGAAGGGATGCTGAAGGAGGAGATGGACGCCGCGGCCGAGCGCCATTCCGCCGTTGCCTATGAGCCACAGTTGATCGACGCGACCTTCGCGTTGCTGCTGTCGACGAGCGGCGATCCGCTCGTGATCCCGTCGCTGAACCGGGACGGGGACATCCTCTCCGACCTGGTGCTGCCTTTGTTCGGCTCGATCGCCGGCTCGGAGTCGCTGTTGATCGCCCTCGACGAGAAGCTGATGCCGCGAACGGTGATGGCCGAAGCCGCGCACGGGACGGCGCCCTCGCTCCGCGGCAAGGACGTGGCAAACCCGATGGCGATGATCCTCGCGGGCGCCGCGCTGCTCGGCTACGGCGACGAGGAGACCCAGCAGGCCGGCCGCGCGATCCGCGAGGCGTGCCTCGAAGCGGTCGCCGACGGCATCCGCACCGCCGACCTCGGCGGCTACGCCGGCACGAGCGAGTTCACGGACGAGGTGATTCGCCGCACCCGCCAGAAGCTCGAGGTCTGGTCAACGCTCTAGAGCGAGCTAGTAACAGACTGTTGCTTACTCGGGCGGCTGCAAACCTCGAGCGTGCCTCGGTTCAACCGCAAATATCCTTGTAACAGTCTGTTACTTGGCTTCGGCGACGGCACGCCTGAACGCGTCGAGATGGCCCTGGCTGAAGAGGACGAAACGGACGAGCTCGACCGGTGGGCGCTGCGCTTCCCGCGCGGCCGCTACTGCGACCGGGGCGGCCAGCTCGACCGGATAGCCGTAGACGCCCGTCGAGATCGCCGGGAACGCGATGCTCGTGCAACCGAGCTCCGCGGCCACCTCGAGGGCTCGGCGGTGGCACGACGCCAGGAGCTCCGCCTCGCCGGCTTCGCCTCCGAGCCAGACGGGGCCGACGGTGTGGATCACGTAACGGGCGGGCAACCGGCCGGCCGTCGTCGCCTTGGCGTCGCCGGTGTCGCAGCCGGCCAGTTGCCGACACTCGGCGACGATCTCCGGACCGCCGGCCCGGTGAATCGC
>WNFW01002633.1_pt1 | contig 13824 bp, 13 predicted proteins | sample 5400131 | NCBI WGS metagenome assembly WNFW01 (sample SAMN13153362, study PRJNA577476) | soil metagenome | isolation source: 20 cm soil or saprolite under grassland replicate 1 | place: USA:California | collected 2016-06-15 | reverse complement strand
TGTTCTGGAGCTTCCTGCTGGCCGTTTATGTTTTATCCGTATTGATCACCTACCGGAACAAGAATGGCGAGTTGATGCCGTACGTCGGGGTGGTGATGGCCGGCGTGCAGATTTTCTTCCTGACGCTGAATAACTTCGTTGCCAGCCCATTCAAAGCGTTGGCGTTGCCGGGAGCGGATGGGGTGATGAACTACGTTGCGCGGGCCGACGGCAGCGGATTGAATCCGCTGCTGCAATACCCGGAAATGGTGATCCACCCGCCGAATCTGTATTCGGGATACACCGGGTTCACGATTCCGTTCGCTTTTGCGCTGGGCGCGCTCCTGGCCCGCTACCCAGGCGAGAAATGGATTCATTTGACGCGCAAGTGGACCATGATTGCGTGGATGTTTCAGTCCATGGGAATCTTACTGGGCGCCCACTGGGCTTACGCGGTGCTTGGCTGGGGCGGTTACTGGGGCTGGGATCCGGTTGAGAACGCGTCGTTCTTGCCGTGGCTGACGGGCACGGCGTTCCTGCACTCCGTGATGATGCAAGAGAAGCGCGGGATGATGAAGGTCTGGAATGTGTGGCTGGTGTTTTGCACTTTCCTGCTCTGTATCCTCGGGACGTTTCTGACGCGCAGCGGCATCGTTAGCTCGGTGCATGCCTTCGCGCAATCCAGCATTGGCAGCTGGTTCGTGGGCTTTCTGGTGGTTATCATTGCGGTGTGCTTCGGGGCGTATTTGAAGAATCGCGACTACCTGAAGAGCGAGAATCAACTGGATTCGATCGTTTCGCGCGAATCGAGCTTCCTGTTCAACAATCTGATCCTTCTGGTGTCCTGCGTGGCGATTCTTTCGGGCACGCTCTTTCCGGTTTTTTCCGAGTGGATTACCGGCGACCGCATCAGCGTGGGCGCTCCGTTCTTTAATAAGGTGAATATCCCCACCGGGCTGCTGCTCCTGTTTCTGACGGGAGTGGGGCCGCTGCTGGCGTGGCGGAAGACCTCGACGGAAAGCCTGAAGCGGAATTTTGGCTGGCCGCTGGGAATTGGGCTGGCTGCAGGCGTGGTCGCGCTGATTTTCGGCTTCCGGGAAATCTATTCGTGGGTTTGCCTGATTCTGTGCGTGTTTGTCGCGTCGACGGTGGGGCTGGAGTTCTATCGCGGCGCGAAAGTGATTCGCGCGCGATCGGGCGCTTCGTATTTGGCATCCGCGGTGGACCTCACGATGCGCAATACGCGGCGTTACGGCGGCTATATCGTTCATATGGGGATGGTGTTCGTCTTTATCGGGTTGGCCGGCACGGCGTTTAACCGCGATCTGCAAAAAGATATGCGGCCGGGCCAAACGATGCAGATCGGGACATACACATTGCTGCTGCAAGGCTTCGACACCAAGCCGGAGAAAAATTACACCGCGCAACGGATGAATGTCGAAGTGCTGCGTGACAACAAGCCGGTCATGATGCTTTATCCGGAAAAACGGCACTTCTCGACGAATGAGCAGAACGGCACCATGGTGGCGATCTATTCGACACTCAAGGAAGATTTGTACGTGGTCTATGCGGGAGATAGTCCGGATACGCAACTGCCGGTGCTGCATGCCTATCTAAATCCGTTAGTGAAGTGGATCTGGCTGGGGGGAGCGGTGGTGGTCCTTGGAACGCTGGTGGCGATGTTGCCGAATCGCCGTGCCGTGCTGGTGCTCGCGGGCGCCCAGCAGCCGGCGGCGCAGCCACTGACGCATGGACTTGCCCCGTCTGTTACATTGCGAGAGGGCCATGACTAGAGTCCGCCAATACGCCGCGGTTTTCGTCATTCTGTTGCTAGCGACCTTGCCGCTTACCATCACGCCCGCTGGTGCGCAACAGACCGACCACGCCAAGCAGCTTGGAGGCAAGCTGATCTGCGGCGTGGGCACAACGATTTGCAATTGCAAACAAATCCTGACGCAGTGCAACCACGTTGGATGCATGAACTCCGGCATGATGCTGAAGACTCTGGACGAGAAAGTGGCTAAGGGTGATCCCGACGAAAACATCCTGCAGAGTTTCGTGCAGGAATTCGGTACGGCAGTTCTTTCCGAGCCGCCCAAAAGCGGCTTCACTTTGATCGCTTGGATACTTCCGAGCTTTTATTTGCTATTGGGAACTGGCTTGGTGATTTTTGTGATTTCACGCTGGCGAAAGCGCCCGGCTCACGTAGCCTCGCTCGCTGGAGGCGCCCCAGGCATTTCCGCCGAATTGTTAGAGCGTGCCAGGGCGCAGGCTTCGCGCGAGACTCAGGACTAAATGATGCCTGCACTTTATACATCCGCGCTATTTGTAATCGGCTCCGGGGATTGGGCGGTGCTGGGCGCATGCTTGGCCCTGGCTGTCGCCGTCATGCTTTTCGTATTTTATATTCAGCCGGATGCTTCGGATCTTGCCCCGCACCGGACAAAGCTAGATCAATTGCTGGAGCGTCGCGACGCCCTCTACGACAATCTGCGCGACCTGCGTTTTGAGTATCGTTCCGGAAAATACTCGGAAGGTGACTTCGAAGCGATGAAGACGGCACTCGAGAATGAGGCGGCACTGGTGCTCGCGGAGATCGATCAGGTGACGGATGCGCAAGTGCGGCGGCCGCGCGGGACGCGCCCGGCTGACGGGAGCGCACAATGAGGCCCCGCTACGCCGCACGTCTGGCTCTGCTCGGCGCACTCGTTCTGGCTCCTCTGGCGATAGCTGAGGCCGGGACCGTTCGCGGAACGGTGATGAACGGCACGAGCGGCAAAGCAGCCGCGGGAATCGAGCTCATCCTGATCCAGCTTCAGGGAGGGATGCAGGAAGTAGCGCATGCGAAGAGCGGCGCGGAGGGTGAATTCACCTTCGACCATCCCGGACTCGGTGCGCAGCCGATGCTGGTCCGCGCGGTGTATCACGGCGTTAATTTCAACCACGCCGTGCCGCCGGGCACGACTACCGCGCAGGTGGATATTTATGAGCCTTCCAAGGACGCGAAGACCATCAACGTGCCTTCGCACGTGGTGATCTTTCAGCCCAACGGCGAGACGCTGAACGTCGGCGAAGAATACCAGATAGAGAACAAGTCTCAACCGCCGGTAGCTTACTTCCGGAGCGACGGCACTTTTGATTTCGCATTGCCGGAAAAGGGCCAGCTTCAACAAGTGGCCGCTGCCGGGCCGGCGGGAATGCCGGTCGTGCAAGTTCCGATCAACAAGAAAAATAATCATTACTCGGTTGCGTTCGCGTTCCGGCCGGGTGATAACTCGGTGCGGTATTCCTACGAGCTGCCGTATCCGGGAAACACCGCGACGGTAAAGATTCCTACGATTTATCCGGGCGGGCGGTTGGTGGTTGTTGCGCCACCCAGTGTACAGATTAGCGGCGACGGTTTGACTCCGGGCGGGCAAGAACAGGGCATGAATCTCTACGGCCGTCAGGATGTTCCAGCGGGCACGATTGTGGCCGTGAGCGTTTCCGGAACGGCGCCTGCCCCGGCGGACGCGAATGCCGGGGCGGAGCAAGGTCCGCAAGGCAGAGATGCACAACAAGGCGGAGGCGAAGGGTCCGGCGCAGGTATCCAGCAGGTTCCCGGGCGGCTGGACGTTTTGAAATGGCCATTGATTGCTGGATTTGTTTGTATTTTTGCGTTGGTTGCGATTCTGCTTGCGCGCAAGCCCGTTGTGGCGGTAGCCGGACCGGCGGCGGTAGCGGAAGATGTTCCGGCGGCAAAACAGAAGAAACCGAAATCGAAGGCGCCGTCTGCGCCGAGTGCGCCTGTGGTTCCCACAAATGGGGCCGCGAGTCTTGCGGAAGTCGATGCGGCCATCGGCACAAGCCTTGATGGTCTGAAGGAACGGCTGTTCCGGCTCGAGCTGCGCCGTCAAGCAGGCACCATCTCTGAAGACGAATATGCACGGGAACGCGCGCGCGCGGAAAAAGTATTACGCGATCTCGTGCGAGGCTGAGCGTTGAAGACTAGGAGCGATTTGCCAACCTCCGAGGTCGTCCGGTGACGTCGACGGTTTTTTCTCCCACAGGAATTCGCTTCGAAAACATCGACAAACGGTATGGCGGGCTTTACGCGCTGCGCCGGGTTTCGCTGGAAATCTCCGCGGGCGAATGCGTGGTATTCGCCGGGCGGAACGGTTCCGGCAAGACCACGCTTTTGCGAATCGCGGCGCGCCTCGCGCGTCCGTCGTCAGGCGCCGTGAGCTTCCTGAACGGCGGGGAAGACCGAGGCGGGACGCTGCCGCCGGCCGGTTTTGTGGCGCACGCCACGATGGTCTATGACGAGCTGACAGCGGAAGAGAATCTGCTGCTCTTCGCACGGTTGCAGGGAATCGCGGAGCCCGCCGCGCGCGCCGAGATGCTGCTTCGGGAGGTGGGCCTGGCGGAGCGCCGGAACTCCCTGGTGCGCACGTTTTCTCGCGGGATGCGCCAACGCGTCGCCATTGCACGGGCGCTGCTGAACGAACCCGCCGTGGTTCTCCTCGACGAGCCAACGACTGGGCTTGATACAGAGGGGGCGAGCTGGTTTGCGCAGACACTGCGTCAGTTGAGAGATTCGGGCCGCACGATCTTGATGAGCCTGCACGGCGAGTCGGAAGTCTCCACGCTGGCCACGCGCGCTCTCCGGCTGGATGCGGGGGCGGTGGTGGCCGACACGCTAACCGGCGCGAACTTTCGCTCGATTCTCGCCTTTGCGAACGCGTGAATGGCGCTGCTCTCCAATACGGCGGTCCTGCTTGACAAGGAACTTCGCACCGAGTTCCGCTCGCGCGAACTACTGACAACTACTACCGTTTTTGTTCTGATCGTCATAGTGCTCTTCAGCTTTTCCTTCGATCCGACTTCGGAGGAGTCGCGGCGGTTCGGCGCAGGTCTTCTTTGGCTGGCGTTTCTCTTCGCTGCGTCTTTGATGTTGCAGCCGTGTTTTCTCCGCGAACAAAGCAACGACACACTCAGCGCGCTGCGTCTTTCGGTCTCCGATCCTTTCGCTATCTTTCTAGCGAAGCTCGTTGCTAACACCCTGTTTCTTCTCCTTACGGAACTTTTGCTGCTGCCGGTCTTCGCGGTGCTGTACAACGTGTCGGTCTTACCGATGCTTCATTGGCTCGTTCTAGTGTTTTTCCTGGGAAGTCTAGGGGTTTCGATTACAGGCACAGCTCTCTCCGCCATCTCTGCGCAAGCCCGAATGCGTGAACTCCTTTTGCCACTGCTTCTGCTTCCTCTCCTGACACCCATTCTGGTGGCCAGCACCGAAGTAACGGCAGCCCTATTCGACCGCTCACCATACGTTCAATGGAAAGGAGTAGGCTTCCTAGCGGTTTTCGATCTGGCGTTTTTGACGATCCTGTGGCTTTTGGGTGAATATCTGCTGGAGGAATAAGCGTCATGAAGAAGAGTGTTCTAGCTGCCATGGTTGTGGTTCTGCTTCTCGGCCTGTCGGGCTATGCGTCGTTTTTCATTGCGCCGACGGACGCGAAACAGGGCCTCATCTACCGCATCTTGTTCTTGCACGTGGCGAGCGCATGGACTGGCCTTACGTCTTTCTTTATCTGCTTCATCGCGAACTTGCTATACGTTTTACGCCGCCAGCCACGATGGGACTGGCTGGGTGTTTCGGCGGGTGAAACTGGCTTGGTGTTCACTACCGTGGTGCTCCTGACCGGTCCCATATGGGCCCATCCTGTTTGGGGAATCTGGTGGACCTGGGACGCCCGGCTCACATCAACTTTCGTCTTATGGCTGCTGTATGTCTCTTATTTGCTCCTGCGGACGCTGGTCGAAGAGCCCGATAGGCGCGCACTCCTTAGTGCGCTCTTTGGCATATTCGCATTCATCGATGTGCCTCTCGTCTTCGGTTCGATCCGTTGGTGGCGCACCCAACACCCACAGCCAATCATTATGGGCGCACCTGGCGCGGGGCTTGATCCGACGATGTACAAGGTGCTTTTCTTCACCTGGCTTGCCATGCTCGGTTTGATGACGCTGCTCCTCCGCCAGCGCTATCGGCTGGAAGCCATGCGAGGGGATCTCGAGATTATTCAACGTGAATTGGAGGCAGCATGAAGAATCTCAACAGTGTTTTCGCGGCATATATGATTGGCTGGACCGTTTTCTTCGTCTATTACATCAGCGTTTCGCGTCGCACTATGGCGCTGCGAGAAGAGATCGAGCGCCTGAAAAATTCATTGAGCCGGGGCAAGTAGCTTGGCAGGGAAGAAAAGAATCGGGATCGTGTTATTTCAGCTCGGCGGGCCGGATTCGCTGAAGGCCGTCGAGCCGTTTCTGCTGAATCTGTTTCTGGACCCGGACATTATTCCGCTCGGGCCTTTCGGACTGCTACGCCGCCCGATTGCGAAGCTCATTTCTTCGCGCCGGTCGATCCCAGTCGCCGGGCGCTACGCCCAAATCGGCCGGCGTTCGCCGATCGAAACACTCACGGAACGGCAGCGCTTGCGACTGGTCGAAGCGGTTTCGCCTTACATGAATCCGGTTGCAGTGGTGGCGATGCGCTATTGGCATCCGTTCACGGCAGAGGCCGTGGATACATTGCGCAAGGCGGGGGCACTGGATGAAATCGTTTTGTTGCCGCTCTATCCGCATTATTCATACGCGACAACACTGAGCAGCTTGAAGGAATGGCGCCGGGCGGCCGATCAGGCAAAGTGGGGACAATCTGCAGGGGGGCCGCCGGAACGCACGATCAACAATTTTCACGACCATCCGCTGTATATTCAGGCGCTGGTTCAACGGATCGGATCCGTATTGCGGCAATTCGCGGACAGTTCGCGCATTCACCTGGTATTCAGCGCGCATGGCCTGCCGATGAGCCTGGTGGAGAAGGGCGATCCCTATCCGAAACAGATTGCGGAGACGGTGCGTCTGGCCTGCGAGTTGGGTGTACAGCAGTATCCTGGCTGGCCCCGGACGCACCTGCTGTGCTACCAGAGCCGCGTGGGCCCCGCGAAATGGTTGCAGCCGCCGCTTACGGGGACGATCGAGCGGCTGGGCCACGAAGGCGTGAAAGAGATGCTTGTGGTTCCCATTTCGTTCGTCACCGAGCACATCGAAACGCTCCATGAAATCAACATCGAGGCCCGCGAGGAAGCGAGCAAGCTGGGCATAGAGAAATTCCGCATGATGCCCGCGGTGGGCGATTCGCCGTTATTTATCGCCGCGTTGAAGGATCTCGTGTTGCACGCCGTGGGGATTGACGCGGGGTTGCCTTCCAGACCGCGAGCATCAGCAGCGGGCCGGGAGACGGGCCCGCTGCCACGCAAGGTATGAACCTCGACGTTTTTGTGGAATGCGGACTTCTCATTGATCCTTCACTTGAGCGCAGAATTCTCGGCTAGGGTATAATTCGCCGCTGGGACAGGGGCAATGACATCGACTTACCATCCAGGTGTGCACAGATTCTCCGTTTTTGTCGTGTGCTGGACCGTCCTTCTTTTCGTTGCGGGGGCGCTGGTTACCTCGAAGGATGCGGCCCTTTCCGTGACGGACTGGCCGAAATCCCACGGCACGTGGGTTCCCCCGCTAACGATGCTCCAGGGCGGCGACCTCTTTGAGTTCTCGCACCGCGTTGTCGCGGGCGGTTTGGGGTTCCTTACACTCGCGCTGGCCGTGTTGCTTTGGGTAAAGGAAAAACGGCCGTGGCTGCGTTGGCTGGGGTTGATTGCCGTACTTGGCGTCGCCGTGCAGGCTATTCTGGGCGGCCAGGTGGTCATACGGCTGCTTCATTACTGGCTGCCCGTGGTGCATGCCTGCTTTGCTCAGATCGTTTTCGGCGCTGTGCTCGCTATCGCGGTGTTCACCAGTAAGTGGTGGGTTTCCGAACAGCCACGACTGGAGGACCGCGGAACTCCTTCGATTCATTCGATCGCGATCCTCAATGCCGCCGCCATCTATCTGCAGGTGATTCTCGGCGCCGGCTTCCGCCACAAGGAAATTCCGATTTGGCCGCACATGGCGGGTGCGTTGCTGGTGCTCGGAATGGTTATTTGGACGGCGGTCGCGCTGCGCAAACGATTTCCACAATCGCGGAAATTCTCCAAGGCGCGCATCCTGCTGCATGCGATTTTTGGAACGCAGTTCCTGCTGGGTCTTGGGGCCTATTGGTCGCGGCTCACGACCGCGGATGCTCCGCAGCCGATGCCTGTCATGGTAACGTTAACGGTGATCCATACGGTCGTGGGGGCGATGCTCTTCGCATTTTCGGTGTTGGTAGTGCTGATGTGCTACAGGTTGATTCCGCGCGGAAGGGAAGTTGCCGCGACGGCGCCACGGCAGGTGACCACGGGATGAGCACGGCACGCACCACGGAACTGACGTTTTCCGCCCGCGCGAATGGCTACGTCTCGCTGACGAAGCCGGATGTTTCCTTCCTGGTGCTGATGACCACGGCTGCCGGTTATTACATGGGCGCGCGCGGCCCCGTCGAATGGCTGCACATGATTCATGCCGTTTTCGGGACGATGCTCATCGCCGCGGGCACAGCGGCGTTGAATCATTACATCGAGCGCGAGTCCGACCGCTACATGCGGCGCACGGCTTTGCGACCGCTGCCAAGCGGCGTGCTGCAGCCGCGGGAAGCACTGGTCTTTGGCGTCGCGCTGGCGATTGCCGGGGCCGTGGACCTGTTTGTGGCGGCTGGCGCCCTTGCTTCGGGACTCGGCATTGCGACCTGCCTGACCTACTTGCTGGCTTACACTCCGCTGAAAAAGCGCACCGTGTGGGCGACCTTCGTCGGCGCTTTTCCCGGGGCCATTCCCCCCATGATCGGCTGGGTGGCGGCAACGGGTTCGCTCGACCGCGGCGCGTGGCTGCTGTTCGGAATTTTGTTTCTATGGCAGTTTCCGCATTTCCATGCCATCGCCTGGATGTACCGCGAAGATTACGCGCGCGCGGGCATTATGATGCTGCCGGTGGTCGACCGCGAGGGTACGCGCACGTTCCGGCAGATCATTCTGTACGCTGTCGCGCTCGTGGGCGTGAGCCTGCTTCCAGCCATTCTGGGGCTGGCCGGGGTGATGTATTTCTTTGGCGCGCTTGTCATCAGCACGGCCCTGGTGCAGGTGTGCCTGTGGGCCGCCAGCAACAAGACGAACACTCGCGCCAAGTGGCTCATGCACGCGACGGTTGTGCATATCCCGCTGTTGCTGGGTTTGATGGTCTACGACAAGCTCCCGCGCTGATCAGACTGGTTCAGGAAGGACGAAACCACACCCGTGTTTTCGCATGTAACGGGTGTGATCGTTTATTTGAATGGTCTATCAAATCTACGCGGGGAAGAGCATCTGAGGCTGTGCGAAATCCGCCGCGCAAAATCCCGTTAGAATTGCGGAGAATTATCCTGCCGGAACCCCGGCGGCACCAGCGCTCCCGTCGCTGAAGAACGGATAGCCTGGCGCGTGCCGGACTTGGGAAATACGATGTGCCAGAAGTCGATGTTGGGATTAAAGAAGGCGATTCCCACGAATCGCCTTTCCCGTTTCTCCCGCAAAGAAGTCACGAAACAGTCGGCCGACTCCGAAGTCATTTCATTGATGACCCGGACGTTCTGGCCGGGGATCAAAGGGGTATCCATAAGCACCAGGGCCCCGTTGGCGCTCACGCTGTAGGTGGAGGCCTTCAGATCGATGGTTTCGCCTTCGTGCAGCCGACAACGTATGGTCAAAGGGATCTCCAGGGAAAGGCGCGTAGTGCGCCGACGTTCGGGATATCGAGTTCTCTGCATAGAGCCGCCCTCGGGGACATTCGAAGCTATTTTTTGAGATTATGCCACAATCTCGCCAAAAAACAAGCATTTTGGCTGTGCGCCACACTATGTGAAATGTCAACTTCACAAGGGATGGTCAACACTTCGTCCGTAAATGCTCTATTGCTAGCCATTACTCTCCGCGGTCTCGCGATGAGCGGCTAAGATGATCGACCGTGCCGCTTAGCTCGTGCCCCAGGGCCTCGTCCACCTTGCGCACCAGGGTATCGCGCGAGAAGGGTTTTTGAAGAAAGAAACCCTCCTCCAAATACTGTCCATTACTTTTGTTGTATTCAAGGTAGCCAGACATGTAAACGGTCTTCATATCCGAGCGGAGAAATTTTAATCGTTTAGCGAGTTCAGGCCCTCGCATCCTAGGCATCACGACATCTGTCAAGAGCAGGTGAATCGGCTGGCCCGAGCGCTCCACAATCCCGAGCGCTTCCGCGCCATCCTTGGCGGTGAGCACGGTGTAGCCGGCCGACTTCGCAAATTCGGAGGCCAGCTCCCTAACTTCGTCTTCATCCTCGGCAATAAGCACGGTCTCGCGCCGATGAACAAACGTGGCAGGAATTTCCCGCGGCCGAACTGACTCCATTCGTTCCTCGACTCGCGGGAGGTAGATCTCGAATCGGGACCCTCTACTTGGCTCCGAGTCCACCCAGATGCACCCTCCGCTCTGCTTCACCACGCCATAAACGGTCGCAAGGCCCAGCCCGGTTCCTTTCCCTTGTTCCTTTGTGGTGAAGAAGGGCTCGAAGATGCGGGCTCTTGTGGCAGCATCCATGCCACAGCCTGTATCCGTAACTGCGAGCAATACGTACGGGCCGGGTTGGAGGGGAGGCCGAGATGCGGCGAACCCTTCATCCACGATCACGTTGCTCGTCTCGATGGTGAGCCGGCCTCCCTCGGGCATCGCGTCGCATGCATTAACGGTCAGATTGACGATTACTTGTTCGATCTGGCCGGGGTCTGCTTTAACTCGTCCCAGTGACTCGCCGGCTTGAAAAGTGAACGCAATATCTTCGCGGACTAAACGCTTGAGCAAGCTGCACATCTCTGAGACCACCGTATTCAAGTCCAGAACTTTGGGTTGGAGCAGCTGCATCCGGCAGAAGGCCAACAATTGCCGGGTCAGCGAGGCAGCGCGGTCGGCCGCCTTTACGATCTGCCGGCAGCTCTGATGGAGGGAATCGGCAGGCTTCAACCGCTCAAGCAGCAGGTCGCTGTGCCCCTTGATGATGGTCAGCAGGTTGTTAAAGTCATGAGCCACACCGCCTGCCAGCCGACCCAGCGCGTCCATTTTTTGCGACTGACGTAACTGATTTTCGAGCTGTTGCCTCTGAGTCTCGTTCTTCTGCAAAGTGCTGCGCATGCCATCAAATGCCCGGGTCACCTGGGCCACTTCATCGCCGCCATCCGCCGCCTCCAATGGGTAGGCGAAATCCCCTCGTTCGACGGCCCGCACTCCTTCCACAAGACTCGCCAGCGGGCGCGTAAACCGATCCGAAACCACAAATGCCACGGCTACTCCCGCTAGCATGGCCACCAAACCCACGCCGAGAAGCAGATGGTTGAGCCGGATCAGGGATGCCATGGACTCGTCATAGGATTTCAGCACCGTGAGACTCAGGGCGGGGTTCACGCCCGGATTTAGCTCGATGGAGCTTGCGAAAAACCGTTCGCCATTGATTTGAATTTGTTCCGGGGTGGGGCGACCCTTAAGCAGCTCTGCCAGCTCTTGTTCCTGGAAAGGAGAGAGCGTGCTGCCAACTATATTGTCACCATAGCGGAAGACCACCTGACTGGATGAAATTCGGCCAAGATCGCTGGCCCTGCGAGCGTCAATTTCACGACCCACTACTACCGTTCCCAGGAGGGTCTTGTTCAACGGAGCATCCGCGTAATACGGCTGCAGCACCACCTGATAGAGACGTCTCCCGCTGAGCCACCATCCGGCTCTGGCGCCGTCTTTGAGAGCGCGAGTCAGCATTTTCTCGGCGTTTTGAACCGGAAAATCGGTAATCGCCGGACGCAATGCGACAATTTTGCCTTTCCGGTCCGCGAGTACGAACAGGCTGCACTCGTCCGATTGCCAGGGGTCTTCACTGACGTCCTGAATCGTGGTGGCGTCCCCGTTTCTCATGTACGCCAATGTCGCCAACAAATCCGCCTTACCGCTTAGGGCTATCTGCTGCTGGTGTTGCAAGACTTGGAAGGTCAGCATGGCGTTGCGCGCGCCTGCCTCGATCTCCCGCTGCGCCTGCACCGCAGCATAGCGATGCACGACGAGCAGGGTGGCACACGCCAGCCCTGCCGTGACCAGGACAAGCGAAAGGAGAAACTTGGTGCGCAATCGCAGGCTGGTACGGCCCTTCAAAATTCTTTGGATGGTGCCGACCAGGCTAGTCCAGGCTAGTTCCGCCTGATCTCAGTGTCACCTTCATTGGGTGCAAATCTAACATCCAGGTTCGCGGAAAGCGAATGGAACTGCAGTACCGGGTGGCAAGGACTAGAGGGATAGACGGATAGTGGCAGTCAGGGGGCTGCCGCAAGCGCAGGGCCATTCAAGGTACGTGCCGGACGATTGATGTGCAAGAATTCCAGTCTAACAACAGCCTAAGTGATTCATTCTGTTCTAGTTAAAAGACTTGCGACAGGTACATAAGACCTGTGCCGTCCAAACGCCCAGCCAGGCTAGGAAATGGGGCCTCTCATACACAGATCGCTCTCTGGCGACCTCTGCAGGGCAGCGTCGGCCGGGCAGGGAATCACTTTGCATTGATGGCGGCGGCGATGACCGCGTCCGCGAATTCCTCGGTGCTGGCTTTACCACCAACATCCCGGGTGGTGTGTTTTGCTTCCCGGTAGACGCTTTCGAGGGCATTCTGGATGCGCTCCGCTGCCGTCCGTTCGCCGAGGTGGTCGAGCATAAGAATGCTGCTCATCAGCAGGGCGGTTGGATTAGCGAAGCCCTTGCCGGCGATGTCGGGCGCGGTACCATGCACAGCCTCGAACATAGCGCATTCATCCCCGATGTTGGCGCTAGGAACTACGCCCAGGCCGCCGACGAGGCCCGCAGCCAAGTCGCTCATCACGTCGCCATAAAGATTCGGCAGCAAAAGCATGTCAAATTGCTGGGGATCCATCACCATCTGCATGCAGGCGTTATCGACGATGAGTTCTTTGTACTCGGTCTGCGGGAATTGCGCCGCCACCGCCCGGACCGATCTCAGGAACAAACCGTCTGAAAGCTTCATGATGTTGGCTTTATGAATGGCATGAATTTTTTTTCGGCCGTGGCGTTTTGCATATTCAAAGGCAAATTTCGCGATCCGCGTGGAGGCCCGCTCGGTGATGATTTTGAGGCTCTCCACCACGCCGGGAACGACCTCGTGCTCGAGGCCTGAATATAAATCCTCAGTGTTTTCGCGCACCAGAGTCAGGTCCACGTCTTGGAAATGCGATTTAACGCCTGGCATGTTTTTCACCGGACGCAAATTGGCGTACAAGTCGAGCGTTTTGCGCAGCGCCACGTTCACGCTGGGTGCGCCGCCGGCGATGGCCGTGGCCATAGGGCCCTTCAGCGCAACGCGATTCCTGCGCACAGACTCCACAGCCGCCTGGTTGACCGTCTTTTCCTGGTCGGAGGAACTGTCGGAGCGTCCAGCGATCTCTTCCCAATCGATCTGCACGTCCGTGGCTTCCAGGATGCGGCGTGTTGCGGAGGCTACTTCGGGTCCAATTCCCTCGCCCGGGATGAGGGTAACTCTATGTCTCGTCATTGCATCTTATTGTATGCGAAGCATCCAGGCTTGTCGAAATGCGGTAACACGAGGCGTTTCATGACAGGAACATGCGCTTGCACAGCGGTTTGAAAGTTCTGGTATAATGTAGAAGTTGATAGTTTCGCGGGTGCGCCCGCGAGCGGAGGCCAAGAGAATTTATGATCAATTTGACGCCCGTTGCGAGTACCAAGGTCAAGGAAATCATGAGCATGCAGAGCCCGGTGCCGGTCGCGCTACGCGTGGCTGTCGTGGGTGGCGGCTGCTCCGGTTTCCAGTACC
>WNFW01002328.1_pt1 | contig 13826 bp, 11 predicted proteins | sample 5400131 | NCBI WGS metagenome assembly WNFW01 (sample SAMN13153362, study PRJNA577476) | soil metagenome | isolation source: 20 cm soil or saprolite under grassland replicate 1 | place: USA:California | collected 2016-06-15 | reverse complement strand
ATCGCCTTGCCTCGCTGCCAGCAACAGCCACTTGTAAGCCTCCACCTGATCCTTCGCCACGCCCTCGCCCTGTTCGTAGCGGATGCCCAAAGTGTGTTGAGCCAGGTCGAGATTTTGTTCGGCGGCTTTGCGAAGCCATTTCGCCGCCTCCACCTGATCCTTCGCCACGCCCTCGCCTGTGCCGTAGCAGATGCCCAAGGCGTATTGAGCGTTGACGTCATTCTGCCCGGCGGCTTTGCGAAACCATTTCGCCGCCTCCACCGGATCCTTTGCCACGCCTGCGCCCTCGTCGTAGCAGATGCCCAAATTGAATTGAGCCTTGGCGTAATTCTGCTCGGCGGCTTTGCGATACCATTTTACTGCCTCCACCTGATCCTTTGCCACGCCTTCGCCCTTGTCGTAGCGAAGAGCGAATTCCACCTGGGACTCTGCGTCGCCTGCTTCTGCCTTCGCCTTCACTTCCTCAATCGGTTTTTGCTTGAAATCGCGCGCCCGCTTTTGTCCCTGCGCAATCTGCTTCGGCCTTAGATTGTTTTCCAGCAGGGTCACAATTTCCTTTGCTTTCTCATCGCCTTGGCTCGCCGCCAGCAACACCCATTTGTAAGCCTCCACTAAATCCTCCGCCACGCCTTCACCCTTGAGATAGGAGAGGCCTAGATAGAGTTGACCGTCGGCGTCATTTTGCTCGGCGGCTTTGCGATACCATTTCGCTGCCTCTACCAGATCCTTCGCTACGCCTTTGCCCTGTTCGTAGCAGACGCCCAAATTGTTCTGAGCCAGGGCGAGATTCTGCTCGGCGGCTTTGCGAAACCATTTAACCGCCTCCACCGGATCCTCCGCCACGCCGTCGCCCTTTTCGTAGCAGATGCCCAAACTATTTTGCGCCTTGGCGAGATTCTGCTCGGCGGCCTTGCGATACCATTTCACCGCCTCCACCGGATCATCGCTCCCGCCGAACAGACGCTGCATCTCATCCTTCTTCTTCGTCACGCCTTTGCCCTGTTCGTAGCAGACGCCCAGGTTGTATTGAGCCTCGGCGAAATTCTGTTCGGCGGCTTTGCGATACCACTTCACCGCCTCGACCTGATCCTTGGCGACGCCTGCACCCTTGTCGTAGCAGAGGCCCAAATCATTTTGCGCCTCGGCGAAATTCTGTTCGGCGGCCTTGCGGTACCATTTCACCGCCTCCACCAGATCCTTCGCCACGTCTTCGCCGTGTGCGTAGCGGATGCCCAAATTGTATTGAGCCTCGGCGAGATTTTGTTCGGCGGCTTTGCGATACCACTTCACCGCCTCCACCCGATCCTTTGCCACGCCTTCGCCCTTGGCATAGCAGAGTCCAAGACTGTGTTGAGCGTTGGCGAGATTCTGTTCGGCGGCTTTGCGAACCCATTTCACCGCCTCCACCGGATCCTTCGCCACGCCTGCGCCTGTGCCGAAGCAGACGGCCAGATTGTATTGAGCCCTGGCGTCATTCTGCTCGGCGGCTTTGCGAAACCATTTTACCGCCTCCACTGGATCCTTCGTCACGCCTTCGCCGTGTTCGTAGCAGACACCCAGGTTATATTGAGCCTTGGCGTAATTTTGCTCGGCGGCTTTGCGATACCACTTCACCGCTTCCACCTGATCCTTTGCCACGCCTGTGCCCTCGTCGTAGCGACGACCGAGTTGCACCTGGGACTCTGCGTCGCCTGCTTCTGCCTTCGCCTTCACTTCCTCAATCGATCTTTGATCGGCCTTGGTTTGTTGCGCGGCCAATTGAACGACCGCGACACTCGACGCCAACAGAAGCGTGAATATCAACCGACTCGCTTTCATATCGGGAAACTAATTGGTTCCAACTTCACAAAGCCGTTGCGGCTTCATGACACTCTTCCCACCGATGGCGTTGTTACGCGCCGCAAGCCACAGAAAGTAAAGCCTCAACCTTTTTGGGGTCGTAACGGTAAATTGTGATCTCTTCACCTTCGTAATAACTCGAGCCGACGACGATTTCCATCTTCCCGTCACCATCCAGATCCAGCGTCGCGATCACCTTGTAAGCATTCGGCGCGTCGAAGCTGTCTCCTTTTCTTACGTAAGCTTTTGGGTGAAACTCGCCTTCGACCAGTTGCGTTTCCACTTTGTCTGCAACCATTCGACGCAAGAGCACCATCGAATAACTACCGGCTGGCGATCGCATCGGCAGGTGGTTGTCTTTGCTGAAATAATTGGTCGCGCTGATTAAGACTTCATCTTCACCATCGCCATCCAGATCCACTCGCAGAATACTCTCGATCTTCACCTTCGGTTGCTCGATTCCCTTCGTTTTCAAAAAATCGCGCACTGCATCCAGATAAACCTTCTGCGTTGGATCGATCACTTTTGGCTCTCGCGGTAGCGCATTCCACGGTGCCGCGATTCCAATCACGCCCTTCTCCGGCTTTGGCGAAAGCGAAACTGTCAGCACGTCCGAACACACATCCTCTTCTGACGGTTTCGGCTTGCCTCCTTTGGATTCACCGAGCGGTTCGGTCAGCCCATAAACCTGATAGGTGGTTCTACCCGACAGCGCCTTCGCCGTTTCATCGGCTTTGAGCCATTTACCGTCGGCAGTCGCGCCGAAGAGATATCCGGTACGGACTTCAACGATTGGATGAAGCTCGCCCTTGGCAGCGACAAACGGATTCGCCACAACCACTGACGCCACACACAACATCGACAGCTTCGCAATTCTGATGCCGTCAAAAATTTTCACGAACGAATCTTACCAGGAGCTTGCTTGACACTGCACGCAGGAATTTCTCAACCTGCTCTTGATGAGACGACCGATCGGCATGGCCCTGGCCTTTGCGCTATTTTTCGTCTGTGCGTCGACGCTCGCAGAGGAGATCCCAACCGCAAAAAACATTAGGTATTTTTCGCCGGACAAAAAATTCGCGGTGCGGATTGCTTACGACCCGAGTCTGCTCCCGGCAAATGGAGAAGAGATTCCTCCCGAGGCGACCCGAAAGCTTGAGCTGATTTCGATGCCCGGCGAGGAAGTCGTACTAGACTTCAGCGACAAAGAAGGCGGTCTGCAAGGAAAAGTCATATGGTCTCAGGACTCGAAATGGTTCGCCTATGCTTTATCGCTTGGTCAGCGCGTGACCGAGACCCGCGTCTGCCACCGTTCCGGTGATCGCTTTGAAGCGCTCAAGGCCGAATATCTTGGGGTCGATCCCGGTGGCGATGTCCGCAATGAGTACGTCACTCCGTTGCGCTGGGTAAAACCGGGGACGTTAGTGCTCGAGCAATTCTCGATTTTCCGCGGCGGAGCGGGTGATGCGAAGATTCAGTTTACGGTCCGATTCGACGAACACAGAAAATTTCATGTCATTAGCAAAAAGAAAATCCGAGAAAGAAACGAATAACATGAGGCGAAATCTCATTTTGCTCGTTGCGATTTGCCTGTTCTGCCCGTTCGGCTTCGCGCAAGAAAATATCCCGGCGGAATTGCTTCCTGTTCTTCAGTACGTGCTCAAGCGTTCATCTACGTGCCGTTCGCTGTCAGTTCGAGCGCCGACAGAGAAGAGCATTAGCCGTTTGGCGTATGAAATCTTCATCCGCGCCCCAGTCTTTAGGCGCGCCTCTCTTTGATCGACAATAAAATTTCAGCGATCGCTTCAGCCCGCGGTTTGGCGCCGAGATTTCCTTTGCCGTGGACTCGCACGCTCACGGCATCGGCGTCCATGTCACGCTTTCCGATCACGAACATGGTGTGGACTTTCATTTGCTCAGCGCGCTGGATCTTGCCGTTGATCTTGTCGGAACTTTCGTCTATTTCCCCGCGCACCTGATGTGCGCGCAATTCGCTTAGAACCGATCGTGCGTAATCGATTAGGTTCGGTTCGTCGCCGATGGTGAGGATGCGCACCTGTTCCGGAGATAACCAGAGCGGAAAATTCCCGGCGTAATGCTCGATCAAAAATCCGATAAAACGTTCGTGCGTTCCGAGCGGTGCGCGATGGATGCAAAGCGGAATCTTATCGATGTTGTCGCGATCTTTGTAGCGAAGATCAAAATTGCGCGGTTGGGAGAAATCGACCTGGTTCGTCGCAATGGAAAACTCACGTCCGATTACGCTCCATGCTTGCACGTCAATCTTCGGTCCGTAAAACGCTGCTTCGTTCGGCACTTCGACATAATTGATGCCGGAACGCTTCAGGACGTTGCGCGTCATTTCCTCGGTCTTTTTCCAAAGCTCCGGTTCATTAACAAATTTCTGGCCGAGTTGTGATGGATCGTGTGTCGAGAAACGCATCAGATATTTCTCAATTCCGAAGAGCTTGAAATATTTCAGGTACATCTCGTTCACGGCGTTGAATTCCGTCTCGAACTGTTCCGGCGTCATGTAGAGATGGGCATCGTTCATTTGTAGCGAACGCACCCTCATGAGGCCGAATAACTCGCCGCTCTGCTCGTAACGATAATCCGTCCCGTACTCCGCCAGCCGCAATGGCAGATCGCGATAGCTACGCGGCACCGCCGCGAACAACTTGTGATGATGCGGACAGTTCATCGCTTTGAGGTACATCCGATGCGGCGGGCCCGTTAGAGCGGCGAACGTAATCTCAGTTAGACCGTATTCGCGAAGATCATCCTCAAACGCTTTGCGTTCCTCGTCGTCCATTCGTTCTAGCGCAGCGTCAATCCGCTGACGCATGGGCTGAGGTTCAATTATCTCTGGATACGACTCCTTTCCGACCGTGCGGCGGACGAATGCCTGCTTTACTCGATCGTCCGCCTCTTCCGCTTCCCGAATTAGCGTGTGCGCCGTCGCGGTTGTGAAAAGGCGCATCGGCGGGAACATCGACTCTGCGTAGTAGGGGAGGTGACCGCTCTTTCTGTACAGGCTTTCGCGCGCGATGTGAGGTGTGCGCACGCGCTGATAACCGGCGGCGAATTCGGTTTCTTTCGCCAGTTTCTCCAGTTCCTCAGCGATCACTGCGCCGCGCGGCAAGAACATGGGCAACCCCGGTCCAACGTCGTCATCGAACACGAAAAGCTCGAGTTCCTTGCCGAGTTTGCGGTGATCGCGTTTCTTCGCTTCCTCCAGCATCGCGAAGTAGTCGTCGAGTTCCTTCTTTGTTTTAAACGCTGTGCCGTAAATGCGTTGGAGTTGTGGATTTTTTTCGTCACCCTTGTAGTACGCACTGGCAACGGTGGTCAGCTTGAATGCGCCGATATTTCCCGTGCGCATGACGTGCGGACCGGCGCAGAGATCGATGAAATCGCCATTGCGATAAAGCGAGATCGTTTCGTCCGGAGGAATGTTTTCGATGATGTCGAGCTTGAACTTACTTGGCTCGGAACGTTCGCTTAATGCGGCAAGACGCCCTTTCGTTCCGAGCTCGAGCGCTTCATCCCTTGAAACCTCCACCCGCTCGAAAGGATGATTCGCTTTGATCTCCTTTTTCATTTCCGCCTCGATCTTTTCGAAATCCTCAGGCGAAATTCGGTGCGGAAGATCGACGTCGTAATAAAAGCCATTCTCTACGGGCGGCCCTGCAGCGAACTGTGCCTCCGGCCAGAGTTTTAGAATGGCGGTTGCCAAAACATGTGAGGCCGAGTGACGAAGGCGCTCGATGTCCGTCATCTGCTCGCGCTGCTCTAAAGTTTTGCGTTCGTCAGACATTGAATTCAGAGATTCCTCGACTTCGCTCGGAATGACAAAAAGGAATTAACCACGAAGGGCACGAAGGACACGAAGAATTTACTCGCGCGCGATGCTCGGAGCAGCTGTCACACAATCGTAACTTGGCAGATATCGTTTGTCCTTTGTAGTCTCTGCACTCCATGAATCCTGCAGAGCTTTTTCGCAAAGAAAGCGACACACTGCAGCTCGCGCCCGGCGATTTCCTTTTCCACGAAGGTGATAAGGGCCACAAGATGTACGTGTTACTCGAAGGAGAAATGGAAATATTACTTGGCGATCTCGTGCTTGAGACTGCGCGGCCAGGCGCGCTCATTGGTGAAATGGCCTTGATCGACGAAAGCCCGCGCACGGCCAATGCCGTGGCCAAGACCGCGTGCCGGCTGGCACAAATCGATCGGCGCCGGTTCCATTTTCTCGTCCAGCAGACGCCGCATTTTGCGACGCATGTGATGAAAACGCTGGCTGATCGCCTGCGTCATATGAACGCAGTGGCGGCCGTGCGATAGGAAAGCCGCGACGAACTGAGAGAGCTGCTTTCGTCGCAGCGCACCCGGCGTTATTCTTTTGGGTGCGAAGCATCGCGCAGTCTCTGATTCTTGCGGCGATTGCCGCGGCGGGTTGCGGGCAAAATGCGCCGCCCGTTTCAGATTTTGCCGCGCAGCGCCAGCTCATGGTTCAACAACAGTTGGTCGCGCGCGGCATCAATAATGAACGCGTGCTCGCCGCGATGGGAAAGGTTCCTCGCGAGGAATTCGTCCCCTTGGATTTGCGCACAGAGACCTATGAAGATGGGCCGTTGCCGATTGGACACGGGCAAACGATTTCGCAGCCCTACATCGTGGCGTTCATGACGGAGCGACTGCGAGCGAAACCGAGCGACCGCGTGTTAGAGATCGGAACTGGTTCAGGTTATCAGGCGGCGATTTTAGCTGAGCTCGTGTCGGACGTTTACACGATCGAAATTGTCCAGCCGCTCGCGAAAACTGCCGAGGCCACACTTCAACGCTTGGGCTACAAAAACGTGCATATCAAAATGGGCGACGGGTACAAGGGCTGGCCGGAAGAAGCGCCGTTCGACGCCATTATCGTAACGTGCGCGCCGGACAAGGTTCCCCAGCCACTCGTTGACCAACTCAAAGAAGATGGACGCATGGTTATTCCCGTTGGTGAGCGATTTGCCCAGGAGCTTTACCTGCTGGAAAAGAAAAACGGCCAATTAAAAGAAAGCGTCACTTTGCCGGTCCGCTTCGTGCCAATGCTGCGAAGTGGAAGCGAGAAGTGATTGGTGAGAAGTGAGAAGTCTGCGCGAGTTTACCCCTCACCCTTCACGTCTCGCGCTTGTGCGATCGGCTATTTGATCGCCGCCAATTTTTTCAAATCGACGCGCTTGATCCACTCCTGCAATTCCTTGGGGTCCTGGTTCTGTAACTCGATTTGCACGAAATAACGATTGGCGACCATCACCCAAAGCGAGGCGTGTTTTTGTGGCTTGTCGTAGTCCTCGCGGCCGGCGTTACCGTCAATCGTTACCGGTTTGCCGTATCCATCTTCGGTTTCACTCGTGTCATTCCAGGCAGCGGTAGTGGCGCTGACATAATCTGGATTGGCAACGGAATCGAGTATGCTAATCGCTGCGGTTGGCGCTTTGTCTCCTTCGCCCTTGTGGTAGTCGCGATGGGCGTTTGTGATTCGAAATCCACCAACGTCTTCCGTTGAGCCCTCCGCCTTCTCAGCGGTCCAGCCCTCCGGCGCTTCCGGCAAAAGGGGAAGCAATTTCTGATAATCGACAGCGTCGGGAACGAGAATCGGTTCGTTTTGTGCCTGCGCAATCCCAACACTGATAAGCAATGCCAGCACAAAAAATCCGCCGCGTGCCGGAGAACGAAGGCGAGCTGCTGATTTCATGCTAACCCTTTCCTGCGTGATTTAGAGATTACCGTACCCGATTGACTTTACCTTGCCTGTCAAGACGCTTCCAGGATGCGCACCTCAGAACGCGCAGATCAGAGCTGTAGCCGCTTCCCTGCGGGAAGCGTGGGCGTGATCTCGTTCGCACGCACCCGCAACGTCGCCCATAGGGCGACGGCTACAGGTGGAGCGTACAGACTTCTAATCACGATCTGGATTCTTGCTGTGGCGGTTCGGCTGATTTTGATCGATCAGCCTTACGTCGATCACTGGAGCTGGCGGCAAAGCGACGTGGCGGCGATTGCACGCAACTTTAGCGAAGGCGGTTTTCGTTTTAGTCATCCACAGATCGACTGGGCTGGCAATGCGACAGGCTACGTCGGAACGGAATTTCCGATTTTGCCGTTTATTGCGGCGATTACTTACAAATGTGCCGGTACTCACGAGTGGATCGGTCGCAGCCAGGCCATAATTTTTTTCGCCGTTTCGCTGCCATTTTTTTTTCTGTTGGTCGCCGAAATTTTCGGCAGCACGGCAGCGATTTGGGCGACCTTCTTTTTCAGTTTCGCGGCGTTGAACATTTTTGCCGGGCGTTCGTTCATGCCGGACGTGCCATCGCTGAGTCTTGCGATCGTCGGCTTATATCTTTTTCTGCGGTGGATCGAGGATCGTGAATCGGTCTCGTTTTTTCTGGCTGCGATTACGGTTTCGCTCTCGATCCTGATCAAGGTTACGAGCATCGTCATCTTCGCGCCGGTTTTGTATTTGGCTGTAGCGGCGGTCCATGAGCGCCGGCGAAACAAGGAGCGGCGGTTTCCAAAACCGCCGGGGCGATCTGGAGATCGCCCTTCCTTGAATTTCCGTGCTCACAGGGCGCCGCTACAGTGGCTCGCTCTTTTCCTCGCGATCGCGATCGTGCCGTCTGCTGCGTGGTATTGGCATGCGTATCAAATCGCAGAGAGATTTTATCCGCATCATTTCTTCGGTGCCGGCGGAGTTCGGATTGAAAGTTTCTCGTGGTACTGGAACATCGCACGACAGACTGCGACATCGAGCCTGACGCCAGTGCTCTGTATCATGGCGCTCATCGGTTTGTTCGTAGCGCCGGGCTTGCAACGCGTCAGCACTGCAGGCTCGCCGCGATCGAGGTACTCACGTCTGTTCCAATGGTGGCTGGCTGCGATGATTCTCTTCTTTGTTGTAGTCGGCTATGGCAACCGCCATCGATGGTATCAACTTCCTCTCGTGCCGATCGCCGCCGCATTTGGCGGCGCCGCCTGCGCCTTTCTTGGATCGAAGATGTCATCGCGTCTTCTCGCGATGACGTTGTCGATTCTACTCGCGAGTTCCTTTGCACTTCTTTCTTATTTATACGTCCGACCGCTTTACGAATCATCCGCTGCTCAACTTCGCGATGCTGGCTTGGAATTAAACAAAATGACCGCGCCGGGTGCGCTAATCGTTGCCGCGGATATGGGTGACCCAACGATATTTTATTATGGACAGCGTAAGGGCTGGAATTTCTTGGAAAAAGAGGGCATTTACGCTGGTACCCCGAGCGACAGCCAAGAGATAATTCTTCACTTGGAACAGCTGCGCCGACGCGGCGCCACTCATTTCGTTTTCACCACCAATACTTTGTGGTGGTTGGCTTACTATTCTGAATTTGCACAGTATCTCGCTCAACACGCAACGCTCATAAAGGCGACGCCAGAATTTAGAATTTACAAGCTTAGTGATGCGCGATGAACTGTAGCGTTTCTGGAACCCCGAAAGCATTCGGGGCTGACATAGACGCCCTGCAAAATTTTTACTCCGCTCGGAATGACAACTGCCACAAGACCGCGCCGTCAGCTCGGATTATTCGACGCGACGATGATTGTCATGGGCGGCATCGTCGGAGCGGGAATTTTTGCGAATCCTTCAGAGGTTGCGCACCGCGTCCATACGCCATTCCTGATTCTGAGCGTCTGGTTGCTGGGCGGCTTGATTGCGATATGTGGTGCGTTTATCTGGGCTGAGCTGGCGACGCGACTGCCCGCAGCGGCCGGTGGCCAGTACGCTTATTTGCGCGAGGCGTATCATCCTGCCGTCGCGTTCATGTATGGATGGGGACTTCTTCTGGTTACGCAGACGGGCGGCATGGCTGCAGTGGCAGTCATTTTCGCCTCTTACTTTCGCGCGCTCACAGGAGCGAATTGGAATGATAGCGCGATCGCCGCAATCACGCTGCTTGCGTTGACTGCGATCAACTGTTTTGGCGCGCGAGCAGGCAGCAATGTGCAGAGTGCCCTCATGTTGTTAAAAATTGCTGCAATCGCAGCGCTCGTAATAATCGGTTTTGCAGTTGGCCATCCCGCGACTGCGGCACTTAGATCGGAAGGATTGCTCGGAGAATCAGCGTCATTTGGCCTTTTAAAAAGCATCGGCGCAGCGATGGTTCCAGTCGCGTTTGCCTATGGCGGATGGCAGACCGCCACATTTGTTGCAGGTGAAATGCGAGATGCGCGCCGCGATCTATCACGCGGTCTTCTAATCGGCGTGGGTGGCGTCGTGGCGCTTTATCTTGCAGTTAATCTCGCGTGCTTGGGTGTGCTCGGCTCGGCCGGGCTGGATGCAACAACGACTCCCGCTTCTGATGTCATGCACATCGCGCTGGGCGAGCGCGGCGCGCAATGGATTGCTCTCACGATCACAATTTCCACCCTCGGATTTCTCAGCCAGAGCATGCTAACAGCTCCACGCGTTTACTACGCCATGGCACGCGACGGCCTCTTCTTTGCAAGCATCGGCAAGCTCTGGTCGCGTTCGGGCGCGCCAGTACTCGCGATCATGCTCCAAGGCGTGGCTGCAATTGTCATCGCGTGCTCCGGGACGTATGGCGAAATTTTGAACTTCGAAGTGACCGTTGATTTTATCTTTTTCGCGATGACCGCTGCAGCGCTGTTCATCATATGCCGCCGTCGGGCCGAGTCGGACGCGTCGGACGTTTATCGCACTCCGGGTCATCCTTTCACGACAGCCGTTTTCGTTTTTTCGTGCTTGGGGATTGTGGTAAGCGCGATCATCGCTTCGCCTCGCAACAGCGCGATCGCGCTGTGCATCATGCTGGCCGCGCTGCCGGTTTATTATTTTTGGAGCAGATTCAGGCGAGGAACCTCATGAGACACAGGCATTCCGACTATATGCATTGGTCCAAGACGCAGAGCCGCGCACGGTTCAATCTCGCGACGAGCGGCGTGGCATCGTTTCCGCTGGGTGAACTGCCGGTCAAGTTGGAGGAACTCGAAATTAATGGCACTAACGACTACGGCTACGCGCCGTTGCAGCAAGCCATTGCAGGGCTTCACGGAATTGATCCGGAGTGCGTGGTGGAATCTGCGGGTACTTCCATGGCGAATCATCTGGCCATGGCAGCGATCATCGAGCCGGGCGATGAAGTTCTAATCGAGCATCCGGCGTACGGACCGATTCTAGATGTCGCCCATTATTTGGAAGCGAACGTGAAGCGTTTCCGGCGCGCTGAAGAAAATCGCTGGGCCATTGATCCAGCGGAAGTTCGCCGCTGCGTCACGCCCAGGACGCGGCTCATCGTGATCACTAATCTTCACAACCCGACGAGCGCGCTCACACCGGAAATGGTCCTGGGTGAAATCGGTGACATTGCGCGCAGCATCGGCGCCTTCGTGCTGGTCGATGAAGTTTACCTCGACGCGGTTTACGAAGGAACTCCACGCACATCATTCCATCTCGGGCCGCAATTTGTGGTGACCAGCAGTTTGACGAAAGTTTACGGTGTCAGCGGTCTGCGATGCGGTTGGATCCTGGCGCAGCCTGATCTCGCGTGGAAGATACGCCGCCTGAACGATCTTTATGGCGCCACGCCCGTTTATCCTGGCGAATTACTTAGCGTCGCTGCGTTCCAACATCTAAATCTTCTTCGCGAAAGAGCGCGCCGAATTGTTGACGCTGATCGAAAGTTGCTTTGGGATTTTCTGGGGAGGCAGTCTAACATTTGCGCTGTTTGGATGAAGTGCGGCACGACATCGTTTGTGCGATTGTCCCGCAGTCGCGGGAGCAAAACCGATATATTCCTGGAACAGCTGCGTGCGAAATTCGACACCTCAGCAGTCCCGGGCCGTTTTTTCGAAATGCCTGATCACTTTCGCATTGGAATGGGCGTGAACACCGAAATGTTCGGCGAAGGTCTGAACCGCATCCACCGTGCATTAGCTGGCAACCATTGACCTGAATTGCCTTAACTTCCCATCCCGCGCTGCTGCCCCGAAACGACCGCGCCGACTTTGCGGCACGTTTCCCAAATGAATGGCGATTCAGCGAAGACCCAAACCGCCCACACGCAGTTTTCCATTTTTGCAATTCAACGAGCGCGAATGCAAACCGCGGAAGCGCGGCTTAACGGAAATCCGTGGACCGTATTACTCGGTAATCGGCCGGCGATACCTTGAGGATTTGTTGGAAACGATGGGCGCCTACGTCGATTCGCTAAAGTTCGCCGGCGGCTCGTTCACGCTCATGCCGGAGCAAGCGGTGCGCGAAATTATCGAGCTGTGTCACAAGCACGATGTGCTTGTGTCCACCGGCGGCTTTATCGAGCGCGTGCTTGTGCAGGGCAGCGAGGCGGTTCGCAAATACGTCGCGCAATGTGAGAGACTTGGATTTGATATCATTGAGATCTCCGCCGGGTTTATCTCGATTCCAACTGATGATTGGCTGCGGCTGATCGAGCTGGTACACAAATCAGGATTGAAAGCGAAACCGGAAGTAGGAATTCAATTCGGCGCCGGCGGTGCTACAGCGACCGCAGAGTTGAAAGCGGAAGGCACGCGCGATCCGAACTGGGCGGTCGCGCAAGCAAAACGATTTCTGGAAGCCGGCGCGGAAATCATCATGATTGAGAGCGAAGGAATCACCGAGAATGTCGACCCATGGCGCACAGATGTGCCAGCAAAGTTCATCTACGAGATCGGCATGGAAAAGCTGATGTTCGAGGCCGCCGATCCAGATGTCTTCGCCTGGTACATCAAAAACTACGGAGCAGAGGTGAATCTGTTCGTCGATCACAGCCAGATCGTGCAGTTGGAATGTTTGCGTGCCGGCATTTGGGGGACGAAAAGCTCGTGGGGCAGGGTGGTCACGTACAAAGAAGAATGATCATCCTGAGCGAAGCCCATTCGACTCGCTTTGCTTGCTCAGGGTAAACTCCGCTGAGTCGAAGGATCCCGCGATGTTACCCTAAGTTTACAATCCGAGATTCCTCGACTTCGCTCGGAATGACAATCAGGCCGATTTCGCGCCGATGTGATTAACAAACCAATCGCTTGCGAGTTTGGCGACTTTCTCCAGCGCGCCCGGTTCTTCGAACAGATGCGTCGCGCCAGGAACAATCTCCAGCTTCACTTCACAACGCATCTGATCGCGCGCCATTTCGTTTAGCTCGATCACAACATCATCGTTTCCGCCAACGATGAGCAACGTCGGCGCCTGCACTTTTGGCAATGCGTCGCCCGCGAGATCGGGACGTCCACCGCGCGAAACCACAGCGCCGACATTTTCTGAAATCTCGGCCGCTGCAACCAGAGCAGCAGCTCCGCCCGTGCTCGAGCCGAAATAACCGACCCGCAGATCGCGTGTTTGCTCCTGTTGTTTTGCCCATGTTGTGCCGTGGACGAGGCGTTCGGCGAGCAAACCAATGTTGAATCGGTGCTCACGAGTGTGCACGTCGAGTGCCTCTTCCTTCGGCGTGAGCAAATCAAAAAGCAGCGTTGCAAGGCCGGCATCGTTCAGCGTGTGCGCGACGAATTGATTGCGCGGACTGTGCCTGCTACTTCCGCTGCCGTGCGCGAAGAGAACGAGCCCAACGGCATTATCGGGAATTGTTAAGTTTGCAGAGAGAACTGCGTGCCCGGCCTGAATTTGTACTTCGCTCATCTATTCGTACTACTGTTACCTTTCTAATCACGCGATGAAAGCGATGCGACGACGCATCGCACTCCGAAAGCACTTCGTGCAAAATTCATGGCAGATGCGTTTCCGTTTCGCGAAAGCTTTAGGAGTGCGCACGCGCCCTCGCGTCGCTTTTCTTCTAGTAAGAGCATGAGCAAATTACGGCCTTACTAGACTTTGAATGGATACGTCTCGGGCAATTCGCCTTCTTCCCAAATGCTGGTTCGCTCCAGCGGTTCAACTGCCTGCGTTTCGTCGATGTGAATGATGGCAT
>WNFW01002964.1_pt1 | contig 13830 bp, 9 predicted proteins | sample 5400131 | NCBI WGS metagenome assembly WNFW01 (sample SAMN13153362, study PRJNA577476) | soil metagenome | isolation source: 20 cm soil or saprolite under grassland replicate 1 | place: USA:California | collected 2016-06-15 | reverse complement strand
TGTGCCTCTAACGTATCCCCGCCAGTTGTCACTACGCGTAATTGTTTAAGGCCAAGGGCGGCTGTGACCGCCTCTACAAAGGGCTTCTCCTCTTTCGTTACATGATAGCTTCCCTCGACGTCTCCAGCCTGAATGCTATAGGTCTCGATGTTGCTGACAACTGGTTCGTAGATGGTGACCAGGTCTTGATCACAGAACGTGAAGACGGTATCCAGGTGCATATGCGCACGATTCCTGGGCAATTTGGCGACAATTACTCGTTCAGCGCCACCTTTGGCGAAGAGATTGCTGGCCAACTGGCCGATGGCTTGAGCAGTCGTGCGTTCTCCCATACCAATCAACACCGTTTTGTTCCCGATGGGCATTATATCTCCCCCTTCGATCCGTGACCTGCCATGGTACTTGTCCACACCTCCATACCAGATTTCAAATTCCTCGTTCTTGAAGTCAGGATGGAATTTGTATATAGCTGCGACGTTCAGGGTTTCCTGCCGGCGGGCCGGCCAATACATGGGGTTGAGCGACACGCCGTTATAGATCCAGCAACTGGTATCACGTGTAAACAACTGATTAGGCAGCGGCACCAGTACGAAATCTGTTGGCTCTGCGATCATGACCCCAAATGACTTGAAATCCGTTGGCAGTTCACCGAACAAAATGCCACCGATGAGATAGGTTGCCAGCTCGGCTGCACTTAAACTATCCAGCCATGCACGGAGTTCCTGGCTAAACATCATACCATGTTCGTCAGGAGTGACCTTGCGATCCATCATCCATGCACGCGCCTGCGAATCTTGAAGCGTCTCGGTGAGCAAGTCGCTCACTAACACGACTTCGATACCTCGCGAACGCATGTGATCAACAAACTCATCGTGCTCCCAGCATGCCTTCTTTACCCACAACACGTCTTCAAAAAGCAACTCCTCACAGTTGGATGGTGTGAGGCGTTTAAGACTGAGATCTGGTCGATGCACAAGTACCTTATGGAGTTTTCCGACTTCCGAATAGACCCCTAACTTTGACATTGTAATCCCCTTTCCTGAAAATAAAGCTGAACCTTGCCGCTGCGATAATGCCTCTACCTATTCAGAACAGTATATCGATTGTTTCCTTTTTTGTCATAATCATTAACTCTATTATAGGAATGCAAGTGTAAAGAACCAATGGGGAGAGCGTTGCTGAGAATATTATAAAGCAATACATACGTGTATCGAGATGGACTTTTTCCAAGAGTGTTACAATAGTATTTAATTTGGAGGATAATATTTCGATGACTGACCTGTATTTAATTCGGCATGGGGAAGCTCTTGGTGCAATACTTGATATTATTGGGGATACAGCGTTATCTCCTCTGGGTATACTTCAGACTGAACGCTTGCGCGATCGTCTGGCGGCTACAGGTGAAATTGCTGCCGACGTGCTCATCTCTAGCACGTTCAAGCGCGCGTGGCAGACGGCAGAAATCATAGCTCCCGCATTAGAGTTGCCAATTATGTTCGATGATGAAGTACAAGAATTGCGAGATGGAGTGGCCGAGGGGATACACGTAGAGGAATATAGAGCAAAATATGGTGAAGTTAATTTTCGAGAGACGCCTTTTCGCCAGGTAGCGCCAGCTGGGGAGAACTGGGGGCAGTTTGTGCTTCGCGTGTCCACTGCTCTCGATCGTATTGTTCATGAGTACGATGGAAAAACTATTGTGATCGTGTGCCATGGAGGCGTTATAGGAGTCTCATTTCTCTACTTTTTGGGAATGGGTTCATTACAATACCCTCAGGCAGGTTTTGATACTGATAACACCTCAATTACGCATTGGGCCAGGCTTTCCTTCAATGGAAGACCTGCGCGATGGAGACTGAAATGCTACAACGATGATATGCATTTGCGGGATATACGCTCAACGACACGTATCCCCTGGAAAGCTATTTCAGCTACTCCGGCAGAAGGCGCTGAACAGCCGATTGTACCCCTGGAAGAAGAGTAGCCACACAATCACAAATCCAATCACATCAAAAACTTAACCCATTGATAACCTTCTTTTAACCTCAACTTAACATTCCCATAACATAAGCACGATATCCTCTAAGTAGAAATAGTTTCATTCTCAAAACCTATCTCTATGGCAAGGAGACAGAATCTCAATATGTTAGAAGAAAATACATTAGATGAACACGAGGTAAGTGGAGGAGTAACCGAAAGACACCATCATCACCATGTGCTGTCTGCGTTGGATAACAGCTCACTTTCAGGTTTTCACCTCAAAGCAATGATTACATCAGGAATGGGGTTTTTCACCGATGCCTATGACCTCTTCATCATTGGTGTTGTACTGGCAATACTGACACCTATCTGGAACCTCAATAAGTTTGAGATATCCCTGATAGGCAGCACGTCATTGATTGCAGCAGCAATCGGTTCGATTTTGTTCGGTCGAATGGCCGATTATGTAGGTCGCAGGTCAATTTATGGCTTTACGCTGATTGTGCTGGCAGCCGGAGCTATTGCTTCCTCCTTATCTCCCAACGTGATTTGGCTATTGATCTTCCGCTTTATCCTTGGACTTGGCATTGGTGGAGACTATCCACTTAGCGCCACATTAATGAGCGAGTATGCAAACCGCCGTGATCGTGGCAAATTGATTACCATGGTGTTTTCAATGCAAGGCTTAGGCCTGATAGTTGGCCCGCTGGTTGCCATCATTCTACTGTTGAGCGGATTGAATCATGATCTTATATGGCGAATTATGCTTGCCCTTGGTGCAGTCCCGGCACTGGCTACATTCTACTTACGGCGACAAATAGCCGAGACGCCACGTTTTGCGCTTGCTATGCAAGGGGATGTCGAAGGAGCCGCTCGTACAGTAGAAATGGTCACCAAGAACCAGAACCAGCAAAGCGATACAACAACTACAGTCAAATCCTCACGAGACAAAGATGCCGCAACGACCTCCAAAAGAAGTACAAGGCCTGGAAAGTCATGGCTCTACCTGTTAGTCACTTCACGTTACCTGAAGTGGTTAATAGGTACTGCAGGTGCCTGGTTCTTGCTGGATATCGCATATTATGGCACAACGATCTCCAGCCCGTTGGTACTAAAGTCGCTCAATCCGCACTCGGCCTTGCTGACCAACATGGTCTATACATTGCTTATATTCGTCGTTGCCGCATTGCCCGGGTATATTGTGGCGGCACTGACGATTGACCGTCTGGGACGCAGATTTATTCAATGGTTTGGTTTCGCAATGATGGCACTAGCTTATGGGCTGCTCTTTGTCGCACCTGTTTTGACAACCATAACCGCTGCCTTCTTGCTCGTGTATGGCATGAGCTACTTTTTCACAGAGTTTGGACCGAATGTGACTACCTTTGTCTATCCGGCTGAGATTTTTCCAGTGATGATTCGCACAACTGCGCATGGCATTGCGGCAGCAGTAGGCAAGATTGGCGCATTTATCGGTGCCTTTGCTTTCCCTTTCCTACTTACCAATTTCAACTTACCGGGAGCAATGGCGGTCGCTGCGGTGATTTCTGTAGCTGGCCTATTCCTTACTGTATTGACATTGCCTGAGCCAAATCAGCGTACGCTGGAGGAAGTTTCTGGTGAGCACGAGGCGAGGTCTGCTCATGAGGAAAGAGGGAAAATAGCTGTTCAGGCGGCTGAAGTGGCATAATTCTTAGGGAAACATTTCTGGAAAATCGAAAGGGCGACCGAAGCTGGACGGTCGCCCTTTCGATTTTCCAGAAATGTGGGTAGAATAAAATAGCTTTAAACGTAGAAATAAAACGATAAGGAGAGAGCATTTGGATATTATCGACTTCTACTGTTTAGAACAGAAACGCGTACACAATTGGCTGCGCAATAGCATCAGCGATCTCGGCAATGAAGAATGGAATCAGACCATTGAGGGTACTGGTAACAATATCGCTTTCCTTGTCTGGCACTGCGTGCGTACTGAAGACAATATTCTACGTTTTATTTTGCAGAAGCAACCAACAATCTGGGGTGATGGGAACTGGCATGAGCGACTTGGTCTTCCACCCAGGGTACAAGGCACAGGTATGCATACAGAGGAAGCCCGTGCTTTTCGCATTAACAACCCTGCATTATTTATGGAGTATACCGAAGAGGTGTGGAGAGAATTTGAGGCATACCTCGCTGGTATCACAGATGGTGGCGAGGAACTCTCAGAACGCATAGTCACAGTGAAGCCACTTGGAGATATGCCTGCCATTCAGGCAGTTGGACAGGTATGCATTTCTCACCTGTTCATGCACCTTGGTGAAGTTGCGTTATTACTTGGCTCGATGGGTAAAAAGGGATTGCCTTTGTAGGCAAAGTATACATGTTGAACAATCATAAAGCGTATTTCACTGTAGAAGACGCCAGTCGCATGGCTTTAGAACTTTATGGCCTGCGAGTAGAGGCGCACACATTACCAGGCGAGCGCGACTGCAACTTCTACTTAAAGACCGAAACAGGGCAAGAGCTCGTACTGAAAATTGCGCCTGCTGTGGAGCAGCAAGAGACGATTGACCTGCAAAACAAAGCCTTAGAGCATCTTGCTACACACGATCCTGAACTTTTATTACCGCATGTATGTGTTACGACAGAGGGCAAAACCATCGCAACGCTTACAAACACCGATGGTGTGACGCATTTCGTAAGGATACTTACATACATACCCGGTAAAGTTTTGGCGGAAATCAGGCCTCATTCTCCCGAATTGTTGTATAGCCTCGGCAGCTTAATTGGTAAAATGGATAGTGCATTACAAGATTTTACGCATACTGCCGCGCATCGTACATTGAAATGGGACTTGCAGCATACGAACTGGATCCGTGATTACCTGCAGTACATTGACCATCCCGAACATCGTGCAATCGTAGAACGCTTTCTCGTCCAGTTCGAGACTCAGGTGTTGCCTTTGTTGCCACAGTTGCGTATGAGTGTCATTCATAACGATGCCAACGATTACAATGTGCTGATTGATGATACAGGCGAAGGAACCAGAAGAGCCGTTAGTGTGCTTGACTTTGGCGACATGGTGTACACATATACAGTCTGCGAACTTGCAATAGCCTGTGCCTATGCTATGCTGCACAAATCTGATCCTATCACAGCAGCTACACACATCGTCTCTGGGTACCACAAAGCATTCCCGCTTAGCGAGGCGGAAATCGAAGTGCTCTACCCGTTGATTTGCGCGAGGTTATGCATAAGCGTGGTCAACTCGGCATACCAGCAGAAAGTTGAACCTCAGAATGATTATCTGATGATCAGCGAACAACCAGCCTGGTCACTTCTTGAACAACTTGTGAACGTTCACCCCAGGTTAGCTCACTACACATTTCGCCAGGCGTGCCAGTTAACGCCTTGTCCGGGTAGCAACGCAGTCATCGACTGGTTGAAAAGCAATACTGATAAGTTGGGACGCCTGGTCGAGCAAGACTTGCATATTGCGAAAAATGTCGTCTTCGATTTGAGCATGGGAAGCCGAGAATTGGGCAATTTGCTAGAGTTGTCCGATGTTGAGATGTTTACGCGCAAGCTTTTCGATAGGATGAAAGCAGAGAGCAGCCAGGTTGGCATCGGTAGATATAACGAAGCACGCCCAATATATACAGGTGACCAATATAAATTGGCAGGGAACGATGGACCGGAATGGCGCACCATACACATTGGTCTCGATATTTTCATGGAGGCTGGCACGCCAATCCTGGCGCCGCTTGACGGGATTATTCATAGCTTTCGCGACAACGATTCACCACTCGATTATGGCCCGACAATCATATTGAAACATACGGTTGGCGACAACGATAGCCAAATTCTATTTTATACGCTGTACGGCCATTTAAGCGCAGACTCGCTTGAAGGTCTCTACGAAGGCAAATCCATTGCCATGGGAACACCATTTTGTAAGATCGGCAACTATCGTGTCAATGGGGGATGGCCACCACACCTACATTTTCAAATTATCACCGATCTGCTTGATAGGATTGGCGAGTTCCCTGGTGTAGCAAGACCCAGCCAGCGAGAAGTCTGGCTGAGTGTAAGCCCCGATCCGAATATCATCGTGGGCATCCCCAGGGAAAGTTTTCCTGAGGATGATCTAAGTGTCGAGGAGATTCATAGGGAGAGAAACGAGCATGTTGGCAAGTCTTTGAGTATTTCCTATCAGAAACCACTCAAGATAGTGCGTGGTTCGATGCAATACCTGTACGACGAAGATGGCCGCGCTTATCTGGATGCGGTCAACAATGTGAGTCATGTTGGTCACTGTCACCCACGAGTTGTCAGGGCAGGACAGGAGCAAATGGCAGTGCTAAACACGAATACACGCTACCTGCATGATAACCTTGTGCGCTACGCCAGGCGCCTCTGTGCGACACTGCCAGAGCCCTTAAGCGTGTGTTTCTTTGTATGTTCGGGTAGCGAGGCAAATGAGCTTGCACTGCGACTCGCACGCACGCACACGCAACGGAAAGACTTAATAGTGGTCGATGTCGCATATCATGGCAATACAACAAGCCTCATCGAAATCAGCCCGTATAAGTTCGACGGACCGGGAGGATCAGGAGCGCCACCATATGTCCACAAAGTGCCTATGCCAGATGTCTATCGGGGTGAGTACAAGCAAAATGATCTACAAGCGGGTGAGAAATATGCGCGATACGTTGAACAAACCATCCTGGAGATCAATGGCGAACCGCGAGGGCGACCACAAGGGTCCCCACTCCTCACCACTCCTCTCCCGCCCTTACAAAGATACGGAAGAACTTCACCAACGATATCGGAGATACACAAGAACCAGGATAACATAGCGGCGTTCATTTGTGAGTCACTGTTGGGATGCGGTGGGCAAATTGTGTTACCTGAAAACTATTTAAAGGAAGTGTATCGATATGTGCGAAATGCAGGTGGAGTATGTATTGCCGACGAAGTACAGGTTGGCTTTGGCCGCGTCGGCACGCACTTCTGGGGATTCGAGACGCAGGATGTAATACCGGACATTGTAACGATGGGCAAGCCTATTGGCAATGGCCATCCCCTGGCAGCGGTCGTAACAACGCCAGAGATTGCAGCTTCATTCAACAACGGTATGGAGTACTTCAATACATTCGGTGGCAATCCCGTATCGTGTGCAATCGGGTTGGCAGTGCTTGACGTAATCGCTGAAGAAGGCTTGCAGGAGAACGCGCATCTGGTAGGTACGCATTTGATGGATGGCATGAGAGCATTGATGGGAAAGCACGCCTTGATTGGTGATGTGCGAGGGCTTGGACTATTCGTAGGTATAGAGTTGGTGCTGGAGCGTCAAATGTTGGCACCTGCGACTGAACAAGCATCTTACATTGCGAATCGCATGCGCGAGCGTGGTATCCTATTGAGCACAGACGGGCCATTCAACAATGTATTAAAGATTAAGCCACCGCTCGTGTTTACGGAAGAGAACGCGGATTTCCTGGTGAGTACATTGGATGAGATTTTGGGGGAGGATTTAGCGAGAGAATAATTAAGGGTCAGCTCGTACTTTGGCAAAGTCACCTACATGGACAATCGAATATCGCTCGTGATTCATACTAAGACAACTTAATCCACAGATTCCTCTCATTATATTAGAGATAATATCCTTCAAAAGCTCGGTAGAAGAGCAGAAGCGCAACAAGCTTATGAAAAGGGAAATCAATTAGAAAAGCGATAAAGGGGATGGGTAATCAGTACCCCAAATTTCCATTTCAAGCTGTTTTCTTTAAAAGTTCTGTTACACTGATGCAAGAAGATACATCATGAAATGTGTGGTGAGAGATAATGGTAAAACAATTCTCATATGTCGTTATTGGCAATGGCATTGCAGGAACAACTGCTGTTGAAACGTTGAGAGCCGAGGATGATTCAGCGGATATTGGAGTCATCGCCGATAACCCTTTGGCACTTTATAATCGCCCTCTGCTCAAGGATTTCCTGGCAGGAAGAGTATCAGAAGATAAACTCTGGATGCGACCCAGGAGTTTCTACCAGGATCAGCAGGTACATTTCTTCACAGGACTGGTTAAAGATATCGAGGTTGATCAACATACTCTCCATTTGCAGAACGGGCAACAAATTGGTTACCACCATCTGCTGCTTGCTACAGGAGCTCGTGCCAGGCATCTTTCTTGTCCTGGAGCAAACCTGGTAGGTGTAACCACTTTGCGCACTGTTGACGATTATAAGAAAGTACTCAACTATCTCGGTTATGTTCGGCGCCTTGTCGTAATCGGCAGTGGCCCATTAGCATTGGAAAGTGTTGAGGTTTTTTTTCAGAAAGGCTATCAAGTCACTCATCTCCTACACCATAGCACACTCTGGCCAGAAGTACTGGATAAGACAGCATCAGATCTTGTGCTCCAGCAAGAATGGCGAGATGGTATAGATGTGCGTATTGAGGAAAATATCTGCGAAATTATTGGCAGGAGCGGGCATGTGACAGGGGTTATGACTACAAAGGGAGAACTTATTTTATGCGATATGGTTGTAGTTGCCATAGGTATCGAGCCTGAACTCGATTATCTGCAAGAGAGCGGTATAGCTATTGGGCGAGGCGTAAAGGTGGATGGGTCAATGAGAACCAATGCGCCCGATATTTATGCAGCAGGAGATGTTGCGGAAGTAACCAGCGCAGAAACTGGTCAAACACATGTAATCGGTCATTGGTATCCAGCCTTACAACAAGGGCGAGCTGCGGCTTATAGTATGCTTGATATACTCGATACAAGCCGCTTTGCTCATCCTGTTACTGGCAGCGAAGCATATCTCAACTCTATTCATGCGATGTCTTTGTATACAATCGATTTCGCTGCTGTCGGATCGACCAAACTGCCAGGAGATGGGCAGGGCTATCAGGAAATTGTAGTTGGCCCAAAATCGCATGCCTATCGCAAAGTCCTACTTAAAGATGGCGTACCTATAGGAATGTTTTCGCTAGGCAAAAACACAGATATGCTTGCATTTAAACGCGCCATAGACCACCGCGTGAACCTTGTACCAATTGCAGAACACCTATTTGCTGATGATTTCAAGTTCACTAATTGGCTCGACCTGCAGAAAGTTCCTACTCCCGTGCTGGCTGTAAGCAAAACGAGAAACGCTATCAGGACCAGACCAATGGCACTTCAACATGCTTCTCTTTCAAAGAGCCAAGTTGCCCAGGCAACTTTCAATGAGCAACAGTTTAAAGAGCAGGGAGAACGATATACCTCATCAATGACCAGCACGAATCCTTATATGCTGCCAATCGTTACAGTTACAGAGCCTCCTGAGACCAATTCTACTAAAGCTTTCCTAGTACCAGTGATACCTGATATTGTTACGGGAGAGTATCAAGCAGCAAGAGCAACAGGACATGAGTGTGTCGACTCTTTAGGGATGGAAACACCTCTCAGCCAAACACAAGCTCTGACTATTGGTCGAGAACCTGATGCCATATTGTTCATCAATCATCCCATAGTTTCACGACGCCACGCTATGATTTCGTATGCAAACGGATGTTATCTGCTGCGTGACCTTGGGAGCAGGAATGGCACCTTTCTCAATGAGAAGCGCCTTGAACCGTATCGTGCGCATATCCTTCATCCACATGACAAAATACGTATCGGCAAAGCAATGAGCTACTCATTGCAATTTCGTCCTCTCGATCGAACTAGAGAAGCATAACCATAATCCAAAAACAGATAATCTTCATTGATCTCCTTCTTGCATGAAAATTATACGCACATCCTGCTGATTATTCTTTTTCATAGCGTGATGGAATTGCTAACACATGTGTTGCACATTGTCGAGCATCTATATGAATACCGAAGCTACTTGTAGAGATTCATGATATACTTCGGTAACATCAATACTTTTGCTGCCTGGCTATCCTAGAACCGATATTCAAAGAGGTCGGGCACCATGTCTTGATCAATATGAAGATAGAAGACAGAGGAGATTTGAACAATGCAATGTCCACACTGTAATGCTCAACTTGAGGATGATACCGTTTTTTGTGGTAACTGCGGGACACAAATAACCCGAGTTCAGGCGCAAGGAGCAAAAGTTCCCTATAAAGGTGGTGAAGGAGAAGACGACCTTGCCACAGTCATATCTACAAGACAAAGTTACCAACCTCCTACACCACAAACACCTGTTAGAAATAATGCTCTCCAACCCGATACGCCTTATCGAGGTGGTGATACACCTACTATTCTTTCGTCGCCACCACCTGCTCGCAAGAACAACACCTGGCGCATAGCCTTCATTGTAGTCCTGGTACTGCTCATTATAGGGGTGGGTACTATTGGCACTATCGCTCTACTGAACAAGCAGAATCATACTTCCGTGACAAACAATCGCTCTTCGAATACTCCAATTGCATCGAATGCCAACGGGACGGTTAGCTTTAGCGATAGTCAGAACGTTTCTGGTCATAGCAATGCAGTAACAATAAACGTGAGGGGGCTGGCGACCCCTCCAAGTGGTTCGCAATATAATGCCTGGATTGTTGACACCCAAAGCGAACGCCCTACTGGACTTGGCACGCTTATACAGAACAAGGATGGAACGTACACAACCAAATCCACTAATCACCATCATAATATACTTAGCCTGGGAAATAAGGTTGTAGTTACGCTCGAACAAGGCACAGTAACCGTGGCAACAGGCAGGGTTATACTTTCGGCAGTTTTTCCGCCCAATGCTTTTGTACACATCAAGCATTTACTCGTCAGTTTTCCCGACACACCTGGGAAGATCGGATTGCTGGTGGGACTGGTAGACCAAGCACAGAAAATGAGCTCTGCTTCCCAGTTGCTGCAAAGTATCTCAGCCAGCCAGAATAGTAGTGCAATCCGGTGTGCCGCTCAGAGCATCATCGATATTGCCGAGGGCACACAAGGCTCACACTATAAGCCGCTCGCAAACCAGTGTGCCTCTGAAAATATTGCTGAGGTAGGCGATGGATATGGACTGCTGGGCAATGGCGGTTATATCGCAAATGGACAAGCCCACGCATCGCTTGCTGCAACTCAATCTGATACGACTGTCACTATTCGCGTACACGCTGGACATGTAGCCACATCCCTGGAAAATATGAAAGGTTGGGTTAACACCATAGATCATGATGCGCAAGCCCTGCTCAATAATCCTACAGATTCAGCAAAAGTACAAGAGATTGTAACCTTAGCGAATCACGCCTTTAACGGCTTTGATGCAAACGGTGATGGCAGTATTGACCCAATTCCAGGAGAAGGAGGATCTGTCACAGCATACTACCACGGACAATTGATGGCAGCCCTGGTGCTCGCTCCTGGTTCTTAGAATATGGTAAGCCATCAGCAAAAGTTAGGAATGAGAAACTATGTCCAATGAAAATAACCATGCTCCATTCAAAGTGGCTGCGGTCCAGGCCGCACCTGTGTTTCTTGATCGTGAAGCAACCATCGACAAAGCTTGCGAATTGATCAACACTGCTGGTCGATGCGGTCACCATTCCTAGCGACGCCACTAATAAATTGTGCGAGGCTGCAAAGCTTGCGAATGCCTATGTAGTCATGGGAATGAGCGAACGGAATGTCGAAGCGAGCGGTGCAAGCCTGTATAACACGATGTTGTACATAGATGCACAGGGAGAGATTTTAGGGAAACATCGGAAGCTGGTGCCAACGGGTGGCGAACGACTGGTATGGGCGCAAGGTGATGGCAGCACGCTGCAGGTCTACGATACTCCATTGGGAAAGCTCGGTGGTTTAATTTGCTGGGAAAATTATATGCCGCTCGCACGCTACGCTATGTATGCCTGGGGTACACAAATCTATGTCGCAGCAACATGGGATCGCGGCCAACCCTGGCTCTCAACGTTACGGCATATTGCCAAAGAAGGCAGGGTATACGTAATCGGTTGTTGTATCGCGATGCGTAAAGACGATATCCCAGATCGTTACTCAATGAAGCAGAAATACTATGCTGAAATGGATGAATGGATTAATATTGGCGACAGCGTGATTGTCAATCCCGAAGGAGAATTTATCGCTGGGCCAGTTCGCAAGCAAGAAGCAATTCTCTATGCTGAGATTGATCCACGTATGGTGCAAGGCCCGAAGTGGATGCTTGATGTGGCAGGGCACTATGCGAGGCCTGATGTATTCCAGTTGACAGTGCATACGGATGTGAGGCAGATGATACGAATGGAGCATGATTCTTAAATAGAGCCAAATCCTGATTTTTTCCTTTTTTTCTCCAAGCAGAAGAATGTTATCCTGATCAATTGTTAGGCCTATACAGGTTTTAAATTCTCTGTTTGATACAAAAAGGTATGAAAGGCAAAATATTATGGATTCATTGACTATCGAGAATCTAATCGCCAAAGCTTCGATGAGTTTTATCGGCAACGGTTACTAAAACTCACTGGAATCGCACTTAGGGCTCATCCGCAAATAACTTCCTCATTTAGGTTGACACAGTGTCTTGAGGTTTGATGGTGTAATTCCACTCGCCATGAAAGGCATCGCGCACGATGTTGAGGGCCTTAAGCTCAGCGTCGCTGACGGTGAGACCGGTCGGATACGTCTGGCTGTCCTTGATGGCAGTGACGTGCAATCCTTCCTCGGTGGTCGTCTGCGAGATCAACTCAATCACCGTTTCCAGAGACGTCAGCGGTTTGGCACGCCAATTGATGGAAATGAAAGAAAAGAGGCGGTGCTCGATCTTGTTCCATTTGCTCGTCGCAGGGGGATAATGCGCCACGGTGATCGTGAGCTGTTCTTCATTAGCCAGGGTCTGCAAGGCCTTCTTCCACAGCTTGTTGCGCACGCCATTGCTGCCTCCCCCATCGGCGGTGATGAGCAATTCATGCGCCTGCGGATACAGCCCTTTGCCGCAGCGCTTCCACCACCGCCTGATACTCTCCACCGCAAACTCCGCCGTCTCATGATCGATGCCCACATTCACGAAGCCCTGGTTGTGCACCAGATCATAGATCCCATACGGGATGGCTTTGCCATTGGCTAACGAGCGGTAGTCGTAGACGTTCACCCGCGTCTCTTGCCCTTTGGGTTGCCATTCGCGTCCCTGGTTCTTGAACGTTCCCAGCAGTTCTTTCTTCTTGCAGTCCACCGAGATGGCCGGCGCTTGCTTCTGCTCGAACTGCTGGCACAGGTCCGTGATATGCCCAAACTGCTGATCGCGATCGGCATGAGAAGTGCCTTCCAGCGTTTTCTTGTTCACCTTGAGCGAATAGCCCTGTTCGTGCAGGACGTCGGCCAGTGCCGTCCTCTTGATGCGATGTCCCTGCCCAGAGAGTGCCTTGACCAGTTGCGTCAGTGAATGCGACGTCCATTTGATCAGGCTCATCGGATCCCCTTTGGGCTCCAACAACGCCTCCAGGTCTGCTTGCACGGTCGGATCCGTCACCACTGCCTTCTTCCTCCCACCCCCGGCTTGCCGGATCCTCCCTTGCGCTCTGGTTCGTTCTCCCGTGAGCTCTTTGACCCCTCGCTGGACCGTCTTCCAATCCGCTCCCGAGAGCGCCGCTACCTGACTGATACCACCAGAGCCGATCTTGAGCGCTTCTGTTCCCAGATACAAGCGCCATTGTTGCTCATTCAATTCTTTCCGCAAGATCTCGTACTGTTGTTGTGTCGTCATTCCTTAACCATACCATATTTCCCCGCCCTTTGGAAGTTATTTGCGGATGAACCCTTTGGTGGGAGCGACCTGTGGGCTAACCATCAATTAATGCTCCTTTCTGGTCTACAATGAGATAACTATGTAGGGGAGAGGCAGATAGTTGACGCTTTACGGAGGCTCTTGCTAAGT
>WNFW01002028.1_pt1 | contig 13832 bp, 10 predicted proteins | sample 5400131 | NCBI WGS metagenome assembly WNFW01 (sample SAMN13153362, study PRJNA577476) | soil metagenome | isolation source: 20 cm soil or saprolite under grassland replicate 1 | place: USA:California | collected 2016-06-15 | reverse complement strand
TATCCCAGGGCTACCAAGAATTGTATTCGACAACCTCACTCGGATTGTCGACTAGCTTCACTCCATCCTATGCTTATCTCGTCTTTGAGAATCCTTCAACAACTACCTATTCCGGAACCTTCGATTACGTCGGCCTCTCTTCCTCGAACACGGTCACTCTAACCAACCTGCAGGCGAACCAGAAGGTCGAGGCCTACGACTGGAACAATGTACTACAATCCTCTGGGACAGTCGCCTCGGGCCAGACAAGCCTTAGCCTCAACCTAACGCAGTTCCCATTTCCGTATGGATACTTCAAGATCTACGAGCTGGATGGGCGGACTGTACAGTTCACGTCTGCGACTCGTGAGATCTGGGGGGGCAGCACATACGCATACACTTCGCCCTTCCGTTCCGGTGGAGATCAGCGGACCTCTACAGGGTTTCTCCAGAATTCGTCAAAATACGTCGACGAGTCGTTGCCAACTGGAGCGGTCACTCACAGCGATGGGGGGGATTCCTGGGTCTGGGCTACCGGTCTTGTCGTCCCCACAATCGGAGATGAGGCGCCCAGCCTTGAGTCGGTACATGTTAGTCAGATAGTCGCTGGAACGCATGAGCACTACTTCAACAGCAGCAGCCAGGTTCTAGCCGCAACCTCAGGCTACTACCTTATCCAGTATGTCTACATCCCATCCAACGCTGTTCCGAGCGAGATAATGCTGCAGTTCCATACGCAAGGAGGAAACTGGGAGCATCGAGCCTACTGGGGAAGCAACCTCATCACAGCATGCGGCACCACCGGAGTGACCTGCGGGACAAACGGCGCTCCGTCCCGACTACCAATGGGCGCTCTCCCGGCAGTCCGGAACGCTTGGGTCGAACTCATCGTAAAGACGGATGATGTGGGGGTCAACGGGCTAAACGTTGACGGTTGGGCCTACACTCTCTATAATGGCGGCGCATACTGGGACGAATCCGACCTAGCCTCATCATCCATCCAAACAGTTACGATGAACAATCTGCTTGTTGGGCAAAAGGTGGAGCTGTACAATTCAACCGGGACGCTGAAGGCCAGCGCGACCGTCGCAAGCGGCCAGACTTCCGTGACCCTCAACGTCTACAGCGTCGGAATCAACACCTTCCCGCTCAGCGGATACATGAAAGTATACTTCAGCTCCGGCGGACTGCAATACTCTAGTCCGTTGATGACTGACATCTGGGGAGGAGACGTCTACTCCTACAACCAGCCAGACTTCTCCAACAGTTTCAACCCTGGTGCGGTGGCTGGTTCTATTCACAATGCTCGGATTGGGAGCGCCCAATACGAGAACGCCACGTCTACACCCGAACAGGACTACGTCAACTACGACTCGCTGGGCGACGCGCTATCGGACAGCCAGATTCACAACGGATCTCCACTGACTACTACTTACACATTCGACGGCTACGGAAACCAGGTATCAATGATCAATCCGACCAACGAGAAGACTTACTCTACATACTCTACAACATACCAACATGCGTACCTCACTAACACCACACGGGTGCTCACTCCTTCGATCAATGTAACGACCAGTTACACCTACAATTTCACTACTGGAACGATGCTCACGATCAAAGACCCGATGGGGAATGTCACAAGCTACAGATACGATCTTATCGATAGGCTCACAATGATCAAACATCCAGCCATAAGCGGAGTGGCGTCGAACATGAGCTTCCTCTTTGAGGATGCCCGAAACAGTTTCGGCATACAAAACGAAAAGGTCAATTACACAGACTTTGACTACGACGGATTGAACAGAGTCACTCAAGCCAGCACCTACAAGGGAGCGCTCGACGCGAGCCCAATAATTTCCCAACTAAACTACACGTTCAATTGGCAAAACCAGCCTAAAACCGTTCAAGATCCAACTGGTAACATCACAACCTACGCCTACGACTATCTAGGACGCCTAATCAAGGTAACAAATCCAGGAGGAACCGTTCGTACAACCTCTTACGACGATGTCAACCTTATTCAGACGAACTATGATGAGAACGGTCACAGGGTCGACGATCTATATGACTCACTGCATAGGTTGACAGGTGTTCGGGAATATTACTCGCCCAGTAGCTATTACTTAACTTCTTACACTTATAACGGCGACGGAAGTCTAGCCAAGACGACGAGTGCCATCGGGCAAACGACGACATATAGCTACGATGATCTGACTAGGCTGACTCTTACGATCTATCCTGACAGTTTCAACGAGACAAGAACCTATGACAACATTGGCAACCTAGTGACCAAGAAGGATCCGAACGCGAAGATTATCACCTATGGGTACGATAGCTTGAACCGGCTGATGAACGTCACCTATCCGGATTCGACGAAAGCTACCTACACTTATGACAAGAATGGAAACAGGCTTAGCCTTGCGTATCTAGGAAACTCTGCCACGTTCACTTACGACACAAGAAATAGAGAGACCAACGAGACTTGGACGATCGCCAGCAGCCATTATACCCTCTCCTACGCTTACGATCAGGTTGGCAATCTGGCATCGGTGACCTACCCAGACAGCGCGAAGGTCACTTTCTCAATCGACCCAATGAACCGAGCCACGACGGTAAAAACGGGGAGTACGACTCTCGCCACAATTTCATACAGGCCAGACAGCAGAATAGCGAATATAACGTACGGAAATGGGGTACTAACGACCTACCATTACGACAACCGTGGCAGAACCACTGAAATTAAGGTTGCACAGGGCCAGACCACGCTGTTGGATTTGGCCTACGGTTACGATGGCGTAAGTAATGTGGTCAGCATCGGAACCGAGTCATATTCGTACGACTATCTCAACCGCTTGACTGTTGCTACGGGTGGCTGGGGAACTGTCAAGTATGGTTACGATGGAGTAGGCAACCGCCTTTGGCTGTATCAGAGCCCTACGAATACAACTTACACGTATGGCTCATATGACCGTTTGAGCTCCGTGGGTTCTACTAGCTACACCTATGATAACAACGGCAACAGGATTACAGCAACATCTGGCGGGGTTACAACAAAATACAATTACGATTTCGAGAACAGGCTAATCAGTGTTTCTCAGGGCTCTTCGACGCTCGGCAACTATACCTATTCTCCGATTAGCATGCGCGTCCAGAAAGTCGAGTCAGCCACTACGACGACCTACGTGAACAGTGGTGTAGATGTTCTCTACGAGAAAATTGGTACAACAGTCAACGACTACGTCTTCACTGATAATCTAATGTTGGTAAAACTCACAGGCAGCAGTATCTATTACTTCCATCAGGATTTACCTGGAAGCATTCGGCTCGTTACAACCGGGTCAACAACTAGCTTTTCTAGCAACTACGAGCCTTTCGGGATCCAGTACGCAACTAGCGGAACGGATCCAACCTACAAGTACACCGGAAAGCCCCTGGATGCTGCCACAAGCCTGTATTACTACTCAACCAGATACTTTGACACTTCAGTTGGGCGATTCGTTTCGAGGGACTGGCTTAAGGAACAGTCAACAACTTGCGGGCAAAGAACCCCTCAAGATCAGAATCCATATGCTTACGTAGCGAATAATCCCGAGACCTTCAGTGATCCCTCAGGGATGGCAAGGGTCTTCCGGTGTGGCTGGTGCTGGTCTGGCTGGTTCGGGTCGGGCTGCTACTATTGGGCCCAAGGGATCACCTTCACCGAATCGGAGACCCAAGACCTTATCCTATACTACTTTGCTGGACCTGCGGGCGTAGCTGGGATCTTAGCCTTCTTAGATTTTGTGGGAGTCATAACCTTACCTTTCGCGGCCGTATTTGGGGCGGCAGCCGCTCTTCTCGGCTGGGGTGCATTCTTGTTAAGTGCAACAGACAAATTGGGGGGTTATCATGGCCTTTACATGCTCTTCCTTGGAAGTTATTGGACTTTCTGGTATAATCCTCCTCCCTGTTAATGCAAATGAAGATGGCGCACTCTATTGTGAACCACTGACCTCATACGTAAACACATGTTCATTCCCCGGTGCGTTTATCTTCCTGTTTCACCAAAATGACACGCTGGCGAGGCGTCGATGAGAGTAACGATTCCTAGGAAGCTCGTAGTTGTCTTCGGAGCCTTCGACATGGTCTTCACTTACTTGATATTTGCCTCCCTTCTCGGCCGTATCAACATAATCTTGCCTCTGGCAGGGTTGAACCTCTTACTCATCGTATTCGGTGTTGCAATCTGTAATACGGTCATTGCACTGGCTATATGGAACAAACAGAAAACAAATCAATAAACAAACAGAGGGATTTTTTAGTGAGCGTTTGAAAGGATTTGAAGAATGAGCCGACGTAGGTTTATTCCCGTTCCGGACTAACTCCCACCCGCTTTTTACATTCCACCGTTTGGCGCAGTCTAGGATCAAGGATGTCCAATTATGTTCGAAAAAGTCTCTCACAAGGACGTTGATCGCTCGACGGCACTGTTTGCGATTTAGTTCCTCGACACTTCGGATCCCCTGAGTCGCGAGTTGACGTCTGGAACCTCCATCGAGGGATCAAACTCTTCTGAGGAGCAGTGATGGTTGAAACCTCTTTCGCAAGTCTGAACTCAGCCTGTTAGAGGGTTGGACCTAGGTCGAGGGCCGACCCCAATCGGGAACCGACCTGCCCCTGTCTGCAATGCGCGAAGGGTGGGACCCCGACTTGTAGGTCCAAATACCGACGAGGGTTTTTTGGATAGTCTGAATCCATGACCTTTCTATGAGCGAGATCCGTTGTTGGGAAGAAGGAGCACCCACGAGATCGGTCCTCTCCTGGGTCCTAGATGGCCGAACAGGTATGGTAAGCAGGGAGAGAAACTAGTTCAGCGGGACATGGTCTTCACCATAGAGCCGTCCGTGACTAGCAAATTCGGCACCTGCAACTTGGAGCAGGACGTTCTCGTAACACCGAAGCGTTACCAGGAACTCTCAAGGCCCCAAAATGAACTAATCCATATTGGTCGGTGTGCGGGATAGAAAATCTGCGACGAGTGAGCGACATCACGACTCGCTAAGCCAATTTGACTCTTACACCAACGAGTGTTGTATGGCTGATTGGCTAAGATACGACTCCAGTTCGGAATTCGGTCAGCGCTTTCTGTAGCCTCATGCCCGTTTCCCAGGACAGTTCATCTCCTTCGTAGTGCAATGCGTTAAGACCCTGAAGATTGCTCGGAAGTTGAACTCTCTTATCAACCAACAGGATCACCCTCTTGTCATACTGCAAGAAGGCTGCCCCAATTTCAATCAAGACGTTCTGATTTATTCCAAAGCTGCCATCGTCTAGTTTTTCTTGCTCATCAGCGCTAACGTTAATGACGGCACAATTGCACTTCCGCATCAGCCCAAATATCTTCTCTGGAATCGGGATCGCAGTTGTCTCACGTTCAACCGCAATTTCCCAGTCAAACCCGCCAAATTCGAGCATCTGCTTCAATTGGTCAGGAATCTTCTTGTTCTTACTGTGGGAAACGAATACTCTGGGTTTGGCGGGCAGAATCTCCGGAGCAGCAGAAGGGCTGACACCGTGATCTTGCGTTTCGTCAGTCTCGCCGAATGAAACTTCGGATGATGGCATCGTATTGGAGGCTAACTTGTCAATTTGTAGGAAGTCGTTTCCCTTGATGTTCTGGATCAAGCCATAATCTACGAAGTTGTCCATCAGCACCTTAGAGCATGATTCGACGTCCTCAGGAACGACTCCGAACTCCTTTCTTAGGGTATTCTTGAACAAGTCCTCTTTGGGAAGCATTTTTTTATCGAAGAACTCAGTCACCTTACGAAATAGGTCTGGGTTCAGAAGCGCTTCTCTAATCGCTCTTGCTTTCCCCTCTTCACTGGTGGGAGCAACAATCGAACTGCCGAGTGGAGTCACCGCGATCTTATCAGCCGAGTGTGATCCTTCCGTCAGTCCATATTTCGAGGAGGATGCGATCAGAAGTCTAAACCCGCTACTATTAGGGGACCAATTCAGGGATTTGGCTAGGTCGAGCCTGTCGTATGGCTTGCCGGCATTATTTTTTTCAATCGACTCCGCAATAGTGAGCGCCCGCCTAAATGGGTCCCTCGGAAAGACAGGTCTGTCACCATGTCGACCTCCCGCAGACTTGGAGGATTCGTCGGGCGGAACCCTGTCAGAAACACGTCTTCTTCTGTCGGACTTTGCGCCGATAGTTTCCATCTTGACGCCATATGCGGAGAAAATTCCTATAAGCCTTCTTCACAATTACTTTCGTTCACCTCTGACCGAATTTCCTCTCCAACCTTTGCTAAATGAGTGTCAAGGCCAACGGATGGCAACGATTACTTTCGCAGGATGGAATTGCTCCCTTGATATCAGGACAATTTCATGTCAATAGTCAAGGGTCCTCTCAGGCTAGGTCGATTACGAAATCGGCGTCGGAATATGGCGCGCATTCGGATTGTTGGTCACCCTTCCGTGCATTTCTGGATAAATCGCACAGGATTTCGTGCGGGACTCAGACGAACCAATCCGGAAAATTTATTCTTGCCTCGGTAAGGGTCCTGAAAGTTCGTGAGGTACTCAACAAACGCAGTAGAAACAGTATCCTGCTGGCGGGAGGCAATATGATCTGCAAACCATCGGCATACGAGGTAACGAATTTAGCCTACGTGACTCGTCGGTAAGTGTAATGACAGAAGAAGGAAAGGGTCCAAAATACCAACTCAACATCGAAGGGTCACTAAAGCCATGGGACCAGGACACGATCACGACTGAACAAATCATTGCATTGGGGGGCTGGAATCCTTCGCAGGGTGCGATCATGATCGACGAAGACAATAACGAGACAACTCTCAAGCCTGGTCAGATTATCGAACTCAAGCCGGGCCTTGGGTTCAGCAGGAAGGTGCGTTTTCGTCGTGGCCGCGGTAACTCCTCGAATCACTGAAGAACTGGAACTTCTGCGAGGGAGATTCCCAGGTCTTCAATTCGTCGAGCAAGGATCGTGGATTCGAATCCCTGGCTATCGCTTACCAAAGAGTCCCAAATGGGTGCCGAGCGAAATCGACATTGCCATTCAGGTTCCTATAGGCTACCCGGGCTCTCCTCCATATGGAATATACGTCCCTGCAGGATTGACTTGCGACGGCCGGCCGCCAATAAACAACTACACATTCCCGGCCAATCAACAACCTCCTTTCCCAGGCCAATGGGGAATATTTTCTTGGCAGGTCGTCGAGGGAGAATGGATTCCCACTGCTGATACCCGGAAAGGCCCGAATCTCCTCAGCTTTGTTCTAAGCTTTGGAGATCGATTTACAGAAGGACCGTAGTTCACCTGACGACGATAATCTCCATCCCTAGGCTAGCTTACAAGGCAATCATGCATCATCTGCTCCCGGAATCATCACAGGCGGAAGAGGTAGCTTTCGTATTCACCTCGCTCTCTCAGTCAAGAACTGCGCTTGAGATGAAGTACGTTGAATGGGACCCAGTTTCACCAAATGGATTCGCGGCGCACTCAGGCGCATACATCGAGTTGACAGACGAAGCCAGAGCGGGCGTTATCAAGCGAGCACACGACTTAGGGGCTGGACTGGTCGAATTTCATTCGCATCTGTACTCGAGGGAAATCAGCTTCTCATCTAGCGATCTTCAAGGACTCCGAGAATTTGTTCCTCATGTAATGTGGCGTCTGAAAGGCAAGCCATATGCCGCAGTTGTGGTTGGACGTTCGGGATTCGATGCTTTAGTTTGGCAAGTTGCGTCTAGACCGGAGACTCTGGCGGAATTACGGGTCGGAAGGTCGGTATTGAAGCCAACCGGGCTTACTCTACGCCGAAGAGATAGTCGATGATAAACGAAGATCGATTTGATCGTCAAGTCAGATTCTTCGGCAGAGATGGACAAGAGAAGATTCGTGCCCTCTCAGTCGGTATAGTAGGGGTCGGGGGGCTTGGGTCCCATCTGGTCCAGCAGCTCGCTCACTTGGGAGTCGCAAGAATTGCCGTTATTGATCCGGACAAGGTATCGCCCTCGAACCTTAATCGGTTAATCGGAGTAAATTCTAATGATCCAGCCAGAAAGACCTGGAAGACAAGCGTAGCTCGGAGGTTAGTCAACTATATCGATCCCTCAATTGAGATGGTGGAGATTGCTAATACCGTGATTTCAAAGGAGAGTTTTCAAGCATTGAAGGAAGCGGACTTCGTTTTTGGTTGCGTTGATAACGATGGTCCCCGATTGATGCTGACCGAGTTTTGTGCTGCCTACAAGAGGCCGTACTTTGACCTGGCTACGGAAATTCTCCCGGGTCATCCACCAATTTACGGTGGACGTTTGTGCTTCTCTGTTGACGGTCAAGGATGCTTGGTCTGCCTTGACCAACTCTCACCCCAAGAGGCGCGAGAATATTTCCTTTCAGTTCCATCGAAGCGCGACGAAGATGCCATCTACGGCGTGCCCAGAGGGGGCCTCAATGGCCAGGCTCCTTCCGTAGTTTCACTAAATGGAGTCGTCGCCTCACTAGCCGCCACGGAGTTCATGGTGGAAGCAACAGGGTTGCGGAGAGCAAGACAAGTCCTTTCGTACCATGCTGAAGAAGGGAAGGTATTCTTGGGGCAAGACAAACCAACTCCAGATTGTTTCTATTGTAGATCTGTGTACGGTTCAGGATTAAAGGCAAATGTCGAACGATACCTGAGCTTGTCATAACTGTTGGTCAAACGCTGATTGATCCGAGTGCAAACATCCTTCACGAAGCTCTTTAGATGCTTCACCAAGAGTTTCGCTCTCGTATCTCAGCAATAGCCCATCGATAGCTCAATGTCAAAGATGCCGAGTCAGCGGAGCGACTGGCGCGAACGCTTACACGCGTGGATCCCGATGGTGGCGAATCTAACTATTTCGTATAGCTGAGTCTCGGAACGCGACGGCCGACCCACTTCAGTCCCCGGAGCATCCGACCTAACAACGAGCTACCTACCATTCTAAGATACCATACGAAAAATGCGGCGGCTCCAAGGACAAATGCCGGTGCTAGAAGCGGGTCGAGAAATGGATACGTGTAGCCCACGGCGATCAACACAAACAAGAGGCCGACAAATATTCCCGGCATCACAACCAACCACAACAGTGCTTGAGAGAGACATCCAGCCTTAGTGTTCTTGCTGAGAGGCAGGCGGGAAACGAATAGCCAGAAGAGGCCCACTCCCCAGAAGATCAGCATTAGCGTGAAGACAGAACGTAGGGCTAGCGGGAACTTGAAGAGGTCGAAGGTCGTGTCTGCTGGGAGGGCCGTGTAGCCCACAGCCATTCCTGCGCACAGAATCCCCACGATAGTAATCACATCTCGCTGTTCGTTCGTGGACCACTTCAACAACATGTGCGAACCAATACGCGATTCCGTCCCTTAAACAGATCGGCTGGGACGCGTTACTTGAGACCCTCGACCTCTGCTCCTATTGATTTTCATTTGAACCCATACTGGCTGATCGCGTGCTGCCATGAATCGTCATTTAGCTTCCTGCGAAGTTGGTCGCCCACGCCTTTGACCTCGAAGGGTCTCATGGGGATACCGTTCACATCCTTGTAACGAATGGAAAGCGAAAAGTTTGCGAAGCTTTGAAGGATTTCGTCGGAAACACCGCTAACTCGACCCAAACCGCTTTCACCAGGCCCTATTGGCAATACATTGAGGGGGCTTCTGTCAAGCACCTTCACTGGGCTTCCGCCTTCGAGAACTAATTCTCCTTCTGTGTCCGTTGCAATTCCCTCTCCAATGTTTTTCACATCAATTTCAAGCTCAACTTCGTCAAGACCGGATATCCGAACGAGACTAACAGTCGCACGCAGGAATGGGGTCTTTGGTGCACCTACGGTTGGCTGATAATTGAAAGGCCCCCCTCCTGTGTCCACATTGCCTACGACGGTTGACCCAGAGATCGTCCCGGTGTTCTTGAAAACTTGCTTTCGGCTTACCCACTTGATGGCCACTTTGAGGGAAAGTCTTACCTGTGGTACTGACAACAAATAGCCTGCGCCAAGAGCGGAGAGTGTTCCGCCGAGAATCATGAGGATCGCATTCAGCCAGCCGACTATGAGCACAATTAATCCAAAGGCTATAGCGCCGATGCCCGCCTCGACGTTTGTCCAGTTTGTTTCTTGCTTGCGAGGAACACTCATGTCGGTGCCCCGATGCGATTCTTCTCTACGCGGGCACTAGATTCAAGCCTATCCCGCAAGGATTCCGCTAAATTTTGGGATATGTTAGCCAGGATTTCGAAGTCGTGAAGCGAGTCCTCGATAGAATTCGGATCTGCAACTGATTGGATCTGAGCTACTCCATACCTTATCGCATTGTCCATCGAGTGCTTGTCTGAATAATTCTCTCGCAACCAGTATCGACACGTCTTGAAGGTTGCAACGACTGTGCTTACCGCGTATTTCCGATGGTACTCTTTGAAGAAGTCTCTCAGGTTCAAATTTCCCTCTGCAGTTCAATAAGCCTTCCTAACAAATAAACGGTGTGATAGGGGGCCTATGGGACCCTTCCGCTATTATCCGGGGTTTTTGGCTCGATTAGCAATTATTTTCCTGTCGAGTCGCTCGCGTCGTCTCTTTGATCTGGGTAAGAACTACTCGACAGGTTCGCTCTCCACGCCCGCGTCGTCGTAGAAATTGAATAGGCGCGGCCGTAGCACGCCGGACTGAGATGACGACTCGAACTATTTAGCTGACTGGAAGGCAGTATTGCGCATTAGAGCACGGTGACTATGAAGGGTTGACGGCGCGCAACTCAAAGAGTGAGCGACTTCGCGCGTTCTTGCAGAAGCCATATGTTAGGATCCCGCTACTTCTCGTCATTCTTCTCTATGTCGGCTTTGTCATAGTGCTGATCTTCGTCGCAATAAGCTCACTCTATGTTCTTGGCATCTTAGTCGGCACTCCCACTCTCCAACTCCTAACAGGAGCAATATCCGCAATATCAGCCGCCGCCTCTGCCACAGCGGCGATTCTAATTTGGAGAGGCAACGTTCAGGCTCGAAAGACTGTCTTGATAGACCGAGTACTAGGGCCAGCATACTCAGAAATTAGACAGACTAGAGAACTTCTTGATGCATGGAAAGCCGATGCAGTTGATACAGGTCTAAATACCCCTTTCTTGAAACAGTCAGGTTCCGATTGGCGCTACTACACGCTAGATCAGACCCTTAGAACCGATCTAGAGAACTTGAGAGATTCTGTCCCAATCCTTGGAAACCAAAAGGCGCTATCCAAAACCGCCGCAGGAGCTGTTATCATGGAGGCTGCAAAGACACTATTCAAAACACAAAACATCAGTGCAGTACGTCTTTGGGTGTCTAATTCGTGGGTCGAAGGCCAGCCTGGTGGGTCAGGCAGATCACCAGACTGGGAACTTGTGGTGGACTCTCAGCCACTAAAGGCACAACCGGGGCTTTATGTCCACGCGATCGAGGCGGTGGATTTTGACACTCAGAAGTCAGAGTTCATCCAACTTCTTACGAAGGACAAGGCACCCGTAAACGTCAAACGCTTCCAAGAGTTTTGGAAATATGCGAAAGACCTGGCTTTAGCAGACCCAACTATCAACGGATTCCGCAAGCTGTTGGATAACTCGATTCAAACATTTTCGGCGCTAGAACACAACCTTGACGCCGAAATCAAGCGCATACGATAGTGCTCGCGCGAGCGTTCCATTGCTCTAACGCCGGGCGGCAGGTATGGTTGCATTTCACGAACGTCTGCAAAGGTCAGTGCGTTGTAGCAAGTGTAACAGAGTTCTTTGCGCAGAAAGTAAGGCCTGAAGTCATCAAAAAGAGATGTTGGTAAGAAGTTCACCGACTACTTCATGGTTGCACCAAGATGTGCGACCGAACTTCACTGCGCCACCTGGGACTCGATCTAGTCTTTCCGAGGACATACATTCTTCTATCGAGAGTTGACACAACAGATACGACGGAGTGGCCCCCAAAAGTATTTAGAATTCTGGAAAGCGACGCAACCTAGAGACCTGCAAGTTTCTTTCCGCGTCTGATCATGGCTGATTTCTCAAGTTGATCCCAAGGAATCACAAGTATCAAAGCTCCGATCATTAGTCCCCCAAAGAACACAGCGATGGCTACGCCGCTCACCCAATTAACATACGAAGAGACAGAGCTGGTGACACTTTGTACGTAGGTGGACGAGGTTCCATTGATTACGCTCTGGAAGTAGATGAGAATAAACTGGATGCCAAACAGTATTGCAGACAGAGCAAAGCAGGATACTCCAAAACGTACGACCTTGCGTAACTCTGCGGGCTGTTTAGTCTCATCTTTGTCGTCTTTGATGAAGGTATCAAGGTCATCCAGAGTGTCTCCATTTTGAATCTTCCCAATGAGGTCGTTCACCAAGTGTATCTTCTCTCTGTGTAATCGGTCAACACGACGGAAGAGAGGTAGGAAGTAAATGGCGATAATAGCTATCCCAACAAGGTACTCTGCTACTGCAAAGACAAGCTGACCGGCGAGTGCAAGTCCGATAAAGGCTGTAAGCTCAACCGCGATTATCGCCACCATGCCAGTAGAATAGAATCCAACGCTTGTCTGGTAGGCACCACGCCATTCTTCTGACAGAATGTTTACTTTGAGTAAGTCCAAGTCTCGGTTAGGATTTTGCTTAGACATAGCGGTCCTAAGGTATTTTGTGCATTCAAAAGGTTTGAGACGTGCTTCGATTCCGTGGTACTTCAGCGATCACCCGCCCTACAACTATTTAGTTAGATGCACACGTCAGATCGCAAGCGCGGTCTCGCGACGTGAACCTCGTGTTTGGGAAGATCTGAAAAATAGCGGCTACAACTTTTCGTTCTATGTCCCTTGATTGCAGATGATTTTCGTCATCGACCTGATGTTCCCTAGGAATCGCCTTGGGAACGGCTGAGGGTCCATGGCAATGTTAAGGTCAGCGGGAGGTTTCGGGTCGGTGATTCGGATGTCTCGCGGTCGGCAGCCGCTGAGCCGCGTCGCCTATACGTGTACTCGCCTTTAGTGAACGCTGATGACAACGTTGCCCCGCTTTTCTCCTGTGTCGTCATACCTGTGAGCTTCGGCAGTCTGCTCTAACGGATATCGCCGATCAATAACAGACCTTAGTTTTCCCGCCTCAATCAGCTCCCTAAGAATGACTAGATCTTGAACCGGATACGATCCTGTCCAATGCACCACTTTTCTGCCCTTTTTCGACCGACGTATCCCTCGGAACAGCTCCGACAAACCAGGGTTGCCCAATAGAAGAAGACCGTCGCCCTTCACTGATCTCATAAGACCTGAGAGGGAAGAGCGACCTACCGCGTCAAAGACCACGTCGTAGGTCTTTCCATTCTTGGTGAAATCCTCTTTCGCGTAATCAACGACGTGGTCCGCCCCGATAGAACGAATCATGTCCAATTTGCTGGTCCGATCAACGCCAGTCACTATCCCACCGTAAGATTTAGCGAGCTGTACAGCGACAGTCCCTATGCTTCCGCCCGCGCCTCGTATCAGTACCTCTTGTCCGGGCTGGATGTTCGCTTTTCTGAGAAAATTGATTGCGTGAAGTCCGCCTGCTGGGACAACTGCTGCCTCTTCGTAGGACATGCTAGCTGGCTTGATAGCTAGTATCGCGCTCTCCTTGAGACAGTCGTACTCAGCATATGCCCCGAGATGCAGGCCTGTGAGAGCGAAAACCTTGCCGCCCTTCTTGAACCGCGTTACATCTCTGCCTGTCGATTCTATTTCTCCCGCTAACTCCTGGCCGAGAATCTTCCTTCTTGGCGCTCTGATGCCAAACCCAATTCTGAGAAGAAGCTTCCATTCGAG
>WNFW01006752.1_pt1 | contig 13833 bp, 10 predicted proteins | sample 5400131 | NCBI WGS metagenome assembly WNFW01 (sample SAMN13153362, study PRJNA577476) | soil metagenome | isolation source: 20 cm soil or saprolite under grassland replicate 1 | place: USA:California | collected 2016-06-15 | reverse complement strand
AAGCGTGTTGACAGGATCCGTGTTCACAGCGTTGATGAATATTTGCTTTCCACTAGCCGCTTTGTTTACGACGACATCCAAGCAGGGCACATTCTTGCCTTCACGATCCGAGTCGAACGTCGGACTATCGGCGCGGGCGGCCAGTCGTTGCGTGCCAAGCCGGCTTGCCGAGAAAGGCTGCTGGTCACCGTTGCGCGAGCATCTAAGTCGGCTCATTTCCTTATGCTCTGGCATTCGGCCCGATGTAAACGGTTACAATGGCGCGCCGTTGCTCATTGTACCGAGCGGATACTCCCCTATGGAAGCATGCTGATGCCTTCCGGCTGGCTTTCCATTCCCGCCCCTTATTTTCCTTTACTCGCAGCGCAGCGAGACCATGGGGTCAATTCGAGTGGCGCGTAGCGCTGGAACGTAACTGGCGAGCAACGCGATCAGGAAGAGCAACAATGAAATCGCGGCAAATGTGATTGGGTCCGTCGCTTCCACACCGAATAGCAGGCTTCGAATCAGCCGGGTAATGAGGAAAGCCGCTGCCAAACCAATCATCACGCCCGAAAGAGCGAGCGCCATCCCCTGGCGGACAACAAGACTCAAGACGTTGCGCTGCGAAGCGCCCAGAGCCATTCGAATCCCAATTTCTCGAGTTCCCTGATTGACCAGGTACGCCATCACGCCGTAGATGCCAATCGTTGCGAGAAGCAGAGCGATGCTGGCGAAGATTCCCAGAAGCAGCATCGAGAAACGCCGGCGGGCCAGCGATTCGTCCACACGCTGCCCCATCGTTCGAACATAGTACATTGGAAGATCCGGATCGAGATTTCGCAGTTCATTCTTGACGGCGGTTACCATTGCAGAGGGATCCGTGGAGCCTCGAAGGGCTACCGTCATTGCTCGAGTGGGGAATTGCGTGTGCGGCAGGTAGAATGCGATTCGCGGGTTAGAATCCAGAGAGTCTTGCTTCACGCGTCCGACCACGCCAACCACCGCCTGCCACGGGTCCTTCGACTGAAGTTCCACAATATGAATCCGCTTGCCGATGGGATCCTGTCCTGGCCACAGTTGGTCGGCCATGTACTCATCAACGATGACCACGATTGGCCTCGTCGTGACGTCCTGATCGTTGAAGAATCGACCACGCCGGAGCGGAATTCCCATCGCTTCAAAATAGTGGCCCCCGGCTAGCCGTTCGTCCGCATTGAGAAATTTTTCGCCGGGAAGAGGCGTTCGTCCTTCGACGGTGATCGGCGTCCACGCAAACGCCTGGCTCAAAGGAAGCGAGGTGACTCCGCCCGCTGCGTTCGCTCCAGGCAAATGCTCCAGCCGTTCCCAGAGCTGCCGGTAGGTATTCAAGATCGTCTGTTTGTCGTTGTATTTTCGACCGGTCATCGTCAGGTCGAACGTGAGCACGCCGCGCGGGTCGAACCCGGGCGGCACATTTTGCAGGCGGGCGAAACTTCGGATGAGAAGTCCCGCGCCGATCAATAGGACCACGGAGAGCGCCAGCTCGGAAATAACGAGCAGACGCCGAACATTATTACCGCGGCCCCATACGGCGCTCGTTCCAGCCGCGCCGCGGCTTGTATCTTTCAGAATCGAATTCAAATCCAACCGTGAAATGCGCAAGGCCGGGGAAAGGCCGAAGAGAATCCCGGAGAAAAGGGAGAGCAACAGCGTGAACAGGAGCACGCGTCCGTCGATCCCCACGTCGTGCAGCCGCGGGATACTCTTTGTTCCCAAAATGTGAATCCACCTCATGCTGAGAAGGCAGATGAACATGCCCAACGCTCCACCGCAGAGCGAAAGCAGCATGCTCTCCGTCAATAATTGACGAACGATGTGCCATCGGCCTGCGCCCAGGGCCGTCCGCACCGCAATCTCCTGCCGGCGCGCCACGGCCCGTGATAACAAGAGATTGGCGACGTTGGCACAAGCGATCAGCAGGACGAAACCCACCGCTCCAAGCAGCACTAACAAAGAGCGGCGCACGTTGCCAACAACCTGTTCGAGAAGTGGCACGATACTGAACGTCAGCCCGCCATTGGGCGGATAGTTATCTGGGAAGTCGCGACGCAGCCGCGCCGTGATGGTATCCATCTCCGCTTGGGCCTTCGCCAGCGAAACCTCCGGCTTGAGCTTTCCGACGATGTTGTAATCTTCGTGGATCCGCACTTGCGAAGCGGCGGGCGCAAGCGGCAAGGGCAGAAAAATCTCTGCCTGCTCCGTTCCGTCAAGCAAGGGGAGAACTTCCCGGGGCAAAAAAAAGCGTTGCGGCAGGATGCCGGCTACTTCATAGGTTTGTCCATTGATGATGATGGACTTACCGATCATCCGCGGATCGCGGCCGAAACGCCGCGCCCAAATGCCGTCTGTCAGCACGGCCGTAGCCGGACGTCCCGGAGAGTCTTCGTCCGGTGTCAACAGGCGGCCCAGGGCCGGGTGAGCGCCGAGCATTGGAAGAAGATTCGATGAGACCCGGATGACGCCCACTCGTTCCGGGTCACCCTGCCCAGTCAAGTTGTAGTTGCCGCCAATCGCGATCGCAATCTGCTCAAACCCATGGTGCCCCGTCTTGATGTCGTAATACTGGGCGGTGGAGAACCAATCCTCGCTAATGTTTAGTCCGGGTGAACGATTCCACAGGATTACCAACCGGTCTGAGCCCTCATACGGCAGAGGGCGGAGCAGCAGCGCGTTCGCAACACTGAAAATGGAGGTATTCGCGCCAATTCCAATCGCCAGCGACAATAGCGCGGCGAGTGCGAACCCGGGATTCTTCACGAAAGAGCGAAGTGCGAAACGAATCTGGTACATCAGCGTGTTCATGCGAAACGTCATCCTAGCATAGCAATCGATTAGCTAGAGTGATTGGACGTTTCGCGCGGGAGAATGGCACGTGGCCCGTTTAGAGCCTCATGAACTTGTGGGCAAGAAAAAGAAGCAACTTATCGGGAGTTTGAAGCTCGGGCACGGCTCGAAATGGAAACTAATCCGGACGGACCATCGCTACTCGTAGACCAGTGGTTGAAAAGATCTCGCCATAAAGTGATGGCTCCTTTGAGGCTGAACTTAGATGCTAGTATACGTGCCGCTAGATATGGAAAATCCAAGATGGCGGCCACCCAGTGCGGCGGGCCTTGCGTTATTGGCTAAAGTAAAGATCCACCTCCATCGGGAAGAGATGGGTTGAAATGAGGAAGAAACTGATTCTGTTGCTTTTGGCTTCGCTGGCTGGCCAAAGCGTTCTGGCACAAGAGAAGGTGGACGCTAAGGTACCGAAGGCGGAACGACATGAGTTTGTGATTGCGAATTTCAAAACGGAGAGCGGCGTCACGCTGCCGCAGGCGCGCGTGGTATACGGCACATACGGGAAGCTGAACGACGCGAGGGACAACACCGTGCTCTTGCCATCGCACTACATGGCGGATTTTCATGGCTATGAGTGGCTGATTGGCGCCGACAAGGCGCTTGATCCATCGAAGTTGTTTCTCGTGGCCACGGAATTGTTTGGAAATGGAAATTCATCGTCGCCGAGCAACACACCTGAGCCGTATCACGGGCCGCGATTTCCGGTAACAACAATTCGCGACAATGTGGAAGCGGTGCGTCGGTTGTTGACGGAAGAGCTGAAGATTACGCACTTGCGCGCGATTATAGGGTTTTCGATGGGTGCACAGCAGGCGTTTCAGTGGGCGGTGAGCTATCCGAATTTTGCAGATCGCATCGCGGCGACAGCGGGTACTGCTAAGTGTTATCCGCACGGAGTCGTGAGGCTCGAAGGAGAAATCGCCGCGCTGACGACAGACGCAGCATTTGAGAATGGCGACTACAAGGAACAGCCGAAAAGAGGTCTGGAGGCGTTTGCAGTCGTCTGGACGGGCTGGCTTTTCTCGCAGGAGTGGTGGCGGCGCGAACTGTGGCGCGAAGGGGCCAAACCAGGGACAACCTTCGAGCAGGTCTTGCATGAATTCCGAACGAATTTCATCCCCGGTGCGGATGCCAACAATTCGATTTTGCAGATGCGGACATGGGAAAAGCACGACGTCGGGGCAACGCCGGGATTTGGCGGGGACGTAGAACGCGCCCTGAAATCCATCAAAGTTCCGTTTCTGTACATGCCCTCGGAAACGGATTTGTATTTTCCGATCGGCGATGCGCGCTACGAGGCCGGATTTATTCCCGGGGTTTCTCTAATGCCGATTCCGTCCTTATGGGGACATACCGCAGGTGCGGCGAGTAATCCCACAGATGCAAGATTCTTGAACGACACGATTGGGAAGTTTTTAGCGGCAGGCAAGTAGGTGCGACGTTGTTCCTCACTTGTTCTTCGCGCTTCCCTCTAGAATTCCATTCGCACTACAGCAAAGATTTTATAGAATGCCCGTCTCCCGGCAGAGTGAGGCAAGCACGCGAAAGGTGCAATCATGAAGACGATCAAAGGACCGGCAATTTTTCTGGCGCAATTCGCGGACGACAAGCTTCCCTTCAACGGTCTTCGCGAGATTACGCGCTGGGCGGCGGGGCTCGGTTACAAAGGGGTACAGATTCCGACTTGGGACGGGCGTCTGTTCGATCTGAAGCGTGCGGCGGAGAGCCGCAAATACTGCGATGAGATTTTAAGCACGCTGGCGGCAAGCGGCGTGGAGTTGACGGAACTCTCGACTCACCTGCAGGGCCAGTTGGTTGCGGTGCATCCTGCTTATGACGCGGCATTTGACGGCTTTGCTCCGGAAGCCGTGCGAGGAAATCCTGCCACACGGCAGGCCTGGGCAGTGGAACAACTTTTGTTTGCGGCGAAAGCTTCCGCCAATCTGGGAGTCAAAGCGCACGTGACGTTTTCCGGCGCGCTGGCTTGGCCGTACATTTATCCTTGGCCGCAGCGTCCGCCTGGCTTGATTGAGACAGCGTTCGAGGAGCTAGCGAAGCGGTGGCGGCCAATCCTGGACGCGTTTGACAAGGCGGGCGTTGATCTCTGCTTCGAATTGCATCCAGGCGAGGACTTGCATGATGGCGTTACGTTCGACATGTTTCTGGATCGCGTAGGCGGGCATAAGCGGTGTAACATTTTGTTCGATCCCAGCCACTTTGTTTTGCAGCAGCTCGATTACCTCGCGTTTCTCGATATTTATCATTCGCGAATCAAAATGTTTCATGTGAAGGACGCGGAGTTCAGACCCAGCGGGCGCCAAGGCGTTTACGGGGGATACCAGCCGTGGGTGGAGCGCGCGGGCAGGTTCCGGTCGCTCGGCGACGGGCAAGTGGATTTTCGAGGAATTTTTTCCAAGCTGGCGCAGTACGGCTTCGATGGGTGGGCGGTGCTCGAATGGGAGTGTTGTCTGAAGAGCAGCGGGCAAGGAGCGAGGGAAGGCGCGCCGTTTATTGCGCGGCACATCATTGAGACGGCGGAGCGCGCGTTCGACGATTTTGCAAAATCCGGCACCGACGAAGAAGCGAATCGGCGAATGCTGGGGCTTGCTGCGAGAAAGGAAAGCAAACATGCCGGCTGAACACAAGAAGCAGAGCAAACAGCGGCGGTTGCGGCTTGGCATGGTCGGAGGCGGGCCAGGCGCGTTCATCGGCGCGGTGCATCGCATTGCGGCACGTATCGACGATCGCTATGAATTGGTCGCGGCTGCGCTAAGTTCGGACCCGGAAAAAAGCCTGGCTGCGGCGGAGGAGCTTCACATCCCGCGCGCATACGGCCGCTTTGAAGAGATGGCCGCGGCGGAAGCGGGGCGGCCCGACGGGATCGAAGCGGTTGCCATCGTCACGCCAAATCATTTGCACTACGTCAACGCCAAGAAGTTTCTGGACGCGGGAATCCACGTGATTTGCGACAAGCCGTTGACGACCTCGCTTGAGGATGCGCTGGACTTGGCGAAGATTGTGGAGCGAAGTGGGTTGATTTTCGGTTTGACTCACAATTACACGGGCTACCCGATGGTGCGGCAGGCGCGCGAGATGGTGCTTGCCGGAGAGCTTGGCGCGCTTCGAGTGGTTCAAGTGGAGTACGCGCAGGACTGGCTCTCCACACCGCTGGAAAAGACCGGACAAAAACAGGCTGACTGGCGTACGGACCCAGCCCGCAGCGGGCCCGGCGGAAGCTTGGGAGATATCGGCACTCACGCGCACAACCTGGCGTGTTTTGTCACGGGGTTGCCGGTGCAAGAGCTCGCGGCTGAAGTGACTACATTCGTGCCCGGGCGGCGGCTCGACGACAACGTGCAAATGATGTTGCGGTTTCCTAAGGGAGTGAAGGGGATGCTCTGGGCCAGCCAGGTTGCGGCTGGGAACGAGAACAATCTTCGCTTGCGCGTCTACGGCGAAAAGGCCGGGCTGGAATGGCAGCAGGAGAATCCGAACGAGCTTTGCTTTATGCCTTTGGGCCAGCCGCGGCGGACCTTGCGACGCGGCGGTCCCGGAACCGGAGCTGCGGCCGCGCACGCCATCCGCATCCCAGCAGGGCACCCAGAGGGCTACTTGGAGGGTTTCGCGCAACTCTACAAAGATTTGGCCGAACAGATCACCGCAAAGCGGGAAGGGCGGCCTCCGGACCCGCAATCCCTTCTTGTGCCAGGCATTGCGGAGGGCGTGGAGGGCATGCGGTTCGTTTCCGCGGTGCTGGAATCTTCTCGCAGCCGTTCGGCGTGGACCGCGCTTTCCGGTTCGCGGTGAGGCGGATCAGGGCCCGTCCTTAAGAGCATTGCCGGCAAAAGACGGCATGGGCGTTCAAAAAAGGATGGAAAGACCCTATTGTGCCGCTCACCGCAAGCTCTCATAATCAGAGTGGGAGTCTTGCAATGGATGACCTTCTCAGGACCTCTGCCCCTCTCAAAGAACTCGACGATTGGGATGATTTTGTAGCCACTCGCTATCAGCAGGGAAAATCCGAAGAGCAGTTCCGGAATTACAGGGCTGATGCCCATCCCACGGTCACGGAGTTCTACCGCCAAAATCATGCGCAGCAAACGCTGGACTTCGTGCTGAAGAAAAAGGCGGAATACTGCGGCCTGCGCCGCGGCAAGAAGAGCATCTGGGAAATGGCGGAATATCTGAATACACTGGTGGACGAGAGCGATCCGGATACGGACCTGAGCCAGATCGAGCATCTTCTGCAAACTTCAGAAGCGATTCGAAAGGACGGTCATCCGCGCTGGTTCATTCTCACGGGGTTTGTGCACGACTTGGGAAAGGTGTTGTGCCTCTACGGCGAGCCGCAATGGGCCGTGGTAGGCGATACGTTTCCTGTTGGCTGCGCCTACTCGGATCAGGTAGTGTTCCCGGAATTTTTTGGTGCGAATCCGGACGCGAACGTCCCTGAATATCAGACCAAGTACGGGATCTACGAGCACCGCTGCGGGCTCGATAAAGTGCAGCTTTCGTTTGGGCACGACGAATACATCTATCAAGTCGCGCGCAATTACCTCCCCGAAGAAGGGTTGTACATGCTCCGCTATCATTCCTTCTACGCCGCACACCGTCACAACGCCTACCGCCACTTGATGAATGAGCACGACGAAAAGATGTTTGAGTGGGTCCGGAAGTTCAATCCGTACGATCTGTACTCGAAAGGCCGCGAGCGCCCCGGCACGCAGGCCATTCTTCCTTTTTATCAGGACTTAGTGTCCGAGTTTTTCCCCGACCAGTTTGATTGGTAATCGGTAGGACCGTCAGGCAAAAGAACCGCGGGAGCGGCGACCGGATTTTCTTCTCAGCGCAGGCCGATCAGCGGGCAGCGGTCGAACACCTTGCCGTCCGCCTTGAAGGCCACTCCATTCTGAAGAGCCCACTTATCAAACAGCGAAGGATTGTTGGAGAGGTGTAGCAGCGCCGTAGCAATTTCCTCGACTTTAGGCATGCCGTTGTGCACCAGATAAAAGCAAGTTTCTTCGTACGGGGATTTCGGATCGTCAGGATTCTGCAGCCGCCGGATGAATCGGTCGCGAAGTTGAAATTGCACCCTGCCCACATTCAGGACATACGCGCTATCCATCTTCTTTGCCCCCAGGGCTAAGGGCATGCAGGCCGTAGGAGAAGGCTTGGTTTGCTTGCCCTTGCGGTGCGCCGGCTCGAGCCAAGGCCCTCCGCCGAAAGCTAAAAAGCAAAAGCCTCCACCTGAGCAATGCGAGGACCCCAATCAGCAGAGTGAGGACCACGGCGGCGGATAGGATTGTGGAAGCCATACAAGTGCCGCGAGTCAGATGCGGACCTCAAGCGCCGTGCCATCCGCCTTCATCCAGTTCATCAGGCGAAGTTGCGCCGTCGATTACCGCATCTCGACCGCTCGCTGAATGTCTAGCCGCCCGCGATGGGGTGGACCATCAAGACTTCATTCTGCGCGCGTGTCACTTTGTCGATGCGTTCACCGGTCGCGACGTCGAAGGGCTGCGCCCCGGTCTTGGCTTCGTATTCTGCAATCACGCGGTTCACTTCGTCCATGTCGGCGGTTGCGGGATCGTACTCAAGAATGGTGCTATCGCCCTGTGATGAAAACGTCAGAATCTTGGCGTTCATGTTTGGCCTCCTGTGGGACTCACGTTTGGCTTCCTGTGGGGTAGGAGCCGGCGGGTTGGGCCTAAAGCTCATAATGCACCGATGTATAAAGATGTCAAGACGCCTTTTGCCTGGTACGGGGCGACCAAATTCATGACTCCTAGTACCAACTAAGACCATGAAAATCACATTTGGTAAGAAGTTGTGCGGAGTTCTTAGCGCACGGCGGGCATGGGAATTACATTTGTCGGTTGATCGGGCTGGACCGCGACGCCATCGCGATACGCAACCACTCTGCCTGAATTGGCGGGAACACGCTCCCCGGGAACGACAATACCGACAAGATTCAGCGGATCCGCGGGGGAGATGGTAATGATCTCGCCGGACGGTTGCTGATTACGCATAGCGCGGAGCGATTCCACGGCTACCGGCAAAGCGAATTGCTCTCCTAAAAAGCCGCTGACGAACCGGCCGCCACGAACTTCGCCGCGATCCCCGAGGCGCCGCAAGGTGATGAGCAACTCGCGCCATTTGGGAAGAATGGTTTCGCGTGTGAGAAGTTCACGGAAGACGATTCCGTAGCGCCGCAGCAGCATCCAGCAAATTGCTTCGAGGGCGCGGCCGCGGTCGTGGTTCTCGCCGGAATAAAGTAGCGACCAGCGACCGGCGCTATGCCGGGGGCGTGAACTGCGGGCGCTGCCTTGGCCGGAGCGGCGCTTGGGGTCGATAAGCGCGCGCAGATTGTCGAAGCCGTCCGCCGTGAGCAACCCTGCGGCGACAAGTTCCCAGAGCGCGGTTTCAACTTCGGCCTTCAGCTTAGCGGTGCCGCGCACGATGTCGGCGAAAAACGATGCGCCACGCTGGCGCAAGTATTGCAGAACGGCAGCGGCATCTGGGCTGAGGCCGGTCACGTCGGCTCGCGGACGAAGAAAGTAATCGGCGCGACGCTGGTTGGGATGACGCGTCGCTTTCCGTCGGTGAGGGCTTCGAGCGTGGCAGGATGCGGAGAGAGCCGGCCCCATCCCACTGCACCGGTGAGACAAAGCTGGTCCAGCAGCTTGGGGTCGAAATCGGCAATGCGGCGCTTGAGGATTTGGCGCTCCCAGGAATTGGCAGGAGCCTCGAATCCTTGCACTTGGCGGAGGGCTTCGAGCGTGCCGCGCTCACCGAGGAGTTGCGTGCCCGGAGCGACATGCTGCCAGCGAAGCTGCCAGTTCATGAATTGCGCGGGAGTGACGGACTGGATTTCCTTGCGCAGTTGTCCGAGCGTGAGGCGGTGAATACGCGTGAGCAGGCGTCGTTCGCACCATTCGGTTTGGTTGGAATGCGGGTCGGTAAATTTGCCGCGGAGCACCGTGCCACTGGATTCCAGGCGCAACAGAGTTTTGTCAATGTCCGCAACGGGGAGGACAACGATGCTGGCCAGTTGGCTTGCGGTGACCGGACCGGAGTGAGACATCCAGCCCGTTACGAGAGCCAGCAGAGCATCCTCATGCGAAACGGTTGGTGATTCCATGTTTGCCGGCGGAACTTCGAAGCGCCCCGCAGGGAAAATCTGGTTGAATGCGGGAACACGTTCCGCGGCGACCCAGTACGTTTCGTTGCTCACGCGCGCGAGACCGGCGCGGCGACCGGCGACGAGCTGCTCGAAGAATGGAGCCCACGCAGGCAATAATTCCTGTAATTTGGCGTTCAGGCGACTGATTCCGTGGGTGTCTGCGTTGGCCTGGGCTGGCAAGGCAGTCAACGTCAGCAGCGCCTCGTGCAATTCTTCGGCGTCGCGCACATCGGGCCAGGCGTCGTCGCAAACTTCGGCGATGGCCGCTGGATCGAGACGGCCGATTTCTCCCAGCACTGCTTCGGGGAGGACGCGACGCATCTCGACGGCGCGAGCGCGGCGCTCTTCGAGCGGCGCATCATCGAGATAGGCGTAAGGATTGGCATTCAAAATTTCGTGCGAGAACTGTGAAGGGACGGGCGTGTCCACGGCGAGGCAGGTAATGCGGCCGGCCGCGATGTCACGCAGCACGCGCTCAAGGCCGTCGATATCGAGGGCCTCGGTGAGAACGTCCTTCATCACTTCGCGGATCAGTGCGTGATTGGAAATGGGGATGTCACCTGGAAGATTTTCCTGGCAAGCGAGCGCTTCGGGAAAAACGGCGGCCAGCAAATCATCGGCGCGCATCCGCTGAATCGGGGGCGGAACTTTCTTCCCGTTGCGAAAACGAAGTAGCGCCAGAGCGCGGCCAGCGTCCCAGCGCCAGCGCGCGGTGAAGAGGGGAGAAGCGAGTACAGCTTGCTCCAGAACGGAGCGCAGGGAATTTGGATGGAGAAAATGAAAGACGTCGGCGAGCGGAAAGCTGTGTTGTTCGCTGAGCGAAATGTTTAAGCCGTTGTCGGTAGCCGCGGCTTGCAACTCGAAATTGAAGGAGCGGCAGAAGCGCTTGCGCAACGCCAGGCCCCAGGCCTTGTTAATGCGCGCGCCGAACGGGGCATGAATGATGAGTTGCATGCCGCCGCTTTCGTCAAAAAAGCGTTCGGCGATCACCGTGGTTTGTGTAGGAACCGCTCCCAGTAACGCGCGCCCGGCCACGATGTATTCCACAGTTTGCTCGGCGCCCGCTTGATCGAGGCCACACTCGGACTTGAGCCAGCCCACTGTGGCATCGGCTCCGGGCGTCGTTTTGCTGTCGGAGTCCGGCGCGACATGTGAAACGGACGCGCTGATTTTTTGGCGCAGGTCCGAAACATGCCCGGAAAGTTCGTCGGTGCGCGATGGCGCTTCGCCACGCCAGAACGGTATGTTGGGCGCCGCTCCTTGCGCGTCCTCCACCAAGATGCTGCCGGACTGCACGCGACGAATCCGCCAGGAAGTATTTCCCAGCAGCATGACGTCGCCGGCAAGGCTCTCGACGGCAAAGTCTTCGTCCACGGTTCCGACAACTGTGCCTTCCGGTTGCGCGACCACGGTGTACAGCGAATTTTCAGGAATCGCCCCGCCGCTGGTGATGGCCGCTAGCCTGCTGCCACGGCACGCGCGGACCATGCCGTTCACGCGATCGCGATGCAGGTAAGCAGCATAGCGCCCGCGGGCGCTGGCGATACCTTCGGAAAGCATCTCAATGATTTCGTCAAAATCCGCGCGCGACAAATTGCGATAGGGATAGGCACGTCGCACGGATTGGAACAGTTCGTCTTCTTTCCAGTCTTCGGCGGCGCACATGGCCACGATTTGCTGGGCGAGAATGTCCAGGGGAGCTTCGGGGACAGCAATGCGGTCGAGGTCGCCTTGACGAATCGCTCGCACGAGCGCAGCGCATTCCAGCAAGTCGTCGCGCGTGGTGGCGAAGAGGCGGCCTTTGGGCACCGCTCCGCGCCAGTGCCCCGCGCGACCGATACGCTGCAAAGCTGCGGAAATGGAGCGCGGCGACCCGATCTGGCAAACGAGATCAACGCTGCCGATATCGATCCCAAGTTCGAGAGAAGCAGTAGCGACCAGCGCGCGGATTTCCCCTGCTTTCAGTTTTCTCTCGGCGGCGAGACGCAGCTTGCGCGACAAACTGCCATGATGCGCCGCGACGGAATCTTTTCCCAGGCGTTCGCCAAGATGATGGGCCATGCGCTCAGACAGACGGCGCGTGTTGACAAAAATCAGCGTGGAGCGATGCTGCGACGCCAGCGCGGCGATGCGCTCGTAAATCTCGTCCCACATTTCGTTGGACGCGATGGGGCCGAGCTCGCTGCCGGGAACTTCAATGGCCACGTCGAGCTCGCGCCGATGCCCGATTTGTACGATGTAGCCGGAGGGCCGGTCCGTACCGGCCAAGAAATCCGCAACTACCTCGATGGGCTTTTGCGTGGCAGAAAGGCCGATGCGCGGCAGGCGCTTGCCGGTTAAATGATCGAGGCGCTCGAGAGAGAGCGACAGGTGGGCGCCGCGCTTGTCGTCCGCGACGGCGTGGATTTCGTCCACGATGACGGACTCGACGGTCCTTAAGACCTCGCGGCTTCTCGCGGCGGTCAGCAGGATATACAGAGATTCCGGAGTGGTGACCAAAATGTGCGGCGGATGCGCCAGCATGGCGCGGCGCTCATGCGCGAGGGTGTCTCCCGTACGCACGGCAGTGCGAATCTCCGGCATGAGCATGCCGCGCTGTCCGGCGAGTTGCAGAATCTCGCCCAGAGGAATTTCCAGGTTTTTCTGAATGTCGTTACTCAGTGCCTTGAGTGGCGACACGTAGAGAACTTCGGTCTGATCCATCAACTCCCCGGCGAGTGCCTTGCGCACGAGGCGATCAATGCAGATGAGGAAAGCCGCCAGTGTTTTCCCTGAGCCGGTCGGAGCTGAGATTAATGTGGTCTTTCCACCCAGAATGCGAGGCCAGCCGTGAAGTTGCGGCTCGGTGGGCGTTCCAAAGCGGCTAACAAACCAATCGCGAACGAGCGGGTGCGCCCATTCCAGGCTGGAGGAATTCGCTTGGGTAGTTTCGATGTTCATCGCAAAAGGACTTAAGCCAGAATTATAGCGTGAACGATTGCGGGCTGCAGGGGCCAGACAAGAATGCTCCTTCGTATAGGCCCGCCAAGGGGAAGAGCGCAGCTTGATTAGTTTCCTTGCTTCTGCCGTATGATGCTCTCATGCGGCTTCTCTTGGTTGAAGACGATGCGCGGATTGCACGGTTCGTGGCGAAGGGATTGCGCGAACAGGCGTACGCTGTGGACGTCTCCGGCACAGGCGAAGATGCGCTTTATCAAGCCGCAGTGAATACGTACGACTTGGTGATCCTCGACGTGATGATCCCGGCGCCGGACGGCTTCGCGGTGTGTCGCGAGCTGCGCAAGTCGGGCCAGCGCATGCCCATTCTGATGCTGACCGCGCGCGACGCCGTGGAAGACCGCATCGCGGGTCTGGATCATGGCGCGGACGACTACTTAACCAAACCATTTGAATTTCGGGAGTTGCTGGCGCGCCTGCGGGCGTTGCTGCGGCGCTCTGGTGAATTGCGGCCGGAGAAAATCACCATTGCCGACCTGGTGCTCGATACGGGAGCGCAGACTGCCAAGTGCGCCGGACGTAAGGTGACGCTAACGGCGAAAGAATATGCCCTTCTGGAATATCTGGCGCGCAACGCGGGGCGAGTGGTGCGCCGGGCGGAAATCGCGGAGCACGTCTGGGACGAAACGTTCGACCCGTTCTCGAATTTGATCGAGGTGTACATCAACCGCGTGCGGCGAAAGATTGACGCGGATGCGGCCAAGCCGCTGCTGCATACGCGGCGCGGCGTGGGCTATGTCCTCGGTTCCGCAGAGGACCTGACTAGCACAGATGAGGGAGAAGAAAGC
>WNFW01004275.1_pt1 | contig 13833 bp, 11 predicted proteins | sample 5400131 | NCBI WGS metagenome assembly WNFW01 (sample SAMN13153362, study PRJNA577476) | soil metagenome | isolation source: 20 cm soil or saprolite under grassland replicate 1 | place: USA:California | collected 2016-06-15 | reverse complement strand
CGACGGCGAGCGCTACGTGATGCGCCTGCCCGGCCAGTCCACCGAGCTGCTCTCGATCGACCGCGAGAACGAGGTCTACAACACGAAGGCCGCCGCCGAGACCGGCATCGGACCACGCGTGCTCGAGCATGTGGCAGACCTCGACGTGATGGTGCTGGAGTTCATCCCCGGCCCGACCATGTCGGCCGAGACGCTGCAGTCCGTGCACGTGGCGCGCCGCATGGCCTCGTCATTCAAGACCCTTCATTCCGCGCCGCGCTTCCTACGCGACTTCAATATGTTCCGGCTCATCGAGTACTACCTGCGGATCGTCGACGAGCACGGCGTGGCGATCCCGCGCGGCTACCGCGACAAGCTGCCTGTGGTGGCGGAGATCGAGCGAGCGGTGAGCGTGCACGCGCTGCCGCCCGTCTCGTGCCACAACGACCTGCTGTGCGAGAACTTCATCGACGACGGCGAGTCGCTGCGCATCGTCGACTTCGAGCTCAGCGGCAACAACGATCCGTGCTTCGACCTCGGCAACACTGCGCAGGAAGCGATCTTCGGCGAGGACCTGCGCGAGGTGCTGTGCGAGGCGTACTTCGGGCGGCCGGACCCGAGGCAGCTGGCCCGGATGAACCTGTTCGCGGTCATGTCGGACGTGGGCTGGACGCTGTGGGGTGCGATCCAGGCGAAGATCTCGACGATCGACTACGACTTCGCTGGCTACTACGCCGGCCGCTGGGCGCGCGCCGTGTCGGTGATGGACACCGACCGATTCCAGATATGGCTGCGTGAGGCGGCGGGCTAAACCTACTTTTGTGCACAAACGCGTTGTAATCCGGGCCCAAAACCTGTTTTTGTGCACAAACGCGGGATTAGCTCAGGCCGACGATCTCGCCCTTGTCGTCGATGTCGATCCTGATGGCGTTCGGGCTCGACGGCAGGCCGGGCATCGTGCGCATGTCGCCACAGATCGGATAGATGAACCCGGCCCCGACCGACGCGCGCACCTCGCGCACCGGCAGCTTCCATCCCGTCGGCGCTCCCTTGAGCTTCGGGTCGGACGAGATCGACAGGTGGCTCTTGGCGATGCAGACGCTGAGCTTGCCGAACCCGTTGCGCTCGTAGGAGTCGATCTGCTCGCCCGCGGGCGGGTAGTACTCGACGCCGTCCGCGCCGTAGACCCTGGTGTCTCGTCGGCGATCGCACGCACCGCCGAATGCTCGGACGCGTGGTCGCCAGGGAATGCGTTGATCGCGACCACGGGAGTGACGCCGTGCAGCTTGATGTTCTCCACCTGCTTGCGGAGGTTCGGCGCGCCGGCCCATACGTCGTCTGGGTTCTCCTTGAGCATCTCGGGGGGCAGCGAACGGCCGGCGACCACGCGGTAGCGGCCCGAGTGCACCTTCAGCGCGCGCACCGTCGCCACGACCACCGCTGCATCCGGCGCCAGCCCTGAGGCCCGGCACTTGATGTTGAAAAACCGCTCGGCGCCCATGTCCGCGCCGAACCCCGCCTCAGTCACGAGGAAATCGCCGCAGTGGATGCCGATGAGGTCCGCGATGACCGACGAGTTGCCTGTCGCGATGTTGCCGAACGGCCCGGCGTGCACCAGCACAGGCGTGTTCTCGAGCGTCTGCAGGAGGTTGGGCTTGATGGCGTCGCGCATGATCACGGTCATCGCGCCGGCGGCGAAGATGTCCTCGGCGGTGATCGGCTTGCCGATGGTTGTGTTGCCGATGACGATGCGGCCAAGCCTCGCGCGCATGTCCTTCAAAGACGTTGACAGCGCGAGCACGGTCATGACCTCGGACGCGGCGGTGATGTCGAAGCCGGTCGAGCGGATGACGCCGTCCTCGCGGGTGCCCAGCCCCACGATCACGTTGCGGAGCACGCGGTCGCTGACATCCAGCACGCGCCGCCACGTGACGCTGTCGCGGTCCACGAGCGCCTCGTGATGGTGGATCTGGTTGTCGATCATCGCCGCGAGCAGGTTGTGCGCGGCGGTGATGGCGTGCATGTCACCTGTGAGGTGCAGGTTCAGCCGCTCCATGGGCACGACCTGGCTGTAGCCGCCGCCCGCGGCGCCGCCCTTGATGCCGAACGTCGGGCCCATCGAGGGCTGGCGGATGGCGACAATCGCCGGGCGGCCGATGTGCGCGAGCGCCTGGCCGAGGCCGACGGTGGTCGTCGTCTTGCCCTCGCCGAGCGGCGTAGGCGTGATCGCCGAGACCACCACGTACTTGGCCTTCGGCCGGCCGGCGAGCTCCTCGATCGCCTCCAGCTTGATCTTCGCGACGTCGTGGCCGTACGGCTCGAGCAGATGCTGCCCGATGCCCATCATCGCGGCGATCTCGGGCATCGGCAGCAGCTTCGCCCGGCGGGCGATCTCCAGGTCGTTCGGAAACGTCACCGCCACACCACTCCCTCCTACCTGTCTAACTCAATCTCGCGAGCATCTGCTGCCGCCACTGCTCAGTGGGCTCGATCTCGTTGAACGTGAAGACGTGGATGCCTGCCACCTTCATGTCCGGTCGCGCCAGCTCCGGCATCAAACCCGTCGCGAAGCGATCAGGAGCGTAACCGCCCGGCTGGATCAGGCGCATGAGCCAGTTCGTGTGGCCGCGCAGGAATCGGGCCGAGTCGGCAATCCCGATGCGCGTCGACACCCGCAGCAGCTTGGCCGGATCCGCGACGCCGGCCATGCCGATGAAGATCGGCAATCGCACTCCGCGCTTGCGCACGCGCGCGACCCACTTCTTCACGACGCGCACGTCGAAGCAGAGGTTGCTGACGATGTAGGTCGCCTGGCGGCGCTTGTCCCACATCGCCTGGATCGTGAGGTCGTCATCGATGAAACCATGGCGTTCTGGGTAGCCGGTCACGCCGATCTCCTTCATCGCGGGCGCGTGGCTCGCGATCGCCTCGAGCAGCGACACGGAGTCGGGGAACGCGCCGGCGGCCTCCTGCGAGTCGCCGGCCACCACGAAGACCCTGCCGCCGATGGCGTCGAGCCTCGCGAGGATCTCTTTGAGGTGCGGTTCGTCGCGCACCAGCCGCGCGGCCAGGTGCGGCACCACGGCGTAGCCACTGGTGGCCAGCCTCTCCGTCAGCGCCAGTGTCGCCTCGATCCCGCGCCGCGGCGACGACGTGACAGAGATGGTGACCTCGGTTGGGACATGGCGCATGACCAGGTCGCCGGAGTCTTCGGTGGGCAGGACCTCGTAGCGGGGGTGGGACAGAAACCGCGTCAGCGCCTCCCTGGAGGCGGAGTCCAGCCGCAGGCGCGACGGCTTGACGGGCGGGCCGGCGATCATACCCTCTGCTGTCGCACTATACGCCCCTGTCGCGCATAGCGCAACACCAGCCCTCAGGCGCGAAGCGGAAACGGCGCCGGCAGGGTGAGGATCACGTTGCGGTCGGCCGAGGTTCCCGCCCGGGTCGTCAAAGCCCCAGCGATCGGGTCGTTGAACGCCAGCTGGCGGTGCAGCCCCGCCATCTCTGCGGGCGCGAGCGCCGGGCCGGGATCCGCCGGGCCGTCGTGATCGACCATCGTGCAGGCGATCGCCACACGGCCGCCACCCGCGTCGAAGATCTCCACGACCCGTCCCTGGCACGGCCAATCGACCATCGAGCCGGTTGTCACCTCCCAGAAACCGACCGACGAGCCCTCGCGGTTGGCGTGCGGCTGCACCAGGTTCAGGTGGACGTGCCCGTTCAAGCACAGGATTACGTTGGCGAACCGGTGCAGCAGTCGCAGCAGCTCGTCGGCCGGCGCCGCTCCCGCCAGGCGGTCGTTGCGCAGCGTGAACAGCGGGTGGTGCGAGGCGATGACGACGAGCCGGTTCGCGTTCGAAGTGTGCACAGTGTTTCCGGCGCTGTCCGTGTACACGGCGTGCACCTCCATCAGCTTCTCCTCGAGCCACGCCAGCTGATCGCGCTCGATGCATCCGTCCGCGCCGCCTGCGCGGCACGACGTGTCAAGGACGATGAGCCGGACGGCGCTCGTGTCGTGCACGTAATAGGAAGTGCGGTCGCGGCGGTTGGTCGGTGTGAAGCCGTGACCATCGGGCCGTGCGCCCGGCCGGAAATGCGCTTCGACGAACGCACCGATGTCGAGCGGTTTGCGATTCGGGTCGGCCGTGACCGCCACGGTCGCGCCGGACATGAAGTGCTGCGGTCGTGTGACGAAGGTCTCCAGCGCCGTCGCCGCGTCAAGGCCCTCGGGGACGCCGATGGGCTTGCGGCCCGCCACCATCGCCCGCGCCAGCTCGGGAGTCACGATGCCAACGCCCTGGCACAGCTCCTCGTGGTTGCCGTGGCATCCGATCCACGGCATTCGCAAGCCTTGCGACTCGAACGGCCGCATCGCGCGGTCGAGCAGACCAGGCACGAGCGGAAAGCCGTAAGCCACGCGGAAGTGGTCAGGACCGAAGCCGCCGCCGTCCGGTTTCCAGAAGATGCCGTCCGGCCAGCCAGGCGATTGCACCGACTCGATCTCGATCCCGCCTGAAGCCGGGTTCACCATCCCGCCTTCGAACAACGCCGTGTAAGTGGCGAACTCGTTGGCCTGCGCGTTGTCGATCGCGTCGCCGGTCATCACCAGCAGCTCGATCGGGCTGCCGCTCACGGGCGCCGCCTCGATCGCGTTGATCGCCCGCACCATGGCCGCTATCGCGTGGGAGTTGAGCGCCTCCTGCGGCCGCTGCATCGTGAGCAGCTCGCGGAACCGAGAGTCGCCCACGAACCGATTCAAGAACTCAAACCGAGCCGGCGACTCTACGTCGGTGACGTGCAGGTCCGTCATGTGCCCAATGGCAAGCAGCGCCTCGCCCCGCGCCCGAATTTCGGGGCCTGTGGGGCCTGTGAGCTCGGTGCGCACCGAATGGCGCTCGCCCTCAGCAGTGACCAGCGACCGATACGAAGACGAAGAGCCCGCGCGCAGCACGGGACCGGGCACGATGCGCTCGTGGACGGTCAGCAAAGGGTCAGGCTTCGGCCGCGGCTGTCTCGTCCCTCGCGATGAGGACGGGGTCGGGGCGCAGCGTCAGGCTCACACGTGAGCCTGCCGGGGTCGCCGCCGCCTGCGACGTCGGCATCTGCGCCAGCACGATCATGTCGCCGAGATCGACGGTCACGCGGCTGGTTGCGCCCAGGAAGGCCACAGCGATGACTGTGCCGACCAGCGGCCCGCCGCCGGCGTCACCGTCCGACGCGAGCGACACGGCCTCGGGCCGAACCAGCGCCACGGCCGTCCCGTCCGGGGTGTCAGGTCTCACCAGCGGCAGCCGGGTGCCGCGGACAATCACCTCGCCGCCCTTGACCTCACCTTCCATCCGGTTGGTCAGCCCCACGAACTCGGCGACGAAAGGCGTCGCCGGTCGGGAGTAAATGGTCGTCGGCGGGCCTAGCTGCTCCAGCCGTCCCTTGTTCATCACGCCGACGCGGTCGGCGATGGCCAGCGCCTCCTCCTGGTCGTGCGTCACGAAGAGCGTCGTGATGCCGACCTCGAGCTGCACGCGCCGGATCTCATCGCGCAGGCGGCCGCGGACCTTGGCGTCGAGCGCGGACAACGGCTCGTCGAGCAGCAGGACCTTGGGCTGGATGGCGAGAGCGCGCGCCAGCGCGACACGCTGCTGCTGGCCACCCGACAGCTGGTGCGCGAAGCGGTCGGCGTAGCCGGAAAGACCGACGAGCTCGAGCATCTCGTCTGAGCGGCGATTGCGCGCCTGCTCGTCGACGTGGCGCATCTGCAGGCCGAACGCCACATTCTGCCTCGCGGTCATATGCGGGAAGAGCGAGTAGGCCTGGAACACCATGCCCACGTCGCGCTTGTTGGCGCCGAGGGTCGTGACGTCGGTGCCGCCAAAAAGGACCTTGCCGCTGGTTACCTCGTCGAGGCCCGCGACCAGCCTGAGCGCGGTGGTCTTGCCGCAGCCCGACGGCCCGAGGAGAGCCACCAGCTCGCCCGGGGCGAGCGTCAGCGAGAGCTCGTCGAGCGCGACGACGCCGGCAAACACGCGGCGCAGCTGCTCCAGCCGGACCTCGACGCCGAGCTTGCTGCCGTTCGTGCTCATCAAGACCCCTCCGCCAGCAGCGAGGGGGGCACCGTTGCTACTGGCGCAATCGGTGTTTCTGCCGGCACGACTCGACCACCGCGCCGTCGCCGGCTGCCGGCGAACGACAGGCTCATCAGCAGCACGAAGGCGAACAACAGCGAGGCGACGGCCACCGCGATCGACGTGCCTGCGCTCACCAGGGAAACGTACTGGATGGCCACCTGCAGGTTCTCGTAGTTGAGCAGGTTCGCGAATGTGTACTCACCGAGCACGAGCGAGGCCGAGAGCAGGCTCGCGTTCAGGATCGCCGCGGGCATGTTCGGCACAACCACGCGCAGCATCACAGTGCCCCACCCCGCGCCAAGGCTGCGCGCCGCCTCGGTGAGGGTTTTGAGGTCGATGGCCGCGAGTCCCGCGTCGAGCGAGCGGTATGCGTACGGCAGCACGAGGATGAGGTACGCGAATGAAAGCGTGAGGATCGAGTCGGTGAAGTTGAGGCTGATCCAGATGTAGAGGGGTTTGATACCAACCACCAGGGCGATCGCCGGAACGGTTAGCGGCATCAGACAGATGAACTCGACGATGCGGTTGAGGCGAGGCAAGCGCAAACGCACCCACACCATGGTCGGAAGCAGCAGGCCGAGCATCAAAAGCGACGTGATCAACGCAAGCTCCAGAGATACGGTGATCGCCGTGGCGAGCTCGGGCGTGCTCGGGATCGCGGCCCACGCCGAAAGCGTTCGCGGTGAAGCGACACCGATGCCGCGGGTCGAGAATTCGAACATGGCGCCGATCGGGACGAGGAAGAACGCCGCCGCCAGTGCGAAGATCGCGATGCGCAGGGCCTGGAGCCGGATGCGGCGCCGGCTCATCGCGGCTTCACCGCAGCCACTGGGAGGTGCGGCGCTGGAGAAGCGCGTAGAGGCTCATCACCACAAGCACGACGGCGACCATGGCCAGCGCCAGCGCCTTGGCCAGCCCCGGCGCGCTCGAACCGGTCTCGCTTGTCAGGAGGGCCTGCACCTGCAGCGGCGCGATCACGCCGCCCTGCGTCAGCAGCGCCGCGGCTGTGGCGTAGGCGGAGAAGGCGTTCGCGAACAGCAGCAGGGTGCAGCCGAGGAATGACGGGAAGAGCAGCGGACCGGCGACGTAGCGCCAGTAGTGCCACGCATTGCCGCCGAGGCTCTCTGTTGCTTCGCGCCATTGCGGCCGGATGCCATCAAGCGCCGGGATGAACACCAGCACCATCAACGGGATCTGGAAGTAGAGGTAGATCAGCGTCAGGCCCGGCAGGTCGAAGAACCACACGCCGTTGGGGTACATCTCGATCCCGTGCTGCTGGAGCCACAGGTACACAAAGCCCTCGGTGCCGATCGTCGCAACGAACGCGAACGTGAGCGTCACACCGCCGAACTGCGCCACCACTCCGGCGGCGGACATCACAGACCGCCTCAGGAATCCCTTCGGATCACCTGTCGCCACCGCGTAAGCAAGAAGCGCCCCGAAGATCGCGCCGAGGACGGCGCTGATCGTCGAGATCTCGATGCTGTTGGTGAATGACTTGTACATGTACGGCTTGTTGATCCCCTCGAAGTTCGACAGCGAGATGCTGCCGTCGGGGCCGATCAGCGAGCCGGCCAGGATGATCGCGGTCGGGAGCAGCAGGAAGATGCCCACGTAGATGAAGAACGGCACGACGCCAAGCCAGGTGAGGGGGAGCCGCCGCCCGCCTCCCAGGGGGCGAGCGGCGGCGTTGAAAGCCGGGTTACCGGCAGCTGTCAAGCGACGGCCGCCGACCAGTTGGCGACGACGTACTGACTTGCCTTGGACGTCTGGTCACCGCTCGGCACTTGAGGAGTGCCAGGGACGGCGGGCAGCGCCGCGGCGGCGGTCTTGTCGACGGTGCCGGAGGCGGTCATGGCCGCCTGGCGGACGGGGCGCGCCCCGCCTTTCAGCCAGAGGTTCTGGCCTTCGTCCGAGTAGAGGTACTCCTCCCAGAGCCGAGCCGCGGCCGGGTGCGGAGCCTGCTTGTTGATCGCCTGGCTGTAGTAGCCGCCGATGACGGCGTTGGATGGCACGAAAATCTTCCACGTGGGCACGTCCTTGCCGTGCGACGCCGAGAGGTAGTCCCACTCGAACAGCACGGGGGTCTGGCCCGACTTGACAGTGGCGGCGGTGCCGACCACCGGCACGTAGTTGCCCTTCTGCTTGAGCTGCTTGAAGAAGTCGACGCCCTTGCTGACGTCGTCCAGCGATCCACCGTTGGCGACCGAGGCCATGATGACGCCGTTCAGGCCCTGGTTCGACTTGGTCGGGTCACCGGCGAGCGCGACCTTGCTCTTGAACGCAGAGCCGAGCAGGTCCTGGACCGAGGTGATGGCGGGCACCTTGGTCGAGTCGTACCCGATGCCCATGTAACCGCCGTAGTCGTTGAACCAGAGGCCCGTGCTCTCCTTCGCGCCGCCAGGAATGTCGCTCCACTCTTTCACCTGGTAGGGCGCGAACTTGGCGGTGTTGGCCAGCGCGACGGCCTGGCCGACGTCGACCACGTCAGGCGCGCGGCTGGTGCCGTCGAACGCGTTGACCTCGTCCTGGCTGCTGCCGTTCGGGTTGAGCGAGGTGATGTCGATGTTGTACTTGGCCTTGAAGCCACTGATGACTGCGCCGTAGTTCGCCCAGTCGGGCGGGAGTGCGATGACCGTGAGCTTGCCCTCGGCCTTGGCGGCCTTGACCAGTGCGTCCATGCCTCCACCGCCGGAGGCTGATGTCTGCTTCGACCAGTCGGTCGCCCCCGCTGTGCTCGAGGAGCCACACGCAGCGACGACAAGTACCGTCGCCACGGCAATACCCAAACGATGGAACCGATGCCAGTTCATAAGCTTCAACACTCCCCAGGTGACGGATGGCTGCAGGAAGGGCGCCCCGGCGGGGCAGCGCTATATTGCGCCAGCCCCGGCTGTGGTGCAAGAAACGGTGCGGAGCCCCCGGGAAAGATCGGTTAAGTCTTGGGGACGCCCCGGGCACCGGCCTCGGGCCGGTAGCCGAGCCGCCGCGAAAGCTCGTCCGCGGCCTCCATGCATCGGGTGGCGATCCTGGTCGACTCGGCGTGGCCAAACCGGTGGGCGGGCCCGCTGACGTCGATCGCGCCGACGACCTCGCCCCCCGGCACTCGCACCGGCGCGGCGATGGCGCTCAGGCCGACCTCCAGCTCCTCATCCGTGCGCGCGTAGCCGGTCGCCCGCGCTCCATCCAGCTGAGCCTGGAGCTCGGCGCGGCCGGCGAGGGTGTGAGGCGTCCGCCGCTCCAGCGGCCGGGCCAGGAAGCGCACGCGAACTTCCTCAGGTCCGAACGCCAGGATGACCTTGCCGCTCGCGGCGCAATGCGCCGGCGAGCGCGTCCCCAGCCAGTTGACGCTGACCACTGAGGTCGAGCCCAAGGCCTGCTCGACCGGCACGATCTCGTCGCCGTCGAGCACGTCGAGCGTGACTGTCTCACCTACAGTTCGTGCAAGCGCTTCGCAGACCGGCCGCGCGGCGAGCCTCAGGTCCGCCTCGCCACGCACCGCGCTGGCCAGCTGCACGAGGCGGCCGCCCAGCCGGTACTTGGCCGTGCGCTGATCTCGCTCGACCAGGCCGTGGCGCTCGAGGGTGGCCAGCAGGCGCAGCGCGGTCGAGCGATGGACCCCGAGCTCGCGCGCCACCTCGGCCCCCGCCTTCCAGCCTCCGACCGCGAGCGCATCGAGGATCGCCACCGCGCGGTCCACTGAGCGGATGAGGCCGGCGTCCCGGCCCGATTCCACGCCGTTGCTCATGGCGCAACACTATACGGAGGCTGTAGACTGCTGTTGGGCCCTGAGCATCTGTTGGGCAATGCGCAACAACAAGGTGCACTGACAGCGCCTGGAGGTCCGCCCATGAGCCGCGAAGAGGAGATTCGCGCGGAGCTTTTCGAGCACACGCTCAATGGGCACGCGCCCGAGGTCAAGGCCCTGACGGAAGAGGCGCTGACCCTCCACATGGACCCGATGGACATCCTCTTCAAGGCACTCATCCCTTCACTCGAAGAGGTCGGGCGCCGCTTCGAGAAGGGCGACTTCTTCGTCCCCGAGATGCTGATCGCCGCCCGGGCCATGCAGGGCGCGCTTGTCATCCTCCGGCCGCTGATCGCGGAAACCGGGGCCAAACCGGTGGGCCGCTACGTCATCGGCACCGTGAAAGGCGACATCCACGACATCGGCAAGAACCTCTGCGTGATCATGCTCGAGGGTGCCGGATTCGAGGTCTTCGACCTGGGGGTGAACACGCCGCCCGAAAAGTTCGTCGACGCGGTCAAGACTCACGAGCCCGACATCGTCGGCTTCTCGGCCTTCCTCACCACGACCATGCCGATGTTCAAGGCCAACATCGAGGCGCTGCAGAAGGCCGGCCTCCGAGACAAGGTGCACATCGCGGTCGGCGGGGCGCCGGTCACCGAGGAGTACGCGAAGCACGTCGGCGCCGACAGCTACGCGCCCGACGCGTCGATGGCAACGCGGATGGCCAAGCACCTGGTCGGCGATCGCAGCGGGCAGTCACAAGGCGCAAAGGCGCTCGAGCAGGCCGTGATGAAGATCGACGAGACACTCCGCAAGGGATAGCTGGTGGATACGGTCCTCTCCTCGCGCTCGCGCGAGGTCGTCGTCTCCATCGACCGGCCCTTCGTGATCATCGGCGAGCGCATCAATCCCACGGGACGCAAGGTGCTCGCCGCCGAGATGAAGGAAGGCCGCATGGACCGCGTGCGCGCGGACGCCATCGCGCAGGTCGCCGCGGGCGCGCACATGCTCGACATCAACGCCGGCATCCCGATGGCCGACGAACCGGCGTTGCTGGTCGCCGCGATCAGGGCCGTGTGCGAGGTGACCGACGCCCCTGTATGCATCGACTCGTCGATCGTCGAGGCTCTCGAGGCCGGGCTGTCCGCTTACGAGGGCAAGGCGCTCGTCAACTCAGTGACCGCGGAGGAGGAGCGCATGGAGCGCATCCTGCCGCTGGTCAAGAAGCACGGCGCCATCATCGAGCGCGCGGCGGATCACGGCATCCCTCAGCACGACGTGATCATCGACCCGATCGCGATGACGGTCGCAGCGGATCCGCTGGCCGGCCAGATCACGCTCGCGACCATGAAGCTCATCCGCGACGAGCTCGGCAACAACATGACGTGCGGCGCATCCAACGTGTCGTTCGGCCTGCCCGACCGCCCCACCGTCAACGCCGCGTTCCTGCCGGTCGCGATGTACGCCGGCCTCACATGCGCGATCACCAACCCCTTGATCCCGGAGGTGCGGCGCGGGGTGCTCGCCTCGGACCTCCTGCTCGGGCACGACGAATACGCGATGAAATGGATCAAAGCCCACCGCGCCGAGCTGGCCCAGATGTCGGCCAAGGCGGGACCAGCCTCGTGATCCAGCGCAAGCTGGAGGTCACCTACCTGCCCTTCGACCGGTCGACGAGGGTCCCTCCCGGCACCACGCTGTTCAGCGCCGCGCACTGGATCGGCCTGCCCATCGACTCCACCTGCGGCGGCCGCGGCACATGCGGCAAGTGCAAGGTGCGCATCGTCGGCGCGGCGACCGAGATCACAGACGCCGATCATCGCGAGCTGCGCCAGGACGAGATCGCCGGCGGCTGGAGGCTGTCGTGCCAGGCGCACATCCACGAGGACATGAGGTGCGAGGTGCCGCAGCTGCTGCGCGTGCCGAAGGCCGCGACCATGGGGCTCGGGCGGCTGGTCATCCTCGACCCCAACGTCCGCAAGGTTTACGTCGAGCTCGAACCGCCGACCCTGGAAGACCAGCGCAGCGACGTGGCCCGCTTGCACGACGCGCTGGAAGCCGAAGGCCACGACATGACAGCCGAGGTGCCCGTGCTGCGATCGCTGCCATCGGTTCTGCGAGACGCCGAGTTCAAGGTGACTGCCGTGCTCGGCGGCGAACACCTCGTGGCGGTCGAGCCGGGCGACACCACCGGCGAGTGCTACGGCATCGCGTTCGACGTCGGCACTACGACCCTGGTCGGCACGCTCATGAACCTCCGCACGGGCATGGCGGCGGCGGTGAGCTCCACGCTCAACGGCCAGGCGCCTTTCGGGGCGGACGTCATCTCGCGCATCAGCCACGGCATGAACGGACCCGAAGCGGTGAGCGAGCTGCAGGCGGCGGTCGTGAAGACGATGAACGAGATCATCGGACGGCTCTACGCAGAGGCCGGAGTCACCGCCGATCGCACATACGAGGCGGTGGTCGTCGGCAACGTGACGATGCTCCACCTCCTGTTCGGCGTGGATCCGACGCCCATCGCGATGATGCCGTTCGCGCCCGCTTTCATGGAGCCCCTGGCGGTGCCGTCGGCGGAGGTCGGCTTGAACATCCACCCACACGGCTACGTGCAGACGCTGCCGGCCCTCGGCGCCTACGTCGGCTCCGACATCGTCGCGGGCGTGCTGGCGACGGGCCTGGCGCGCGAGGACAAGCTGCGCATCTTCGTCGACGTCGGCACGAACGGCGAGATCGTCATCGGCAGCACGCAGCGGTCGCTGGCTACCGCCGCGCCTGCGGGCCCCGCGTTCGAGGGCAGCCAGATCAAGTGCGGCATGCGCGCGACCGACGGCGCGATCGAGGGCGTGCAACTGAGCGACAGGGTGGAGCTGCAGGTCATCGGCGGCGATGTGAAGCCGGTCGGCCTCTGCGGCTCGGGCCTGGTCGACGCGGTGGCGCAGCTGCTGCTGACCGGCCTGCTCGACCACTCGGGCCGGATGAAGTCACGCGAGGATGCCGGTCATCACCCGCTCGCGGACCGGCTCATCGAGGTCGAGGGCGTGCGCGCCTTCTTGCTCGCCGAGGGCGTCTATCTGTCGCAGCGCGACGTTCGCGAGCTCCAGTTCGCGAAGGGGTCGATCGCGACCGGGATCAAGGTCCTGATGGACATTCTTGGGATCACGCCGTCTGACGTCGACGAAATCTTCCTCGGCGGATCGTTCGGCTCGTACCTGAATCCCGAGAGTGCCAAGATCATCGGCCTCGTCCCGCCCGTGAACGTCGATCGCATCATCGCCGTCGGCAACTCCGCCGGTGAGGGGGCGAAGATCGCCCTGCTTTCATATCGGGAGCGCCAGGTGGCGTTCGAGCTGCCGGCGCGCCTGGAGTACGTAGAGCTTTCAGGCCGCACCGACTTCAACGACGCGTTCGTTTCGGTCCTGCAGTTTCCCCATCTCGAGGCGGTCTCGTGAGCTCTTCACCTCCCCACCTGGGGGGAGGTCGGCCCGAAGGGCCGGGTGGGGATGGCCGAACCGCATTGGTCGTTTGCGGAGCACTTGGGCCCGAGGTGAAGGAGATCGCCGACCGCAGAGGCTGGGACGTCGACATCCACGGCCTGTCCGCCTACCTTCATCTCTATCCCGACCGCATCGTCACCGAGCTGAGCGCGAAGCTTCGCGAGCTGCGGCCGCGCTACGACCGGCTTGTGGTCGTGTACGGGGATTGCGGAACGGCCGGCCGGCTTGACCCCGTGCTCGATGAGGTCGGTGCCGCTCGCGTGCAGGGACCGCACTGCTACGAAATGTTCGCGGGCGAGGAGCTGTTCGAGACAGTCATGGACGAGCGCCCGGGGACGTTCTTTCTGACGGACTGGCTCGTGCGCAACTTCGATCGCGCAGTCGTGCGCGGGCTCGGCCTCGACCGCTACCCCGACCTTCGGCCGATGCTGTTCGGCAACTACGAGGCGATCCTGTACCTGCGCCAGGCGCCCAGCGAGCT
>WNFW01002025.1_pt1 | contig 13841 bp, 8 predicted proteins | sample 5400131 | NCBI WGS metagenome assembly WNFW01 (sample SAMN13153362, study PRJNA577476) | soil metagenome | isolation source: 20 cm soil or saprolite under grassland replicate 1 | place: USA:California | collected 2016-06-15 | reverse complement strand
CGCCACAGTGCATCTACATCGTCAAGAGCGAAGATAAGAAGCCCGATTACATGGGAAAACCGCAGTTTTATCCGGCAGTGTTCGACATCGATATATCGGTGTGCATGAGCTGTCAGATTTGTGTCGAAGTTTGTCCATTCGAAGCGATCAAGATGGACAAGGAGTTCGAGCTAAGCCGGCGCGAACGCTTCGACGCCTTACTCCTGCGCAAGAGCGACCTGGCGAAATCGAACGAGTATTATCAGAGGATTTGTCCGACGGATGCTGCGGAAGTCGATGCAAAACTCGCCGCCGCAGCCGAAGCCGCCGCAAAAAAGAAAGCTGTCTCGGCTGCGGCAGCAACAGCCGCGACCTCCCCTGCTAGGTAGCGCACGTCTCGCGCATTTTTTGGGCGCCCAAGGGGAACCTGACAATCTTTTCGCGAAACCCCGAAACCAGCACGCGGGACGCGTCGCTCTCAATCCGCGCCTGTGCCATCAACCAAGCCTTAACCAGTCATGCTTCGGGCTTCCCGAAAAAATTTATTTTGACGGCGAACCGCACGTGGCGACAACGTAATTTGCAATCGCAAGCCAGAACCGTCTCCTGCTGAGCAATCGCGGCCAGCATCTCGACGCTAAACGCCGTCTCGGCGACAGCGGCTTCGAGATGTTTGTTAAACGTGTTCTTGAACCATTGGATGGCTTCTTTACTCTTCATAATTTAGATGGATTATCGCGCTGCAACTTTAACTGGAAGAAGGCGGCGTGGCTGGAGTGGCCGGCAAGGCAGGCGCACTGGTCGGGCGCTTCTCGATCAGATTCGCAACCGCCGGTCGCAAGCTCATCAGATTTTTAAGCAGGTTGAACCAGAACGGAGCGCCAAGGGTGAGCAGGCCGGCGGTAACAAGAACACCGAACAAATGCGGCCAGAATTGCCGAAGTCGAGAACAAAATCCGCTCGGCCTCTGCGGATCGTCCCAGCGCGCTATGAACCCGGCTGGCACCAGTGCAAAACCAGTCTTTCCAATGTCATCCTTTAAGATGTTGACAGTTTTCTGTCGCGACTGCAGGAATGCCTCTGCGCTTTTGGTTTGAAGCTCGTCATACTCAACCAACCAGGCCGTGGTATCCTCAGGTTTGACGGACTTTTCTTTGAGTAGCGCCTCGAGAGCGTCATGATACGCGTTTTCCGTTCCGCTCGCCGGAAGCGGCTTCAATTCGAAAGATGGATGCCTTTCCAACCATAAAAGATAAGCGCGATAGGCGGGGGTGTCGCTCGAATCGAATATCTTTCCGCCTTGTTCCACAAAGGCGGGCACTGATTTGACCAGCGCCTCGGCGAGTTTCGGTTGATCGTGCAACTCGCGATAAATGTCCCCGGTATCGAGCTGCAGCAGAAATGCCGTTAGAATTGCAAAAACAATCGTGACGATGCGCACGTGCATCTGGAACCATTGTTCGGCACGGTCCTGAGCGCTGCCAAACCAGCGCTGAAATCGATCATACGCTTGGGTGGTGGCGCGCTCCACGGTTGCGCCAAAGCTTGCCAACGAATTCACCACCGCCTGCTGTTGCGTCTCAGGTTTGAACAACTCCGAAACTTTGGAGATCACCCGAAGCTTACCTTGCGATTCTATGGCGGGGTGATCCCAGCCTTGCAACGCTGCGATCAGAGCCGCGGCCTTTCTGACTAGTTCCGGGGGAATGTCGCGAAACGCGGCTTCCGTCTCACTCATGTCGTTAAACTCATACAGGATGCGGTAAATTTCGCCTGGGCGGATGGCGCTTCCGAGCTGCGTTCCTCCGCCCCACGGCCACGTCCAAAATCCCCACTGCTTCATTCGGTTTGGCTCAACAGAGGGGATTTCTACGCCGAGCCTTGCTTTTTGGACCTCAGCTCGTGCAACGGTCACGGCCTGGTTCCTGGCGGCGTCGCCCCGATTTTTGTTCAACTCCCGCTGCGCTTGTTTCAATTTTCTCTCAGCGGCAATGAGAGCTTGCGCTTTTGGGTCAGGAGCGGGCCGGTTTTTTTTGCGCCAAACAGAGTCACTGAAAATCGGGTCGCGCAAAATCTGCGCGGCCAGCGAATGCGCGTGCTCTCCGATGTTCGGATCGATCGTTTGAAACGTCAGAGCGAGAGCGTTGGCTAAATTTTTGCCACGAAGCGAAAACGCGGCGGAGATCATCTGCACGATAATCGTGATCAACAGACTGAGGACAGTCATGATCACCGCGAAAGCAATGACCGTATCAAGTGTGCTTAGCATACGCGGCGGTTACCGACGAATTTGAACGCCAGCAGAGAAAATACCCGGTGGGCGATCCAGACCGGAATTACGTGTTCGCATTGGGGGCGAGCTGATCGTCAATCTTATCGAAATCCTGAAACCTCTCACAAGATTAAAATTGATTCGCCAAACGCAACGCATCTTCTCGTCCAGCGCGTGGAAGCCCTGTTGTCAAAGGAGAACACTGAATGGGCGCAATCCATGATGAAACCACCTGAAGGAGAGAAGCGTGCTTGAGATTCCGAAATTCGGGCTCAGAGCTTTGCTCCGCCGCCTAAGCAAAGCGCCAGGAGGAGATCATTGACGTTGTTCGCCAGGCGACCTGCCAGACGCATCACAGTACCTAGTGTCGCGAGGTGCCAGAGCGCACACGTCTAGCAAACTGAGCAGGTCTTTGGCGCCGAACATGCGCAATGGAGTCAACTCGTTGGCGAGATCAAAGCTGTTCTTGTGCCGCCGCCAACGAGAGGTGGCAAAACGCCGAGCGACCCTTAACTCTTATCTACCGGGTCCGCGAAGCCGTCATGGTTGCGGTAGTGTTGGATTCATAGGCTGGAAGTGCGCTGGCGACTTACAGCAAACTACGGTAGTCAAAAATCCGTGGGACGACCAAGCTATACAGTTCCGACTTCGTTTCAGGTCGGAAAGCGCATACTTCTACCAGATCGACTCAAGGAAATAAGACCCCTGCTAATTAACGAGCGCATGCTTCTTCTCGGGAGATCGCGGCAGTGTCTTTGAAGTGCGCCAAGTAGTACCTCGCGAACGAGTGGCGTGACACGTTGCTCGGCCACTCCGCGATGCCAGCGGCACGCGCCACGTCCAACCGCTTGGGAAACTGTCCGGCGTTACTTTGCCGGAGTGTTTACGTGCTGGCCCCTAGCCACTCGCGCAGATTCGGGGATGTCGAAGACGCTAAAGCGGTCCCGCCTCAGAATTCCGCAGCGGACGGCCCTGATTGAAGCCAAGGAAATTGTCGGGAACTCAGCGCGACGATCGCCATCTGTCCGCGGCTTGTTGAGGCTGGATGTTTATCCTTTGGATTCGACGAATATCTTGGCGGTCAAGCAATGCTCTAAACCAACTTGCGACTCTCGCTGCTCAAATCGTAAACCGCGCCTAGAATACCTTCTTAAAGTCGAGCTGCTAACTGAAATTCGCTTCAAATTTGCCGTTCGTGCTAAAACTTACTCGCCTTGGGTTGGAAGACGATGGCAAAACGGCGCATTTTCCCAATTCCTCCGCTGGATAGTCCTGCGAATAAGATCTTCAAAGACATCCTTGTGGTGCGATGCATTTCGTTAGCTCCAGCGATCTTCATGCCGGTTATTTCTACATGATGGGGATTGCCATTTCGCCTGAAGCCCAGGCGGCTCCACTCAATGGCTTCGGCGATTTTAGTTGAAAAAGAGGCCGTAATATTTTAGTCTCCGCGGGCGAGTGGCAATGGCCAACCAAACCACAGCGGTGGAACCGATCGAGGCTCGCGTACAAGGAGAGGTCAGTGGCCAGATCGCGGTCGGCATACACATCCTGCAGATCGGTTCAGTCCACGGAGGCATCGTTAATGTTGCCGTACCGGGAGAACAGCCACGGCCCAAGGCGCGTCCAGTCCCGATCCAGCTTCGACCGCGGCCGTTTCGGGCCATTTTGGATCGCACCGAAGAGAGCGCAGCTGCGATTCGCGCGCTAGAAAGTCTGCAATCGGTGGAGCTTTTTGGGGAGGCAGGAATAGGGAAGACAGTTGTTTTGCGCCATCTGGCGCACACGATTGATTCCAAGCTTTTCCAAGACGGTATCATTTATAGGGAGATTCGCGGCGATCCGCCGGACGACGTACTGCAGGTGCTCTGGGACGATTTTTTCGATTGCGACGTCCCTTTTAAACCGGCTGATTCTCAATTACGCAGCGACTTGCAGACCAAAAAGGCATTGGTCATCCTCGACGCGGTCGAACTATCGCGCACTGAGGCTGAGCGCGTAATGAACGTTGCGGCGGCATGCACGTTCTTGCTCGGTTCTTCTGAGCGGCATCTCTGGGGCAGTGAAGCGCACGCGGCGCATCTCGCCGGCCTGTCGGCGAAAGATGCGAAGACATTGGCCGAGCGAGAGCTCGGTCGACCTTTGACAGCGGATGAAGCTTCGGCCGTCGAAACAATCACGATCGCCTTGGAATCCTCTGCGCGTTCTTCAGGAGGTTGCGATGGCACGGTTGAATGATCAGTCGCTGACGAGCGTTGCGCAGGATCTGCATTCAGGTGCTTCACCAGAAAAATTAGCGGCGCATATCACCGCACCGCTTTCCAACGCGCAACGCCGAATTCTTTCCGCGCTCTCAATTTTTAGCGGTGCTCCAGTGCAAGCAACCACGCTTAGCGAATTGCTGCAGATCGACGATGCCGAGACAATTCTGGAAGAACTTGAAGAGCGTCACTTAGTGCACACCCAGGGGGCGGTCACGCAAACTCAACGGATGGGTGCAAGTGCGGGAGTTACTAAAGCCGAGCAAGCGGAGTTTCGTAATCATCCGCTCGCGGGGAAACTCACGCGGTCATTACCAAAAACAATTCAGCTTGCTTTCTTGAGCTACGCTCGTCAAGACGCCCAGTTCGTACTGGGCCTTGCCAAAGACTTGCGTGCGGGGGGGGCCGGCGTGTGGATAGACCAACTCGATATCACGCCCGGTCAGCGCTGGGACCGTGCCGTCGAGGACGCTTTGGCGAAGTGTCCAGAACTGCTCGTGATTCTTTCGCCCGCTGCAGTGGAATCCACCAACGTGATGGACGAGGTCTCCCTTGCACTGGAAGATGGCAAAACCGTTGTCCCTGTCTTACATCGCCAATGTAAGATTCCTTTTCGGCTGCGCCGCTTGCAGTACGTTGATTTCTCGCTGAACTATAAGGCAGGTCTTGATCGACTTCTTGAAACGCTCGGCGTCGCGGCGCCAGGAACTGTCAAAGCATCTGGGCCGCTCCACATAGCGCGCCCCGGGGCAGAGCAGGAGCAACCGCCGGCCTCGGCGCCGGAAATGCCTGAAGATGCCGCGGAAGTGCCCACCCAGCGGCGTTACACGCTGGCCGGAGAGGAAGTGCGCACCCAGCGGCGTTATACGCTGGCCGGAGAAGTCGCTCTATTTATGCCGGAGGAGACGGAGACGACTGAGGAGCAAAAACGAGCCGTCGCCTATTTTGCGGTTTGGATTGAGCGGAACCAGCGCGATGTAAAAACAATTCTGGAAACACTACCCATTCTGATGCGCAGCCTGCGCTGGGGCGTTAAGTTGGGCATGGCAGCGGAGGTCATGCGCATAACCAGGTCGCTGGAATTCGCATTGGTTTTGAACGGTCGCTGGGAGTCGTGGACGAATACCTTGTGTTTAGCCGCTCAATCCGCAATTGCTGAAGGCGACAAAGCCGCTCTCGGGTGGGTACGTCATCAAAATGGCACGAAAACGCTTTGCGAGGGAAATCTTCCCGAGGCGCGAGAATCGCTTGAGCAAGCTCTACAAATACGCGAAGAGCTTCGCGACACAGCTGGCGCAGGCGTGACTCGCCACAATCTGAATTTAGTTGCCCCTCCGCCAATTCCACCGTGGAAGCTCTGGAAATTATTCGCTGGCTTTGGTGTGGTAATTTGCGCGTTCATCGTGGCCATGGCCTTCGCATCCAAATTCCATTTGTGGTCGCCATCAGCGACTCCAGCACCGACGGTGACCTCAACGGCGACACCGGCGCTAACATTAGCGACTCCAGCACTGACGGTGACTTCAACGGCGACACCGGCGCCGGCATCAGCGACTCCAGCACCGACGGTAACTCCAACGGAGATAACAACGCCGCTGTCGGCGACTCCTATGGCTCCTTCGATAATTCCGACCATGCCTCTCAACCCACCGCCGCTGGTGCGAATTGTCAGATTCACGGGAACTCCAACAACGATTGTGCGTGGTGAGAGTGCGAGGCTTTCTTACAGACTGCAGAATGCCGAACGCGCGTCGATTGATCCTTCAGTCGGTGAAATCGGCCCCATTGAAGGGGACCTTAGCGTCTCACCGGAGGAGCGTACGATATACACGCTGACGGCGTTCGGTCGCGACGGAGCAACACAACGGCAGCAAGTCATGATCAATATTCGACCACGACAACGTACAGGCGCGACGCGTGAAACACAGAAAAAGCGCGAGAAGGATTCTCCTAGTCCGGGCCCTCACCTTCGCGTGCCTCCAGCTGGCGCCCGTACCCCTACACCAGCGCCGCGGCTACAAATCGGGATTGGACGGGGGGCGCCGCCGCCCCCTTGAGGGCGGCCTGCAGATAGGCGTGAATTCAACACACCATATGAAAAAACAGAACAAATCTGGCGACTCGGACGCGCCAAAAAACTGACATTTGGGTGACGCATCTTGATCGCTGTTTTGGTGCTCACCGCTATCGACACAGCTTGCCTCGTCCTCTTTTCCTGCGTCACCCACCATTGGTTCTACGAGCGGCTGTAGATTTCTGTTTCCGCGCTACTGTTTATCGGCGGTATTGCTTCAGTGATTTGTGTCCTACGGCATCCCGATGTTCGGCAGGCATTTCAGAGTCAGTTATGATACTAGCCCAGCGCCTAACCAAGCTGCTGCAGCCGCGTGCTCCACGGCCGGCGTTGCCCGAAATCACGCAATTGCTAAGCGCGCTTCCACGCAAGGTTCGCACTGTGCGAACATCGTCGACCAACGCGTTCGTCAGAAACCACCAGCAAGGACTTGATCTTCCTTGATGAAGCGGTCATTGAAGCCCGTCTCCTGGACATCTCCGCGAAAAGGGGCCGGATCGAAGATGAAGGTGTTGTAGTACTCCACCTCTGTTTGTGTCTTAGAGGACAAGACGGCGCAGCTGTGGAATGCGGCCAGCGGTGAGCCAATTGGCGAGCCCATGAAGCATGAGGATGTGGTTCTTTCAGCGCAGTTCAGTCCCGATGGTCAGCGGGTGGTGACCGCCTCATGGGATAACACGGCGCGCCTGTGGGATGCAGCTAGCGGCAAACCAATTGGCCAGCCCATGAAGCATGAAGACATGGTTCATTCAGCACAGTAGTCCCGATGGTCAGCGGGTGGTGACCGCCTCAAGGGATAAGACGGCGCGGCTGTGGGATGCCGCCAGCGGCAAACCAGTCGGTGAACCATGAAGCATGAAAGCAGCGTTAATTCGGCGCAGTTCAGTCCCGATGGCCAGCAGGTAGTGACCGCTTCAGATGATAAGACCGCACGGCTGTGGGATGCGTCCAGCGGCAAACCAATTGGCGAGCCCATGAAGCATGATACGACCGTTTATTCAGCGCAGTTCAGTCCCGACGGTCAGCGGGTGGTGACCGCTTCAGGATATGGTGCGCGGCTGTGGGATGCCGCGATTGTGACGGGTAAGGACACAAGAGAGGATATTCTCTTACTTGCTGAATTAACTGAAGCCACCGGCGGTGTGACTCTGGAAACTGTCGGGCAGGCAGAGAATCTTAAATTGGTGACTCCAGAACAGGTCAAAACATCGCGGGAGAAGATCGCCGCGAAATTTGCACGAGTGTCTTCAGAATTGACTCCGCTACAGCGAGTCATGAAATGGAGCGCCTCGGACCGCAGAAGCCGAACGATTTCTCCCTTCTCGCAAGTCCCAGTTTCCGAATGGCTGGAAAACAGGATCAAGGAGGGAACAGTCGAAGGACTGCGGGCCGCGACGCAGGTCGATCCTGCGAATGTCCGCGTAACCGCATATCTTGGCCGGTGTCTTGCCAATGACGCGCTCTATGGAGGCACTGATCGAGACGAAGCCCGGCGCGCTTGAGGAGAAGCTGACTTTCTAACAAGCCGTGCGGTGAAGCTCGCTCCCGACAACGACGAAGTTAAGAAGCTGCGCGACGAAGTAGTCAAATTACTAGAACTGAAGCCGAACTGAGGCAGAAGTCAGGAAGAGGAGGAATTAGTTCGTCACTGCAATCAAAAATCAAAACCAATGAACTATCACGCTCTCTGCTTTGTGGACATGCCGTTTGGTAAGAAGCCGGATCTCAAAAGCGGCAGGGCCGTAGATTTCGATCAAATTTACAACGCGGCGATCAAACCGGCGATTGAGGACTGACGGAAGAGGCCGCGGCAGGATTAACACTGGACTACGGGGAGTGGGAGCTTCTTCAGCGGCGACGCCGCCAGAAGCGCTTTGAGTTTGGTCACCTGCTCCTGGGTGGATTCCTTCATCCATTCTTCGGGAGCGGCGGCAGAGGCTTCCTCCAATCGCTGCTGGCCGAGCGCTTCTTCCTCCAACCCGATGTGCGCTTCGGCGAGAGTCGCCAAAACCCAATACCGTTTTTCGGGAAACTTACTCCCGGCAGGTAAGGGTGCGCTTCGCACATTCGATGTCAGCCACTGGTTGCAAATAGATTTCACTTCCTGGCGCACGCGTCGCGCTTGCACGAAGTCGGCAACGGATTCCGCAAAACCGATGGGATGGGCTACGCGTTCATTGAGCAAGTAAGCGTAGTTGATCCCGTTGTAATGGTCGTTGCTCAGATAAAAGCCACGCTCGTAGGCGCGCACCGCTTCATCGAGATAGCTACTCTCTTTAGTCAGTTCCCAAAGGCGCTTGTGCACCGAGCCCCAAAGGCCGAGCGTCTCGGTGTCGTTGGAGATCTGCGGTTCGAGCAACGCCAGCAGGTCTCGCGCGGTTTCGAGCGCCTCCTCGGGACTGGGATACTTGCTCTTGTAAGTTGCCAGCGCGAGGCGCTGGAGGATGTAGGGATCTTCGGAGTTCTCGACCTGCTGGTCCGCGGATGCTTCCGAGGCTCCGATCTTTCGCATCTCACGAATTTCTTCGAGGAGCATCTTGGCCTTCACCCAGTCGCCCTTTTTCTGCGCCTCATCTACCCTTTGCATCAACTCGCTATGAGCGGGAGTTCCGGCGCCGACCATCCCCACAGACGCGCTCGCTGCTGCTGCCTTCGCGACTCTCACTTCGGCCGCGACCGACGGCGGAGTCAGTCGCTCGATAAATTTATAGACAGGACTATCTCGCCGCAGCTCGGGCTCAATTGCCATGATCTTCTGGATCGCAGCCGTCAGCTCCATCGTGAAACGTTTCGCTTCGCTCACGCCGATGTCTTCGCCCAAGTGTTGATATTGCCGGATGACAATATGATTCAAATCAAAGAACGGCGATTTCATGATCTTCTCTTCCGCGATCACCACCGTTGTATAAGGTCGAAGAGCGTGCCGCACACCAAGTTCGTAGATGGCGTTCCTGTTTGAAGTAGAGAGGTCCGCGACGACGACATCAGCCTTCAACAACAGTTCATACATTGGAACGTCAATCAATCCGGAATGCACGATCTCGTCCGCGCGTATGCATTTCAAGCCGGCGGCTTCGGCCGCCGGCTTGATGAGGTTGAGATAGGAGTGATCGAGATCCAGGACGCGACCAGTCTCATAGTCGGTCTTCTTTCCAAAGCCCATCACGACAAAACAGGTGCCTTTCTCGGAGTCCGAATCTGGTGGTGTTGGCATATTCTTCTTCTCCTGAGTCATGCTGTTAACCATGGCCGCTTACACGGGAAATCCTGCGAAATGGGGCGCCGTTACTTTCTGCTCGTCGTGGCATTACGCAAATGCCCGCTTTTGCGACAATCGCTCAGCGACCGCTCCTACGGCGCACCTCTTCCGGTCCCCCAGACAAGGGAATTGAACCTCTCGATTTTGCCGCGATGTCGCAGTTTTTCGGAAGCATAGTCCGGAGCTGCTACGGCGAAGGCCCGCCCAAACACTACTACTATGGCTTTTGCCGGCACGGGGGAGTTGCCTTTGAGAATTAGCGCTGATCATGGCGCGATGAGCGTCCGATTGTCAAGAGTTTTGGCCCGCTTTGAACTCGAAATTCTTCCCGGATCGATAGTCGGCTGTTCGAACGGATCGCGTCGAGATGCCGATGCTCGGCCGGAGCAACATTTGTCTGCAAACGTCTTGCTAGGATCGGCAATTCCCCTTCCAGGGCACGCCGGTCCGCGAATTCGAGCAGGCGCAATCCTTCATCGTCCGCCACGTAACCTGTCGAGAAGCGTTGCACGCTATGCAGTAAATGTTAAATGTTTAGACTATCCGTTCCTGTGACCTACTCGTAAACTGGATGGGCGTCGTCGGTCGAGGACACTTGGCAACTTGCGTTTACTGAAACAAGCACGCGAGCGAGCGGGACGCGAAGTCACGGAAGTTGATGGCATCCTCAATGAACTTTCAGGGCGCGACATTGAGTTGCGGGGTGCGGCAAAAAACTCAATCCGGCATGAAAAAATCGTGAGAAAAAATACGATTAGTTTCGAGAATGGAAATCGTGCCGTCGTTATCGGCGCACCGCGCGATGCAAGCGCACAGGCGATTTTAGACGCTCTTGAAATCACGTCGCCCCGTGCCGTGGTTCTGCTTTTTGGCGGCGCGGCCGGCCTCGATGATTCACGCAAAGCTCATCTGGCGACTTTGTTTGCCGATGGAGTTACTCTGGTGGCGGCCGAATTGGGTGCGCTGATTATCGATGGAGGCACACAATCCGGTGTTATGGCGATCATGGGCGAGGCGGTCGCGCGGTGTCCCGGGACGTGTCAGTTGCTCGGAATCGCACCGAAAGGGAAAATCACGCATCCGGAAATTGCCGGCGCATCCGCCGTCTCCGACGGCGCTCGGCTCGAACCGAATCACTCCCATTTCGTTTTGGTGGAAAGCGATGAATGGGGCGGCGAAACCGGGAAGATGTTGGAACTGGCGCGCGCATTCAACGCGCCGATCGTTGCAGTCCTCGTCAATGGTGGCGCTATTGCGGCGGATGAAGCTCTGCAAAGCGTGCACAATGGATGGCCACTCCTCGTAGTTGAAGGCAGCGGAAGATTTGCGGACGAACTAAGTGCGGCCGTACGCGATGGTCAGTCTGCGAAATCCGTCGAAGCAAGTGAGATCGCGCGCTCCGGCCGCGTCGCCTTGTTTCATGTCGATGATGCCGCTCAAAAATTAAGAGACGAGCTGCGGCGAATGCTACGCGGCTAATGCACTGATTTAATTTCCGGAGCCGATGTCGCGACAGATTTTGCGTAAGCGATAATTTCGGGACGATACTCGAAGTGCATCGTGTCGAAGTGCCACCACTTGCCACCCCAGATGAAGCCGTGGCGCTCGAACGTCTCAATTATTTCAGTCGGCCAAGTCTTGCGCGAAAAAGTTTCTAATTGCGTCGGCGATTGCCAGCGCCAATAGGCCGCTTTGTCGCCGATCGTGTACCGATTAGCGCATTGACTCTCGATCGCCCGCCTTCTAGCCTAGCCGAGATTTTTCCCCGATGATCGACGAACGGGCTTTTCTCGCGCAATTAGAGTCCGCCAACACGGACGAGCTTTCGCAAATTTTGCGTCGGCCCAGCGCGGACGAGGAGCGATTGCTCGAAATTTATTTTGGCGCCGAACGGCTTCAGCGATTGCGCAGTCTCGCTCTTGGCGTGCGACGGCGAGCGTTAGCGAAAGGCAACGTCGTAGTCCTTCACGGGATCATGGGGGGGCAACTGACCGTTTTTCCCACGAATCAGAACAGTCAATTCATCTGGCTCAATTTCCCGCGCGTCGCGATCGGCGCAGTCGGTTGGTTGCGCATGACGGGGAAGTTCGAATCGCAATTTGATGTCCGCGCCACCGGTATCCTAAAAAAATGGTATTCCGAACAACTCCTCGACCTCGCTGCAGACGGGTGGAACGTGCAAGCGTTCTGGTACGACTGGCGACAAGATCTGGCCCAGATCGCCGATAGCTTGCGCCAGCAGATCGACCGCTGGTTCGGACCCGACGCCGACGTGAATCTCGTGGCCCACTCGATGGGCGGGCTAGTCTCGCGCACGTATATCCTGCGACATGCGCAGCGTTGGGGAAAAAAAGGCCGGCTCATCATGCTCGGCACACCGAATCACGGATCGTTCGCAATCCCGCAGGTGATTACTGGTGCCTATGATACAATTCGTAAACTGGCGATCGTCGATCTGACGCACAGTCTTCGCGAGCTGTGCGACATACTCAACGGTTTCCCAGGCTCGATGCAGATGCTCCCCTCACCGCTTGCGATGAACGGGATGGAGCGCATGTATGACGCAGCGCAATGGTCCACCTGGGGCGTGCCCCAAAAGATCCTCGACGTAGCGCGCGCCAGTCACGAAGGACTCGCCAATGTCGTCGACGGATCGCGCATGTCTTACATCGCTGGCTTCAATCAGATAACGAAGGTGGGCGTGAACGATTGGACTCGCCTCGATCACGCAGATGCATACACCGATTCACTCGAAGGTGACGGAACGGTGCCGCACGCGCTCGGTTTTCTCCATGAAAGTGGCACACGAATCCCGACATATTTTGTGGAATGTTCCCATGGTGCGCTGCCAAACCACGCTTACGTGATCGAGGGCACCAAACAGATCCTCGCCACTGGGAAATGCAACTTGCCGACTTCGATTCCCAAAGCACGCGGAGCAGCTGCGGTCGCTGTGAGCGCTGCTGCTCGACGTGTCCGCGAGCAGGCCGAGGAAGAAGCTTTGCGCGCGCTGAGCCGCCGCGTACGGGGAAGGTCGCGAGCAGTTGGTGACATCAAAGAAGCGCCGCTTTCGCGCGATGAGATAGTCGCGAGCGAAATGCTGGTGCGCAGTTTCCTTGGGGATGCTTCGGTCAGCTCGGCTGCGCAGATGGCGGCCCCACCCGGCACTCCGCCGCCGGCTCTTCCTTCTCCGGCCCGGCGGAAGACCAAAACGCCAACCGTCGCAATTGCAATTCGGCTCGTGCGCGGTCGCATCGAGGAAATCGCCGCAGCTGATGCGATTGCCGTTGGTCATTATATTGGTGTTGCCCCGCAGTATGCAGAACTTGCGATTGATCGGGCGATCAGCAAAGCACTTAGTGGGGCGAAGAGCGCAGATGGCAAGCTGCTGATCACCGATTTGTGTCGGCGCGGGGCGATTGTAGGTGAACTTGGACAGAATTTCATCCTACCGGATCCGCGCAAACCGGGGCGTATCATTGTCATCGCGGGGATGGGCCAACCCGGCACTTTCGGCGCAGCTCAGCTCGCAATTTTGTCACGCGAATTGGTCTGGGCGCTGGGCCGCAGCGGTCGCAAGAATCTGGCCTCCGTCTTGATTGGCGCGGGCGCGGGAAATTTGGGAACGCAGGATGCGCTTCGCGCCTGGCTACGGGGCGTGCGCCGCGCTTTGTACGACGCGCAGGGAGCTTCCGACCTTCAGCTCCAAAGCGTCACCTTCGTCGAGTTTTCGCCCGGCAATTTCGTGCGCATGCACTATTCGCTGGAGAACGCCGTCGATGTTTTCGGCAATGATTCCGAAGCACCGTTGAAGATCGCTTACAGCGGCCCCACTAAAGCAGCCTTGCGTGAGGCAAAGCGAGCGGCGGAGAAAGACGCCGCACAACGCTCCGCCGACAAAGAGCGCAAATCCTTCACCGCCTTAACCGGAAGCACAGTTGAGGCCGAGCCGATGCGTCTGACAATTCAACTGCAGGCCGACACATTTCAGTTTGC
>WNFW01003831.1_pt1 | contig 13842 bp, 8 predicted proteins | sample 5400131 | NCBI WGS metagenome assembly WNFW01 (sample SAMN13153362, study PRJNA577476) | soil metagenome | isolation source: 20 cm soil or saprolite under grassland replicate 1 | place: USA:California | collected 2016-06-15 | reverse complement strand
CACCGCATGCTGGCTGCGCACTGCGGCCGCGACGGCTTGCTGGTACATGCTCTCGTCGAGGGCGGGGTCCTCGAACGTCACCGAGAACGTCCGCAACACGTGCGGGGAGCAAGCCGCCGCCAGCGCGCACACGATGCTCGAGTCGATGCCGCCACTCAGATAGCCACCGACGGGCACGTCGGCCTGTAGCCGCAGCCGGACGGCCGAGTGCAACAGGTCGTCGAGCGCTTCGAGAGCATCGGCGGACTCGGACGCAGCCTCCGGATAAGCGAGCGCGTAGTAGCGTCGGATCGTCAGCCGCCCATCCTGCCAGCGCGCACAGCATCCGGGCTCGAGCGCGCGAATCCCCCGGAAGGGCGTCCGCGGCGGAAGCGACGCCCAGAACGTGAACACCTCGTCCAATCCCTCGGGGTCGAGTGCTCGCTCCACCTCGCCCGATGCCAGGAGGGCCTTGACTTCGGATGCGAAGTAGAGATCGCCATCACGCTCGGCGTAATACAGCGGCAGGATGCCGAAGCGGTCCCGTGCGAGGAACACGCAGCCCGCGTGGCGGTCGTAGATCGCGAACGCGAACTGCCCGTTCAGACGCTCCAGCATGCGCTCGCCCCACTGCTCGTAGGCATGCACGAGCACCTCGGTATCGCTCCGGGTGCGGAACAGATGCCCCCGGGCTTCCAGCTCGCTCCGTAGCGCGAGGTGGTTGAAGATTTCGCCGTTATAGACCACGAAGACGGTGCCTGTCTCGTTCGCCATCGGCTGCGCCCCGCGCGCCAGGTCGATCACGCTGAGTCGAACGTGGCTCAGGCCCACGCGCTCGTCGGCGTGCAGGCCGGCCCCATCGGGGCCACGGTGCCGAATTGCGTCCGCCATGCGCTCCAGCCGCTCGGCCGAGACGCCGCCGGGACCGCGCCGGGCGATGCCGGCCAGGCCGCACATCAGGTCTCACCCTCCCGCCGGGCAGACCCGACCTCGGGCACCGGCTCGAGTAGCAGCGAGCTGAGGTGGAGGGGTCGCGTGACCCTGCGCTTGTGGTCGATCTCGCGATAGACGTGCTCGATTTGCTCGGCGCGATGCCCCAACTCCGCGGCGACGTCGGCCGGGCTCCGCCCTTCGTTCCGCGCCTGCAACACCACGTCCAGGGTGGCGAGCGGCACGGAAAAGAAGAACTCCTCCTGCGTTTGGGGGAGCGAATACGTGTCGGTGGTGGGCGTGCGCGCCCGGATCGCTGCGGGCACGCCAAGCGTCTCGGCCAGCTGATAGACCTGGGTCTTGTACAGATGCGCGATCGGCTTCACGTCAGCCAGGCCGTCGCCACCCTTCACGAAGAATCCCTGGTCGTACTCCAGCCGGTTGGGCGTGCCGACGACCGCGTAGTTCAGGCGGTCGGCGTGGTAGTAGGTGCGCATGGTGCGCACCCGTTGTTTGAAGTTCGTTGCGGCCACGATCTCGCGCAGCTCACGAGCGGGCAGGCGGACCTTCCGCACGCCCTGGCCCGGTGCGGGGGGCTGCACCGCCAGATAACACACGTTGAGCCGATCGGAATCCAATCCGCCACCGTCGAGCACCAGCTTGGAGCGCCACCCCACACCAAAATCGGGCACGAGGCGACGGACGGCGGCGTCGCGCCGGTCGTAGCATCCGCACGCCTCGAGCATGGCGGTGACGTCCTCCACGACGAATTCGATTCCGAGCCGACCCGCCCAGTCATGGGCCAGCACGAGACTCTCGGGGTCCGATTCCCGCTCCGGCAGGCCGAGCCCCAAGACGTGACTCGGGCCCACCGCCTGCACGGCAAGTGCCGCACACACCGTGCTGTCCACACCACCGCTCATCGCGACGACCATCCCGGTACGCCGCAGCGTCTGGCCCACTTTGACCCGCAGCGCGTCGGCGATCCTGCGCGTCTCGGCCGCCGCATCGAGCTCTAGCCGACTCGCAACTGTGCTGGACACTCCCCCACTCGCTCCTGGCTGTGAGACCTGTCCCGTGCCCTCCTCCTCGGCAGTGGCCACGCAAGGTTCGAGCCCTGAGAGTGCCTTCGGGAAACGGGAAGGCGAACCCGCGCGCGGACGATGCTGTCGCGTCTGCGCAACGCTCGCGGGCGGCGGCGCCCGTGTCGTCGCCCCCCGAGACCGCGATTGGTATGCTTGTTGCCACCGGACGACGGCGTGATCCGGCGGGAAGGCGCGATGTCGATTGATCTCGCAACAAGGGGTGCAGCGACGCCCAACGCGGCGCACCTGTTGTGGGACAGCGCCCAGCGCCACGGTGACCGCCTGGCCATCGTGGAGCGCGACAGTACCGTCCGTTACACCACGCTGCGCGACCGCGCCGCGGCGTTCGCCACGGGGCTCTGGGCCACCGGCGTCGAGGCCAACGACCGCGTCGCCCTCTTGCTCGAGCGGGGATGGGACGCGGCGGCGGCGTTCTTCGGAACCCTCGCAGCGGGGGCCATCGCGGTGGTCGTGAGCGATACGCTGCGGCCGCGCCAGATCGAGCACATGCTCGCCCACTCCGGCGCGCGCTGTCTCGTGACAACGGCCGATCTGCTCGCGCGGCAACCGCACCGGCTTTCCACCGACGCCACGATCCTCGACGCGGGCGCCATGCGCTCGAGTGGCAGCTCGCTCGTACCGGTCCCGCGGCTCGGGAGCGACATCGCCCAGATCGTCTACACCTCAGGATCCACCGGTCTGCCGAAGGGCGTCATGGTGAGTCACGCGAATCTCTGGGCCGTGACGGATGCGGTGATCGGCTATCTCGAGGTCACCGAGGTAGATCGCATCGCGAGCCTCCTGCCCTTCAGCTTCGTGTACGGGATAGGACAGTTGCTATGCGCCGTTGGCGCCGGGGCCGCGCTCGTCGTGGAGCGATCCCCGCTCCCGCAGCAGATGATCGAAACTGTGCGGGCGCAGGGCGTCACGGTGCTGGGAGCCGTGCCGTCGCTCTGGAACCGGCTGCTGCGCCTTCCCGCTTTCGCCAATGCTCCGCTCCCGGGGCTCCGGGTCATGACCAACGCCGGCGGCCACCTCCCGCCGCACGCCGTAGCGTCGTTGCGCCGCGCCCAGCCGGACGCGCGCTTGTACCTGATGTACGGCCTGACCGAAGCGGTGCGCTGCACGTACCTCCCACCCGAGGAGCTGGACCGCAGGCCCGACTCGATGGGTCGTGCCATCCCCGGCGGCGAGACGTACGTGCTGCAGGAGGATGGCACGCCGGCGCCCCCCGGCGAGATCGGCGAGCTGGTATACCGTGGGCCAACGGTCACCCTGGGCTACTGGAAGGATCCCGAGCTCACCGCGCGCGTGTTTCGCCCCCACCCGCTGCGCCCGACCGGCACGGCGGACGCCGAGCGCGTCGTGTACTCGGGGGACCTGGTCCGCCGCGACGCGGAGGGGTTCCTCTATTTCGTGGGGCGGAAGGATCGAATCATCAAGACCATGGGATACCGGGTGGGACCGGACGAGATTCTGGGCGTCTTGTACGCCTCGGGCGAGATCGCCGACGCGGTGGTCGTAGGCGAGCCGGACGAGGAGCGCGGGGAGCGCATCGTCGCGCACGTCGTGATCGCCGGCGGTGGGTCGCTCGAGCGCCTCCAGGCACATTGCGGCCGTGAGCTCCCCCGCTATATGCAGCCCGCGCGCATCGAAATGCGCGACGCGCTCCCACTCCTGCCGAATGGCAAGCACGACTTGGCAGCCGTGCGGGCACTCTCGGGACGCGTCTGAGGACCCTGCGCCCTATCGGTCGCAGTCCAAACTCGTGATCTCCCACAGGTGCGCCGAGCGCAGCACGGCGTCACCGGCGGGGCTCAGTGCAATCGCCACGATCGAGGCGGCGGTATCGCGGGGAACAAAGCCGGCGCGGCGGAGTTCGCCGGCAAACAACGATTCCGCGAGCGTCCAAACCTGCAGCCGCGTACATCCCCGAGCGCGGAGCGCCGCGACGAGATCGGGGGTCAGTTCGGCCAGCCCCTCTCGGGGATCCCGGCGGACGGTCAGGAGAGTTGCCACGCCCTCGATATCGGGGCCGCGCACCAGCAGCGCCGCCGCCGAGGCACGCGCGTCCCCGTTCCGTTGGAGCGTGAACCACCTGTCTGAGGGCGCAGGATAGCCTTCCAGGCGCGTCGCGTACCGCTCAGCACCGTGGTAGGGCCTCAGACGCGGCGAGTCGCCCGCCGGCGCTTCGAAACGGGTGGCCGGGACGTCCCCGGCTGGACAGGCTACCAGAGCTCTGCGCTGGCTCCACCTCACGACCCCGACCCCGGCATGCACCAGGCGTAGCCCGCGATCGAGGATCCAGCGCCGGTCGCCGATTGGCAGGACGTATCGTGCCAGCTTCCCGACCGTCGCGAAACCGCACATGTCCATGACCGCCTTCGCCTGCTCGTTGGGATCGGTGTAGACGAAGTCCATGTCACGGCGGGCCCGCAGGTCCTCTGTCGCACGCTTGAACAGCGCATGGGCGGGGAAGAAACTACGGTAGGAGGTCGCGACGAGCGCGTTCATCATGAGGCCGCCGACCACCTCGCGCTCGCCGAACCGGAACCGATGCGGGAAGCATGCGACGTGCATCACGACCTGGCCGGCATGATCCCGTCCGATCCAGCTGGCGCCGCCCGCCCGCACCCCCAGCCCGTACGCCCGGTCAAAGAACGCCGGGAACTCAGGCCGCTCGTGGGTTACGAACAGCGTCTTGATCTCTTGGGCGTGCTCGAGCGGATTCACCGCAGTGATCGTGAACGACATAGGACACGACTGAACCTCCGCGAGCGCCGTGCCATGCGGGTGTGCTCACCGCGCCGTGCGCCGGCGAGGCACCTGTGGTCCGCGCGCCACAATCCGCGCGAGCGTTCGGTGAGCCCGCCGCTGGCCGGATTCCTGCAATGGCCCCGGTACATGCGATACTTGGTCACGGGTGGCGCGGGATTCATCGGGTCTCACCTGGTCGAGCAGCTGGTCGCCGCCGGGCAGGACGTCGTGATCCTGGACGACCTGTCCTCCGGCCGGCGGGCGAACCTGGCCGCGGTGCGGCGGCGGGTGAGCTTCATCCGTGGCACGGTCACCGACCTGAACGTTTGCCGTCGGGCTGTGGCGGGGGCCGATTACGTGCTGCACCAAGCCGCCGTGACGTCGGTCCAACGCTCGGTCGACGAGCCGCTCCTCGCCCACCAGGTCAACGCGACCGGGACTCTGAATGTGCTGCTCGCGGCGCGTGATGCGCGCGTCCGCCGCGTCGTCTACGCCGGGTCCACCTCCGCCTATGGGAACGCGGCGACGCTACCCAACTCCGAGGAGCACGTCACCCGACCGCTCTCACCGTATGCCGCCTCGAAGCTCGCGGGTGAGGAGTACTGTCGGGCGTTCCACGGGGCGTACGGGCTCGAGACCGTCGTCCTGCGGTACTTCAACGTGTTCGGTCCGCGCCAGGATCCGAACTCGCCGTACGCCGCCGTCGTGCCGCGGTTCATCTCCGCGGCGCTACAGGGGGAGCCGCCCCTGATTTACGGCGACGGCTCGCAGACGCGCGATTTCGTGCACGTCGCGAACGTGGTTCACGCGAATCTGCTCGCCGCCCGCGCCACGCCCGCCGTACGCATCGCCGGCCAGGTGTTCAACGTCGGGAGCGGCCAGCGCGTGAGCGTCAACGATCTCTGGGATCGGATCCGGGACCTCGCGGGCGTGCCCGTGCTGCCGAAGTACGTCGAGGGGCAACCGGGCGAGGTGCGCGACTCCCTCGCCGCGATCGACAAGGCGCGCGACCTGATGGGATACGCGCCGGTCGTGGACTTCGAACAAGGGCTGCGGCACACCGTCGCATACTATCGCGAGCAGCGCAAGGATCAGCGGCGCCGGCGGGCGCGGGCAGCGGCGCGCGCGGCGTGACCTCCGCGCGGCGTTACGGTGCCGCGACCCGCTCCAGCATCTCCCGCAAGTCGTCGAGGCTGAAGGGCTTCCGGAGGACGGGCCGGTCGGCGCGCTCCAGCGAGTCGCGCGTGTGCGTCGAGATGGAGTCGCCCGTGGTGAACACGATGCGCTGTTCGCGCCCCCGACCCTCGGTCTGCAGGTAGTCGAACAGCTCGAACCCGGTGTGCGCCTCGTCCAGGTGCACGTCGATGAGCAGCGCGTCGTAGCGCGCGCCGCCGTCCTTGAGTCGCTCCGTGGCCTCGGCGAACCGCCCGACCGACGTCACCTCGTGACCGAGCCGCTTCGCGAGCAGTGCCATGGCGCGCCGCACGGCATCTTCATCCTCGACCACGAGCAACGCCAATCGCTTCCCGGGAGGGCGCGTCGCGCTCCGGGCCGCGTCGTCGGCGGCGCCGGCATCGATGGGTAGCTCGAAGGAAAGCCGCGCCCCGCCCCCCTCCACGTTCTGGATCCACATCCGGCCGCCCATCGCGCGGACGAGACCAAAGCTGATGGCCAGGCCGAGCCCGGTGCCGTGCTCTCCCTTGGTCGAGAAGAACGGCTCGAACACGCGGTCCAGGACTTCGGGCGGAATGCCGGGGCCCGTGTCATCGACCGTCATGAGCACGTGTTGACCGCTCGCTCGAGCGGCGATCGCGATCTGGCCCCCGCGGCCGGTGCTCTCGATCGCCTGGCGGGCGTTTACCACCGCGTTGAGCACCACCTGCTGCAGCTCCTGGGGATCGCCGGACAGGGCGGGCACGTCGTTCGGGATCGACACCGTGGCTCGGATGCGCGCCTTCTTCAGGGCGCTGCGCTGCAGCGCGAGTACCCGCTCCACGATCTCGCCCAGGTCCACGGCCGTCTGCTGACGCGGCCGCTGGCGAGCGAAGTCGAGCAACGTCTGTACGATGCGACCGGCGCGCATCGCCTCGCTCCGGATCACCTCGGCGCTCTCCTGGAGGTCCGACTGATGCGGCTCCAGCGCCAGCGCTTCACCGAAGGCGGCGATGGCGGCGAGCGGATTGTTGAGCTCGTGCGCCACTCCCGACACCAGGGCGCCGAGCTGCGACAGACGGTCGGCCTGGAGCAGGCGCTGCTGCAGCAGAATCTCCCGCGATACGTCCAGCGCCAGGAACAGCAGCTTGGGCACCGACTGCCCGGGATCGACGTTCACGACGACGGCCCGGACGTCGCGTGCCGGCTCGCCCGCGAACTCGAAGGTGAGCCGCACGTCCTGCCGCCGGGTCACGGCGTGCTGCAGCGCGGCGGCGAGGAGACCTCGCTGGTCCACAGGGGCCCACTCCGACAGCGCCCGGCCGCGTGGCCCGGCGCCCGGGGCGTCACCGGCACCCAAGAGTCTTACGCCATCCGCATTCGCGTCGAGGATCTGGCCCTCCGTCGTAAGGACCAGGGCGGCCGCGGGCAACGCGTTGAACAGCTGCAGGTAGAGGCGCCGCTCGCCCTCGAGCGCGCTCAGCACCTGGGCGGCGCGCGTCTCCGGCGCGAGCTCCTCGTGCACCGGCCGGAACGTCACGACGACATGGTCGTCGGAACCCCGTGTGACCCGCGTTTCCAGCACCGTGCCCGGGAGTTCGGGCGTTCCAGCGGGAGCCAGGCAGGTCTGGGCTTTGCCGTCGGCGAGCACCTCGGCGAGCACGCGCTCGAACTGGGTCCCCCCGGTGGCAGGGAACACCTGCGACAGGGTCTGACCCAGCGCGCGATTCGCCGGGAACCCCGTGATTTTCTCCGCCCCTGCCGACCACGCTGCGATCGTGCGATCGGGCGCGACCGCGGCCACGCCCACGTCGAGACTGTCGAGTACCGCTTTCGCATCCATACGTCCGATTCCTCCGACAAGAACACGGCCCCGTTGGCCTGATCGCGGGCGCAACGGGGCCGGGGGAGTTGCTATCGGTGACTGCTACCAGGGTGTGTTTCCCCCTGTTCCCTTGTCAAGCGGTGTGGGGTGCAGCGTCGGCGCAACAGTCCTCGGGTCGGGTTACACGCGCCGCAGCTTCCAGCGGCCGCGCCGGAACAGCAACGCGCTCACGACTGCGACGGTCGAGAACGCGATCGTCACGGCGAGGGCAACGCCCCGGGGACCGAGGTTCGCATAGCGCGCCAGCCCGTACGCCAGCGGAATCTCCCACAGCCAGAAGCAGGCCAGGTTGATCCACGTCGGCGTCCAGGTGTCTCCCGCTCCATTGAACGATTGCGTGAGCACCATGCCGTAGGCGTAGAATAGAAAGCCATAGCTGATGGTGCGCAGGCACAGCTCTGCGATCGGCGCGACGGCGGGACCGGCGGGGAACAGGCGGACGATCGGGCCGGCGAACACGACGAACAGGGCCCCCACGGTACCGAGGAACAGCATGTTGTAGAAGCCGGCGAGCCACACGGCACGCTCGGCGCGGTCGGGGTTTCCGTTGCCCAGTCCTTGCCCCACCAGCGTCGCGGCCGCATTGGCGAGCCCCCACGACGGCAGTAGCGCGAAGACGATGATCCGGATCGCGATCTGGTAGCCCGCCATTGCCTCCGACCCGAAGCTCGCGACGATCCGCACCAGGCCGATCCAGCTGGCCGTGCCGATCAACACCTGCACCGTGCCGGTGCCCGAGAGCCGCAGCATCGTGCGCATCACGCCGGGTTTGAGGGCGAGGTGTGCCCGCCGGATCGTCACTCGCGCGTCGCCACGCACCAGCCGGTACAGCTGGTAGATCACGCCCGTGCCGCGCCCGATGGTGGTCGCGACGGCCGCGCCCGTGACGCCGAGCCGCGGGAACGGCCCGAGTCCCAGGATCAGGCAGGGCCCCAGCAGGATGTTGATCCAGTTGGCGAGCCACAGCACCCGCATCGCGATCGCAGCGTCGCCCGCGCCACGGAAAATGGCGTTGATCAAGAAGAGCATCAGGATGATGACGTTGCCGCCCAGCATCACGCGGGCGTACGTGGCCCCCATCGCTTGCACCGACGCGCTGGCGCCCATCACGCCAAGGAGACGCGGGGCCAGGCTCACGCCGACGATCCCTATCACGACCGCCACGGCGATGCCCAGCGCGATTCCCTGGACCGCGGCCTCCGCGGCCCCCTCCACGTTCTTCTCCCCGATGCGCCGCGCGACCATTGCCGTGACGCCGATCGAGAGCCCCATCGCCGCGGTGTAGATCAGCGTCAGGAGCGATTCCGTGAGCCCAACCGTGGTCACGGCGTCGGCACCCAGGTGGGAAACCCAGAACACGTCCCACACGGCGAACACCGATTCCATGATCATTTCGGCAACCATGGGAATCGCGAGCAGCACGATCGCCCGGCCCAGCGGCCCGGAGGTGTAGTCGTGATGCGAGCCGCGCAGCGCCTCGCGCACAGTCGCCCACCAGGAAGTGTCTGTTTCCACCATGTGACTCACCGTGAGGATCGCTTCAACGCGGCCGGTCGAGCTGCGGCTGGACGAGCTTCGTGTAGCACTCCGGGCAGATGCTGTGGGTGACCATGCGCTCGAAGTGCGTCTCGATGTAGGTCTCGAGGGGCTCCCACTCTTCGGACTCGTTCCGGATGCGCTTGCAGTACGAGCAGATCGGCAGCAGCACTTCGAGCTGCGCGAGCTCCTTGCGCAAGCCCAGGATGCGCTCCGCGACGGTCAGGCGGGCCCGCAGCTCGTCCGGGTCGACGGGCTTGGCGATGAAGTCGTCGGCCCCGGCTTCCATGCCCGCCAGATACTGCTGCTTGCCGCCGCGCGAAGTGACCATGATGAAATAAATGTACGGCTCGCGCGTTCGGGCCCGGATGCGGCGGCACAGCTCGGGACCATCCAGCTCGGGCATGTACCAGTCGGAGATCACGATCGGAATGCGCGCGACCTGGAGCAGCCCCCAGGCCTCGCGGCCGTTCGGGGCGCTCTTGACGTCGTAGCCGGCCGCCTGCGCGATCGCGCCGAGCTGGGCGATCGCCACGGGGTCGTCGTCCACCACCAGCACGGAAATCGCGTTAGTCATGCTCGCCGCCTCTCGTCGCGCCCCGAACATAGTCGACCGCGGCCCGCGCTGCTTCCCGCACCGCCAGCATTCGCTCACGCGCAACCGTCACCTTACCCGTCCGCCCCGCCGTTTCCATCTCCTCGAGCAGCGACGCCAGGGCATGCGCGCCGATCGTCGCCGCCGCCGACTTGAACGCATGGGCGGCCCGCTGAATCGGCTCCGGCTCCGCTCCGCGGGTCGCCAGCTCCAGGGCCTCGAGACGTTGCGGCAGGGTGGCGACGAACGTCGCCAGAATGCCGTCGACGGCCTGCTCGGCTCCCGCTTCCTGCATGCTGCGGCGAAACCCTTCGACGTCGACCGCCGGCGGCACGGTGCCCGGCTGCGACGCCCGGGCACCGCCGTGGCCCTCCACCGCCGCGAACAGGTCGTGCGCCTTGAATGGCTTCGCGAGATAGCCGCTCAGGCCGCGCGCCAGGCACCGCTCGCGCTCGCCGCTCAACGCGTGGGCCGTCGCGACCGTTGCTCACGACGTCGACGTGGTGGCCGCGCTTCAGAAGCATCGCCGTGGCCACCTGCTGGTTCACGAGGTTGTCCTCCGCCAAGAGGATCCGCAGGCTGGTGCGCGACTCGGCAATCGAGTGACGTGTGATGAGGTCGCCCGTGCCGCCGGCGGACGGCGCACCCGCCAGCACGGTGCTCACCGCCTCGATCAGGTCCGCCCGCGCCAGGGGCTTCGTCAGATAGGCCTGGATGCCCAGCCGGCGGCAGCGCTCCCCGTCACCGCGTTGCCCCGCGGACGTGAGAATCAGCAAGCGCGTCCCGGTGAGCGCCGCATCCGCCCGGATCGCGGTCGCCAGCTCGAAGCCGTCCTGGTCCGGCATTTGCGCGTCGAGGATCGCCAGGTCGAAGGGCATCCCGGCTCGCGTCCCCTCACGCAGCGCGTCGAGCCCGGCCGCGGCGCTCCGTGCTTCATGCACGGCCATGCCCTCCCCACCCAGCATGTCGCGGACGATCCGGCGATTCGTCTCGTTGTCGTCCACCACGAGGAGGCGACGTCCCCCGAGCGTCACGGCCGCCCGTGCCGCCGCAGACGGCGCCGCGACCGCGATCGGGAATGCGAGCGCGAACGTGAACGCGCTGCCCCGCCCCAGTTCGCTCGTCACGGCCAGCTCGCCGCCCATCAATCCGACCAGCCGCCGCGAGATGGCGAGGCCGAGACCAGTGCCCCCGTAGCGGCGGGTCGTGGACGCGTCGGCCTGGGTGAATTCCTGAAAGATCGTGGCCTGCTGCTCGGCCGAGATGCCGATCCCCGTGTCGCGCACACGGAACCGCACGGCGATCCGGTCGCCGTCATTGCCGACCACGCCGGCCGAGACCGCGACCTCGCCCTGATCCGTGAACTTGATGGCGTTCCCGATCAGGTTCATCAGCACCTGGCGCACGCGCGTTGGGTCTCCTCGCACCATCTGCGGAACGTCCGGGGGCACGTCCACGGTCAGCTCGAGGTGCTTCTCGCGCGCTCGCACGGCGAGCAACGAGGCCGTGGCGTGTATCACCCTCGGCAAGTCGAACGGAATCCGCTCGAGCTCAAGATGCTCGGCCTCGATCTTCGAGTAATCCAAGATGTCGTTGAGAATGGTGAGCAGTGCTTCGGAGGACGACCGCACCAACTCGAGGGCGCGGCGCTGTTCCGGCGCCAGGTCGGTGTCGAGCACGAGCTCGACGAAACCGAGCACCGCGTTCATCGGAGTGCGGATCTCGTGGCTCATGTTGGCGAGAAACGCGCTGCGGGCGCGCGCCACGCGCTCCGCCAGGTCGCGCGCCGCCCGCATCGCTTCCTCGGCCGCTTTCCGCTCGCTGATGTCTTCGTACAGCACGACGAGGGCGCCCTCTCCCGCCGCCTTGACCGCCGCTGCCGACAGGCGCACCGGGATGCGCCGCCCGTCCTTGGTCTGGCGCTCGACTTCCGCGCGGACGATTTCCCCACGCCGTGCGCGGACCTCCAATTCCCTTCCTTCGGCGCGGTGCGAGGTCGGCACGATGAACTCGTCGATGTCGCCGCCGAGTACTTGGTCCGCTGAATAGCCAAACAGGGCTTCGAAGGCCGGGTTGACCCCCCGAATGACGCGGTGGTCGTCCAGCACCGCGATCGCGACGGGCGTGCTCGCGATCAGGGCATCGAGATAGGCGTTTTGGCGCGCGGTCTCCTTGGTCGAGAGCTCCAGCAGGACCGTTGCGCGCACGCGCTCCACGAACGTGCGGTACCCGCGCCGGTGCACGCGATCCATGCCCAGCGCGAACAACCCGACCAGCAGGACCGCGAGCAGGTGCGGCCGCGAATGTCCGAGCAGGAGGATGCCGACGGGGAGCGGGGCCAGGGCGGTGGCCAGGAGATACCGGAAGCTGCGCCGGTCGCCGACCAGCGTGCCCGTGCCGCCCGCCACGATCCCCGCGAGCACGACGAGAATCAGCGCCGCCTGGTCGAGGCCGAGCGCGGGAATCGCGGTCGCGGCCCCGAACCCCCAGGCCAGTCCCACGCCCGACACGGTCAGGCGGACGCCCCGGAACGCCTCCGCCGGCGAGGCCGCGCGCCGGACCAGCCCGAGTCGCCACCACGTGCGCAGGCCGGCCGCGGCGGTCACGCCGCTCACCCAGCCGATCGTGACGCTCAAGGGCAATGAGTTCCACACGAGCGCCGCGACGACCAGCACCAGCACCACGTGGATGCTCTCCGCGAGCGGGCGGCCCTTGAGTAGCTGATCGAGAGCCGCCCGTCGTACCTCGGCGTGGACGAGGGTTTCGCGCTGGGCCGGAATCATGCCCCACTATAACGGTGCGACAATTCTTCTCCAATTATCATCGGGCGTGAACCGCCACCCATCTTTTTGCCGGAGGGAGTCGTTGTGCGGTTCTATACGTGGTGGGATTGTCGATACGTGGTGGGATTGTCGATCGTCGGGGTCGAGCTCGCCGTGCTGCTCGCCTATCGAGAGCACCTCTCGGCGCGACACGTCGTCGGGCTGCTCATGTGTCTTGGCGGGCTGGTGCTCGCCGCCCGGCCGTGACCTCCTCCACCAGCGGGATTACCTCGGCCGCGAACCGTTCCATCTCCTCGTACTGTGGGCTGAATTGGAGCAAGAGGAGGTCCACACCGGCCTGCTCGAATTCCCCAATCCGCTCGGCGATCTGCTCGGGCGTGCCCACGAGCCCCGCCTTGAGACCGCGATTCGAGACGGAGTAGTCCTCGAGACTGACCCGCTGCTCGAGCTGCGTGTTCGCGAGCCAGTCCTGGTAATTCGCATACCCGGCCGCGCTCTGCCGCACGTCCGTAATGCGGGTGACCTCGGCGCGCGCCGCGGCTTCCGTGTCGGCACACACCACGTATCCGGCCACGCCGAACGTGAGCGGGGGGTGGCCCGTGCGCGCCCGGCGCGCGCGCATGTCGGCGACTTTGGCCGCCACGCGTTCCGGTGGGTCGCCGTGCATGAGGTAGGCATCGCAATCCCGCGCGATCAGCTCCTTTGCCGCCTCCGACTCACCGCCCGCGTAGATCGTGGGACGCGGAGTGGCCACCGGCTTGGGCTCGAGGATCGCATCCTCCACCCGGTAGTACTTCCCGGTATGGGTGAACCGGGGGGTGGACCACATGCCGCTCACCACCGCGAGCCATTCCGCGGTTCGCGCGTAGCGGTCGTCGTGCTGGTCGAACTCCACCCCGTACTGCTTCGCTTCGCCCGCCCACCACGACGACACCACGTTCAAGGTCAGGCGCCCGCCGCTGATCCGGTCGATGTTCGCCGCTTGCTTGGCGAGGAGGGCGGGTGGATGAAACGTCGGCCGGACCGCCACCATCAGCTCGAGCCGCTCGGTGACTGCCGCGAGCGCCGCGGCCGTGCTCCAGGCGTCGAGCGACGGGGCGTCCGGTCCCTTGATATCGTTCAGGTTCAGCTCGGCGATCA
>WNFW01002022.1_pt1 | contig 13847 bp, 13 predicted proteins | sample 5400131 | NCBI WGS metagenome assembly WNFW01 (sample SAMN13153362, study PRJNA577476) | soil metagenome | isolation source: 20 cm soil or saprolite under grassland replicate 1 | place: USA:California | collected 2016-06-15 | reverse complement strand
AAAGCGCATAAGATCAAACCGGACGTGAACGTCGGTGAGATTCTAGAAGTCGAAGTCACGCCGAAAAATTTCGGACGCATCGCGGCGCAGACCGCAAAGCAAGCTATGATGCAGCGGATTCGGCAAGCCGAGAAGGAAATGATTTACGAGGAGTTTAAGGACCGGGCGGGCGAAATTGTCAGTGGCACCGTGCGTCGGTTCGACCGTTCCGATGTCATTCTCGATCTTGGTAAGTTTGAAGCCGTTATGCCGCAGCGCGAGCGAGTCGCAGTTGAAGATTATAATGTCGGTGATCGTCTCCGAGCGTACGTCGTGGCGGTAGAAAACGGTGTACGCGGCCCTGAGATAATTGTCTCACGCAGCCATCCGAATTTCGTCCGCCGCCTGTTTGAATTGGAAGTGAGCGAGATTGCAGATGGCACAGTCGAGATTCGCGGCATCGCGCGCGAGGCCGGTTATCGCACCAAGATCGCGGTGTGGAGCGGGCATGAAAAAGTCGATCCAGTCGGCGCGTGCGTGGGGATGCGCGGCTCTCGCGTAAAAAACATTGTGCGCGAGCTTAACAACGAAAAGGTGGACATCATCCGCTGGAGCTCAGATCCGAAGGAATACATTCTCGAAGCGCTCAAACCCGCGAAAGTAAAAAATCTAGTTTTCGATACAGAGAAAAAGAATGTGCAAATCTCCGTGGATGAAGACCAGCTTTCGCTCGCGATCGGAAAAAAAGGACAAAATGCGCGGCTGACTTCGCGGCTCACGGGCTGGGAAATCAACATTGGCAAAGATACATCTGCGACAAGCGTCGTGGAACAGAAGGTGGCCCAAGCCGCACAAAAACTCGCCGCCACGCTCCCCGTCACTGTAGAACAGGCGTTAGCTCTCGTGAAATCCGGCTTCACCAATTTAGAAGGATTGCGCGATGCAGATGTGCAGGATTTGGTCGATATTCTGGCGGTGGACGAAACAAAGGCGCGCGAAATCTACGATGCAGTGCACCGGCAGGAAGTCGTACACTAACATGGCTCCCGTTTGAGAACGCTTGAGTCATGAGCGAAATTTTAAACGAACAACAATGGCAACGAAGACGGGCAGCAAAACTGCAACGCGTAAGCCATCCGCGAGCGCGGAGGGACGCAAGACTACTGCTCCTCAGAAGGCAGCCGACGTAGCGCGAAAAGCTAAGGTGCTAAAAAAGAGCCCAGCGGCGCCGGCCGAGCCGACCGCACCCGCAAAGCAGCTCAGGAGCGATTCGGAAAAGCCCGACATTTCCGAACACGCGACCCTGCACACCGAGACTGTCTCGCTGATTGATCGAAAACAGACGGCAAAAAAAACTCAAGAAGGCGAGGTAAAAACAAAGCGCACCGTTCTACCGCCGATCTCGCGTATCCGCGCATCGCTTGAGGCTACTTCCAAGTCTCCGCCACCTGCGCAGGTTCCTCCACCGGAACTCCCGCGAGCTGAACCGGCAGAGGAGACACCTACCGAAGTGACTTTAATGCCTGCTGAAGTGGAGGCCGGACCGCAGCAGAAGGTTCTTCTGATCAAGCCTCCAATCGTTGTTAAACAGTTCGCAAACGAGCTCGGACTAAAACCGCATCAGCTAATCGCGGAGCTGATGATGCATAACATTTTCGCCAACATCAATCAGACAATCGAGCCCGATATCGCCGCCAAGATTGCGGAAAACCACGGATTCGTTCTGGAAAAAGAGCGACGTGAAAAAGGCGCCGGCGTTCACAAGGTGGAACAGCCGGTAGTCGCACCGCCGCTTCCGGTGATTGAGAAAGAAGAGGAACTCAAGCCGCGCGCGCCGATTATCACTTTCATGGGGCACGTCGATCACGGCAAAACCAGTTTGTTAGACGCGATTCGAAAGACGCGGGTCGCAGCTGGCGAAGCGGGCGGGATTACGCAGCACATCGGCGCGTACAGCGTCGATCACAACGGCCAAAAGATTACCTTCATCGATACGCCGGGACATGCTGCGTTCACCGCAATGCGCGCGCGTGGCGCCAATGTCACCGACATCGTTGTGCTGGTAGTTGCGGCCGACGACGGCATTATGCCGCAAACGGTCGAAGCGATTAATCACGCCAAGGCCGCGCCGCATGTGAAGATCGTGGTGGCGGTCAACAAGATGGATCTCCCAGGTGCCAACCTCGAGCGCGTGAAGAATCAACTGCAAGAGCACGGTCTAACTCCGGAAGACTGGGGAGGAGAAACGCTTATTTGTCCTGTCTCGGCAACCAAGGGCACTGGAATCGATCACCTGCTCGAGATGATGTCGCTTCAAGCCGAGGTCATGGAACTGAAAGCGTCACCTACCGCGAGACCACGCGGCACGGTCATCGAAGCACAAGTTGAAGGCGGCCGAGGGCCTACCGCCACCGTAATCGTGCAGATGGGCACATTGGAAACCGGCGACCCATTTATCTGCGGCAACTACAGCGGAAAGGTAAAATCCCTCCTCGACGACCGAGGCAAACCTGTCAAGCAAGCCGGGCCTTCGACGCCGGTGAGAGTTCTCGGATTCACAGGACTGCCGAATGCCGGCGACGAATTCCTGGTCATGGAATCGGAGCGCGCCACCAAGCAACTGAGTGACGAGCGACTTGAGACAAAGCGCACGAACAAGCTTTTCGTTCCGCAACGCGCGACGCTCGAGACCTTGCTCGAAACCGCCGGAGGCAAAAAAGTGCTGCGGATCGTTTTGAAAGCCGACACGCAAGGTTCCGTCGAAGCAATTGTCAACGCGTTGAAACAGATCGAAACCAAAAAAGTCGATCTGGAAATTATTCACTCTGCCGTCGGGCCGATTTCGGAATCGGATATTCTGTTGGCGAGTGCGTCCGACGCGGTCGTCCTCGGCTTTAACGTGAAAGTCGAGACCATGGCGGTCCCGGCTGCAAAACGCGAAGGCGTGCAGGTCAAGCTTTACAGCATTATCTATGAGCTGCTCGATCAAATGAAAGACGCGATGGCCGGTCTGCTGGAACCGGAGTTGCGCGAAACCGTCATTGGACACGCGGAGGTCAAACAGGTTTTCCAATTGAGCAGAGGCATCGTCGCTGGTTGCCTCGTGACCGATGGCCGGATCGCGCGCACCGGGCGCGCTCGCATTCTGCGAAAGCGCCAACCAGTTTACGACGGCGGGATTTCGACACTGCGCCGTTTCCAGGACGACGTGAAAGAAGTCCGGTCTGGTCTGGAATGTGGAATCAAGCTGGGCGACTTCAGCGAATATCAGGTGGGCGACGTGATCGAGTGTTATCAGCTCGAGCAAATCGCCCAGAAATTATAGGTGGTCCGCCGCGGAGGACGCCGGCGTTTCCCAGAATTGCCTTCACACATATGAAACATCGGCAACTACGCGTAAACGAATTGGTGAAACGCGAGCTAAGCGAGATCATCGCGCGCGAAATTAATTTCGAAGGAGCACTGGTCAGCATTAATGCTGTCGATGTTGCCCCCGATCTTAAGAGCGCGCACGTTTTCGTGAGCACTCTCGGCGCCGGCAATCGAGACAGCGTGATCAATAGGCTGGAAGCGTATCGCCCGGCGTTGCAAGCGGAGTTGTCCCGACACGTTGTGTTGAAATACACGCCGCATCTCATTTTTCACCTCGACGAGTCCATCAAACGCGGTGCGCGCGTGCTTGAAATTTTGGACGACCTCAGCAAACGCGACGGCCAAGACGAGTGAGTAACACGACGTTCGAAGAGATCGGCCGCGTGCTTCGCGAACATCAGCAGTTCGTTGTGCTCAGTCATGTTCGCCCCGATGGCGATGCGCTTGGCAGCCAACTCGCGCTTGGCCTGTCGCTCCAGAAGCTTGGTAAAAACGTGGGCATCTGGAACGAAGAAGGCATGCTCGAAAAGTATTCGTTCCTTCCACGCGCTGAATTGCTGACGAAAGAGCCTGCAACTGCGGAGCACGTGGATGTTGCCATCGCGCTCGACACCGCAATTCAAAACCGGTTGGGCACGACCCTCGCGGCCGTGGGGTCCGCGAAAATCTGGATCAACATCGATCATCACGTCACGAATCCCGGTTATGGGGACCTGGTGATCATCGATCCAAGCGCGCCTGCAACGGGCGAAATCATTTTCAGATTGATCAAGAGCCAGGGCCTGCCCTTCGACCACGATATTGCGGAAAATCTCTTCGCTGCGATCTCAACTGATACGGGCTCCTTTCAATATCCAAAAACCAGCGCGCGCACGTTTGAAATTGCGGCGGAGTTGGTGCGCGACGGCGATCTCGACGTCGGCAAAATCAGCCAGCAACTGTACGAGAGCTACCCCCGACGCCGACTCGAACTCTTGCGGGAGCTGTTGCAAACGATGCAGTTTAGTGAATGCGGTCGCATCGCAACATTTGGCCTCAGCTTAAAGACTGCGGCAGAACTTGGTGTGATTCCCGAAGACAACGAAGGATTAATCGATCATCTACGCGCAGTTCACGGCGTTATTGTCGCTGTGTTTTTCGAAGAACTTTCCGACGGAAAGGTGCGCGTCAGCATGCGTTCCAAAGACGAACGAGTAGATGTCTGCGCGATTTGCCAGGAATTTGGCGGCGGCGGCCACACGCTCGCTGCCGGTGCGCGGGTGCGCGGAACGTTGACGGAAGTCGAAGAAAAAGTTCTGGAGGAAACTCGTGAAGCCGTTAAGTGCGCCTGCGTCTCCTGACGGCGTCCTGCTCGTAGATAAAGCCGACGGGATGACGTCGCATGACGTGGTGGCGCTGGCTCGCCGTAAACTTGGAACGAAAAAAATCGGTCATTGTGGCACGCTTGACCCGATCGCCACGGGTTTGCTTCTGCTCACTGTGGGCCGCGGCACAAAGGTTCAGGATTTGCTCATGAGTGAGGACAAAGAATACGTGGGCACGTTCGTGCTCGGCGTGACTACCGACACACAGGACCGGGAAGGCGAAGTCATTCAGCAGCGTCCTGTGCCCGCGCTGGATGAAAATCAAATCCGGACTGCGTTCGAAAAATTCCGCGGCGATTTTTACCAGTTGCCGCCCATGGTTTCGGCGAAGAAGCACGGCGGCGTGCCGTTATATAAGCTGGCGCGTCAGGGAAAAGTCGTGGAGCGCGAGCCACGCCTTGTCCATGTCTATCGCTACACAATCGACCGGATCGAATTGCCCGAAATCGATTTCAGCGTGCTGTGTAGCAAAGGATTTTATGTTCGCACCTACGCTCACGACATCGGCGAAGCTCTCGGCTGCGGCGCGCATTTGAAATCGCTGCGTCGAACAAAATCAGGCCGCTTCGACGTCACCAATGCGATTACCGTCGACGAAATCAAAAACGCGACGCGAGAGGATATTCTCAATCAGATGCTGAGTTTGCCGGAAGTTTCCAGGATGCGCGGAGCATAGTGAGTTATGATGCAAATCCTCCGTTCGATTCCGGAGCTCTCGCAATTACCAAGCCCGGTCTTCCTCGCCATCGGTGTCTTCGACGGGGTCCATCTCGGGCATCAGGCAGTCATTTCGACTTCCGCGGAACACGCTCGGGCTGTGAATGCAACGCCTGTGGTAGTCACCTTTGATCCGCACCCGGAAAAAATACTGCGTCCTGACAAAGCACCGCATTTGCTTACCGCGACGCCGCACAAGGTCGCCCTGATTCGCGCGCTTGGTGTGAGACATCTTCTGATCATTTCGTTCGATAAACATTTTGCCGCCACCGAACCCGAGGATTTCGTGCAGCAATTGGTCCAGCATTCGAAACCGCTGCGTGAAATTTGCGTCGGACACGAATGGTCCTTTGGAAGAAATCGACGCGGCAATCTCCAGTTGCTTAAAAAACTCGGTGCGCAGTTTGATTTCAACGTCGTGGGAATTCCACCGGTGACTGTTAATGGCGAAATTGTAAGCAGCACAACGATTCGTCGCGCTATCGAAGCAGGCGATCTAAAAAAAGCCGCGACCATGCTTGGCCGCGAATACACGATCCTGGGGACTGTTGTGCATGGCGATGATCTGGGAAAGAAAATCGGATTTCCGACCGCAAACCTGAGCGCCCACAGCGAGCAATTTCCGCCGAACGGCGTTTATTTCGCCGAAGCAACGCTCGATGGTGTTGTATATCCAGGCGTGGTAAATCTCGGTTTTCGGCCGACGATGAGCAGCGGCGGATCGGAGCGCATTCTCGAGGTTTACCTCCTCGATTTCGATCGCGAGATTTACGCCAAAGATCTCGAGCTCCGCTTCGTCCGTTATCTCAGGCCGGAGCGGAAATTTGAGAACGTTGATGCGCTAGTCCGCCAAATCGAACTCGATGTGCGACAGGCGCGCGAATTGGCTGAGGTGTAATAAACTCAGCCTTCAAAAATCCAGCCGCGTCAGATCGCGTACTTCGGGCGTCTTGCGGATGGCGACGATGACAGCGAACGCACCGACGACGAGGCCACAACCGAACGCGAACACCAGCAACAGCCAAATCGGGAAGTCCGCCATCTGGACCACGCCTTGGCGAACCAAGCTGCCGCCACCGGAAAGGAAATAGGCCATTCCGGTTCCGAGTAACGCCAGCCCAACGACGATCATTGCACGCAGCCATTGCGGCTCACGCCGCGCTCCCGGCAGCCTGGCTATAACGCGCGCAGTAAAGCCGTGATCGTTAATGTAGGGCACGGCTTCGCGCAGTTGGCGGTCTAGCGTCTCGTCGTCGATCATTGAATTCACTTTATCAATTCGGCCCCCACGCCGCCAGTGTGCGTTTTAGTTTTTCGCGGCCACGCAGAACATTTGTTTTTACCGTGCCGAGCGGAATGTCAAGGACACGCGCGGCTTCATCGTGGGACAGACCATTTTGGCAGCAAAGTACAATCGCGCTGCGCTCGTGTAACGGAAGCAAACTAAGCGCGTGCATAAGATCGTGTCTCAAACCGGGATCGACAGTCTGCGGATCCTGTTCTGCCTGCATTTGCGCCTCATCCACGCCGACCAACTCCTTGCGCCGCCGCGCATCCTCGCGAAAACAATTGTAGGCGATTCGATAGAGCCAAGTGGAAAATCGCGCTTCACCGCGAAAATTGCGGATGTTCTTGTAGGCCCGGAGAAAAGCTTCCTGTGCAAGGTCGTCTGCCAGAGCAAGATCTGTGCGGGTGAGTTGTCGCAGCAGACCGCGCACGCTCGATTGATGCTGGCGCACGAGTTCGCCGAAGGCGTGCTGATCGTCATCGGCAAGAACTCGCGCAACGAGGTCCGCATCAGTAAGCTCCACGGCCGCAATATTACGGTGCCGGGGCCGGAGGCGGAATGTCCTTTTTGTTTTCCAATTTCCATACAATCAAATATCCAAGTCCGATCAGGAACGGGATCAGTCCGAAAGACCACGCACCGCCTTCCCAATCGTTGACCGCAGCGAGCCAGATCATCAGGCCAAGACCCACCATCGTCCAGACAACCCCTCGTCTTGCATCCGAACGCCGACGGATGCCTCGCGTAGTGGGTGCGAGCAGTTCAGCGGGAACGGGCTGACCCTTCTCCACCATCATCCGGATGGTCCGCTGCCGCATTCGGGTCGATATAAGTGAAATTATTCCAATCATCAGGACAATCGCCACGGGTGCGCCGAATATGGACAAGAACACGATCGCCACGATCGGGATCGCGATAAAATCACGCATCTTTTCAAGATCCGGATCTTCGTTTTTATCCGTGTCAATCATGATCCCATGCTTGCGACCAAGCTTTTTCTCCAGTTTCTGGTGGATTTTGTCGGCGAGATCGGATGAAGCGGAATTAGACGTCGCACGCGGTGCTCTCGTTGCTGTTGATGCTGGCGCTGCTATTGGCGCTGCCACTGTCGCGGCTGTTGCTGCCGTTGCTGCTGTCGGGCTCGCAATCGGGGTATCGGTTGGAACCTGCGCAAACAAGCTGCCAGCCAGAGCTATCGAGCACATACAGAGGACGAATAATTTTTTCATAGAGCGTTTGATCATAGGATGCAGCAAACGCCCGATTTGGATTCAACGATTTTGGGGCTTTAGGGGGCAATTAAAAGGTTGCGTCGCGCACTTGGCTGGACATTATTGTCCCTCTCAAAACTGCGGGTGTAGCTCAGTTGGTAGAGCACCACCTTGCCAAGGTGGACGTCGCGAGTTCGAGCCTCGTCACCCGCTCCAGCCTTCGCTTGGAGCGGAGCGCAAATCGAAGGCTGGAGCGAGCGCGCCGCAGCGTTGGCGCAGGCGGGCCGCCCAAAGCCTACAAGCTATAGAGTTTCCCTGTGTATCTGTGGCGCAAAAGAGCCGAATTACATTGGGTTGAAGCGCACGCAGACCTCCTTCAGGCGCACGCTCACGGCCAGCTCGTGATCGTACGCAAACCCGGATTTAAGCGTCTGGAACTGGAAATTGTATGCCGCTCGCGGAGCGATTCATCTGCGCTGCTCAAAGAATTTGGCGGCCGAATCGAGGTTTTGCCGCGCAATTGGCTCGAGCGATTTACGCGTGCCGATTCCAAACCGATTAAGATCGGGAAACGATTGGTCCTTTCGAGCGTGGGAGGGACCTTGGTGTCCCGACTGTCGCGGTACAAAGATCGCTCCCACATTATCATTCCAGCTTCGTTGGCATTTGGGACTGGCGAGCACGTTACAACGGCAATGTCACTTCGTTTTTTGGAACAACTGACTCGCCACTGGAAACCCGGATGGTCGCTCGTCGATCTTGGAACCGGCAGCGGAATTCTTGCTTTGTCAGCAAAATGTTTCGGCGCCGACCGGGTCATAGGTATCGACAACGATCCCGCGGCGATTTCGGTGGCCAAATCAAACGCCCGATTAAACAAGATTCGCGGCGCCACTTTTCAATTAGGCGATGTGCGCAAATGGAACTCGGCAGAGAATGCAGAGGTGGTCACGGCAAATCTATACGGCTATTTGCTTATCGAAATGCTTCCGAAACTCCAGGACGGCAAATGCCTGATTCTTTCAGGCATTTTGTGCAGCCAGCAATACGAATTGGTTCGCGCCCTGCAGCGGAATCACTGCGACATCATCAATACGAAGCGTCGCGGGAAGTGGGTAGCCATTTTGGCGAGGCGAACCGGTAGGGTGTGCCCGCCGGACCTTGAGTCGGCAAGTTTTTGCGGCCGCCGTAGACCGCCGCTACAGTAAGAACCGATGCAATCTGAACAGCTTGCTTATGCCATCGTCACACCCTATTCGATTCGGAAATCGCGCACCGGCGGCATCCTTGGGCGGTTGATCTCCCGCACCGGGCTCGATTTGGTCGGCGGCCGAATGTTCGCACCGGGCGCCGAGCTAACCAAGCGTTACGCCGACACGATTGTGACGGAAATCGACCCGCGCCATCGCGCCACACAGCAATTGATTCGCGAGTACGTGCTGAAAAATTTCACCGGCGAGAAAAACGGTCAGCATGCGCGTGTTTTGTTTCTGATCTTCCGCGGACCGGATGCTGCGCAAAAGATTCATCACGTCGTGGGCCACATCCTGCACGAGCGCACCAGCGGCGAAACGATTCGTGATACCTTCGGCGATTACATCACCGACGATTCAGAGAATGTTGTTTACTTCGAGCCGGGAGTGGTCACGGAATTCGAACCGCACGCGGTCCAGCGCGATTTAAAACTGTGGGCCGAATTTTCTGATTCGGACGGTGGGATTCTCGATCGCGCCGTCCCCTACCCGCCCGTTACTCAAATCGAGAAAACGCTTGTGTTGATCAAGCCGGACAATTTCCGGTTCCCGAATCTGCGTCCAGGGGGCGTAATCGAAGTGTTTTCGCGCACCGGCCTCTCGATCATCGGATTCAAAGTCCACCAGATGAGCGTCGCACAGGCCGAGGAGTTTTACGGGCCGGTTCTGCCGGTCCTTGAGAAAAAACTCGGTGCGAAAAGCGGCCGCGAAAACTGGGAAAGCATCATCGAGTTTATGGCCGGAAAAAAGCCCAGTGAATGTCATTCAGACGAACGCGACGCGCCTGGAACGGAAAAATCAATCGCAATTGTTTACCAGGGCGTGGACGCGGTCCGTAAAATTCGCGAGGTCCTCGGCCCCACTGATCCGGCCAAGGCGCCGCCTGGTTCAATTCGAAAGGAATTCGGACAAACGATCATGGTTAATGCCGCGCATGCATCGGATTCGGTCGAGAACGCCAGACGCGAGATGGCCATAATCCGAATCGAAGAAAATAACTTCAAACCTCTGATTGAAAACTTCTATCGCCGCCAATAATTTGCGCTCCCATTTGTGGACTACATCACTGCCATGGAAATTTCAGAACGCGCCGCTCAACTGACCCCGTCGTTGACTCTCTCAATCGATAGCAAGGCGAAAGCCATGAAAGCCGAGGGCATCGACGTCTGCGGCTTTGGTGCTGGCGAACCCGATTTCGATACCCCCGAACATATAAAAAGAGCCGCGATCGAGGCGTTGGAAGCCGGTTTCACCAAATACACACCAAGCGCTGGCATCCCAGAACTGCGCCAGGCGATCGCGGACAAACTGGCAGCCGACAACGGATTGAATTATCGCGCCGGTCAGGTCGTGGTGAGTAACGGTGCGAAGCACGCATGCTACAACGCGATCCTCGCGACGTGTCAACCTGGCGACGAAGTCATAATTCCGGCGCCCTACTGGGTCAGCTACCCCGACATGGTGCGGTTAGTCGGCGCCGAGCCCGTAATCGTGCCGACCAGCGAGCGCAATGCCTGGAAAATGCGCCCGGAAGATTTCGAAAATGCGATGACGCCGCGCACCAAGATGTTGATCATGAACAGCCCAGGCAACCCAACGGGCTCTGTTTATACGCGCGAGGAATTGGAGGCGATCGTCAGCGTCGCCGCGGAAGAAGACATTTATGTTTTGTCCGACGAGATTTACGAGAAGCTCGTTTACGACGACGTCAAACATGTGAGCATCGCATCTCTGTCGAAGGAAGCCTACGATCTCACAATTACCATCAACGGATTTAGCAAGTCTTACGCGATGACAGGCTGGCGACTCGGTTATCTCGCCGCGCCTGATGCGGTCACGAGAGCGGTCGATTCAATCCAGAGCCATACCAGTTCGAATCCATCGTCCTTTTCGCAATACGGCGCACTTGCCGCGCTCAAAGGCGACCAACAACCGCTCGCCGATATGCGCGAGGAATTCGATATGCGACGCAACTACATGTTCGACCGTCTTTCGAAGATCTCCAATGTCACTGCGGTCAAACCGCAGGGCGCGTTTTATATCTTGGTAAACATCAGCCAGCTTGGACTAACATCTCAGAATTTCGCCGACCGTTTGCTTAGCAAAGCCAACGTCGCTGTGGTGCCGGGAGCTGCGTTCGGCGACGATCGCACCGTCCGGTTCAGTTACGCGACGAGCCTTGACGTGATCAAAAAGGGGTTGGACCGCTTCCAGGACTTTTGCCGGACATTGTAATCGTCATCCCGAGCGAAGCGAAGCGTAGTCGAGGGAGCCCGCGGCGTACACCTAAGTATTGCGTCGGGATTTCTCGACTTCGCGCGGAATGACGCTATAAATCGTCCGCAATGCCCGGCCATTTCGCCCTCATTCTACGCGCTCATCTCCCGTTCGTTCGTCATCGGAGCACGAGCATTTTCTCGGGGAAGAGTGGTTCTTTGAGGCGATCACCGAAACATACGTCCCGTTGCTGCGGATGATGGAGCGACTCGTCGACGATTTGTGCCCCGTCAGCGGGGCCGGATTGTCGCGCCGTTCGATGCAGAATTGTTTGGGCACTGGTGGTTCGAAGGACCAATTTTCCTGGAAGCATTCATTCGCTACGCAGTAAACCACGGAGATTTCCAGCTTACGACGCCGAGTGAATATTTGGCCGCGCATCCTACGCAGCAAATCGTTGAGCCCGCCGCTTCGATGTGGGGTGAGAACGGCCATCTCGCTGTATGGCTCGATTCGAGTAACGCCTGGATTTATCCCCAACTCAGTCCGGCAGCCCTGCGGATGTGGGAAGTCGCGGGACGATATGCGGCAGACGGCTCGAAACGGACAGACACTTGCAATCGCGTACCCAAACAACTCGCCTGTGAGCTTTTGCTGGCACAATCAAGTGACTGGGCATTTCTAATGAAAACCCGGACTGCGCGTGAATACGCCACCCAACGCACGATCGATCATCTTGCTCGCTTCAACCGTCTGCACGATCAGTTTGTCACAAATAATCTCGATGAAGAATTTCTACGCGACTGCGAAAGGCGGGACAACATTTTCCCGAACGTGAACTGGCGATATTATGCTTAAATCGCGGATCGCCGATCATCGTTTGCAGATTGTCACTTTGGCCTTTTGCATCGCTTTCGCCGCAATCGCCGCGGCACAGGAATCGCCCACTCCAACTCTTTCGTCGACGCCGGAAGAATTTCCTTCTCCATCGGTTTCGCCAGAAGAATCTGTGCCGCTCTCGCCCACCCCGGAACAAACGCCTCCACTCTCGCCTGCGAGAAGTGTCCGTATCAGTTTCGTTCCTCCACCAATGGAGGGCACGATCAGCCTGGGGGTCTATGATGAAGCCGGCAAATTGGTGCGCGTCCTGCATCAGAACGCGCAATTGAATGACTTCGCGATCGGAGCTGATGCGCTCGCGACGCGATGGGACGGAAAGGATGATCGACACCAAGACTCGCCTTCTGGACGATACCACGCGCGCGGGTACCTGATCGGTCCACTAAAACGCCAAGATCTGGGCGAAAGTTCGCCACCTTCAACGGAAAGCGAAACGAACGTGGTAAACGTCCGATTGGTCCGCAATCCCTTACGGAAAGACAAGAGGCCGGTTGTCGAACTCGCGATTGGATTTGATAGCGAGGAAAGTTACCTGAAAACCAGCGACGGTCTGCCGCTGTTCAAAGTCAGTGAGACACCGAATGTGACGCGCACACGGATCGCAGCCAAAGGTGAGAACGCCGTCGATATTTGGCAGGATGAGGGCACGAGCGTGCATCAATATCGGATCTCCAATGTTGACCAAATGATGGCGTTCGACTGCGGTGATTTCGAATTGAAGTGAGGCGTTTTATTAACACCTCGCTTCAGCGACGTGTTTACCGCAACTGTGATCACGCGAACCGCTTTAGCGGTTTTCCAAACAAAACCGAAAACCGCTGAAGCGGTTCTAAGACTTTGCATTGGCACTTACCACCCAGCTAAAGCAGGTGCTAATGAGATTCGGCGGCGGCGCTCCGGCGCCTAGAACACTGCTGGTCACCATGCGAAATCTCTGTTATTTAAGCCCGCGATGGCCGCTCCTGAGCTTCAGCAGACTGTTGGCAAGATTGCGGGTTTTACCGGCACTGCGCTGCACACCGGTGAAAAAGCTACGCTTAGACTGCATCCCGCGCCGGTGGATCACGGAATTAAATTCAAGCGCAAAGATTTGCAGGATGAGCCAACGATCGACGCCAAAGTTGAGAACCTCAAGACCGTCGAGCGCTCGACGACGATCGGTGAAGGCTCGGTGCGCGTGCACACAGTCGAGCATGTACTGGCTGCGCTCTCGGCAATGGGCGTGGACAACGCCCTTGTGGAAATGGACGCAAACGAGCCGCCAATCGGAGACGGAAGCGCTCAACCGTATGTCGATCTCATCAAGAAAGCGGGCGTAACAGCTCAGGAGGAGCCGCGCAAATTTTTCGACGTGCGCGAACCGATGCACGTGGAAGCGAAAACCGGTGCGCTGCTCGTTTTACTGCCGGACGACAAATTTCGCATTTCGTGCACACAGGCCGGACCAAACAACAAATTCACGCAGTTCTTGTCGATGGAGGTTACGCCGGCAGCTTTCGAATGTGAGATCGCTCCGGCACGCACATTTGTTTACTACGAGGATGTT